>Ga0129336_10001083_pt1 | contig 16263 bp, 14 predicted proteins | sample CPB6_02_DNA_FD_96878 | JGI IMG/M metagenome (GOLD analysis project Ga0129336, IMG submission 96878) | Freshwater to marine salinity gradient microbial communities from Chesapeake Bay, USA - CPBay_Sum_0.6_0.2_DNA | ecosystem: Environmental > Aquatic > Marine > Coastal | place: USA: Chesapeake...
CGCCGACATAGCGGAAGAGGGGAAGGTCTGCCGAGGCTGCGGCAGCGCGGGCCACCGCGAGGGAGACCCCCAGGATGGCGTTGGCCCCAAGCCGGGCCTTGTTGGGCGTGCCATCCAGGTCGCACATCACCTGATCGATGAGCCGCTGCTCGGAAGCATCGATGCCGAGGATCTCCGGGGCGATCTCGTCCTCCACCGCTGCTACTGCGGCGAGCACACCTTTACCCAGGTAGCGCGCCGCATCGTCGTCGCGACGCTCAGAAGCCTCGAAGGCCCCCGTCGAGGCTCCTGAAGGGACGGCAGCGCGCGCGGCTGCGCCATCGTCGAGGACGACCTCGACCTCGACCGTGGGGTTGCCGCGAGAGTCGAGGATCTCCCGGGCGATGACGTCATCGATGCTGGCCATGGGGGCGACCCTATCCACCGGAGCGAGCAGCGCGGATCACAGTCCCAGGGTGGCCCGCAGGTGGCGGGGACCGATGGATCCCTGATCGAGCACGAGGTCATGGATCGCGCGATCAGTCCAGTCCGGGTGCAGCACCCTGAGGTCGTCGATGAGCTCTCGAACGCCCCACCAGCCGACGAAGTAGGTGGGCAACTGCCCCGCGGTAAGCAGGGCCCTACGCCACTTGCCGGCCGCCTCGGACTGTTCCTGGAAGCCCCGACGGCGAAGGAGCTCTATCGCCCCGACCTCATCGATGTCACCGCCATGGACTCGCGCATCGAGGATCGCGTTGAGGGTCATGCGCGCCTGCATCTTGAGTTGCTGGAGCCGTAGCCGGAGGTCAGCACCGGGCTGGTCGTCCGGGAGATAGCCGCGATCCGCCATGAGCTCCTCGGCGTAGACCGCCCACCCCTCGATGAACACACCAGACGGGGCAATCCGACGGACCAACGACGACGACGTGGACAGGCGTGCGCGCGCGAGCTGGACGGCATGACCGGGCATTGCCTCGTGGACGGTGAGGTCGTGGAGGAGATCGGCGTTGTATTCGCGCAGGAACGACGCGACCTGATCGGCTGACCAGGCGTCAGGGGGCGGAGCGACGGCCACGTAGGTCGGGGCGCCGACGGGCTCCAAGGGGCCCGGGGCGTCGCAGTAGGCCACGGCAACGCCGCGGTGGATCCGCGGCATGTCCCCGACCCGGATCACCTCGTGTGGAACCGTGAGCAGGTCGTGGTCCCTGACGAATTGCTCAGCCCGCTTCAGGGCCGACTCGATGGTGGGCACGACATCGTCAGCATCGACGACGGCTGCTCGGGCGAGCGCACGGCGTACGACATCAGGCGAACGTCCAGACTCATCCAGGTACTCCGCGGAGACCTCCCGCAGGCGAGCGGTGACATGGTCGAGGTGGGCCTCGGCACGTTCGAGCACCTGAACGGGGGCGATCTCCTCGTCCAGGTGGTGCCACACCGAAGCGCTATAGAGCCGCACTCCGAGTCGAGGATCACGCCGAGCCGCCGACAGACGGTCCGAGAGCCACCGTCCATGGACAGCAACGGCAGTGCGCGCCGCGTCCACCGCATCGGAGTCGAGCGGCCCAAGGTCGCTGAGTTCGTCGAGGACGGCATCGAATCCACTGAGCCTTTGCATGGCCGTCTCGACGTGGACAGCCGACATCTCGCCGAGGGTCCTCTCGGCCATGTCGAGGAACTCCGGCACCGCTGCGAGCCGAGCGTTCGCGCTTGCCAGGCGATCGGAGGCGGGGGCGAAGTCGCGAATCGCCAAGGCGTGCAGACCGCTAGCCGGATCCCATGTCAGTGGATCCCATGTATGGCGGGCGATCTCGGTGAGATCGAACGCTCTCGCGACGAGGTGCCCGCGCAGGATCTCCAGATCCACCTGCTCATTGACCGCCAAGTCAAGATCATCGATGCCGTCGATGGCCGTGAGGACGTCGTCGACCGCTCGCACGTGCGCATCGACGGAGTCGCGTCCGAAGTCCGGAAGGAGACTGTCGCGATCATGCACTCCCGAGGACGTGGCACGCACAGGGTCGAAGTCAAAGATGACGTCGCGTGCCCGGGCCGCCACCGTGCTGAGATCGTCAGATGCGCTCACGCGCCCTCCGCGTCGCGGATGCGCTGCACTTGACGGCGTACGGAATCACGAAGCGCAGCCTCAGCGTCCCAGCCCCGCCGACGTCCTGCCGCCACGATCGCCAGCAGAATGTCGCCCAGCGCCTCCTCGTCTGCGACGTCGGGCACCGGAGCCTCGGGCACGGCCACATCAAGCCGCTCGCTTCGCGAGAGGACCTTGGCGGCTCGCAGCAGCGCGGGCAGCGCCTCCGGGATTCCCTCGGTCACCGAGGCTCGGCCCTTCTCCTGCGCCTTGAGGTCGTGCCACTGCGACTCGACCTGCTCCGCAGACGTCAGCGCGCCGGACGCATCGTCGAAGACATGCGGATGGCGACGTACCAACTTCGCCGAGATTCCGCGCGCGATGTCATCGATGTCCCAGGGATCATCGGGATGCTCCTGGGCTATTCGGGCATGGAAGACGACCTGGAGGAGCAGGTCACCGAGCTCCTCGCGCATGTCGTCTCGGTCGCCGACCTCGATCGCTTCCGCCGTCTCATAGGCCTCCTCGAGGAGGTACTCGACGAGACTGCGGTGCGTCTGTCGCGCATCCCACGGGCATCCTCCGGGCGACCGGAGCCGGTCCATGACCTCGATGAGTTCGACGACACCGTCCCCGGACTCCGCCATGGCGCGAGCCTACGGAGCCGGGATCAGCTCAGCGAGGGGATCTGCGACCTCGACCGCGGTGGAGAGGTCGCTCGGCAGCGGCCCGATCCTGAGGGCGCCCGCATCCCACGTGCCGAAGCGCGGGCTGACCGCGATTCCCTCCTGGATCCCGAAGCCGGTGACGTACTGGAGCACCGCCTGCTGCTGACCCGTGGGGTCCGCATCCGGAACGAGCGTGGCGCCGAGTTGCTGCACCTGGAGCGAGAGTTCGACCTGGCGCAAGATCCCCGAGACAGGCACGTCAGCGTCAAGGTAGGCGGCAACGAGTGCGTCAGGTCCGCCGAACTGCGCCTCGAGCTGAGCTTTCGCGGCATCGATCTGGCCCTGCGTCACCGTGACGCCCTGCGCGGAGGTGGCTTGGTCGACAAGTTCGGTGATGATCAAGCGTTGAAGCACGCTCAAGGTGAGTGCCGTATCAGCGGTGCCCGCGGTCACGCCCCGCTGCTCCTGCACCGCTGCGACATCGTCGGCGAGGGTCTCTGTCGAGATCTGGACGGCACCGACATCGGCCGCCGCTCCGGCCTGCCCGAGGCCGGAGCAACCCGCCAGCGCGAGGACGGCCACCACCGCAACGACGAGACGTCGTGCCGCTCGCACCGCTCCGCTCCCGGCCTGCACCTTCACGATTCTCCTGCTTCCTCGCGCCCGATCACATGTGTGCTCATCACGAACCGTCCTCCGACGGATCGAGGACATCGAGCACGTCCCGCACCCAGTCCACCAGATCCATGTCGCTGGTCGAGCCGGTGGTCGGGCGCGGCACCTGGATCGTACGGACCGCCGGCTTCACCAGGGTCCCCGGGTAGAGCCGCGTGAGGCGCAGTTGACGTGACTCGGCGAGGTCCACGGGGTGGAAGCGCACGCGCTGCCCAGCCAGCACGATCTCGCCCACACCCGCAGCGCGAGCCCGCACACGGAGGCGAGCCACGGCGAGGAGGATCTCCACGGGTGCCGGCGGCGCTCCGAATCTGTCGATGAGCTCCTCGGCAACGGAATCCACGTCGGCGTCGGTCATGGCAGCCGCAATGCCGCGATACGCCTCGAGCCGCAGGCGCTCCTCGGGCACGTAGTCGTGCGGGATGTGCGCGTCGAGGGGAAGTTCGATCTTGACCTCCAGGGGCGCTGCCGAGTCGTCTCCTCTCGCCTGGGCGAGGGCCTCTCCGACGAGCCGGACGTAAAGGTCGAACCCGACCTCCGCGATGTGGCCGCTTTGCTCACCGCCGAGGAGGTTGCCGGCGCCACGAATCTCCAGGTCCTTGAGGGCGATCTGCATGCCTGAGCCGAGATCGGAGTGCTGGGCGACGGTGGACAACCGCGCGTACGCCGTCTCGGTGAGCGGTCGCTCCGGCGGATAGAGCAGGTACGCGTAGCCACGCTCACGACCCCGTCCCACCCTGCCTCGCAACTGGTGAAGCTGGGAGAGACCGAGCGCATCGGCGCGGTCGATGATGAGCGTGTTGGCATTCGGGATGTCGATCCCGTTCTCGACGATCGTGGTGGCCACGAGCACGTCGATGCGTCGCTCCCAGAAGTCGAGCACGATGCGTTCGAGCTCATGCTCGTTCATCTGACCGTGGGCTACGGCGACTCGCGCTTCGGGGACCAGGTCGCGCAGGCGACTGGCGACGCGGTCGATCGACTCCACGCGATTGTGAATGAAGAAGACCTGTCCATCTCGTATGAGTTCGCGATGGATCGCCGCGGCCACCTGCTTGTCGTCATACCCCCCGACATAGGTGAGGATGGGATGCCGCTCCTCCGGGGGAGTCTGTATCGTGGACATCTCCCGGATGCCGGTCAGCGACATCTCGAGGGTTCGCGGAATCGGCGTCGCAGACATGGTGAGCACGTCCACAGAGGTCCTCAACGCCTTGATGTGCTCCTTGTGCTCGACGCCGAATCGCTGCTCCTCATCGACGATGAGCAGTCCGAGATCCTTGAACCGCACCTTCGGCGTGAGCATGCGATGAGTCCCGATCACCACATCGATAGTGCCGTCGGCGAGACCTTCGAGAGTGCGCTTGGCCTCGGCATCGGTCTGGAAGCGAGAGAGGGCGGCAACGCGCAGGGGAAAGGGCGCATAGCGCTCACTGAATGTGCGCAGATGCTGCTGGACGAGCAGGGTGGTCGGGACAAGGACGGCCACCTGCTTGCCGTCCTGCACGGCCTTGAAGGCCGCACGCACGGCGATCTCGGTCTTGCCGTAGCCCACGTCCCCGCAGATGACCCGATCCATGGGGATGGCGCGCTCCATGTCGGCCTTGACCTCGTCGATGCTCGCGAGTTGATCAGGCGTCTCCACGTAGGGAAAGGCCTCCTCCAATTCGTGCTGCCACGGAGTATCCGGACCAAAGGCGTACCCCGACGTGGCCTGCCTTGCCGCGTAGAGGCGCACGAGCTCATCGGCGATCTCGCGCACCGCTCGTCGAGCGCGCGCCTTCGTGCGCTGCCAATCCGACCCCCCGAGCTTGCTCAGCGACGGCGCCTCCCCGCCGACGTACCGTGTCACCTGGTCGAGCTGATCACTCGGCACATAGAGCCGGTCCGGCGGCTGACCGCGCCTGGAAGCGGCGTACTCGATGACGAGATACTCGCGCGTGGCCGAGCCCACGGTGCGCTGGATCATCTCGACATACCGTCCGACGCCGTGCTGCTCGTGGACGATGAAGTCTCCGGGGACGAGCTGAAGCGGATCGATCGTGCGTCGCCTGCGCGAGGGCATACGCGCCGCATCGCGCACGGGCGACCGCTGGCCGAAGAGATCGTCCTCGGTGATGAGGACCAGGCCCGCGCCTGGGGAGTCGAAGCCGCCGCGCCACCGGGCCGAGGTGACTGCCACTCCCTGCGCAGCGCTCAGATCGTGCGAGAGCACAGCGGCAATGCCCTCGTCGGACAGCGAGGTAGCGATGCGCTCGGCCGAGCCGGGTCCGTCGGCGAGCACCACGACACGGCGTCCGGACTCCAGCCATCCGCGAATGTCCGCGAGGACCTCTGCCAGTCCGCCCCGACGGTCCGGCAGTGGCCTGGCATCGATGGTGACATCGTCACCCTCGCGCGCGAAGGTGTCTGTCGTCCAGACAGCCCCCCTAGCCCGTGCTGCGGATTCCACCTCGCCGACGGAGCGATACGCCGCCGCCGCGAGATCGAGGTCATCGACCGTCAGGGGCGAGGCTGCTCCCGCAGCGGCCCCGTGCCACGAGGCCTCGAGGAACTCCTGGGACGTCCGGACCAGGTCGTCCGCGCGCGATCGGATTCGCTCGGGATCGCACAGCAGCACCACCGACCCCCGCGGGAGGATGTCGACGAGGAGCTCCATGCCCTCGGCCAGCACGCCGGCGAAGGCCTCCATCCCTTCGACGGCGATGCCCTCGGCGACACGGCCGAGCACATCGGCAGCGCCCGGGTGGGCAGCCGCGAGGGCCGCAGCCCGGGCGCGAACATCCGCCGTAAGGAGGAGTTCGCGGGCCGGCTCGAGCATGGTGCGGCCAATATGGTGACGCGAGCGCTGGTCGGTCACCGAAAAGTCGCGAACTTCCTCGATCGTGTCTCCCCACAGTTCGACGCGGGCCGGCTGATCGGCCGTCGTGGGAAACACGTCGATGATGCCCCCGCGAAGCGCGAACTCCCCCCGCCGCTCGACGAGATCAGTCCGTTGATATCCCCTGAGGACCAACTGCGCCGCCAAGTCATCGAGGTCGATGTCCATCCCCTCCTCGAGAAGGATCGGCTCGACGTCGGCGAGGCCCCGGACCAGCGGCTGCAGGACCGATCGGACGGGTGCGCAGACGACACGGAGAGGATCACGTGCTTCGGGGTGAGCGATACGCCGCAGGACCTGCACGCGTCCACCGGAGGTATCCGCGGCAGGACTCAGACGTTCGTGCGGCAGGGTCTCCCAGGAGGGGAAGACCACCGCACTGCCCTCACCCAGTTGGTCCGCGACAGCGTCCGCGATCTCCTCGGCCTCCCGAGCCGTGGCCGTCACGACGAGCAGCACGCGATCCGCAGGGGCGTGCGCACCGAGTGCTCCGGCGAGCACAGGTCTGGCCTCGGGGATGGCCGTGACATGGACTCCATCGACGCCCTTGACGGCGAGGTCGCTCGCCGTCGTGATGCCCGGGATCGCGTCGAAGACGCGACTCAGGCCCGAGAGCGTCACGCTCCCGTCGCGCGCAGCATGGCCGCGCGCAGTTTCTCGGCGAAGTCTGGGATTCCCACGAGGAGGTCCGTCACGTACGGGTGCTCGCGATTGAAGCTCACGTGCCTTCCATCGATGTGCGACGCGACGAGCCCATGCGCGTGAGCTACGGCGAGGGGCGCAGCGACATCCCACTCATAGAAGCCCGTGTCGTGAACGTAGGCCTCCGCACGTCCGGAGAGGATCTCGTTGACCTTGGCCCCGACCGAGCCGACGTCGATGACTTCGACCCCGTGCTCATGTCCCTGCGCGCGCAGTTCGGAATCCAGTGCCGCGACGACATCCGCGAGAACCGCTGGCGGTCGTGTGCGCGAGGCCACGATCCGCACCGGACGGTCGGCCGGAAGAGAGCGAACGGCGACCGGTGCATCGTCGGATCGGCGGGCCAGACCCTGGGCAGGCAGGTCAACCGTCCCCGCGGACAGCCTGCCTCCGCCCGGCGCGGACTCATCGGCCTGCCACAGCACAATGTGGACGGCGAAGTCCGCCCGGCCCTGGCCGTACTCCCATGTGCCATCCAGGGGATCCACAATCCAGACGCGCGAGGCATGCAGCCGTGAAGGGTCATCCGCACCCTCCTCGCTGAGAACCGAGTCGTCCGGACGCGCCGCCGCAAGTCGGGACGCGATCAGCTCGTGAGAGGTCGCATCGGCCCGCTTGCGCAGGGCGTCGGCGGCGTCACGATCCTCGACCGGTCCGACCGCCTCGCGCAGCTCGAGCAGGAGCTGACCGGCCTCGGCGGCCACGCGGGCCGAGAGTTCCATGTCGGCGGCCTCGTCCAGGGTGGGATCGGTCATATCGGTGCCTCCAGAGGCCGCGGGGTTGACTCAGCGAAGAGCACCCAATCTAGTCTGAGTTGAACCTGTTCTGAGCGTCCGAGACGCCGTCGTCGATCACGCACTCAATGGCATCGCCTGCACGGTCGAGAAGTTCCGGAAGCTCCTCTCGCTGACTGCCACTGAAGGCCTTGAGCACGTAGTCAGCAGGATCCTGACGGCCCGGAGGGCGGCCGATGCCGATGCGGATACGGATGGTGTCGCCACTGCCGACGACGCGGCGGATGCTCCTGAGCCCGTTGTGGCCGCCGTCGCCACCGCCGTGCTTGACCCTCAGCGCCGCGAAGGGGATGTCCAGCTCGTCATGGACGATGATCGTGCGCTCGACCGGGATGTTGAAGTGATCGGCCAGCGCCCGAACCGGCCCCCCCGACTCGTTCATGTAGGACCGTCCGCGGGCGAGGACGACTCGATGTTCCTGCCAGCGCGTGTCGAAGACGTCGCAGCGGGTGTATCGATCGGACTTCAGGCGGCCGCCCCAGCGCTCGGCCAGCGCCTCGACGGCCATGGCACCGACGTTGTGACGCGTGCGGCCGTACTCCGGTCCGGGATTGCCCAGACCCACGACGAGCCAGGCAGGCATGGCGTCGCGGTCCTCGCGAGCGCGCCGGAAGAGCCTCAGGATCCGTCGTCCGCGGAGTCGGCGTCGCCGGCTTCGTCCGACTCGGCATCGGCGGCGGTCTCAGGCTCAGCGGCCGGGCCCTTGGGTTCCGGTGCTGTGGCTGCGGCCTCCGCGGCGGCAGCCGCCTCAGCAACGAGGACCTCCGCCTCGGCGGCACGCTCGCGCGCCTCGGCCGCGGTGACGATGATGAGATCGACGTGCTCGACGGTGCGGCGCACAGGGTCACGCTGGACATCGCGCGGCTTGGCGAGGGTAGTCGAGGACCCGTTCACGATCTCGAGGGTCACCTTGGGCTTGCGCAGCGCCTGCTCAAGATCGTGACCGGGAAGGGAGAGGTGGACGAGTTCGGCGCCGCCGCCGTAGAGAACAACAGGAATGCGCCCGGCGCGCCGCAACCGGCGCGCTGCACCCTTGCCGAAGTCGGAGCGGGGCTCGGCGTCCAGGCGGATGTTCACGTGCGTCCTCCTCGTCGGTGTCCGGAGACGTCCTCCGGCACTGCAGCCACGGCGCGGTGCGGCCAGCGGCCACGTCGATCACGGTGCTGAGCGCACCCTCGCCGAGGAGCGAGCAGACTCTAGCCGACGCCGGGCCCCGACCCCTCAGGGGGTCGCGGGGACGTGTTCGGGGGTCTCGAACATTCGCGTGACCGACCCATCCGTGAAGACCTCGTAGATTGCCTGGGCGAGGAGTGGGGCGATGGACAAGACCGTGAGCTTGTCGAAGCGCCTCTCCTCAGGGATGGGCAGGGTGTTGGTGACAACGACCTCGCTGATGCGCGAATCCTGAAGCCGTTGCGCTGCCGGCTCACTGAGGATGGCGTGCGTGGCGGCGACGATCACCTCGGCCGCGCCATTCTCGAAGAGGGTGTCGGCGGCCTTCACGATGGTGCCGCCGGTATCGATCATGTCGTCGACGACGATGCACACGCGGTCACGTACGTCGCCAACGACCTCGAAGACACGCACCTCATTGGGGGTATCGGGATCGCGACGCTTATGGATGATGGCGAGCGGCGCACCGAGAATGTCGGTCCACTTCTCGGCCACGCGGACGCGACCGGCGTCGGGCGAGACCACGGTGATGCGGTCACGATCGACGCGATCGGAGATGTGCTCGGCAAGCAGCGGCAGGGCGAATAGATGGTCGACGGGACCATCGAAGAAGCCCTGGATCTGGGATGTGTGCAGGTCCACCGTGATGAGGCGATCGGCCCCGGCAGCCTTGAACAGGTCGGCCATGAGACGGGCCGAGATGGGCTCGCGTCCACGATGCTTCTTGTCCTGGCGGGCATAGCCGTAGAAGGGCGCGATGACCGTGATGCGCTTCGCGGATGCGCGCTTGAGTGCATCCACCATGATCAACTGCTCCATGATCCACGTGTTGATGGGAGTCGTGTGACTTTGCATCACGAACGCGTCGCAGCCACGCACCGACTCCTTGAATCGCACGAAGATCTCGCCGTTGGCGAACTCATATGCATTGACCGGGCATAGGTCGGTGCCCAGGTGAGTAGCCACCTCCTCGCCGAGGTCGGGATGCGCTCGCCCCGTGAGGAGCACCAGGCGCTTGCTCGGGGGCACTCTCAACTCGCTCACGATGTCTCCTCGCTCGTCGGGGGCTGATCGTGGACCTCGTCGGCGGCACGCGCCGATTCACTTCCGGGCCGCTTGCGCTGCACCCACTCGGTGATGTTGCGCTGGCGAGCCCTTCCCACCGCCATCGCGCCAGGCGGCACGTCCTCGGTGATCACCGACCCAGCCGCCGTGTAGGCGCCGTCGCCTACCGTCACGGGGGCCACGAGCATCGTGTCGCTTCCGATGCGCGCGTGTCGGCCGATCACCGTCCGATGCTTCTCCTGGCCGTCGTAGTTGACGAAGATGGTGGCCGCTCCGATATTGGAGCCTTCCCCCACTTCGGCATCTCCCACGTACGACAGGTGCGGCACCTTGGCTCCCGCGCCGATATCGGCGTTCTTCATCTCCACGAAGGCACCCGCGCGCGCACGCTCACCGATCCGCGATCCAGGCCGCAGGTAGGTGAACGGGCCAATGCTCGCTCCAGCATCGATGACTGCGAGTTCGGCCCAGGCATGGATCAACGTCGCACCTTCGCCGACCTCGCATGAGGTGAGTGTCGTACCTGGTCCGATGCGCGCCCCTCTCGATACGGAGGTGGGCCCCAGCAGCGAGGTCTGGGGAAGGAGCGTGACGTCCTCAGCGATATCGACGTCGACGTCGATCCAGGTCGTCGACGGATCGAGCATGGAGACACCGGCCCTCATCCATCGATCGTTGATCCGATCGCGCATCACGGCTGCCGCCTCGGCGAGCTGTACGCGATCGTTCACGCCAAGGATCTCCTGCGAGTCGGGCACGACGATGCCGGCGACGCTGGCACCTTCGGCTCGCAGCAATCCGATGACGTCGGTGAGGTACTCCTCGCCCTGGTCGTTGTCCCTCGTTAGCCGGTCGAGTGCGGGAAGAAGCCGAATCGGGTCGAAGACGTACATCCCCGCGTTGATCTCGCGGATCTGCCGCACCTGGGGATCCGCGTCGCGGTGTTCCACGATTCCATCCACGGACCCATCCGGACCGCGCACGACGCGTCCGTAGCCATCGGGGTCGTCGAGCACGGCGCTTAGCAGCGTGGCCGCCGCGCCACTGGAGTTCTGCCCGTCCACGAGCAGGCGCACCGTGGCCCCTGTGAGCAGTGGCGTGTCACCACTGAGTACGACGATCGGTGCGGCGGGAAGGGTCTGTGCCGCAGCGAGCGCCGACATGGCGACCCGCACCGCATGTCCGGTGCCGAGTTGATCCGACTGGACGACCGTGTCGACCCAGGGTGCGATCTCCTCGAGGTGCGCGAGCACCTGGTCGCCGCCGGATCCGATGACGACGACGACGTGAGATGGATCCACGGCGGATGCAGCTTCGAGCACGTGCCCGATGAGCGACCGGCCCGCGATGGAATGCAGCACCTTCGGGGTGGCTGAGCGCATGCGCTTTCCCTCACCCGCGGCGAGGACGATGACGATCGGTCCCTGCGACGTCACCGCTCACGGACCTCCACGAGAAGGATCGCCCCGATCGGGGCAGCCGACGTCGGCACCCTACCCCCTGGCGCACGTGCTCCCGGCGAGGGAGTCGAACCCCCATTCAGAGATCCAAAGTCTCTTGTCCTGCCATTGGACGAGCCGGGATGGTGCCCGTGTGGGGGCTCCACCGAGAAGTCTCCCAGGCTCCCTTCCCGCGCCCGGTCCTGGACAGGTTACGCAGCCGTAGGTTACGGTTGCGTAGGTTTTGCCGCCGGCCAGGGAGAGCACATGACTGCCGTAGTCGAGCCAGACGCATCCCCCGCGCGGCCCGCGACAGAGCCGATGGCCAGCGGGATGCGCACGACCATCGGCGTCTTCGTCGGAGTACCCCTACTCGCGGTCGCCCTCGCGGTGCCCGTGGCGTGGGGCGGCTGGCTTGGCTGGACTGACCTCATTCTCGCCGGGGTGTTCTACGTCATCGCTGCGGCCGGGATCACGGTCGGCTTCCACCGCCACTTCACTCACGGATCGTTCAAGGCACCCACCTGGGTCTCGGTGATGCTCGCGGTCGCGGGATCGACCGCGATCGAAGGCTCACTCGATCAATGGGTCGCCGACCATCGACGTCACCATGCGCGCAGCGATGAGGAGGGCGATCCGCACAGCCCGTGGCGCTACGGCACCACGCGCCGCGCAGTCGCCAAAGGCCTGGTCTTCGCGCATGTCGGCTGGCTCTTCGACGGACAGCAGAGTTCGATCGATCGGTACGCCCCGGACATCAGATCCCAATCCGCACTCCGCCGCGTCTCCCGGCTCTTCCCGTGGATCGTGGCGTCGTCGATCATCGCCCCCGCCATCCTCGGCGGGCTCATCACCTGGTCATGGGAGGGAGCACTCACCGCTCTCTTCTGGGCTGGGCTCGTCCGGATCGCCCTCGTCCATCACATCACGTGGTCGATCAACTCCATCTGCCACGTCTTCGGCCAGCGACCCTTCCGCACTCGTGACAACTCGACGAACAACCGCTGGCTCGCCCTGCCCTCGCTGGGCGAGTCCTGGCACAACCTGCATCACGCGGAACCCACCGCAGCGCGCCACGGCGTGCTGCAAGGTCAGGTCGACATCAGCGCCGGAATCATCCGGACGATGGAGCGGCTTCGCCTCGCCCGCGACGTGCGATGGCCGAGTCCGGCACGACTCGCTGCCAAGGTCCAGGATCCGGCGATCCGCCGACGAATTCGTGGATGGACACCCGATCTCGACACCGCCGGGAGCGCCCTCCCGAGCTCGCCCGCGGCCTAGGCCGGCGAGGACTTCCCATGCGCATGTCGGGGCGCGAACGGCGCGAGCAGCTCATCTCCGTCGGTCGCACACTCTTCGCAGACAAGGGCTTCGAGGCCGTCAGCGTCGAGGAGATCGCCGCTACCGCCGGTGTCTCCAAGCCTGTGGTGTACGAGCACTTCGGCGGCAAGGAGGGACTGTACGCCGTCGTCGTGGACCGGGAGATGAACCAGCTCCTCACCACGATCAGCGGCGCCCTTCAGGGCACGCATCCGCGCCAACTGCTCGAGCAGGCGGGGATGGCGCTCTTCGACTACATCGAGTCCCAGCCGGACGGATTCCGCATCCTCGTGCGCGACTCCCCCGTCTCCCAGCAGACGGGCTCGTTCGCGAGCCTGATCGTCGACGTGGCCGGCCAGGTCGAGTACCTGCTGGCCGAGCAGTTCAAGGCACACGGTCTGCCCACGCGACTAGCGCCCATGTACTCGCAGATGCTCGTCGGAATGACAGCGTTGACAGGACAGTGGTGGCTTGATGCACGCAAGCCGCGCAAGGACGAGGTCGTCGCCCACCTGGTCAACCTTGCGTGGAACGGCTTGGCCCACCTGGAGCCCAAGCCGCGTTCGGTGACCGCGTAGTCGATCTCAGGGCATGACGCGCGCGCCCGGGTGCGGGCCCACGGCATACCTCACTGCTCGCACAAGTCCGAGCCCGGAGAGCTCGGCGGCGAGCCCGATTGCCTCGTCGCGGTCTGCCGCGAGGAAGGCGCACGTCGGACCGCTGCCCGACACCAGGCCGGCGAGAGCTCCAAGCTCGGTTCCGGCGGCGAGGACATCGGTCAGCGATGGCCGCAGCGATATCGCTGCCGGCTGCAGGTCGTTGACCAGATGCACCGCGATGTCCGGGGCCACCCCGCTTCTCAGCGCGGCGAGGAGGTCCCTGTCGTCCGCACCGTCCGATGGCTGGCAGTCTCCAGCGGCGACGAGCCTGTCCCACTCGGCATAGACAGCCGGCGTGGACAGCTCGCCGTCGCTCACCGCGATGACCCAGTGCAGCGAGGAGGTCGACAGCACTGACGCGAGCACCTCGCCGCGACCCAAGCCCCTCGCCGTCCCGCCAATCAGCGCGAATGGCACATCCGAGCCGAGTCCGGCGGCAATCGCGTGCAGGTCATCGTCGTCGACCGGAACGCCCCACATCGCACGGGCCGCAACGAGCGCCGCCGCGGCATCCGCGCTACCGCCCGCCATTCCCGCGGCGACCGGAATCACCTTGGTGATCTCGATGACGACATCGACCTGATCGATGCCCGCGAAGCGCGCGAGTTCGCGCACGGCGCGGACGGCGATATTGCCCTCATCCGTGGGAACGGACTCGATGCGGTCACCCGACGTGCTCACTGAGCAGCCGCTGCCCACGGCACCGGGTCGGATGCGCACTTCGTCGCAGAGGGACACGGCGTGGAAGACAGTGGAGATCTCGTGGTAGCCGTCGTCGCGTACCCCGAGGATTCGCAGGCTCAGGTTGATCTTGGCCGGCGCAACCGCACTGGCCGACGTGCTCACCGATCTCACGTGATGACCGTATCGGCGGAACTACGCGATCATGCGAGCGGCTGCTATTCGCGCGAAGGCGGCGATATCAAGGCTCTCTCCGCGCGCGCTCGGATCGACACCCGCGCGGAGCAGGATCTCCTCGGCCGCTGCAGCCGAGCCCGCCCAGCCCGCCAATGCTGCGCGCAGGGTCTTGCGGCGCTGGGCGAACGCGGCATCGACGACGGCAAAAACCTCGGCCCGCGACGCCAGGGTCGCCGGCGGCTCGTGCCGCTGGAATGACACGAGACCGGACTCCACCCGCGGAACGGGCCAGAACACGCTCGCGGGGACGGATCCGGCACGCTCCCCGTGCGCAAACCAGGCGAACTTCGCCGACGGGACCCCATAGGTGCGACTGCCGGGTGCCGCGACCAGACGGTCGGCCACTTCGGCCTGGACCATCACCAGACCAGAGCGCAGGGAGGGGAGCGTCGCGAGCAGGTGCAGCACGACGGGCACGGCCACGTTGTAGGGAAGATTGGCGACAAGCGCGATGGGCTGGCTCGGGAGCGATCCGACGCGCAGGGCATCCCCCTCGATGACCGTGAGCCGCTCCGCCCAGTCCGGGTGCATCCGCTGCACCGTGTCCGGCAGGGCGCTGGCGAGGACTGGATCGACTTCGACCGCCGTAACGTGCGCGCCTATCGCGAGCAGGCCGAGGGTGAGGCTGCCCAGGCCGGGCCCGACTTCGAGTACCTCGTCTCCGGGTTCCGTGCCGGCCAGGCGCACGATGCGACGGACGGTGTTCGCATCGACGACGAAGTTCTGCCCCCACTGCTTGGTGGGCCGAATCCCCCAGCGGGCCGCGATCGCCCGCAGTTCCGAGGCGCCCAGGAGCTCGTCCGGCACGTCGCCTACCACTGACCGAAGGCACGCATGGCGTTGTCCCAGAGATCTCCGCAGAGTCGCTCGACCGGCTCGCCTCGCGTCGCTGCCATCCCGCGCACGGTGAGCGGGACGAGGTACGACGCATTGACGGCACCTCGGTGCGGCACCGGCGTGAGATACGGCGCATCGGTCTCGACCAGGACAAGGTCGCGGGGCACGACAGCCAGCGCCTCGCGCAGTTCCCCCGCGTTCTTGTATGTCACCACGCCGGCAAAGGAGCAGTACCAGCCGCGGTCAGCGCATAGCCGTGCCAGGGCGGCATCGCCGGAGAAGCAATGGAAGACCACGCGCTCCGGGGCACCCTCATCGTCGAGGACGCGCACAATGTCATCGTGAGCTTCGCGATCATGGATGACCAGCGTGCGGTCGAGCCTCTTGGCGATGTCGATGTGCCGGCGGAATGACTCGTGCTGGACGGCCCGGTCCTCCGGCTCGCGAGTGCGGTAGTAGTCCAGACCTGTTTCACCCACCGCCCTGACGCGAGGGTCACCCGCCAGCGCTTCGATGCGCTCCAGAGCGCGATCGAGCCCCTCAGCACCCTCGCGGTCCCGGATGCGCGGGGCGTCGTTGGGATGGAGGGCGACGGCGGCGACGACCTCCGGCGCCGCGCGCGCGATCTCGACCGCCCTCTCGGAGGAGGCGACATCGCATCCCACCTGCACGATCCGTGTCACCCCAGCCTCACGCGCAAGGGCGATCGCTACATCGGGCGGAAGGGTCTCGCCGAGGTGCTGGTCAGTCACGTCAAGGTGGCAGTGCGTATCGACGACGGGCCGCGGCAGTGGCTCCGTCGAACCGGGGCGCTCCCTCACTCGGTGTCGTCCTCGAGGCGCGGGAACAGGATGGCACCCTTGGACACCGCTGAGCCCGGCGGCAATTGACCCCAGGTGGCCACGTTCGCGACGGGCTGTTGAGCAAGCTCACCCACAGAGGATGCTGCACCCAACTGCTCCCAGAGGGTGCTCATCGCCTTGGGCATGACCGGGTTGTACAGCGTCGCGATGGCCCGGAGCGACTCGCAGACGGTGTAGAGGATCGTGTCGAGCCTGGGCGCGCGA
>Ga0129336_10001084_pt1 | contig 16258 bp, 30 predicted proteins | sample CPB6_02_DNA_FD_96878 | JGI IMG/M metagenome (GOLD analysis project Ga0129336, IMG submission 96878) | Freshwater to marine salinity gradient microbial communities from Chesapeake Bay, USA - CPBay_Sum_0.6_0.2_DNA | ecosystem: Environmental > Aquatic > Marine > Coastal | place: USA: Chesapeake...
GCCGGACGGCAGACAACAAGGGAGAACTCAAGTGGCGAAGGCCAAGTTTGAGCGCACCAAGCCGCACGTCAACATCGGCACCATCGGTCACATCGACCATGGCAAGACGACCCTGACGGCGGCCATCACCAAGGTGCTGCACGACAAGTACCCGGACGTGAACCCGTTCACGCCGTTCGACATGATCGACAAGGCCCCTGAGGAGCGTCAGCGCGGCATCACGATCTCGATCGCGCACGTGGAGTACCAGACGGAGGCCCGTCACTACGCGCACGTCGACTGCCCCGGCCACGCCGACTACATCAAGAACATGATCACCGGCGCGGCCCAGATGGACGGCGCGATCCTCGTGGTCGCCGCCACCGACGGCCCCATGCCGCAGACCAAGGAGCACGTCCTCCTGGCCCGCCAGGTCGGCGTCCCCGCGATCGTCGTCGCCCTGAACAAGTGCGACATGGTCGACGACGAGGAGCTCATCGAGCTCGTCGAGATGGAGGTCCGCGAGCTGCTGTCGACGTACGAGTTCCCGGGCGACGACATCCCGGTCGTGCGTGTGGCGGCCTTCCCGGCGCTGCAGGGCGACGCCAAGTGGGGCGAGTCGATCCTCGAGCTGATGAACGCGGTCGACTCCTACATCCAGACCCCCGAGCGCGAGGTCGACAAGCCGTTCCTCATGCCGATCGAGGACGTCTTCACGATCACCGGCCGCGGCACCGTCGTCACGGGCCGCATCGAGCGCGGCATCGTCAAGGTCAACGAGGAGATCGAGATCGTGGGCATCCGCCCCGGCCCGGCCACGAAGACCACGGTCACCGGCGTCGAGATGTTCCGCAAGCTCCTCGACGAGGGCCAGGCGGGCGAGAACGTCGGCCTGCTGCTCCGCGGCATCAAGCGCGAGGACGTCGAGCGCGGCCAGGTCTGCTGCAAGCCCGGCTCGATCACCCCGCACACGGACTTCGAGGCGCAGGTCTACATCCTGTCCAAGGACGAGGGCGGCCGTCACACGCCGTTCTTCAACAACTACCGCCCGCAGTTCTACTTCCGCACCACGGACGTGACCGGCGTCGTCAGCCTGCCTGACGGCAAGGACATGGTCATGCCCGGCGACAACACCGACATGAAGGTCGAGCTCATCCAGCCGATCGCCATGGAGGAGGGCCTGCGCTTCGCCATCCGTGAGGGTGGCCGCACGGTCGGCGCCGGCCGCGTGACGAAGATCCTGAAGTAGCACCCGGAAGCTTCGTGGGGGGCGGCGCGACCCGCTGCCCCCCACGAAACCGGACGAGCACGTCCGGCACGACCCGCACGACAGGCACCACTTTCCACAGCGGCACTACATGAGTAAGGACACCAGCCACCATGGCGGGACAGAAGATCCGCATCCGGCTCAAGGCCTATGACCACGAGGTCATCGACTCCTCGGCGCGCAAGATCGTCGAGACGGTCACGCGCACAGGCGCTCAGGTCGCGGGCCCGGTGCCGCTGCCGACGGAGAAGAACGTGTACTGCGTCATCCGCTCACCGCACAAGTACAAGGACAGCCGCGAGCACTTCGAGATGCGCACCCACAAGCGCCTCATCGACATCCTCGACCCGACCCCCAAGACCGTCGACTCGCTCATGCGCCTGGACCTCCCGGCGGGCGTCGACATCGAGATCAAGCTCTGACAGACGAGGCTAAGGAATCCAGATGGGCACCAATGTGAAGGGCGTGCTGGGCGAGAAGCTCGGCATGACCCAGGTGTGGGACGAGAACAACCGGGTCATCCCGGTCACCGTCGTCAAGGCAGGTCCGTGCGTCGTGACCCAGGTCCGCACCCCCGAGACCGACGGCTACTCGGCCGTGCAGATCGCGTTCGGCGCGATCGACCCGCGCAAGGTGACCAAGCCGCAGGCGGGCCACTTCGCCAAGGCCGGCGTGACCCCGCGGCGCCATGTCGCCGAGATCCGCACCGATGACGCCTCCGAGTACACCCTCGGCCAGGAGCTGGGCGCCGACACCTTCGAGACCGGTCAGGTCGTCGACGTCGTGGGCACCACCAAGGGCAAGGGATTCGCCGGCGTCATGAAGCGCCACGGGTTCGGCGGCCTGCGCGCCTCGCACGGCGTTCAGCGCAAGCACCGCTCGCCGGGCTCCATCGGCGGGTGCGCCACCCCCGGCCGGGTCTTCAAGGGCATGCGGATGGCGGGCCGGATGGGCGGTGCGCGCCAGACCACCCAGAACCTGCTGGTCGCCGGTGTCGACACCGAGCGCGGCCTGCTGCTGATCAAGGGTGCGGTGCCCGGCCCCAAGGGCGGCCTGGTGTTCGTCCGCACCGCCGCGAAGGAGGCACAGGCATGACCGCCGTCGACGTCCGCACGCCTGCGGGCAAGGCCAAGGGCAGCGTTGACCTGCCGTCCGACATCTTCGATGTCCCGGTCAACATTCCCCTGATCCACCAGGTCGTCGTGGCCCAGCTCGCTGCGGCCCGTCAGGGCACCCACGACACCAAGACACGCGCCGAGGTCAGCGGTGGCGGCAAGAAGCCTTACAAGCAGAAGGGCACCGGCCGCGCCCGCCAAGGCTCGATCCGCGCACCGCAGTACGCCGGTGGCGGTGTCGTGCACGGCCCGACGCCGCGCGACTACGCCCAGCGGACCCCCAAGAAGATGAAGGCGGCGGCCCTGCGCGGTGCGCTTTCCGACCGGGCCCGCGACGGCCGTGTGCACGTTGTCACCGAGTTCGTGTCGGGCGACACGCCGTCGACCAAGGCCGCCACGGCCGCGCTGCAGGCCCTCGGCCTGGAGGGCTCGCTGCTGATCGCGATCGATCGTGCGGACGACGTCTCGGCACTGAGCCTGCGCAACGTGCCCACGGTCCACGTCCTATACGTCGACCAGCTCAACACCTACGACGTCCTGTGCAGCGACCAGGTGGTCTTCACCGCCGCCGCACTGGAGGTCTTCCTCGCCGGGCCCGCCACGGGCAAGTCGGTGAAGGCCGTCGCCACAGAGAGTGAGGCCGCGGAATGAAGATCGCCGACCCCCGCGACATCCTGATCGCCCCGGTGATCTCGGAGAAGAGCTACGGGCTCCTCGACGAGAACAAGTACACGTTCCTGGTGGCACCGAATGCCAACAAGACGCAGATCAAGCTCGCCGTCCAGGAGGTGTTCGGCGTCAAGGTCACCAGCGTCAACACCAACAACCGCGAGGGCAAGCGCGTCCGCACCCGGTTCGGGTACGGCCGCCGTGCCGCGACCAAGCGTGCCATCGTCACGGTGGCCGCGGGCGAGCGCATCGACATCTTCGGAGGCCCGGTCTCCTGACCGGGAATCTGACGGGCCTTCCACTCACGAGACGGAAAGACAGCTATGGGAATCCGCAAGTACAAGCCGACCACGCCGGGCCGTCGCGGCTCGAGCGTCGCCGACTTCGTCGAGATCACCAGGTCCGAGCCGGAGAAGTCGCTCGTGCGACCGCTGCCCAAGAAGGGTGGCCGCAACAACTCCGGCAAGATCACCACGAGGCACCAGGGCGGCGGCCACAAGCGCGCCTACCGCGTCATCGACTTCCGTCGTGCGGACAAGGACGGCGTGCCCGCCAAGGTCGCGCACATCGAGTACGACCCGAACCGCACCGCCCGCATCGCCCTGCTCCACTACGCGGACGGCGAGAAGCGCTACATCATCGCCCCCAACAAGCTCAAGCAGGGTGACCCGATCGAGACCGGCCCGAGCGCCGACATCAAGCCGGGCAACAACCTGCCGCTGCGCAACATCCCCGTCGGCACCGTGATCCACGCCGTGGAGATCAAGCCCGGCGGCGGGGCCAAGATCGCCCGTTCGGCCGGCGCCTCGGTGCAGCTCGTCGCCAAGGACGGCCCCTACGCCCAGCTGCGCATGCCGTCGGGCGAGATCCGCAACGTCGACCTCCGCTCCCGCGCAACAGTGGGCGAGGTGGGCAACGCCGAGCAGTCCAACATCAACTGGGGCAAGGCCGGGCGCATGCGCTGGAAGGGCAAGCGCCCGACGGTGCGTGGCGTGGCCATGAATCCGGTCGACCACCCCCATGGCGGTGGCGAGGGCAAGACCTCCGGCGGCCGCCACCCGGTCAACCCGGCCGGCAAGCCCGAGGGGCGCACCCGCAAGGCCAACAAGGCCAGCGACAAGTTCATCGTCCGTCGCCGCAAGTCCGGCAAGAAGCGTTAGGGATAGCAGATGCCTCGCAGCCTGAAGAAGGGCCCGTTCGTCGACGGCCACCTGATCAAGAAGGTCGACGCGCAGAACGAGAGCGGCTCGAAGAACGTGATCAAGACGTGGTCGCGCCGCTCGATGATCGTGCCGGCCATGCTCGGCCACACGATCGCCGTGCACGACGGGCGCAAGCACGTGCCCGTGTTCATCTCCGAGAACATGGTCGGGCACAAGCTCGGCGAGTTCGCCCCGACGCGGACCTTCAAGGGTCACGTCAAGGAGGACCGGAAGGCCAAGCGGCGCTAGACCTGCTCGTCCTACTACGACCGAAGAGCACCAGACCGAAAGCAAGGGGAACGACATGGAAGCCAGGGCCCAGGCGCGGTACGTCCGCGTCACGCCCATGAAGGCGCGTCGCATCATCGACCTCATTCGAGGCATGAACGCGGCCGACGCCCAGGCGATGCTGAAGTTCGCGCCGCAGGCCGCGAGTGAGCCGGTGGGCAAGGTGCTCGATAGCGCCATCGCCAACGCGACGAACAACCATGCGATGGACCCGCGTGCGCTGGTCGTCTCGCAGGCCTACGTCGACGAGGGGCCGACCATGAAGCGCATCCGACCGCGCGCCCAGGGCCGCGCCTACCGGATTCGCAAGCGCAGCAGCCACATCACCGTCGTCGTCTCCGATGACTCCACCGCAGAGCAGAAGGGCTGAGCGACGTGGGCCAGAAGATCAATCCGAACGGCTTCCGCCTCGGGATCACCACCGACTTCAACTCCCGGTGGTTCGCCGACAGCTCCAAGCCGGGCCAGCGCTACCGCGACTACGTCGAGGAGGACGTGAAGATCCGCAAGCTGCTGAGCCAGGGCATGGAGCGCGCCGGCATCGCGCGCGTGGAGATCGAGCGTACGCGTGACCGCGTGCGGGTGGACATCCACACGGCCCGCCCGGGCATCGTCATCGGCCGCCGCGGCGCCGAGGCGGACCGCATCCGCGGCGACCTCGAGAAGCTCACCGGCAAGCAGGTCCAACTGAACATCCTCGAGGTGAAGAACCCCGAGACCGAGGCCCAGCTGGTGGCCCAGGGCATCGCCGAGCAGCTGTCGAGCCGCGTCAGCTTCCGTCGTGCGATGCGCAAGGGCATGCAGACGACCATGAAGAGCGGCGCCAAGGGCATCCGCGTCCAGGTGTCCGGCCGTCTCGGCGGTGCCGAGATGTCGCGCACGGAGTTCTACCGCGAGGGCCGCGTGCCCCTGCACACCCTGCGCGCCGACATCGACTACGGGTTCTACGAGGCACGCACGACCTTCGGCCGGATCGGTGTGAAGGTGTGGATCTACAAGGGCGAGGCCCTCGGCTCCCGCGCGGAGCGCGAGGCCGCGGCCGCGCAGGCGCGCCTGTCCGGCCCGCGCACCCGCCCGGACCGTCCGCGTCGCCCGCGCCGCGAGGATGAGGCTGCTGCGGTCTCGGCCGCCGAGCAGGCGGCCGAGCACGTCACCGGCGAGGCGGTCGTGGAGCCCATGACCGAAGGGCAGGAGGGCTAGTCATGCTGATTCCCCGCAGGGTCAAGCACCGCAAGCAGCACCACCCGACGCGTCGTGGTGTCGCGAAGGGTGGCACCGAGGTGACGTTCGGCACCTATGGGCTGCAGGCGCTTGAGCCGGCCTACGTGACCAACCGGCAGATCGAGTCGGCTCGTATCGCCATCACGCGCCACATCCGCCGCGGCGGCAAGGTCTGGATCAACATCTACCCGGATCGTCCGCTGACCAAGAAGCCCGCTGAGACCCGCATGGGCTCGGGCAAGGGCTCTCCGGAGTGGTGGATCGCCAACGTCAAGCCCGGTCGCGTGATGTTCGAGCTGTCCTTCCCCGACGAGAAGGTCGCCCACGAGGCGCTCACTCGCGCGATGCACAAGCTCCCGATGAAGTGCCGGATCATCCGGCGCGATGAGGCAGGTGAGAACTGATGTCCGCAGGCACCAAGGTCGGCGAGCTGCGCAACCTCGACGACGCCGAGTTGACGGCCAAGCTTCGTGAGGCCAAGGAGGAGCTGTTCAACCTCCGCTTCCAGGGCGCAACGGGGCAGCTGGAGAACCATGGCCGGCTCCGTGCGGTCCGCAAGGACATCGCGCGGATCTACACCATCCTGCGCGAGCGGGAGCTCGGCATCACGCCGTACGAGATCACTGAGGACGCGGCGGGTGTCGCATGAGCGCGAATGAGGCAGGCGTGACGGATCAGGCCCGTGGCTACCGCAAGACCCGTGAGGGCATGGTGGTCAGCGACAAGATGGACAAGACCGTGGTCGTCGCGGTCGAGGATCGCTTCAAGCACCCGCTGTACGGCAAGGTCGTCCGCCGCACCAGCAAGCTGAAGGCGCATGACGAGGCCAACACCGCCGGTGTCGGCGACCGCGTGCTGCTGATGGAAACCCGACCGACCTCCGCGACCAAGCGGTGGCGCGTCGTGGAGATCCTCGAGAAGGCCAAGTAGTCCCCACCACAGTTCCGCCAGGCTCTCGCGAGAACCGGCAGACGATCAGGAGAGTGCAGTGATTCAGCAGGAGTCGCGACTTCGAGTCGCCGACAACACCGGCGCCAAGGAGGTGCTGGTGATCCGTGTCCTCGGCGGCTCGGGTCGCCGGTACGCGGGCATCGGCGACATCGTCGTGTGCACCGTCAAGGACGCCATCCCCGGCGGTGGGGTCAAGAAGGGCGAGGTCGTGAAGGCCGTCATCGTCCGCACCAAGAAGGAGCGTCGTCGTCCGGACGGCTCCTACATCCGCTTCGACGAGAATGCGGTCGTCATCCTCAAGGGCGACGGGGAGCCGCGCGGCACGCGCATCTTCGGCCCCGTCGGCCGCGAACTGCGCGAGAAGAAGTTCATGAAGATCATCTCGCTGGCCCCGGAGGTGCTGTGACCATGGCGCTCAACATCCGCAAGGGAGACCTCGTACAGGTCATCGCCGGCAAGGACCGCGGTGTCAAGGGCAAGGTCATCGAGGTGTACCCCGAGGCAGATCGGGTCATCGTCGAGGGCGTGAACCGCGTCAAGAAGCACACCAAGGTCGGGCAGAGCAATCGCGGTGCCAAGACCGGTGGCATCATCACGACGGAGGCCCCGATCCACGTCTCGAACGTGATGATCATCGATCCCGAGGACGGTCGGCCGACCCGCGTCGGCTACCGCAAGGAGACCGTCGAGAAGCGCCGCAGCGACGGCTCGACGTACGAGGCGGAGCGCAGCGTGCGCATCTCGCGTCGCACCGGCAAGGACCTGTAGAGGCGATAAGGACGCACATGACTGCCACCACTGAGACCACCCAGCCGCGCCTCAAGGCCCGCTACCGCGAGGAGATCATCCCCGCGCTCCGGGACGAGTTCGCGTTCTCCAACATCATGCAGGTGCCGACCGTCACCAAGGTCGTCGTCAACATGGGCGTGGGAGACGCCGCCCGCGACTCCAAGCTCATCGAGGGCGCCATCCGCGACCTCGCCGATATCACCGGCCAGAAGCCGCAGGTGACCAAGGCCCGCAAGTCCATCGCGCAGTTCAAGCTCCGCGAGGGCCAGCCCATCGGTGCGCACGTCACGCTGCGTGGCGACCGCATGTGGGAGTTCCTCGACCGGCTCCTGTCGGTCGCTCTCCCGCGCATCCGCGACTTCCGCGGGCTGTCGCCCAAGCAGTTCGACGGGCGTGGCAACTACACCTTCGGCCTGAACGAGCAGTCCATGTTCCACGAGATCGACCAGGACAAGATCGATCGGGTCCGTGGCATGGACATCACGGTCGTGACGACCGCCGCGAACGATGAGGAAGGCCGCGCCCTGCTTCGCCTTCTCGGATTCCCCTTCAAGGAGGCCTGAGCCCGATGGCGAAGAAAGCGCTGATCCAGAAGCAGCAGAAGACCCCCAAGTTCAAGGTCCGGGCCTACACCCGGTGCACGAAGTGCGGCCGCCCGCACTCGGTGTACCGCAAGTTCGGACTCTGCCGTGTCTGCGTGCGCGAGATGGCGCACGCAGGCGAGCTCCCCGGCGTCACCAAGAGCAGCTGGTAAACCACGACGCTGAAGGTCCGTGACCACGGAAACCGCAGCGAGGAAGGCCACAGGCCAGAACCATGACGATGACAGACCCCATCGCGGACATGCTTGCGCGGCTGCGCAACGCGAACTCCGCCTATCACGACAGCGTCACGATGCCCCACTCCAAGATCAAGACGAGCATCGCCGAGATCCTCCAGCGTGAGGGCTACATCGCCGGCTGGACCGTCGAGGACGCCGAGGTGGGCAAGAACCTCACGCTGAGCCTGAAGTACGGGCCCTCGCGCGAGCGCGCCATCGCCGGCCTGCGCCGGGTGTCCAAGCCCGGGCTGCGCGTGTACGCCAAGAGCACGGCGCTGCCGAAGGTGCTCGGCGGGCTCGGCATCGCGATCCTCTCGACGTCGTCCGGTCTGCTGACCGACCGACAGGCCGCGCAGAAGGGCGTGGGCGGGGAAGTCCTCGCCTACGTCTGGTAGGGGAGGCACGCACATGTCGCGCATCGGACGTCAGCCCGTCGCCATCCCGGCGGGCGTCACCGCAACCATCGACGGACGCAGCATCACCGTCACCGGCCCCAAGGGCTCGCTGAGCATGACCATCGCCGAGCCGATCATCGTCGAGCAGGAGGACGGCACCCTCGTCGTCACCCGGCCGAACGATGAGCGGGACGCCAAGTCCCGTCACGGCCTGACCCGCACCCTCGTCGCCAACATGGTGACCGGGGTGACCACGGGCTACGAGAAGGGCCTCGAGGTCGTGGGCACCGGCTACCGCGTGGCGGCCAAGGGCACCGACCTCGAGCTCCTGCTGGGCTTCAGCCACCCGGTGGTCGTCAAGGCACCGGAGGGCATCAGCTTCGTCGTCGAGAGCCCCGTGAAGTTCAAGGTCGTGGGCATCGACAAGCAGAAGGTCGGCGAGGTCGCCGCCAACATCCGCAAGATCCGCAAGCCGGAGCCGTACAAGGGCAAGGGCGTGCGGTACGAGGGCGAAGTGGTTCGCCGCAAGGCCGGAAAGGCGGGTAAGTGATGAGTTCCTTCGCCCCCAAGCTGGGTTCGGGCACCCGCACCAGCGTCGGTCGCGCCCGTCGTCACCTGCGTGTCCGCAAGAAGGTCACCGGCACGACCGAGCGTCCCCGCCTGGTCGTCACGCGGTCCGCGCGTCACATGGTCGTGCAGGTCGTCGACGACTCGCGCGGCGTCACCATCGCCTCGGCGTCCACCATGGAGGCCGGGCTGCGTGCGGCGGGCGACGACAAGACCGCCAAGGCGCGCAAGGTCGGCCAGCTGGTCGCCGAGCGGGCCCAGAAGGCGGGGGTCGAGGCCGTGGTCTTCGATCGCGGTGGCAACAAGTACCACGGTCGCGTCGCGGCCGTCGCTGACGGCGCTCGTGAAGCCGGCCTGTCCCTCTAACGACGTACGAACCTGCAGGAAGAGGTAGTCCACATGTCAGAAGCGTCGCGTCGCAACGGCGGCGGTGGCGATCGCCGGGAGCGCAAGGATCGGGCCCCGCGCGAGGAGAAGTCCGCGTACCTCGAGCGGGTGGTGGCCATCAACCGGGTCGCGAAGGTCGTCAAGGGCGGTCGTCGCTTCAGCTTCACCGCCCTGGTCATCGTCGGTGACGGCGAGGGCATGGTCGGCGTCGGCTATGGCAAGGCCAAGGAGGTCCCGGCGGCCATCGCCAAGGGCGTCGAGGAGGCGAAGAAGCACTTCTTCCGCGTCCCCCGCATCCAGGGCACCATTCCCCACCCGGTCACGGGTGAGGCGGCGGCCGGTGTGGTCATGCTGCGCCCGGCGTCGCCCGGTACCGGCGTCATCGCCGGCGGCCCGGTGCGCGCAGTCCTGGAGTGCGCCGGCATCCACGACATCCTGAGCAAGTCCATGGGCTCCGACAACGCCATCAACATCGTGCATGCCACGGTGGCGGCGCTGAAGGGCCTGGAGTCCCCCGAGGCGGTGGCCGCGCGTCGTGGCCTGCCGCTCGAGGACGTCGCCCCTGCAGCGCTGCTGCGGGCCCGCGCGGGGGTGGGTGCATGATGGCGCGCCTGAAGGTCACCCAGAAGAAGTCCGGGATCGGCGGGACGAGCAGCCAGCGCAACACGCTGCGCTCGCTCGGCCTCAAGCGCATCGGCGACACCGTCGTCAAGGAGGACCGTCCCGAGATCCGCGGCATGATCCACGCCGTGACGCATCTTGTCGTCGTCGAGGAGGTCGACTGACCATGGCACTGAAGGTCCATCACCTGCGCCCCGCTCCGGGCGCCAAGACGGAGAAGACCCGCAAGGGTCGCGGCGAGGCATCCAAGGGCAAGACCGCCGGCCGTGGCACCAAGGGCACCAAGGCCCGCTACCAGGTGCCCGCGAGCTTCGAGGGCGGCCAGATGCCGCTACACATGCGCCTGCCGAAGCTCAAGGGCTTCAAGAACCCGGCCAAGGTCGAGTTCCAGGTCGTCAATGTGGCCATGCTGGGCAAGCTCTTCCCCGAGGGGGGCGAGGTCTCGGTCGCCGAGATGGTGGCCCGTGGAGCCGTGCGCAAGGGACAGCCGGTGAAGGTGCTCGGTCAGGGCGACCTGTCCGTGGCGCTCACCGTCAGTGCCGATGCGTTCTCCACGTCCGCCCGTGACAAGATCGTCGCTGCAGGGGGTTCGGCCACGGTCCGATAGGACCGTCGGAATCCCCGGCGGAGATCTGACCGTTCGAACCACCGACCAGCAGGAGGCTCAGTGCACATCAGTGCGTTCGGCGCTGCCCTGCGGACACCGGACCTGCGCAAGAAGATCCTCTTCACGCTCGGGCTGCTCGCGGTGTACCGCCTCGGGTCGGTGCTGCCGACGCCCGGTGTCGACTACGCCGCGATCCAGCGCTGTATCGACGTCGTGCAGGACAACTCCGTCTATGCGCTGATCAACCTGTTCTCCGGCGGAGCACTGCTCCAGCTGTCGGTCTTCGCGCTCGGCATCATGCCGTACATCACCGCAAGCATCATCCTGCAGCTCCTCACGGTGGTCATCCCTCGCCTGGAGACGCTCAAGAAGGACGGCCAGTCGGGCCAGGCCAAGATCACGCAGTACACCCGCTACGTCACGATCGGCCTGGCGATCCTGCAGTCGACGGCGATCATCTCCCTCGCCCGCACCGCCGGCGCCCTGTTCAGCGGCTGCCAGGAGGTCGTGATCCCGAACGACTCTGTCTGGGTCATCATGGTCATGATCACGGTGATGACCGCGGGCACTGCGGTGGTCATGTGGTTCGGCGAGCTCATCACAGAGCGCGGCGTCGGCAACGGCATGTCAGTGCTGATCTTCACCTCGATCATCGCGACGATCCCTGCCCAGTTCGCCAGCATCTTCGGCAGCCAGGGGGCGTTCACCTTCGCGATGACCCTCCTGGTGGGCCTCGCCGTCATCGCCTTCGTCGTGTTCGTGGAGCAGGCGCAGCGCCGCATCCCCGTCCAGTACGCCAAGCGCATGGTGGGTCGACGCATGTACGGCGGCACATCGACCTACATCCCGCTCAAGGTCAACATGGCCGGCGTCATCCCGGTCATCTTCGCCTCGTCGCTGCTCTTCCTGCCGGTGCTGCTCGTCCAGCTCACCGGAAGCCAGGCCGAGTGGGCCCTGTGGGTCCAGCAGAACCTGAGCACGGGCACCGGCACCTGGTACCTGGCCCTGTACTTCGCCCTGATCGTCTTCTTCTGCTACTTCTACGTCTCGATCACCTTCAACCCGGTCGACGTCGCGGACAACATGAAGAAGTACGGCGGGTTCATCCCCGGGATCCGGGCTGGCCGGCCGACCGCGGAGTACCTCGACTACGTGCTCACCCGGCTCACCGCCCCGGGATCGCTGTACCTCGGCCTCATCGCCGTCCTGCCGGTCTTCGCGTTCGGCTTCCTCGGCGTGGGCACCAACTTCATCTTCGGCGGCACCAGCCTGCTGATCCTCGTCGGCGTCGGCCTCGACACGGTCAAGCAGATCGAGGCGCAGCTGCAGCAGCGCAACTACGAGGGATTCCTGCGGTGAGGCTCGTCATCATGGGCCCGCCGGGGGCGGGCAAGGGTACGCAGGCGGCGGTCATCGCCGAGCTGCTGGGCGTCCCGCACATCTCCACCGGAGACATCTTCCGCGCCAATGTGTCGCAGGGGACCCCGCTCGGCATCGAGGCCAGGAAGTACATGGACGCGGGCGAGTACGTGCCCGACGGGGTCACCAATGCCATGGTGCGCGACCGTCTCGCCGCCGACGACTGCGCGCCCGGGTTCCTGCTTGATGGGTACCCGCGCACGGTCGAGCAGGTCGGCGAGCTCACCGCGATGCTCGGCTCGTCGGCCCAGCGCCTCGACGCGGTGCTCGAGCTGACGGTCGACGTCGACGAGGTCGTCGCACGGCTCGTGCGGCGGGCCGCGGAGCAGGGGCGCAGCGACGACACCGAGGACGTCATCCGACGCCGTCTCGAGGTCTACTTTGAACAGACCGCGCCGCTCATCGAGCTCTACCGCACGCAGGGGCTGCTGGTCCAGGTGGATGGCCTCGGCGAGGTGTCGGACGTCACCGGCCGCATCGTCGCTGCCCTCGCCCTCGAGTCCTGAGCGTGTTCAAGCGCCGCAACGCGATCGAGATCAAGTCGCCCGACCAGCTCGCGGTGATGCGCGCGGCCGGCCTCGTGGTCGCCCGGGCGCTGCAGGCTATGAGCGACGCGGCCGTGCCCGGCGCGACCACGGCCGACCTCGACGTCCTTGCCCGTGACGTGCTCGCCGATCATGGCGCGACCTCGTCTTTCCTGGGCTACAAGGCGCATGGAGCGGTCCCGTACCCGGGCGTGATCTGCGCCTCGGTCAACGACGAGGTGGTCCATGGGATCCCGGGCCCGCGGGTGCTGCGGGAGGGCGACCTGCTGTCGATCGACTTCGGGGCGATCGTCGACGGCTGGAACGGCGACGCTGCGGTGACGGTGCTCATCGGCGACGTGGCACCGGAGCGACGTGCCCTGAGCGCGGTGACCGAGGCGTCGCTGTGGGCCGGGCTGGCCCAGGCCCGGGTCGGCGCCCACCTGTCGGACATCAGCCATGCGATCGAGTCCGCCATCGTGGCGGGTGGCCGGGAGGCCGGCGTCGAGTACGGCATCGTGGCCGAGTACGGCGGTCACGGGATCGGCTCCCGCATGCACATGGAGCCGCACATCCTGAACTACGGCGCCCCGGGCCGCGGACCGGTGCTGCGGGCGGGCATGGCGCTGGCCATCGAGCCGATGGTCACCCTCGGCGACCCGGAGGTCATGCTGCTCGCGGACGCCTGGACGGTGTCCACGGCCGACGGCGGCTGCGCGGCCCACTGGGAGCACACGGTGGCGGTCACCGACGACGGCCCGTGGGTGCTCACCGCACTGGACGACGTACGGCTGTAGGGCGGCGTCGGTGAGCGCTCTCGATATGCTCGCCGGGATGTCTGATCCCGTCACGCCGATCATGGCCGGTGGCACCGGCCGCAGCGGCACCACCGTCATCGCGGGCCTGCTCCATCGCCACCCCCAGGTGCGCGCGAGCTGGCCCCGGGAGGTGAAGTTCGTCAACAAGGACGGCGGACTCCTCGACCTCGTCCTCGGGGTGACCGGACGCAAGCGCCTGCGTCGTGGCGTCAGCTCCCCGCGGGCCCGCCTGGCGGCCTTCGAGGAGGGGATGCGCGGCCCGTGGTGGCTGCGGACCAATCGCCTCGGCCGCGCGAGCGGCCTCCACCTGAGCATGGACGAGGCGGAGCGCGAGCGCCTGCTCGCCGATCTCGATGCCGGCCTCGACGCGGACCCCATCGCCGCCGGCCGGGCCTTCCTGACCGGGATGATCCGCGCCCAGCGGGGCGATGCGGGGGAGCCGTGGTGGATCGACACCTCGCCGCCGAACATCGCCAATGCGGCTCGAATCCACCAGTTCTGGCCGCAGGCCCGCTTCATCTGGATGGTGCGCGACGGGCGCAGCACCGCGGCCTCCGTCATCGCCGAGCGGTGGGGGCCGGACGACCCGATCGAGGCGATCGACTGGTGGCAGACCCGGGTGCGGCGGGCCCACGAGGGACTTGCCGGGGTGCCGGCCGATGCCGTCCTCGTCCTCTCGCTCGAGGACCTCGTCGTCCTGGACCGCGAGGCGAGCTACCAGCGGGTGCTGGACTTCCTCGGCCTGTCGGACGACCCCGCGATGCGGGAGTTCTTCACCGAGCAGATGCCGGCCGAGCGGGTCGGCCTGGACAAGTGGCGCAGCAGGGTGCCGGATTCGGCCGCCTTCGAGTCCGCATATCGGACGGCCGAGGAGCGGCTGCTGGCGGACGGCATCGACCCGTACCCCCGCCCCGCCCCCTCCTGAACTCGCGAGCGGGCGGTTAGCGGGCCGAATCGAGGCCTCGACGGCCCGCTAACCGCCCGCTCGCGAGGAGGGGGAGGGTGCCGGGCTGCCGCGCCGGGCGATCCGTGCGCTGGCCACCCCCCGGATTTTGCGGCCGGGGACCATGCCCCTATGCTCGGGGGGTTGGTTTCAGGCTTCCCCGCCTCCACACCTGCACTCACCGCGCGAGCGGTGCCTGCTCGTGCGCGCGGAGGAGTCGGCCAGCAGCACCCGAACGTGGCACGGTCACCTTGGCCATGTCGAACGACCGAGAGTTGAGGGCATGGGCAAAAAGGACGGTGCGATCGAGCTCGAGGGCACGATCACCGAGTCCCTGCCCAACGCCATGTTCCGGGTGGAGCTCGACAACGGGCACAAGGTGCTCGCGCACATCAGCGGCAAGATGCGGATGCACTACATCCGGATCCTTCCGGACGACCGGGTCGTCGTGGAGCTCTCGCCCTACGACCTCACGCGCGGCCGGATCGTCTACCGCTACAAGTAGGCCGAACCACCAGCACGACCCACGTCCGACCCGAACGACTGACAAAGAGAGCCATCATGAAGGTGCAGCCGAGCGTCAAGAAGATCTGCGACAAGTGCAAGGTCATCCGTCGCCACGGCCGCGTCATGGTGATCTGCGACAACCCTCGCCACAAGCAGCGCCAGGGCTGATGCCCTGACGCGGTCACCGGGGAGACAACCCGTCGACCGAACCCATAGCGGTACCCGACCCCCGTCGCGGCGCGTGCGCCCGGCGGGACGACACCCCCGGACACGAGGCCGGGGACCTGCCTAGGCGGGCAGGGCTGGTACCGCTCCCAGACCCCGTGAACGAGAAGAAGAGAGAACGCCCCATGGCACGACTCGTCGGTGTCGACCTGCCGCGCGACAAGCGCATGGCCGTCGCACTCACGTACATCTACGGCATCGGCCGCTCGCAGGCGGCCAAGGCCCTCGCCGCCACCGGGATCGACCCGGACATGCGGTCCAAGGACCTCACGGACGACCACCTCGTCGCGCTCCGCGACTGGATCGACGAGAACCTCAAGGTCGAGGGCGACCTCCGCCGCGAGGTTGCCGCGGACATCCGCCGCAAGGTCGAGATCGGCTGCTACCAGGGTCTGCGCCACCGCAAGGGGCTGCCGGTCCGGGGCCAGCGCACCCACACCAATGCGCGCACCCGCAAGGGCCCGCGCAAGACCGTCGCTGGCAAGAAGAAGTAGCCCGACCCCGAGACTTGGAGAACTGACGTAATGGCACCCACAGGCAAGGGCGGCGCGGCCAAGAAGGTCCGCCGCAAGGAGAAGAAGAACGTGGCCCACGGCCACGCCCACATCAAGAGCACGTTCAACAACACCATCGTCTCGATCACCGATCCCACCGGTGCGGTCATCTCGTGGGCCAGCGCGGGTCAGGTCGGCTTCAAGGGCAGCCGCAAGTCGACGCCCTTCGCCGCCCAGCTCGCGGCAGAGGCCGCGGCCCGTCGCGCAATGGAGCACGGCATGCGCAAGGTCGACGTGTTCGTGAAGGGTCCGGGCTCCGGCCGCGAGACCGCCATCCGCTCGCTGCAGGCAACCGGGCTCGAGGTCGGCACGATCGCCGACGTGACGCCCGCGCCGCACAACGGCACCCGTCCCCCCAAGCGTCGTCGCGTCTGAGCGCGAACACCAGAA
>Ga0129336_10001085_pt1 | contig 16238 bp, 18 predicted proteins | sample CPB6_02_DNA_FD_96878 | JGI IMG/M metagenome (GOLD analysis project Ga0129336, IMG submission 96878) | Freshwater to marine salinity gradient microbial communities from Chesapeake Bay, USA - CPBay_Sum_0.6_0.2_DNA | ecosystem: Environmental > Aquatic > Marine > Coastal | place: USA: Chesapeake...
CAACAGTTCACAAACCAGTGCATCTTCCTTTATCAAGATTGGCACGGATAGAACCGTAACCAATTATTTGCGCGGTTATATTGCTGGCTTGCGGGTTGTGAACGGAACTGCTGTCTACACCGGAGCTTTCTCGCCCCCATCCCTAGCCAACCTCGGCAGATCTGGCGCTACGTCCATCGCAGCCTATCCCAGCACGACCAACGTCAACACATCCTTTTCTGAGTCGGCTACATCCCTCCTCACCCTCCAGACCCGCGCTCCATCCCAGAACATCAACTTCATCGACTCCAGCCCCAACGAGTTCCTGGTTACACGGTCGGGCAATACCACGCAGGGTACTTTCACGCCATTTAGTCCTACGGGGTGGGGGGTTTATACGCCGGGAGGTTCAGGAAACTATTTCACAGTTGGCGGCGGTATGCCGAGTGGGCAAGGCACTGCTTTCACGCTTGAGGTGTGGATTTATATAGCTAATTTAAGCGGAGTCGGAAGAACGATTACCAGAGGAACTGTTAACGGCAGCTCTTTGGATCTAACGGTTGATTACACCGATGGAACCTTATACCTCGGAAACGTAAACACAGCGAACATCACGCGGAGCAACATAGGGGCAATACAGACAAATCGGTGGCAGCACATTATGCTTACAAGAACCACCGGAAACATATACACCATCTATGTTGATGGGGTCGGTGGGCCACCTAATGTGTTTCAAGGCGGAAGCGCATATAACGTTTCAATGACCGCAAACACGACCATAGGCTACAACTCAGACACGCCGACATATAACTTTTTTGGCTATATGTCCAACTTCAGGGTCACTAACACGCTCGTTCAATCCGCAAACTTTACGCCGCCAACGCAGCCTCTAACGGCAATTGCAGGTACACAACTTCTTCTATTTCAATCAAATCGCTACAGGGACAATGGCCCTAGTAGTTACTCTATAACAGGTACAAGCAGCACCTCCGTACAAGCCTTCTCTCCTTTCGCTCCTCAAAATGCTGTCAGCCCACTCGTCACAGGAGGGTCGGGGTATTTTGATGGGAGTGATTACCTAAACGTCGTTATTCCAAACGATTCGCCCTTTGACATCTCAGGGTCATTTACGTTGGAGTTATGGGGATATTATTCTTCTGCTTCTGGTAATCAAGCATTTATTGGTAAAGGAGGCGGAGCTTCTGGATGGGGTACCACCGATGGAAATCAATGGGCATTATTAATTGATACTACAACTTTATACTGGATGGTTAATAATGGCGCTGGTGGGAATTGGAGTATCAGTACTACGCCGCCAGCTGCTAATCAATGGAATCACTATGTGATTGGTTATAATGGCACAACTACAAGACTATGGATTAATGGAGTATCAGTAGGTACTAATACGTCCTCATATAATAAACCAACTACTAGAAATATGCTTCGGGTTGGCGTATTGGCTTTAACTACACCCGCCTACTATTTAACTGGCAGTGTTAGTGGATTACGTTTTGTTAGTGGACAAGATCTTTATGGGGTAAGCAACACCAACATCGTTGTCCCCACCACCCCACCAACAGCAATACCCAACACTTCCCTTCTACTGAACTTCACTAACGGCGCAGCAGTCGATGCGACGGGTAAGAACAATCTGGAGTCGGTAGGCAATGTGCACACCACACGTGCGCAGGCTAAGTGGGATTACCTGACGGGTGGGTCATCTATATATTTTGATGGTACAAGCGGCACAAGGTTGCAAGTATCAAGCACTGTACCTCTAGCGTCTTTTGCTATGGGGACAGGGGATTACACGATTGAATTTTGGATGAATGCTGGAACTCCTACTTCTCAGCAGTGTATATTTGATTTAAGAAATGCTGACATTGCCAATCAGGGTATAGCAATAAATTACAACACATCAAGACAATTGTTTGTGTACTATAGCAATGCAATTAGGATTACAACCTCAGCAATAACCGCTAATACGTGGACACATGTTGCTGTTGTCCGGTATAGTGGTGTATATACTGCTTATATAAACGGAAATGCATCTGGAGGTACATACTCTAATTCAGATTCACTTACTTCTCCGGCTAATCGTCCTTATATTGGTGCTGTTAATGACGGAAGTCAGCTTTACAACGGCTATATCAGTAACCTCCGAGTCACCAAAGGTGTAGCCCGTTACACCACCAACTTCAACACAAATCTTCCCACCGGACCCTTCCCCCGAGGATAATAATATGTACGCAATAGTAAAAAACGGTCAACTACAAAATACCGGCACACTAGAATCAATGTTTATTAGCAATGTTTTTCCACCAAGCGGCTCTGCAGAGTGGATGCTAGAACACAGTGTTTATGAGGTAATCTATCCAAACTATAACCCTAGCACTCATCAACTAGCAATTACCACACCACAAATTACTGGTACACGTGTAATGATTCATGAAGTAGTACCTATACCTGAGTCACAACCACAACCAGAGCCACAACCACAACCAGAATCACAACCAGAAACTATAGAACTAGGTAGTTCTGGTGGCGATAGTATCGCATAATGTTTATCCTAAACTTTATACCAGGCTGGTTTTTTCCAGCCTTGGCTATCATAGCACTCTTAGTATTCTTAATTAGCCGATACATCAAACTAGCACAAGCGCAGCTTGTACACTACTTAAGCATTGTAGTATTTTCACTAAGTTTATTTATGTGTGGTGCAAACTGGAATAATGATCACTGGTTGGAAAAGCTGCGTGCAGAAACTGCTAAGGTAGAGCAAGCAGTCAAAGACCAACAGATTGCTAACTTACAGCTAGACGCAGAGCGTAAAGAAAAGCTTACCAGCATACAGCAAGCAACACAGCGTGAGCGTGAGCTGAATAAGAAGTTTATTGAGGTGTTGAAATCTAAGGATGCTACAGTACAAAATATACTAGCAACACTTAGTAAGGCTGAACAAGATAAGTATGCTGCACTTAATGCCAAAGATAAAGCAGCCGCAGATAAAAAGCTACAAGATGTACTAGATAATGCTAAAGCTTGTCCCACTGTGCCTGAACTATATCTAGAAAAACTAAATAATACTGCCAAGGGAGTAAAATGAAGTATATAATATTGTTTAGCACACTGTTATTGGCCGGTTGCGAAACTTTTAAAATGGGAGCTCCTTGGCCTAAGCAGACTGCAGAAGTTATTAAGGTATGTGAACCACTAAAAACTTTTGATCAGCAGCAACAAGTAGGCATGGCAGAGCTAATAGACCTAGTACAACAAAATTACCAACTATACCATCTATGTAAACTAAATAACGATAGCTGGGTACGGTGGTATACAACTCATTGGAAGGAGACTAAGTAGTGGAATTAACACTAGACCAACTAAAGCAAGTTATACCAAAAAATCAGTATGTTACCTACTGGCATCATGCACTAGAACAACTGTTACCACAATACGAGATAAATACTCCAGATCGCATAGCGGCCTTCCTAGCGCAATGTGCACATGAGTCAGGGGGATTTATTTTTATTAAGGAAAACCTTAATTATCGTTGGCAGAGCTTGCGTAAAGTTTTTCCTAAGTATTTTCCCACGGATGCATTAGCGCAGCAATATGAAAAGCAACCGCAAAAGATTGCTAATCGTGTATATGCTAATCGTATGGGCAACGGTCCTGAGGAGTCTGGTGATGGCTACAAATTTTGTGGTCGTGGGCTAATACAGGTAACTGGTCGTGAAAACTATAGTTGGTTTGCCGCTAGCTTACACATCAGTCCCGAAGAGGCTAGTGAATATATGGAAACCTTTGAAGGTGCTGCACAAAGCGCCTGCTGGTTCTGGGAATCAAATAATCTTAATCAATGGGCAGACAAGCGTGATATACTCACACTTACAAAACGTATTAATGGTGGTACAATAGGCTTAGAGGACAGGAAAAAGCATTACGAACATTGCTTGCATGTACTAGGCCAATAATTATAGTCCAAGGAGACTAATATGCGACGAGTATTAGCCTTTATAATAACACTAGTTACTTTAATTACTCCAACATTGGCTCAAAACACGAGTACACAAAGTACAACAAATGGTACTACAACTAGTACAATTAATCCCCTAAACCAAGGTGCTTACGATTCTAAAAGTCTAGTAGATACTAATTCTACGTCTAATAGTACCAGTAGTGTAACAACTAATAATGTTTCTACTAGCACTAGTAATAATGTTAATACTAGTACTGTAAATAGCAATTCTACAAACATTAACAATAATGTTAATACAAGCACTAGCACAAGCAGCAATGTAAATACAAACAATAATATACAAAGTGGTACAGTAACTAACAATAATAACAATGTTATGAGTGGTACGGTTACTTATAATAACAATAATGTTAATACTGGCACACAAACATTTAACAATAATAATGTAAGCACAGCTACAAATACTAATATTAATCAAAACACAAGCTCAAGCACTACAAACAATATGAGCGTTAGTACAAATAATAATATTAATACTGGTACAATGACATATAATAACAATAATGCTAGTATATCGTCATCTAATAATACTAATGTTAATACTAATAACAATATTAATAGTGGTACTCAAACATTTAATAATAATAACATATCAGCAAGTACATCTGTAAATACTAATACTAATAATTCCACAAGTGTTAGCACAAATAATAATATTAATACTGGCACAATGACTTACAATAACAACAATGCTAGTACGTCTACAAGTGTTAACACAAATAATAACATTAATACTGGCACAATGACCTACAACAACAATAATACTAGCACATCTACAAGTACTTCTACAACTAATAACACAAATAATAGTACTAGCGTAAATACAAATGTAAATCAAAATACTTCTGCTAGCGTTAACACAAATAACAATATTCAAACTGGTGATATGACTAATCGTAATATTAATCAGACTACAGCTACAACAAACAATTTAAATGTAAATCAAAGTTCTAGTTTTACTAATGCTTACAGTAATAGTGATCAAAAGGTAATTTCTGATAATACTAATAAAAATATTAACGAAACTAATATAACACAACGTGTAATTCAACCACCTCCTACTGCTATTGCACCAGCAATGATGAGTGGTGGAGGCCAGGACTTATGTACTACTGGTAGCAGTGGAGCTATACAAACACAAATAGTAGGTATGGCACTAGGCGGCACACAACGAGACTTGAATTGTGAACGGTTAAAGTTATCCAAGACTCTTTTTGATATGGGTATGAAGGTTGCTGCGGTTGCAACTATGTGTCAAGATCGTCGCGTTTTTGAAGCAATGATGGCGGCTGGAACTCCATGTCCTTATGAAGGTCAAATTGGTGAGCGTGCTAAAGAACTTTGGTTGGCAAATCCACATAAAATTCCACAATATGACTATAAAACGGAAACTGAAGTGCCTAAAGAGCATAAACAGGTAGGCTGGTTTCGATGAAAGATAAATTAATAGTCTGGTCTATATTAGCTACATTGATGATTATAGCTATATTACCTGGATTCGTACATAGCCAAACTTCACCTAATACACCAAGTGGTTATAGTATTGATGGGCAAACTGGTAACCTAATAACTAATGGTGCTTTAACATCTGGCACAGGGTGGGCCAGTTCTTCAGGATCACCTGGGTGGGTACCTAATGCTAGCCCACTGGGATCTTTTAGTGCAGAGGGCTATACATTTAGTCATCAAATGGAGGAACTTGGTAAATCTGGAATAAATTTAGGCGGATTCAATCTTGGTTACACAAACACAAGTGCCATATTTGTTACAGGTTTTAGTTATGGATTAACTTATCGTTTTCCTTGTGCTAATCAAATAGGTGGAAATTGTACTGACACAAACGGACTCCAAGATAATTTAAGAGTAGAAGTAGGCTATTATCCTGCTCTAGGTGCTCCTACATTTTACACCCACCAATTAGGATTAAAAAATATTAATGATGGTAATAGTGCATATAATCCTAATTGGCAAACACTAGCAGAAACAGTTACATTTGCTGGTGCTAAAACTCTTGCCCAGGCGGGTACAGTTAATATGGGAATTGTAGGACAAGATGCTGGATTTTGGGCTTGTCTTGGACAAGAATGTTATGGTCCTCAAGTAAAAAATGCTTATGTAAAAGCAAATTATAGCGTTGATCCTTGTATACTTAATCCAGCATTTAATCCTAGCTGTCCTGGATTTCAAAATATTTTACAAGGTAGTAAAAGTCCTACTTTTTACTACAGTTACAATATAGCTCAATCATTACCACATATAGGAGGCGGTGTTGTATTGCATGGATATGATTATGGCTTCAATTGGTATAACTATGGGGCATGTTACAATACATTCATGTTCTGGTGTACAGATTGGAGAACAGATGGTGGCGGAAATATCAACTTTAGAATAAGTGATAAAAACAATACAACTATGCTTCAAAATCAATGGTATGTAAGTGGTAACAATAATGCCGGCAATTACAGTAACCGATACCTGTTCACTGAAAATAAAAATAGCTTAGACATGGGCAATGTACAATGGTGGGCCAGTGATGTTTGGAATCATTTTGGTTGGGTAGGTTGGACTAGGCCTATATGGACGCCTGATCCTTGTTATACCAATGGTTTGTATAGTCCTAATTGTAGTAACTTTCAACAAACACTAACTCAAGTTGTTGCTGATATTAAAGCACAGCAAGAAAAGATTGCAGCATTAAATCCATCAAGTACTTCTTTAACGCCAACTGGATCAGTTACTATAACATTAAATGATGTTAATTCAACTAATCCATCAGTGACTGTTACCACTATTAACGAATCAACACAACAAAATAATAGAATAGGTGTTACCCAAAGCCTTCAACAATTAGTAGCTACAGAAATACCTGCTATAGTTACTAGAAATTCTAGTCAAAATGCAAAATCATTATCGCTAGCACAGCGCGCTATAGTTGAGGCTAACCAAACAGCTAGTTCGTCTATAAAAGAGGCAGAAAGTATAGCAGATAGTAATAATATTCAAACAAGTACAGCTTTAAGTATTGGCACACAAGAAAATGAGCAAATTTCAACAATTAATGTTCAAGTAAATAGAGTAAACCTGTCCAATATTACAAGTTCTATTGCTCAACCATTTACTCAATCTGCCCAACAAACAGCGACTACTAACAGAGAAGAATTGCCTGTACAAGCAACATCAGCGACACCCATAACCATAGAATCAGCAGCACAAATACTAATGCCAAATGCTATGTTTAAATCAGTAGAACTAGCGGTTGTGTTACCAAATTTGCCACCTGTAAATCCAACAAGAACTCAAGAAGAAAAACAAGAACAAACATTCACATTTAGCAGTCAGGAACAATCATCAGTATTTATACAGCCAGTTATATCAGAAGTACAGCAGGCATATGCAGCATCTTCTGCAGGTACACTACCACTACAAGCACCTACAAGTACGCTAGAAAACACTACACAAACATTATTCCAACCAGTTGCACCTATAGCAGTAACAGAGGTAGAACAGCCACAGCAACAAAGAAACTTTACTACCGATAAAACAAATCCAATTAATGATATTATTGATAGTAAACCAGTAGTTGCAGAACAAAGAACAGAAACAAGTTTAGCAGCAATAAATCGTAATGCTCAAAACAATGAAGTTGCTGGCGGTGTAGACATTAACAATATAGCAGTTGTACCTGTAGGATTTAATGCCTACAATATTGCACTAAAAGATGTAGCATTTTATGCCCCAAAAGAAATTTATCGTAATCAACGTACTGTAGATAACAGACGTGCACTGCAAAACTTACGTAGTGACCAGCTGCATCAGCAGATGATAGACCAACAATGGAGGTAGCCGTGAGTGAGGAAAAAGTAAATTTAGATAAAAAAGTAGATGAGTTAGAAGCTGCGGCTAAAAAGTATGCTAGTAAAGATACTGTTATTAGTGTAGGCGGATATGACTTTACGCCAGCTAAATTAATGGTTGTAGCTACGTTATTAAGCAGTGTGCTTGGTGCACTATACGGTGCTTTTGAGGTATATAAAGACTATATTGGCATGAAAAAGAAGATTGCTGAGTATGTAGCACCAGATTTTAGTGAATTTGATAAGCGATTAGCTGTTATTGAAGAAAATTCTACAAAAACTGCTAAGGCTGTGCAGGAAGGTAGTGATAAAACAGCAGAATATACTCGTGATATTAAAAATGACCTTAAAGGGGATATACGTAGACTAGAAAAAGTTGTTGAAGCCGTAGAAGCTAGCAATAAAACTCAACAGCGCGAAATAGATAAAACTGTACAGGAAATTAAGGTAGAAGTTAGATCTATACAAAAAGCAGCCGACCAGTCACTTAATGCTGCTACTAAAGAAATGAATAAGATGAGCGCGGATAATGCTAAGGCTATTGCTGCTAATAATCGTGAAGTAGACGCTAAACTTAAAGCCCTTGACAAGAAGATTAACGAGGACTTAAAGAAGGCATTAGATAATCCACTAGCCAATAAATAAGGGTATAGTATGACTGAAAAAGTAGAAGTTAAATCACTAACACGTAGTGAAAAAGAAGCTAAAATTAAAGATAAAGCAGGTTTTGTTATCGTATTTTTAGCGGCACTATTAGCAATCAATACAATGATAGGTGGTAATAACAGTAGTAAAATACAAAATAATACCATACAAGCTAACAATATGTGGGCATGGTATCAGGCTAAAAATGTTCGTGGCGTACTATACGAAATAAGTGCTGCTGAAGCTAATAAACCAGAAAACAAAACTAAGTTTGAAGCAGAAGCTAAACGCATGAGTGATGATAAAAAAGAGATTATGGAAAAAGCTAAAGCACTAGAAGCAGAACGTGATGAGGCTAAGAAACGTAGTCCGTGGTTTACTTGGGGCGGTAGTATACTACAAATTAGTATCGTATTATTAACAGCTAGTATACTTGCAGCTAGCATGGCCATGTTTTATGTTAGCACTGTAGTAGGTGTAGCAGGCGCAATTATAGTTACCCAAGCTCTTTGGATGTGGATTCCGTGGTTAGGTTAATATTATTCATTGCGCTATTAGTATCTGGCTGTAGCGATATGTACAGGTATCCTTGCCAAAATCCAGATAACTGGGATCATAAGGTATGTAAAAAACCTTATTGTAGTGCAAATGGCACTTGTCCAGAAGATTTAACACCCTATGAAAAAGATCGTGTAAATAATAACAATAAATTACCAACATCAACCCCAGTTCAAGCAGCAAAGGATTGTAAATGATTAAAGACCTATGGGAAGGCCCGCGCTATACTGAAGATGAGTTAATGGCTAGGCTTAAATTTTTTATAGGTATGGTACTAGCACTAACATTATTTGGTATCGTATTTGTAGTACTCTACAGCTTAATATTTGTAACACAACCTATGAATGGTATTAGCCCTGTAGATAACAAATTTTTTGAATTGATTATTCCTATAGCTACTTTTTTAACAGGTACTCTTAGTGGTATTATGTTAGCTAGTGGTGATAAGGAAGCTCAAAAAGCAGCCCTGCAAGCTGCAAATAAAGGTTGGGATAAGCCACCAAGCCCACCACCTATGCCAACTGTTACTTTAGGTAACAACGGTAGCATAAGCATAGCACCATCAACTGGCGGCAATCAAGTAACTGTTGGGTTTGGCGGCAAAGCCGCACCTCCTCAACAACCATTTCCAGAACTATAATAGGAAACTATATGACTAAAATTCTATTAGCATTTGTAGCTTCGGCACTCTTACTACAACCAGCCTTAGCAGCTGATCCAGTTAAAAAGGAAGAGAAAGCACCAGCTAAAGTAGAAGCTAAAAAGGATGAGCCAGCTAAGAAAGAAGAAAAGGCTCCTGCTAAAAAAGAAGAAGCTAAAAAAGAAAAGGCTTGTATTGATAAAGTAAAAGATGGTAAGCCTGTTATTGGCAAAGATGGTAAGCCAGAGCAAGTGTGCAAAGAGGTTAAAGTTCACGAAAAACTAGATGGACACAAAGTACCTGATAAAAAGTAACTTTAACTACTAGGATATAATATGGCCAAGAGCAGTGCTAAAAAGCTAAGAAGCGTTCAACGCGATAACGTAATTCCGCTAGAAATAGGTTTTGAGAATGTAACACCATTAAACTATATTCAAGAAGAATATTTAATGGCAATACATAGTAATAGTATTGTTTTTGGTATAGGTAGCGCAGGCACAGGTAAAACCTATATTGCAGCCACATATGCAGCCGGTGAGTTATTTCACCGGCGCATTAAAAAAATAATACTAACCAGACCTAATATAGAAACTGGACGAGGATTAGGCTTCTTACCTGGTACATTAGAAGAAAAATACGCACCATACCTAGAACCATTTGATCAAATTTTTACTAATAGCCTAGGTAAAGGATTTTATGAGTATGCACTGAGTAAAAAACAAATAGAACCTAAACCGTTAGGATTTATGCGAGGACTAACATTTGACGACTGTATAGTACTCCTAGACGAAGCACAAAATGCTACTAGGGATGAGCTGAAAATGATCTTGTCACGCATAGGTAAAAACTGTAAAATTATAATTAGCGGAGATCACGAGCAAAGCGATATTAGCAACAGCGGACTCTTAGATGCTACTAATAGATTAGAACATATCGAAGGCATTGAAGTTGTTAGATTTCGTGATGAAGATATTGTTCGCAGTAAACTCTGCAAACAAATAATTATGGCCTATAAACAATGAGACTTAAACTCCCGCCTAAAAATCGTAGTCAAGGAATATACTGGGTTAGATATTACTTAGATCATGTAGATAGGCCTGCCGCAAAACCAAGAATAAATAAACAAGATGAATATAGACAAACTATAGTACAAATGCTAGACTGCTTTACGCAGTCTAGCTATCCAGAAGATATAGCCGAATTTATACTAGAGCTAGAAAGAATACTTCAACTAAAACGAATTACTAGCAAACATATGGAAAAGATAAATGCTACAGTTGGGTTTTTAAGTAATAAGTATAAAGAGGAGTTGTAAGCATGGAAGCTGTTACAGACGCTGTTGGTAAATTATGGTTTTTAGGTGCTGGAATAGTTGCTATAGCTGCTTATGCTGTTACTATTAAAGTTAGACTAGATTATCTTGAAAAAAATTATGATAGACAAATTACTGCGCTCTGGGATCAAGTAAACAGGTTAATAAAAGAACAAAAGAACAATGGAAACTAAACTCGCCACTATAATTTGTAGTGATGTTATTGGCTATAGCACACTAATGCAGCGTGATGAAGCAGGAACACTAGCTAAATTAGATGCTTGTCGTACTGTTATTGACGAATTAATAAACACTTATCGAGGACGTTTATTTAATACAGGCGGAGATAGTGTACTCATTGAATTTGCCAGTGCTGTAGATGCTGTTCGGTTTGGCATAGACATGCAACACCATATCCGCAAATTAAATAATGGTATGCGTTGGCGTATAGGTATGCATGTAGGCGAAGTTTGGGTTTATGGTACTAACTTAATGGGTGATGCTGTAAACTTAGCTGCTCGTACAGAAAGTCTAGCTGACCTTGGTGGTGTTACATTAACTGATAGTGTATACAGATTAGTTAGTACAAAAATAAAAGACTATAAATTTGTTAGTCGTGGCTTGCAAGAATTTAAAAATGTAGAACCAATGGAAATTTGGAGTGTTGTAGTAGAGGGCAGTGAACCTAACCCACACTTAAATAAAAGTACTAAAAAATTGGCTACAAAAACACACAATGAATTAATTTCAGCGGTAGTTAATGATCAAGCAGCCAGAAATCGTAGTTTAAATGATGGTATAACTTTCAAACAAGACGGTAATTATACTGCAGCTACTAGAATATTTATGTGGCGTACACTAAAAGGCGATCAAAAGGCACTAGATGAATTAATAAATTTGTTACAGAAAAGCAGCTTGCCTAATGAGTTAAAAACCTATGCGTATGCTGTTTTTAGAGAAATACATCAAAAAGTTAGTAGTGAAACGGCATTAAAAATAGTAGACCTAGTAAAAGACGAAAGTCATAGTTTAGCTATGCAATTTTTACGGCATGCAGCTAAGGTCAATGAAACTGCTAATCAAAAATTAGCTGCTATGATTTTTAATGATCCATTAAGCAGCCAAAGCGAAATAGAAAGTATTTTAGGTGATCTTAAAGACAGTGGAATGAAACGCAACGTATCTAGTATGCTAAATTTGGGTAAATACTACCTACAAGTTGCTGATAATAAAAATGCTTTTCGTTGGTTATATGCTGCTAGGCACGAACATAATCAAGAAGCACAAAAACTACTAGAAGAATTATTAAAGACTATTAGTAAAGCTGACTTTAATAATTTTAAAACGGATGCAGATGCTCTAGTAGATGAAATTAAATTTATTGATGACAATCGTATGCGATAATAGGAGTTGTAATGGCTAAAACTTATAAACCAACAAGCGGAATGGCTAGTGCTGCTAGACGAGCACTAAAATGGAAAAGTGAAGGTAAAGCTGGCGGTACACTTGTTGGCTTAGCCAGAGCTAATCAATTAAAAGATCGAGATCCCCTAAGTGCAAGTGTAGTCTTACGCATGTACAGCTTTTTTAGCAGACATGAAGTAGATAAACAGGCAACTGGTTTTTACAGCGGACAAGAAGGCTTTCCTAGTAAAGGTCGTGTAGCTTGGGATCTTTGGGGCGGTGACGGCGGATATAGTTGGAGTACTGCCAAGCGCAATCAAATTATGCGTGATCGTGAAAACAAAGCTATACAGCTAGTACGTGTAGCGCAAAAAGGCATGATTAGTAAGCCACTGCGTATGATGGCAGCACAAGTAATTGAAAACTATGCTAATGAAAATATCAGCGAAGACTTAGAAGCATTTGGTCAGTTTATGTATCATGCTGAATTATTGCGAAATGATCACCTAGATATTTACCTTCTAGACCTACACCGTGTAGATCAACCATATCGTGATATACTTGTAGAGGTATTTAGTCAACTAGACGATATGCATGATAATGATAATACTGTAGATGATGAAGATAGCGACTTAGATACGCCACTAAGCCTATAAAGCAAAAAGCCCAGTAGATTGCTCTACTGGGCTTTTTTTATTAATTTATTATCATCTACAAAGTAAATTGCATCTAAGCTACTGCTATTGAATATATTAATGGCATCCTTTTTTGTTTGTGCTAGTGGTTCGCCTGCTAAATTTAAACTTGTGTTTAGTAATATTGGACAACCTGTTTGGTTAAAGAATTCTAATAGTAACTCAAATAAAAATCCATGGGATACAGTTTGAACTCTACATGTATTGTCTACGTGAATAACACTAGGTATATATTCAGCAAATTCTGGTTTTACATCAAAGTTTATAGTCATATCCTTAGACTTATCAAGTCCTAGCGTATCAAAATATTTTGTAAATTCGCTTTCTAGTACTATTGCCGCAAAGGGTCTATACCACTCTCGTTGCTTGATTTTATTTATTAATTCTTTTCCATCTAAGTTTCTAGGATCAAATAATATTGATCTATGTCCTAGTGCTCTTGGCCCCGATTCTGGCTGACCTTCAAAAATAGCTAAACTTTGTTTATTTGCTAAAAGTTTGCACAACCCTTTTATAGTAGCTGTATTTCCAACTTTTAGCGGCTCATTATAATTATAGTAATGAAAAAAGCTATTATCTATTGGTTTAGGAACCCTATTAGTTAACATATTATATTTTAACATAGCAGCACCTATAGGTACACCAGTATCGTCTGATATAGGCTCAAAATAAAAATTTATACCTGGAATACTTTTAATATAATAATTATTTGCTACAATATTTAAACCATATCCACCAACAATACAAACATTGTTAATATTTGTACTATTTACATAGTATTCTATTAAGTTTTTAACTACAAACTGTGTTTGAAGTTGCACTTGTTTTGCAACATCTGCATAAAATTGGTAGTTATCAGTAGTTATTTTATTAACAGTTTTGTCTTGCAACTGTAAAAAACAAGTTTGTTGTGCTGTAGTAAATAAGTGATCTAGTGGGTTGCCATAGCTATCAAAAAACTTATAATCAAAATCACTTTTTCCATATGCAGATAAGCCCATAGTCTTACCATTTTCTAAATCATTTTGACCTATAAGAGTTGTTGCCGCCTCGTATACTTTTACTATACCCATATGAGTATTAGCTATTATATCACAATCTGGATAAAAACCCTCTAGTTCGCGTGTTATTAGTAGCTTTTGACCTTGATAGTTATCATTTAGCCAAAAACGTTTGTAGATAGCTTTGCTAGTATTTTTAGTGAATAAAAATACAGATTCAGACTCACGTGCAGCAGGGTGTCTATTTACAAAAAATATAGAACCATTTCTGTCAATAACAAAAACTAAAGCTGTATCAAACTTGCTGTTATAATAAGCTAAATTTGCGTGACAGCTGTGATGTAGTAAACTAGAAAAGTTTTCTAGCTCAACACCAAACATTTTTCTAATATAGTGTTTATATGTGATTTCTATATCAGATTCATCATTACTAGGAACACTATATAATGCGTGATCTACTTTACCTAAATTTAAGCTCTTATATAATTCTAAGGCCTTAAATGGGTGTTTATCTCTTTTAACTCTACTTAATCGTTCTTCTTTGCAGAAATATTCAATTATACCATTATTAATAACACATACTGAACTATCGTGCGCTATATTAAAAGCCAATATTCTCATATAAATAAAAGCCCGCTATATGCGGGCTTTTCCTAGCTATTAGTTTCTTCAGGTTTAGGCAGCTGTGTTTGTGCCTGTTGCTGCATTTTTTGAATAATAGGATTAGCAATTTTAGCAGGTAATTCTTGTAAACCTGCTAGTATTGCATTTGCTTCTGAATAAGTAAGTGTAAATTTTAATTCAATATCGTTCATTTTATTGGACAAGCTCCGGTACTGCAATCATCACCAACAAGTTCATCAAAACTGTTAGCGTCCTCTAAACTAACTGCTTTAAGATTATATACATAATCTTTATAAGTTTGTTCATCTACAACTTCTTGTGGAAGATATAAATAGCCTAGATCTTGTGCAGTTTTAGTAGGATCAGTTCTATAAATAAAACTTACGCCTACATAACAATCCCAGTTATTTAATAACCAGTCAATAATCTCTGACACTTCACTAGGATCATAACTAATAGTTACACTAGTATTCTGTTGTGTCCAACTAGTTTGTAATAATTTATATCGCTCTAGTTGATGTACTGCACTTTCAAGATTGACTTCTTTGCCGTTTTCTTTATGAAATGGCACATCTTTCCACTCTACTGGAAATGTTACTAGTACACCAGTTGGGTCTGTTGGATGATTCATTACTTTGTAGTTGGCTTCACGTAGCAATGGAATCATTGGATCATAGGTACTAAACTGTACATTGTTGAAAATGTACTTGCCTAGGGGCTTGTGTACACCCTCTGTACAATCCATAATCTTTGATAGCGTCCCACTCGGCTTAACACACGTAACATTTTTAGGACGCGGCAGCCCTAGTTCATCAGCCATGCTAATAGCTGCACTAGTTGCTGTGCGCTTAAGATATTCATAGTCATAGCTATTCATATCTGGACGCATTGCAATACCTGTTAAACCAACCCCGCAGAGACGTAGGAAATAGTTGTTAAGGTGCCATGCTTCTTGTAAGATCCCGTCTTTAAGGTTAACACAGGTTTGACGATAATTTGCCCTGGCAGCCAATCTGATCGCATCGTGTAGTCCAGCGGTGTCACCTTTAAACTTGGAGATGTCCGTTTCTGTAAGATTACAGAAGGATTTGTTTCCCAATAGGATTTCGACACATGGATTTGCTCCTTTAAACCACGGAGCACGTCTAAGAGCTTCTTGTTCATTGATAAATCCTGGTTCACTACCACCAGCTTCTTGCATAAGATTAAATATATGCTTTAGCTCGGCTCTGGTTGGTTTTTCCTTGAATACTAAGCTATTATTACTCTGTTGACGGTGTTCACGACCATACAACCAAAAGTCCTTTTTAGCTATTGCGAATTCTTCCCACTCCGGTTGACCATAGTCAAAAAGCGCGATTTCAGCACTTCTACGACTGGACAGGATCGTTCCGAGATGATTAACAATGTCAAGAATATCCATCCTAGTGAGAAGGCTATCAGCCCTACCATTAAGTATGTTGGCAATTGCAACATAAGCTTTTGAG
>Ga0129336_10001087_pt1 | contig 16230 bp, 13 predicted proteins | sample CPB6_02_DNA_FD_96878 | JGI IMG/M metagenome (GOLD analysis project Ga0129336, IMG submission 96878) | Freshwater to marine salinity gradient microbial communities from Chesapeake Bay, USA - CPBay_Sum_0.6_0.2_DNA | ecosystem: Environmental > Aquatic > Marine > Coastal | place: USA: Chesapeake...
GATGGGTAGACAAGCCCCTCTGAATCTAAATAGAGATTGAGCAGTTGGTCTCGTGAAACGAAATCATGAAATTCGATTCTATCTAACAATTCGAACTCGTGAGCAAGACGTTCTAAGGTCCTGCGTCGGCCTTTATCGGACCCTGTAAAAATTAATTTGTATGAATCGATATTATTCAACTTGTTGAATTTTAGGGCTTCAAGCAATGTAATGTGGTTCTTATGAGACCAGAAATTTGCAGGGTATAACAGGTATCGCTCTCGTTGAATTTCCTTCTTCCTAATTTTTAAGTTAAGGATAGTGTCATAATCATCGGGAAAAAGGTTAATTGGGATCGTCCGCTCTTTATCAACTCCATAACTTTGTTCAAGCCTAGACATCATTCTCTTTGAGTCTGTGATGATTGTAAATGCCTTTCTACATACCAATTGCAGATTATCCTCGCGAAAATCAAAATTGCCCCATTGATATGTTTCTGGAGACCCAACTAAATCACGATGACCAAGATCCCAGACTACTATAACGAAGGGTATCTTCTTTAAGATTAGTGCCTCAAGGTACGTTCCCAGAAAAAAGACACAGTCAATTTTTTGTTTAATCAGAGATCTCTCAAATCGAGACGGAAATCTCCACCCAAGCCTTCTAAATAAAAAACTAATAAATTCTCCAGAAAACAATTTATTGAATACAAAAATATATAGCGTTTTTAACCCTCTTTTACCATCATGCTTCGGATAAATATCTAAGACTTCTATGCCCACGTCAGCGGAAGCTTTCTTCAAGATTCTTGCCAAATAGTTTTCTGCTACAAAAGCACCGCCAGAATATTTTGTCTCATTATGCACTATTCCAATCTTCATCTTTAATGGTCTCCCTTTTGGCCTGAATTTAAAGTTTTCTTGCTATACAAAAAAACCTCCAAGAATTACTTGTTATTTCTTCACTCCATTCATCGCCATTTTTGAATTCGCAAATTTCAAATCCTTTGTTTGCTAGTGCCTTTCTTACCTCGTTCCTTGTGTAAGCTCGCAAGATGTGCGTCTCTCTGTGTACTAGAGTGCTCAATTCAAAATCGATTAAGGTTATATCAAGTTCAGTAACACCATCTTTCCCAATTTTTAACGGATTTACTTCACGAAGGAATTCCTTGTTGTTAAAAAAAAATGAGCGAACTGAGCGTCTCGGAGGGTCTAATAAATATCCTGGCAGATACCAGCCGTCAAAGATAAAGATCCCACCTTTGTGCAGGTGACGATTAACTGGAACTAAGAACTCTTCAAATCTTTCGATTGTCGATTGATAGCTCACAACATCGAACATTGAATATATAAAGTCGAAAACCAATTCGTCACGAATTCCTTCACTGAAAATCTTTTCTGCTCCAAGTCTTTTGCTTGCAATATCCAACATGAATGTGCTTGTATCGCTGACATATATGTTGAGTCCCATCCTGATTAATTGTTCGGCTTGCTTACCGGTTCCACATCCAAGATCAAGGCCTACTGTTATTTTGTCGTGGCCAATATACTCATTGATTTTTTCGATTAGTCTTTTTGATTCCTCTTGAATGTCTCTCAATTCATGAAAGTTGTCATACATTTGGGCATACTGCTCACTGAAAGTTGTCATACAAGTTTCCATAAAATTTCTATAACTCTATCAATTTCATCGGCGGTGTTGCCCAGACCTGATGGCAGATAAAACCCTCTGTTCCATAACCACTCCGATACCTGTAAATTAGAATATGAAACATCATAGTTTTTTATGAACGGTTGTAAATGAATAGGACAAAAAAAGCGCCTAGTTTGAATCTGATACTTTCTTTCTAACAATTCTTGCATTTGGGCTGCGTCATATTTTGAATCAGAATTCAATACGATTCCATATACCCAAAATGAATTCAAAAAACTTCCGTTGGAATTCGCCGGATGAATGAACCATGGATGATCTTTTAATCCTTCTTTGTACCTCTCGCCAATATTTCTTTTGTTTCCAATCAATTTATCAAGTCTTCCCAATTGCGATTTAATTAATGCGGCAGACATAGAATTCAGTCTCGCATTCCATCCAATTCCTTGATGGACAAAACGGACAGAGGAAAAGTTAAGGTTCCGCAATCGCCTGGCCGTAGTAGCAACTTTGCTATCTCGAGTAACTATCGCACCGCCTTCTCCGCCCGTCACAACTTTATTAGCGTAAAAACTATAAATGCCAACATCGCCAAAAGTTCCGATTGCTCTATCTCTGATTTTCGAGCCAAAACTTTCGGCCGCGTCCTCAAGGATTTTTGTACCTGTTTCTCTACTTCGCCTAACAAGTGATGTTAAATCAAGTGGGTAACCGTAAATGTGCACTGGCAATACAAGTTTTGTTCGAGAATCAAGTAAATCATGGGTTTGTTCCAAATCCATAGACCAGGTAACAGGATCTGCATCAACTAAACGAATTTTTGCATTATTTCGGAGCAACTGATTTACCGACGACATAATGGTAAAACTTGGAACAAGGCATTCCTGACCAGGACCAATTTCTAAACTTTCAACCGCAATATCAATTGCTGAGGTACCAGAATTAACCAATATTGCGTGTTCTACTTCTAATATGTCTTCGAGCACTTGTTCACAATCCCGAACAATGTCTGTATCTCCAGAGATACTGCCTTTACCCATCGCAGCCGTCACTGCTTGAATATCTTCATCCGTAATCAAAGGTCTATTCACTGGAATCATGATGGGCAGCTTTAATTGCTTTTACGCTTATCTGAGTTGCCCAAATAAGGACCTTGTTTAATCTCTAGTATTTCACAGTCTTGTTCAATCGTGATTTTATGGCCACCTTTTCTCAACAAAATAATATCGCCACTTTTAAGTTCCACTTTGTAAATTATCCGAGAATTGCTTGGCTCTAAATCGTCATACAATTCAATTATACAAGAGCCTCTTCTCACGATGAGCACCTCTTGTGTCCCTTGAATCGTTCTTTCAATATTATTGTGGATATGCTCTGGAATGACGTGCCCTCGACGTCGATGCATGTATCCAATCTGGAAATTCCAGTTTGCATCTGAGAAAAACTTTATCCCTTCTTGCAAATCTTCATAATTTTTCGTAACAAGAAGGCCAATTGGATCTTCCTTTTTCCCAAAATAGACGAGATTCCTATTGGACGGGTCTAGCAGGTTACCAGAGTCCATTTTCGAACACTATCACTTTACAATTGACTCATTGGTTATCCTCAAAACATTTTCTCAATTTGTAGGTGCCCAATAAGCCGCTCGCTCAATCTCATGTGCTTCAGGAGGAGTTTCTTCACTTGATGGCCAAGTCCAATGCTCAATATTGATCTGAGAATGAGCCGATTCCAATAATTTTACCCATCGATTTCCGCGAATTCCGAAAAATAACTGTAAAGCTCCACCTATGTGAATCGCTGTTTTCCCTGATTGCTTGACACGTTTAGCAATTGGCAATCCATAAGCTCCACAACCAATGAGGGCGACATCAAATTCAATCTTCATTATCAATTCATCTAGCTCATTTAGTCTTACCATCCAATCGTCTTGCGCCATTTTGGATACCTGGCGCAATGTTTGAGGTGCCTTGACCCATATTGGGGTAAATTCCGGAAGAAAGTCTTCATTTTTAAAAAGTTTATCTCTAATGTTAAATTGCTTAGACATTGAATCAATAAAGGGATGAATAATCAAAACTTTTTTATCCTTTAATGCATTAGTCCACGGATTTTCCATTTTTAGAGGAAATAAGAGTTCTATATCCACTATCGAGCATTCTTTTCGCAACATTGAAGTCATTAATTCTTCTTGTTCCCAAAAAGCAAATTCTTCGGAGCCACACCTTACTCCGCATATATCTATAAATGACAAAGCATTTTGATATTCGCAAAAGAAAGCATCGAGAGTCTCCTTGTTGAGAGGAAATACACCCGAAAGATTCCACAAATCTTGAGCAACTTTCTCGCTCTCTATGTTTCGGCCTAACTTCTTCAAATATTCAATTATGAATGAGCTTTCCGTCGTTCCAAATCTAGAAATCAATTTAGGGCTAAGTTCACTTAACGTCTCCTTAATTAGTAGGTTTCCAGATTCCGAATACATTACTTTCTTTCCGACAAAAGCATCCTTGCTCTTTTTCGCGTGCTCTGTATAAACTTTCTGAGCGTGGTACGCAATCTTCTTAAATACATTCCGATTCACACTAGTTTCTCATTTTCCTTATGAATGACTTCAGTTTTTTACCAATAAACCTTGATGCCCTATAAGAATACAGTTTTCTCGCAAGTTGTAGTGTGATTCGGCTGCAAAACGCACGATATTGCCAGAAAAACTTTTCCAATTTAGGCAACTTGCTCTCTTTTTTTCGAATCCCTAAAATGCCGGATTCCTTTATAAGTTCTAGATCACGGAAGTCTTTGGGGTACTCCTTTCGTTCTTCCTTCCACTTTCTTAATTCTTCTAAACTTAAGAATGTCAAACCAAACAATTTAATATGCTTTAATGGGTCTAGAATTATCTCATCAAAAGATTTATTCGGATGTTCTTGTTCAAAGTCCGACACTTCTATGTTATGTTTCAGATCAAATACACTTTCATAATTATTATCCCTTTCTTTTCTTACGAATATATCCACATCTCTGGATTTTCTAAGGTTGTATAGCTCGAGAACATATGATCCTCCTATAATTCCATTTCTCACCAGCTCTCTAAATTTCAAATCTTCGAATTTTGATATGTCCTGTGTGTTAGAGATGAATGTTGGGTCTGTATTAATTCTCTTTTGTATGAATAATTCACGTGTAGATGGATGACACAATATCTCTATCAGATGACGAGCTTCCTCGTTCGATTCTGTTGAGTGTACGCTGAAGTTTCCTCTTCCAACTAGCTCTCGAATATCATTTTTTAGATTAATTGAATCTTTTTCCTCCATTTTAGGCAATACAATTAGTCGTGTGGAAAAGTTTCCGTTGGAATAAATAGCATGGTTTCTTAAAGGTGAAAAATTATTTTTCTTATTGCCAATCCATGTCTCTACATTAGGATTGATTCTATAATTTATAAATTTGAGGTAGAGAATTTGGTCTAGAGTAAATTTACATGATGTTTGATATACAATAGAGGTTCTTTCTTGAATACAATTTTTGATTTGATCATCGAGAATTGGGTTTACGACAGCGTGTATCAAGAAACAAGTGGTACTAAAGTTAAGTTCGGACTTTATAAGTAGAGCAAATCGCAATACATATTCCTGTATTCCGTTCATCTTAAAATACTCAAAATTAAAATCTGATTTGTCTTCGGAAATTTCGTAATCACTTATATCCTGCTTTAAAGCAGCTAAGATCGCTACCCTGTGAGCTCCTTGATGTACCTCTCCCGAGGGATCAATTTGTATCTTTTCATTTGATATTCCTTTCATGAGTCCCTTAACCTGGATGCTTGTTATCAGGTCATCAAAATGTTTGATAAAATCTGACGGTCCAATTTTTTTAGGGTAAAACTCATTGAAGTTATTAAATGACCTGATGCTCTCGAGATACATCAGTTCGATACTTTTTGGCACATACCCCAGCGTCAACTTTGATTGGGCGTACTTGAATTTTATAAAAATATCAGGTCGGTTGGAGGCACGGATAATGTCTAAAGCCGATTTCACCCGAATTCCCACCCAATCAAGATACCGCTTCAAATGCGCCGATGGGACATCTGCGGCTTAGGTGTCTAGTTGTGGAAGGATTTGATTGAAGACTACAATTTGCCAATGGAGATTGTGGCTGAAATTGGTTCGGTTCATGACGGTTCGTTCGGTAACGCTCTTAAACTAATTGAGCTAGTGGCCGACGCCGGGGCAACAGTTGCAAAATTCCAATACCATATCCCCGAATTTGAGAGCGTAAGAAATGCTCCTTCACCAAGTTATTTCTCCGGCGAGGAAAGATTTCAATACTTTAAAAGAACTCAATTTGAAGTTGAAGAATGGATTCAAATCAAGAATCACTGCCACAAATTCAACTTGAAATTTGGTTGTTCTGTATTTTCTATTGAGTCGATTGAAGCGCTACTTGATATAGGTGTCGATATCATAAAAATACCGTCAGGCGAGGTTACCAATTTACCTCTTCTGAGAGAAATTAGGGAAAATTGCGAATTGATTCCTGTTCATATTTCCTCAGGAATGAGCACATGGAAAGAATTGGATTTTGCTATTGAATTATTAAATGATATTGACCTATCAGTCTTTCAGTGCACAAGTTCTTACCCCACTCATCCCGAGCAAATCGGTTTAAATAATATCCCAATCATGATTTCTAAGTATGGCTTACCGGTGGGTTTATCCGATCATTCGTTGGGAATAGAAATGAGTATTGCTGCAGTGGCTTTAGGGGCAGAACTAATTGAAAAGCACATTACATTTTCTCGTCGTATGTATGGTAGCGACGCGTTTAACGCACTAGAGCCCAGTGAATTTACAAATATGTGCTCGAGTATCAGAAACGTGTATCGCGCAGTTAAATCACCATACGATAAGAATTCGGCAGTAGAACTTAAAGAAATGAGAAAAACTTTTCAGAAAGGCACTTATGCGAGAAAACCAATTAAGAAAGGGGCGCCAATTCTGTTTGGAGATTTACTTTTTCTTAAACCTGAGGCAGGTGTGCCGGCTAAGAATGTTGATGATGTCGTAGGTAAAGTAGCAACGCGTGATATACAAGAACTAGAACCAATTCAACTCTCAGATATCCTATGAAAAAAATACTTGTTGCGATTGGGTCTCGTGCTAATTATGGAAGCATTAAGTCTGCGCTTGCATCAATCAGCGCTCATCCCAATCTAAATTTAAAAATTATGACTTTTGCATCTGCAGTGCTACCTAAATATGGAAATTTGGAAGCACAAATGAAGATGGAAGGTTTTGAGCCAAATCTTTCACTTGAAACTCAATTGGATGGAGATTCGGTGGAATCGATGGCTGAATCAACTGGTCTCGCTCTTTTAAAAATCCCAGGAGCAATCAGATGCCTGAAACCTGATTTTGTAATAACAATCGGAGATCGTTATGAAACTATGGCGACAGCGATTTCTGCTGCCTATATGAATGTACCGCTCGTCCATACTATGGGTGGTGAAATTACTGGAAGTATAGATGAGAGCGTCCGCCATGCGATCACTAAGTTAAGTCATGTTCATCTAGTTTCCACGAGAAAGTCATTTGAAAACCTCGTTAATTTGGGTGAAAAAAGAGACAACATTTTCTTGACTGGGTGTCCCAGAATAGACATAGCTAAAGAAGCTACAAACTTACGAATTGAGGAGCTGGAGGAGAAGGCATCTAAATTTGGAATGGGAGACCCGATAGATTTCAAGAAACCGTTTATATTAATCAGTCAACATCCCGTCACTAGTGAATTTGAAAGTGCGGACAAACAAATTAGGGCAACCCTCGAAAGTCTTGGTTCGTTGAATATTCAACTCGTAGTTTTATGGCCAAACGCTGATGCTGGATCTGAGAAGATTTCCAAAGTAATCAGGGCCTGGAAAGATGAAAATTCATTCCGCAATATTCACTTCTATCGAAATTTACCTCCTGATCTTTATCTAAAAATGATGGAAATAACGGCTTGCCTCGTTGGAAATTCCTCCAGCGCTTTGCGTGAAGGATCGTTTTTGGGCACACCCGCAGTTAACGTTGGAACGCGTCAATCTGGAAGAGAGCATGGAAACAATGTACTTTTTGTAGAAAATTCAAAAACTTCTATCGAGAATGCAATCAATATTCAACTGAGTCATGGCAAGTACCCCAAAAACGAACTATATGGAGATGGAACTGCGGGTAGTAAAATAGCAGAAATCCTCTCGAATCTTCCTAAAGTTTCAACTCAAAAACAACTGTATTTCGACTGAAATTACAAACGTGAGATTCATAGGACTGGTACCCGCAAGAGGTGGAAGCATTCGGTTACCGAATAAAAATCTTCTTACAATTGCTGGCAAACCTTTAATTGAATGGACTATTTTGGCCGGACTGCAATGTGCATCTCTCTCTCAAGTATATGTTAGTACAGACTCAGAAGAGATCGCCTCTGTGGCCGATCAGTGTGGCGCACAAGTTCCTTTTATTCGGCCCAAACACCTTTCGAACAGCCAAACTCCTACGCAATCAGTTGTAAAGCATTTTCTTGACACTATGGAAATGAAACAGCTTTCTACATCTACAGCACTGGTTTTATTGCAGCCCACGTCCCCTTTACGATCAAGTTTAGACATTCAACAAGCAATTGATGTTTTTGTGACATTACCTAACATAGACAGCTTAGTTAGTTGTACAAAACTTCCTACAAGTTTAGCCTCTCGTAAAATTATGTTTTCCAATAGTCAACGCGTTCTAAGCAAATTTAAAACGAGTGGCTGGGAGAAAATTGCTAATGCCTTTCAGAATGGAGAAAACACTTTAATAAGAAATGGTGCTGCTATTTATATATCAAAGATGCCCGGTGCATATAAAAAATTGATACACGGAAAAACGTATTTGTTCGAAATGCCATTCTTACGCTCAATCGATATAGATACTGACGATGATTTTATTATTGCAGAAAACCTACTCCTAACTCGTCATCCAAAAGATTCTTGATAGACTGCAGTTCATGGAGTTTTCGAGAGCAAAAATTGCAATGCTACAAAGTTCATTTACTGAATGGCTAATTGATTCAGACCCTCAATTCTTCAACAATAAGTGTATTTTATTTGAATCCAAAGAATTTGAAACTGCCAAGGATTTAGATTTTGCGCTCTCTGATCTCAAAAATGTAGAGGCAGCCTTGGAATTATGGAGTCCGGTGTTTATGCGACGTATTGCGAGTTGGCATAAACATGAAATCATAAAGAAATCTCTTTGCTTTCAGATTCTGATTTGGAAAGAGAGGTTAGAAAAATTTGACTGCAAAATAGCCCTGTTTGAAACTGCAGCAAGTCATCATCTAGAAACGTTAAGTTTTGAAATCGCATGTGATTTAATTGGTATCAGAAAGATATTTCTCTCCCATACCTCTTTCACTGGACGGTTGATACCAATTTGCCAAATTGGATCTTATGCCAATAGAAGTATTCTGGATATTGAATTATCTGATTGGTCACTGGATAAGCAACGCATGGATTTGCATTCAAATTTTTGGAAGTCACGAACATCGCTCCAGAATAGACAAGAGACCTGGTTTGTTTATTTTTATTTTGTTTTGCTGGGAAAATCACTCAGGACTACGTTGAAATTAATGTGGCTTTTGGGCAAGGGTGTTTCTTATCAGACTAGCATAAATACGACTTCACAGACTCTCGATTCTAAATTGGCCGATATTTTCGGATATCGAGTGTGTGACGAGTACCGAATTTATAGAACTCAAATTTCGGCACTCAAGTTTTTGAAGCGTTCAAACCGATTGTCGGAAAAAATTCTGGCAAAAGAAAGTTTCATTAATTCTGACAGACAAGTATTTATCCTTTATGCAAATTTTCAACCAGAATCAAGCAGTTTTCCACTTGGTGGAACTTACACGTCACATATAGATGTCGTCTTGAGAATCCGCGAGAAATTTCCAGATGCTCAAATTTTTTATATTGAGCACCCTCACGTGAATCGACTTGTCGTGCGTGGCAGCGGGTCCAGGGTTGGACTAGCACGATCAATTCAATATTATAAAATATTGCAACGTCTGGGATGTTACATACTCTCTTCAAAGAGCAGTTATGCAACAGACTTGAAGTTATCTTGTGGAGCTTTGCATGTCACTATAAGTGGAAATATCGCCATTGAGAGAGCTCTACGCGGTCAAATTACATTGATTGCGGGATGTCCCTGGTTTAAGGGTCTGCCAGGGACCATTCTTTTGGATGACTTTATTTCTGGTTCAAATTTCGATAACGTCGCTGAAGATAATCTCAAGAGTCTTGCTCAAGCTTGGATTTTGTCTGTGCACAATAAGAAAACCCTCGCACAACCCGATTGGTCGATATTGAACAAAGAGAGGGATAAAAATGAAGCCTATTTTGAAGACCTTAAAACACTAGTGGCTAAACTGACTTCTACTAAAATAGTTTCCTGATTTCGGAAACTAATCTCTCACCGTATTTACCATCTAGTAGATTTTCGGATAGTTCTTCCTCGTATGCTTTCGAAGCATAGTATGCTCTCGTTCGATCAAAGAACCCTGAGTACTTTAATTCCAATAAATCACCTCTCTTGCCAATAATTTTTGTCCAAGAACGTGACGCATTAATTTCCGAATATAAAGCAGTAAGTCTCCACTGTCGTGGAAGATAGACCAGGACAGGCATCTTAAGTAACCATGCAAATTTCATTACCGATGACTCGGTTGAAACTAAGCAATTATGTCGTTGCAGCTCGTCATGAATTGAATTACGCGAAAGAACCACATTTGGAATGCTGTTAAAAACCTTATAGTCCTCCCAAGAAAGCTTCGGATGAAGCACTATTGTCACCTTTATCGCGATTTCTGATAGTGACTGCACCAAGTCCTCTAAACTCTTTCTTATTTTTTTCGATTTTTGAAAGATGTATCTGAATTCTCTCTGAGTGACCATGAACTGTGGCATGGCTAGTAAAATTTCTAGATTCTCACCTTCAACAGTAGGAATGTTGCTTCTTCTGGGATTATATAGATACTCCGATATAGGATCACCTAAATATGCAAATTTTCTTTCTTTTGAGGAAAGATATTCATATTCGGCTACTACGCTAGGTCGTCTTAGAAGAGTTAGGTCTACTGAATTATTCAAGCCTATTCTCCAGGGAAACTTCGAGCCTATTTCAAGAATTTCCATGGCACGGGTCTCGGGAATCTGAAGATACAATCTTTCTTTATACACTTGAGATTTATAAGATTCTAAATGAATTCTCTTGTATCGATTAAGCAGCGGTTTGTGAAATTTCTCTTTTGCAAAATAGATTAAGTCTTTTTCTGTGGCTGAATCGGCTAATTCAAGTAAAATTACTCTACTCTTTTCAAATCTATTTCTGATTAGTAATAAGGGTCGCTCAAAACTACTTCCTCGGTCCGTTTCCATCATGAAAATTGTTTGGTCTTTTTCTATATCAATTCCGTTTTTCATCAATTCGCTTCTTATTTTCTCAGCCCGAAAAAGTATCCTATAAACTATTAATTGTTCAATCACTTTATCCAATTGACCAAACGACAAATCTCTGCCCATTCGTCTTGCTAAATCTCTAATCGCTTTGAATACTGTACCCCTCCGCGTCGTATCGAGGTTAGATTGGGGTGCTGCTTTTGATGTCTCAGATTTTGGGGACTGTTGTTCAACTCCAAAATCTTGAAATGCTTCCGAGACATCTACTACTTTTACATCTTTCAAGTCTCGAAGCAATTCCGTATTATAATCATTGCGATTTTTAACAATGAAAGCGACGTCTATCCTCTGATTTCGAAGCTCACTTTCAATACCACGAAAAAACATGATAGCCGATTGGAGTCGTTTATCCGGGAAAGCAAAAATTAGATGGGTCACACTCATATTCTCCAATCTAGTCAACAATTCTAACACTTTCGGTATCAGAATAAAGTTGTAGTTTCTTTGTGACATTCTTTCTCATATAGGCTAGATTTCGGTAATGATGAATCCGAAGAAATCATTTCACATTCCCTATCATGAAGATTACCTTTTTGAGGCCGTTGATATGGATAAGCTTCGTCCTGGTAAAAGTTATTCAACGTTATTCAATAATCGAGACTACATGCTAGAGACAATTCTTGATGAGTTTGGCCAAGTTCCTCCTGAATTGCTTGAAACTGTTCCATGCCCGCTATGTCATAGCAAGGATCATGTTTGGGAGCTTGAGAAAGATTCTTTTCAGTTAGTTAAATGTACTAATTGTGAATGCGTGTTTGTTAATCCGAGGCTCACACCTGCGGCTTACGTCCAAACATACAAGAGCAACAACTACGGGCATATCATAAACGAGTTGGCACTCTCAAGCCACGATTATCGAAAATTGCGTTTTGGAGTTGAAAGAATAAATCAAATAGAGAAATTCGCTAGACCCGATTCACCAAAATCACTTTTGGATATTGGAAGTGCATCTGGTTTTTTTTTGGAGAGTGCAAAGGAAAAGGGATGGGAAGTTTTGGGAATTGAACTCTCTCCTCCAGCCATCGAGTTTTCTAGGAGTAGAGGTTTAGATATACTGGAAGAAACTTTTGACGAAATAGATTTTGGTTCCCGTAAATTCACTGTCATTACAATGTTTGATGTCTTAGAACATCTCCCAAATCCAGCAACGACAATTCATAAAATCAAAAACCTACTCAATCCAGGCGGACTCCTTTACCTGTATATTCCAAATTGGAATTCTGCTTCAAGACTAATCCTTGGAACAAAGGCTCACTTTATATGGCCGACTCACCATCTAACATACTTCACTCCAAAGACTATAACGAGCTTTTTAGAAAAACATGATTTTAGTGTTGAGAGTATTGAAACTAATGGTTTAGACATTGAGGACTGGATTTGGCAACTCAGCGAACAAGGCGAAAATACTGATACTCTTGAGTCTAAGAAAAATGAGCTTCAGTTTCTTATAAATTCTTCATTGTGGGGGAAAAACCTTCGTGTTTTGGCACGAGTTTGACTCGATTGATTATTTAGTTGGATGACAGTGCTAGTTTTATATAATCGACAAAATTGCGTTGAAATAACTGGATTTCTTGGGCTGAATAAAAAGAAGTTACCCTTTCGCTGTCTAATGTCATGATAGAAAAATTAAGATGTTCTCGCTTATATTTTTCAAATTCAAGCTTGATTGTTTCCCTATTCACATTCATCAACCGAGCAACATCAAGAGCTGTTGTGCTTACATCCAAAACAAATGGCGCAAATTCAAAATCACTTAACCAATTTCGTGCAAATGATAGGCACGGGACGCCTATATCAAGAGCTTCCAAAATTGCAGAGCCCGTGGCTGACGATACTAGTTTTGCTTCAGCAATGATTCTGAGAGAATCGAAATTTGGCTCCACTAGAAAAACGTTATCAATTGAAACAATTGTTTTATAGAACAGTTCGCTTCTAAATTGTAGTGGACGAGGATTTCCTGGGTTTAACTGTAACTGTTTTGGATGCTCCTTTACCAAGATTGGCATCTTCTCAGGCAAAACACTTCGAAGATAAAGTAGAGCTGAAATCTGATCACTAAATTCGAAAGCTTCAGGCATGGTAGATCGCTCAGGTTGATACTGCAACATAAAACAACAATATTCTTTCGGAAGAGTTTCGCTAACTCTAAACTTCGCTTTCTGATGCAGAAAGCGAAGTTGCCTTCTATATCTGTAGAAATTTAGAAACAATATCCGAGCACTTTGTACTCTGTCCAAGTGGAAATAATGAGATCTCCAACGTGATGTAGAGATAATTTTAAAGCTTTTACGTGCGTAAGAGATAGTAATTGAAATCTTAGCTCTAATTCGGATCAGCACATTTTTGCTGAATACATTCTCAGTACTGTTATTGCTCGACTTATTCTGCTCAACAGATCTTCGGAGCCACGGTGATTTGGTGGGAAAATTTTCATCTGCACCGCTGACTACATTATGTTTTGGAATTGCTTCGAAATAAGGCAGATTTTCCATAAAAATTACTCTTGGACCTAGATGCACTCTAGATGGATAAATTGTTTTAATGCCAAGTTGTTTTGCTGCAATAAAAAGGCAAAATTCTGCTGGCATATGCGGGGTAGAATCGAAGACTATAAGAGAAGGGTTGATTTTGATAATTTCCTCTCTAAAAAAATTAAGAAGGAATCTGAAATAGAAATTACAAATATTCGCGTCGAATATCCCAAGCGTTGTTCGATTTAAAAGCGTTAAAAACATTCCAAGATATGTTCTTTCTTGCTTCTCATAATCTGAATTATAGAAAAATGGCTTCATTTTCAAAAGATTTTTTTCAATTTTCTTTGGATTATCAACTTGTGAGAAATTTATGTTTACTTGTCTATCCTCTGGTAACAAATTTGCATACCCAGCTTGAATAATTGTGGAGTCAGAGTCTGATTGAAGCATGGTTGCTAAATCGTAAAGATATGAGTCGTGTACGAAGTTTACGAGAATGACCGACATTCTATTTTTCATAGTTAGGTTCCGGTTTCTCATATTTGAAAAGTTTTTCAATTTCATAGTGTCTTGTCCTGAGAAGGTCAATCCGATCAAAATCAATTATTTGTCCGTTCTTTAGGTACATTACTCTATCCATATACAGTAAAGTAGAAGGCCTGTGAGTAACCATAACTACAGTTCTGGATAAGTTCTGTTGAAAAAGTTTGTCCAATAGAAGCTTCTCTGTTTCGAGATCTATTGCACTTGTTGACTCGTCAAGTACCAGAAGGTCAGGTTTCGTGTAAAGAGCTCGAGCTATCGCGAGTCTCTGCTTTTCCCCTCCACTGATTCTATTCCGGAATTCTCCCAACTTTTCATCTGGTCGAATCTCTTTATCACTGAATAAGTCCGCGAGTTGGGCTACTTCAAGACATTCAATGACCAACGTCTCGTCTATTTGCTTTGTCAACCCGATATTTTCAGAAATTGACAAGTCGATGACTTTAGTCTCTTGAGGCACAAAAGCCATTGAGCCCGGCCATTTCGCAATTGCATTCCGTGGCGATTCTCCTGAGATCCTAATTCTTCCAACATCCGGGTCTCTCAATCCAAGGATCAGTTCAAGCAACGTTGACTTCCCCGAACCACTTCTCCCCAATATCCCGATAGATTCCCCTGGTTGAATATCAAAACTAATATCTTTGATGGCGAACACATGATTTCTATTCAAATCTGCTTTGTGCGAATAACAAACCTCACTAAACTCAATTTTTGAGGCAAATTCAACGCTATTTTGGGAGTTGAATGAATGGCTTTCATACTTGGCCGATGAGCGCGACAATTCCGAATTATTCGCATCAATTTCTCGTAAAAGATCTATCGAAATTCTTGCCTGACCTTGAGATTGCTTGAGGCTTAATACAGTATTGTGAATTTTCAATAAACTTGGCAGGATTCTGCTAGAGACTAACCCAAAAATCAAGATTGATTGAATTGCACTTCTGATGTCAGAGATCCATACTTGAATACCTGCAAACGCAATCCCTGACACGATTGTCACGATTTCCACAACATATTTCGTCATGATATTTAAGGTATAAATCCGGGCCTTAATACCTATAAGTTTTACACGCGCTTGGCTTGAGAGTTCAACAATATAATCCTGTCTATTGCTGATTTGGGTTTCTCTAAAGATACTTAATCCATCAAGGATTAAACTTGAAGCAATCAAGTTTTTTTCCGTTAATAGTTGGCCATTTTTGTTTAGGCTTCTACCTAAAAGTATGTTCAAAGGTAAGACAGAGATCGCAAAGAAAACCAATATTACCGCTATGCCAATTGGCTCTAACAGAAATAGTGAAAAGAAAAGAACTGTTACTACGACTACTTCAACCGATATGTTTATTAATCCCCCTAAGTAATTTGTATAAAGATTTTCTAGTCCTGTTGTGGCAGCTTGAAGTATCTTCTGTCCTTTTTTATTAATCAAAAAAGAATAAGGCATCCTGAAAATCTTACCAATATACACATTGCCAAGCTCAATACTCTCTCTACTTAAGAACTTGTTGATTCGTGAACTCAACGTTATTCCTAATATTGATTTAGTAACAAATGCCGAAACTACGAGGCTGGAAACAAGTAACACCCTGATGTTAAAGCTCAATTCGTTAAGTCGCGTGACTTCCAAGACGGTTAGAATGAAATCGTTGGACTCTGTTCCAATGGATTCACTAAAGACGATATATATAACCACTAAGGCTGATCCCACGCCTAACAAATCCAAGAACGCCAGTAAAAGAGCGAAAAAAACCATTCGTAGAATTTGCTTTTTTGTGCCTTTTCTCATAGCACTTACAAGCTGCAAAAAGATCTCGGCATGTTTATATTTCAGCATTTGCCTCAATTGTTCTCCCACATATTTCGTCCTGACTTAGCATTAGACTAACCTAAATGACTACAAATCATTGTTTTTCCTTGAGCCGCCCGCGGGAATCGAACCCGCGACCTTCGCTTTACGAGAGCGACGCTCTACCGACTGAGCTAGGGCGGCGTTGGGTAAGAACTATTAAATTGGTGAGGAATTAATCCAAGCGTACA
>Ga0129336_10001089_pt1 | contig 16222 bp, 12 predicted proteins | sample CPB6_02_DNA_FD_96878 | JGI IMG/M metagenome (GOLD analysis project Ga0129336, IMG submission 96878) | Freshwater to marine salinity gradient microbial communities from Chesapeake Bay, USA - CPBay_Sum_0.6_0.2_DNA | ecosystem: Environmental > Aquatic > Marine > Coastal | place: USA: Chesapeake...
CATTTTCAGGCGGACTGGACACCTCTGTTGCGGTCGCTTGGATGCGCAGTAAGGGAGCTTTGCCTTGTACCTACACAGCTGATTTGGGCCAGTACGACGAAGGAAATATTGAAACAATTCCAGATCGTGCAAAAGATTACGGTGCAGAGATTGCCCGACTAGTTGATTGCAAAACATCATTAGTTGAAGAGGGATTGGCCGCGATTGCTTGTGGAGCCTTCCATATCCGAACTGGTGGACGTGCTTACTTCAATACAACTCCGCTGGGCAGGGCTGTTACAGGGACCTTGCTAGTAAGAGCAATGCTCTCCGATGGCGTGCAAATCTGGGGAGATGGTTCTACTTACAAGGGTAATGACATCGAACGGTTTTATCGTTATGGATTGTTAGCAAATCCAAATCTAAGGATTTATAAACCTTGGCTAGACCAGGATTTTGTTTCTGAGCTAGGTGGCAGAAAAGAGATGTCGGAATGGCTAATAGCACACAATCTGCCATACCGAGACAGCGTTGAGAAAGCGTACTCAACTGATGCCAATATTTTGGGCGCGACCCATGAAGCAAAACAATTAGAAGAGTTAAGCTCCTCAATTGAAATCGTAAATCCAATTATGGGTGTCGCATTTTGGGATCAGAGTATTGCTATTCCTTCAGAGGATGTTCGCATTACCTTTAAGCAAGGTCGTCCAGTAGCTATTAATGGCAAAGATTTCTCAGACTCGGTTGCATTAATGAAAGAGGCAAATGCAATAGGTGGCCGACATGGCCTTGGCATGTCTGACCAAATTGAAAACCGGATAATCGAGGCGAAGAGTCGGGGTATCTACGAGGCTCCAGGTATGGCCTTGTTGTTCATTGCATATGAAAGATTGGTCTCTGCGATTCACAATGAAGACACCATTGCCAATTACCATGCCGAAGGAAGACGTTTGGGCCGTTTACTTTATGAAGGCAGATGGCTAGATCCACAATCGCTAATGCTGCGAGAGTCACTGACCCGTTGGGTTGCCTCGGCGGTGTCTGGTGAAGTGATTTTGCGTCTGCGGCGTGGAGATGATTACTCCATTATCGATACTAAGGGTGACGGTTTTAGTTATCACCCTGAGAAATTATCGATGGAGCGGACTGATTCAGCCGCCTTTGGACCAACAGATCGCATCGGACAATTAACGATGAGAAATTTGGATATCGCCGACACACGAGCCAAATTGGAGTTGTATCGAAATCAAGGTCAGATTGGAAAAGGCAACTTTGATCTAGTCGAGTTAGAGGATGGTTCAAAGTAGTTTTCATATCAAGTATTCTAAAAATCAATTAGTGTCTGGTGTAAATCAGAGATGAAAATTAAAAACCAATATCAGAAGGTAAGACAGAAACGGAGCAAGCATGTCAAACAGCCCAATCTCAAAGATTTTGGATAATTTCATTGAAGAGGGCATTAAGCTCTCACCAATTGGCGCGACGATGCTTGGTGTCCCGGGACATGATGACAAGTTTGATGATTTTTCAATGGCAGGATACAAAAAGCAAGAGGAGTTAGCCAGAAACACTCTCAAAGCGAATCAGGCCGAAACCCCAATCAATGAGTTTGATCGAATCGCTAAGGATGTAGCTTTAGAGCGTCTTTCCTCCGAGATTAAGTTGAGCGAGAGTTTAGAGTCCAATATTCTTTTTAATTTGATTGCTTCACCGGTCACCAGGGTTCGTCAGGTTTTTGAGATGATGAACAAGGAAAAACCAGAAACAATCGCTAACGTCACAAAACGTTTGAATGCGGTAGAAGAGGCTTTTACTGGCTGGCGTTCCGCTTTGGCCTTCGCCGCCGAACAAGGAAAGGTAAATTCCCGGCGCCAAGTTTTGGCAACAGCGGGGCAGTTAGAGACATTTTCTAAAGGCGCCTTTGCGGCTGTGGCTAAGAAATTTGATCCATCCGGTTCAAATCAGGAGTTAACCGCAGCAGCTGCGCGTGCTGAAAAAGCCTCAGGTGATTTAGCAAAGTGGTTGCGCGATGAATATGCACCAAAGAGCGATCCTAAGGATGGGGTGGGGGCAGAGCGTTATCAGATGTGGGCCAGACACTTCACCGGTGCGGATTTAGATCTTAGAGACACCTATGAGTGGGGTATCGAGCAGCTAAAGATGATTAATGATCGCATGTGGATCGCTGCAAAAAAGCTATATCCAGATGCCACATCACTTCGTGAAGTAGCTGACCGTTTGGACAAAGACCCACGCTACACAGTGGAGGGCGAAGAAGAGTTACTTAAGAAGTTGCGTGATTTTATTGCAGCTGCCGTCGAAAGATTGGATGGTAAAGAGTTTGATATTGATCCGAGAATTAAAAACTGCGAGGCTCGTTTAGCTCCAGAGGGTAGTGCATCTGCTGCTTACTACATGGGGCCTAGCGAGGATCTTTCTCGTCCCGGTACCACTTGGTTTCCGACAATGGGCAGAAAAGTTTTTGGTTGGTGGAACATTGTTTCCACTTGGTACCACGAGGCGGTTCCAGGTCATCACTTGCAGGTTGCCACCACAAAAGTTAACACCGAACGTTTAAATCGTTTCCAGAGAAATAGAGTTTGGGTTTCTGGATATGGTGAAGGTTGGGCGCTTTACGCAGAGCGATTGATGGATGAATTAGGTGCATTTGAAGATCCAGGTTATGAAATGGGTTATCTATCTGCGCAGGGATTGAGAGCGGCTCGTGTTGTTGTTGATATCGGAATGCACTGCGGTTACACCGATTTCGATGGACAGGCATGGAATGCCGAGTCTGCATTCAAATTACTTCATGAGCGCGCCCTCTTGGATGAAATATCTGCACGCAGCGAAGTAGATCGTTATCTGGGTTGGCCAGGGCAGGCGATTTCTTACAAAGTCGGCGAAAGATTTTGGATGGAGTGCCGCGAAGCTGCAAAGCAAAGATTGGGCTCGAAATTTGAACTCAAGAAGTTTCACTCCTTCGCGCTCAATTTGGGTCCGATGGGGCTTGATCCCTTCAAGCGGGAAATGGCGCTTTGGGATGGCAATTAAGTAGAATTATCAGGTCGTTTCCGGGGTCGGTGTAATTCCGAACCGGCAGTTAAAGTCTGCGACCCGTTAGCAGCCAGTTAACGGTGGACTTGGTGAAACTCCAAGACCGACGGTTAAAGTCCGGATGAGAGGGAACGCGGGTACTTTCCTTTTGCGCTTTTCAAGCGCATTGGATTGAACTCCTATGTCATGTCATTTGGCGTGTTCATCTGGAGTCTAATTGGGATATCCCTTCTTTCGCCCCGGATTATTTTCAACCGGAGGGCGCGCTTAATTGAAGCAGAAAATTGATACTTCAGCGATCAATCTTGATCGTTTGATGTTGCGCGCCAACGAGTTGTCGAAAAAAGGTCTTGGTCTCACAGCGCCCAATCCAATAGTTGGTGCCGTTATTGTAGATTCAGATGGAAATGAAATTGCTTCAGGTTTCCACTCTGGTGGAGATCATGCCGAGATTGTTGCGCTGAATACCGCAATTAAATCCGGTAAAAGGGATTTTTCTGATTGTGCGATTGTTATTACCTTGGAACCATGTAATCACTTTGGGAAAACCCCTCCTTGCTCCGACGCCATTATCAAGGCTGGATTCGCTGCGGTTGTTTTTGCCGTGGATGATCCAAATGAAATAGCAACAGGGGGAGCGGAGAGGATTTCTAACGCTGGAATTGATGTTGTTTCTGGATTGCAAAAAGAGATAGTTGCCGCGACAAATCGAGCCTGGTTAAGTAAAGTTGAAAAAAACCGTCCCTGGTTTATTAGCAAAATCGCTGCGACTCTAGATGGAAAGATTGCTGCGCAAAATGGTGAATCAAAGTGGATAACCTCCGCTGAGTCACGGGCTGATGTCGCCATATTACGTAATCAATCCGATGCCATTTTGACTGGTACGGGGACCGCTTTAGCCGATGACCCACAACTAATCCCAAGATTTATCGACGCGGAAAATCCATCAGGGCGTAGCTCCAATCCAGAGAGAATTGTTATAGGTAATACCGCCATTCCAAACCACTTCAAGCTGCACGATGCCACTGCCCTAACCCATTTCCTAAAAACCCATGATTTTGAACCGGTTCTGGAGTTGGCCAATAAAAAAGGTTGGAATCAGATACTGGTAGAGGCCGGCGGTCGATTGAACTCCGCACTTCTTCTAGCTGGTTTAGTGGATGAGATTCAGCTTTATTTCGCTCCGGCGTTGTTGGGTTCTGGCACCAATTTCATCTCTAATTTAGGAATTACGAAATTGGCTGATCGAATGGAGCTCTCCTTTGGGGAGATTGAGAGGGTTGGCCCAGATCTAAAACTGCAGATCTTTACCAGTTCTCATTCTGGGCCATCAGTTGCTGGAAATAAATTGAAAGGTGCACATTAAGTGTTTACCGGATTGGTTCAAGGGGTTGGAGAGGTAGTCTCCATTAGTAAAAGTAAAGACTCAGCACTAATTACCTTTAATAGCGATCTAGCTGGGCAGTTGGCAGTAGGAGATTCAATCTCAATCAACGGTGTCTGTCTCACCGCAACCCAGATTAATGGCAATACCTTTACCGCTGATGTGATGGTACAAACTCTGAAGTTAACAACACTAGGCAATTTAGTTTCGGGTTCAAAGGTTAATACAGAGTTGGCTACTAGGGCGGACGCTAGGTTGGGTGGCCACATCGTTCAAGGTCATGTTGATGGAGTTGCAAAGGTGGTAGTTAGCCAACCAGGAGAGAAGTGGCAGCGATTTGTGGTGCAAATTCCAGATACTCTGCGTCGCTATGTAGTAAATCAAGGTTCGATTTGTGTTGATGGCGTTTCATTAACCGTCGGCGAGATTAATGATGAGACAAGTCAGATGACACTTTGGTTGATTCCAGAGACCTTAGCGAAGACCACTTTGGGCCTTAGAAAAGCCGGCGATACTGTAAATATAGAGGTAGATGTACTTGCAAAATATGTAGAGCGCCTGGTGCAGGCTCAGAAACATTCCCCGAATTCCAATCAACAGAGCTCGATAGGAGAAGAAAAATGACAACTCCTCAACTTGATGCAGCTTTGAAAATATTTAAAGATGGTGGTTTTGTAATCGTTACAGATGACGAAGGTAGAGAGAATGAAGGTGACTTATTCCTTCTAGCCAGCGCAGCGACTACTGAGAAGTTGGCATTTATGATCCGGTACACATCAGGTGTCATATGCGTCGCCATGACTGAGGCTAGATCGCGTCAACTTCATCTGCCGCTCATGGTAAAAAACAATCAAGATAATAAACGCACCGCATTTACCGTTACCGTTGATGCAAAACATGGAATCACTACCGGAATCAGCGCAGAAGAACGCGCTATCACGATTAAAGCTTTGGGTGATACCTCTGCCACGGCAGAGGATTTTGTACGTCCCGGACACATCTTCCCTCTTGTTGCAAATGAAAATGGATTACTGGCCAGACAAGGTCACACTGAAGCGGTAGTAGAGATGTGCCGCATGGTTGGCGTCAGTGAAGTAGGAGTCATCAGCGAGTTGGTAAATGAGGATGGCTCAATGATGCGAGGTGCACAGCTTGAGGAGTTTTCAAAGCAACACAATATTCCGATTGTCACCATTGCAGCTTTGCTGGAGCGTATCAATCTTGAAATAGAGAGCCAGAGCAAAGTCGATGACGTGGAATCACATATCTCAGCTCAGGATCTACATTGGGCATTACTACCTAGGATCGTAGGAAATTCTCAAGGAACTGCCAACTGGAAGATTTCTAGTTACATAGGTCGAGGTGGCGTTGACCATGCAATTCTTAAATTTGGCGAGGTATTGAGTGATAAACCAGCTCTGGTGAGAATCCACTCCGATTGCCTCACAGGTGATGTTCTTGGCTCACTGCGCTGCGATTGCGGCTCTCAACTCAATACCTCATTAAAGCGAATCGAATCTGCCGGTAGCGGCGTTGTGATTTATTTGCGCGATCAAGAGGGAAGAGGAATCGGTTTAGCGGAGAAGATTCGTGCTTATCAATTACAGGACCAGGGGTTAGATACCGTGGAAGCAAATCTGGCACTGGGGCATGATGTTGATGAACGGGAGTTTGATGATGCGGTTGAGATTTTAAAGCTAATAGGGGTTAATCAGGTCGAACTACTGACAAACAATCCAGTGAAATTAAAAACTCTACAAGATGCCGGAATTCAGGCTTCGAGCATTCCACTACCTGGAGAGATAAATAAATTTAATGAAAGGTATATCAAGACTAAACAAGAGAGATTAGGACATCGTTGAGTAAGTTAAGTTTAGAAATGTTAGAGATACGCGAAAAGAAGAGATCAGCGAAGTAAATGAGAAGGAAACGAAGGAAATGAGAAGGAGAACAGATAATGGCAGGGGTAGCTCCAGCGATTAAGTTAGAGGATATGAGCAGCTTTCGAGTTGCGGTCATATCAGCTAGTTGGCATAAAGAGATTTGCGATGCGCTAGTTGCAGGAGCGCATCGTGCCTTAGATGCAGCAAAGGTTAAGACCGAGCCAGTTATTTATGTTCCAGGCTCCTTCGAATTGCCACTGGCTGCGCAGTATGCATTGGACGCTGGCTTTGATGCAGCTGTGGTTCTCGGCGTGGTGGTTAGAGGTGAAACCCCACATTTTGACTATGTCTGCCAAGGTGTCACCGATGGCATAATGAAGGTTTCTCTAGAGCGCAACAAGCCAATTGGTTTTGGTGTCTTAACTGTTGATGACATTGATCAAGCCAACGTCAGAAGCGGTGTCCCTGGTAGCAAAGAGGACAAAGGCTTTGATGCAACAGTGGCAGCTTTACAACTACTTAAAGTTGCTAGCGGTTTTGCGGGAAACCGAGGTTAATTCCACCGTGGCTAGGATCTAGCCAGCGACTAGTCACCACTTTGCCGCGGGTAAAGAAATGCACCCCTTCAGTTCCGTGAGCGTGAGTATCGCCAAATAGTGAGTTCTTCCAACCGCCAAATGAGTAATAAGCGGTTGGTACCGGAATTGGAACATTGATACCCACCATTCCAACCAAGACCTCATTTTGGAATTTGCGTGCAGCGCCACCATCATTAGTAAAGATTGCGGTGCCATTTCCATATTGATGGCGGTTAATTAGAGCCAATCCTTCCTCATAACTCTTTACTCGTAATACCGAGAGAACTGGACCAAAAATCTCCTCCTGATAAATACTCATCGCAGGTGTTACCTGATCAAACAAAGTTGGTCCCAACCAAAAACCCTCAGCAGCCCCATTTACTTTAGGATTTCTGCCATCAACTACAAGCTTGGCGCCCTCACGAACACCCGCATCTACATAAGAGGCAACCTTGTCACGATGTACCGCGGTTACCAATGGACCCATATCGCTTTCAGCGGTTCCATCACCTGTTTTCAGACCACTCATTCGTTCTGCAATCTTTGCGATTAACGCATCAGCGATGGGTTCGACGGCAACCAGTGCGGAAATCGCCATGCAGCGCTCGCCCGCAGAGCCAAACCCTGCGTTAACAGCGGCATCGGCCGCCAAATCAAGATCAGCATCTGGCAGAACCAACATATGATTCTTGGCGCCGCCTAAAGCTTGTACCCGTTTGCCGTTCTTAGTGCCGTTTTCATAAATGTATCTTGCAATTGGAGTTGAACCAACAAATGAAATTGAGGAGACTCCGGGATGCTCAAGCAATCTATCAACCGCAACTTTATCGCCATGTACTACATTGAAAACGCCATCAGGCAATCCAGCGGTTTTCCAAAATTCAGCGATCAAGTTGATTGCCGAGGGATCTTTCTCGCTGGGCTTAATAATCACCGAGTTTCCAGCTGCGATTGCGATAGGGAAGAACCACATCGGAACCATGGCAGGGAAATTAAATGGCGAGATAATTGCGCATACACCAAGAGGTTGGCGGATGGAGTAAACATCAATACTGGTAGAGGCACCTTCTGAGTAAGAACCTTTAAGTAGATGAGGAATGCCACAGGCAAACTCCACAACTTCCTGACCTCTAGTTACCTCCCCGAGCGCATCAGATAAAACCTTGCCATGCTCTGCAGTAATTAACTTGGCGATCTCCTCTTTACGCGAGTTTAGGATTTCTCGGAATGCAAAAAGCACCTGAGTTCTTTTAGCCAGGGAGGAGTTACGCCACTCTAGTTGCGCATTTGTGGCAACTTCGACTGCGTGATCTACCAACTCAACGGTTGCAAAATCAACTTTTCCAGTAACTTGCCCCAAAGCTGGGTTGTAAACATCACCGGTACTTTGTGCTGGCTGGTTCCAATATCCACCATTTATGAAGTGGGTAATTCTTTTTGGCTCAGACATTTTTTCCCAATCTACTTCTTATCGGTACCGGTGTAGTGCTTACCAATTAATGTAAATGCTTTGTCCAATATCTCAACGCCTTCTGAGAACTCCGCCTCAGATATATTGCATGGCGGAACTACATGCATTCTGTTGAAATTCGTGAATGGCATTAAACCAAGCTTCTTACACTCCGCTACCAATTCATTCATCGCGGGACTAGAGCCTGCATAAGGTGCTAAAGGCTCTCTAGTGCCGCGATCTTTTACTAAATCAAGAGCCCAGAAAACTCCCAGACCGCGAACCTCACCAATTACAGAGTGTTTCTTAGCTAACTCACGGAGCGCTGGTCCAATTACACGGGACCCCATATCAGCAGCGTGTTCAACTATCTTCTCTTCTTTCATAACATCGATGGTTGCTACCGCCGCTGCGCAGGCTAAGGGATGGCCTGAGTAGGTAAGTCCGCCAGGGAAAACCCGGTCATTGAATGTTGCGGAAACTGCTCCAGAGATTACAACTCCTCCCAGCGGGACATAACCAGAGTTAACCCCCTTTGCAAAAACAATTAGGTCAGGTTCTGCAGCTGAGTGTTGATAACCAAACCATTTTCCGGTTCTGCCGAAGCCAGACATAACTTCATCTGCAATCCAGAGAATTCCATACTTGTCACACAAGGCACGTACGCCCTCGAGGTAACCAGCCGGTGGAATCAAAACACCTGCAGTACCGACTACTGATTCAATCAATATCGCAGCAATGGTTTGTGGACCTTCAAAGATAATTACATTTTCTAAATGCTCGAGAGCGCGTTGGCGTTCCTGCTCTTCATTTTGTGACCAGAAAGCGCTGCGATAGGTATACGGTCCAAAGAAGTGAACATGGCCATAGGCAAACTCATTGGGCCAACGCCGGGGATCGCCGGTCGCAGAAATAGCTGTGGTGGTATTGCCGTGATAAGAGCGGTAGAAAGAAAGAACTTTATGTCGTCCAGTATGTAATCTCGCCATACGAATAGCGTTTTCAATACCATCAGCACCACCATTAGTGAAAAACACCTTTTCGTGGTGAGCTCCAGCTAGCTCAACAATCCGTTTAGCAGCCTCGCCTCTAGCATCATTAGCAACCTGCGGCGCAACAGTAGAAAGAAGCTCTGCCTGCTTTTGAATCGCAGAAACAACCTTTGGGTGCTGAAAACCGATATTGGTAAAAACTAATTGACAAGAGAAATCTAGGTATTGCTTGCCATCAAAATCCCAAAAGTATGAACCCTTTCCAGTCGCAACGGGCAGCGGTGAAATCTGAGCTTGCGCCGACCAGGAATGAAATACATGTTTACGATCTAAATCAAAGACCTCTTTGCCACGTACAGGGTTTGGGATGAATTCGGACATACCCCAATCTAATCAGCAGTGTGCGAGGGACTCAAGAATGTCTGTGGCAACCACGGCTGAGCTAGATTTTTTGGCATGCTTGCCTGCCTTAGAGTGCAATTTAACGGCATTAGCCACAACTCTTTGTGCTGCATCAAGATCTGCCGGTTTCCAGCTGGCAAGAAAAGCGCCGATTAATCCCGCCAAGATATCTCCGGATCCAGCTGTTGCTAACTCAGGACCACCTAAAGCATCAATTATGGGTTTTCTATCTGGCGCCGCAATAACGGTTTTATTTCCTTTTAGCACTACAACTACCTGTAAATCTTCAGCGATTCTCTGTGCTATCTCTAGTCGCACTTTCTCACTCTGAGCTGAGGTCAATTTTTGATTTTGCTGATAAGGGATTTGATAACCGATCTTTTTTAATTCACCTTCATGTGGTGTTATAACAATTATTTGTGCTTTACCTTTCTTTCCCACCCTTTTCGCTCTGCTATTAACCGCAAGTGACATAGCCGCCCCATCGAGTACAACAGGGGTCAGATTAGGCAGAGTGCGTAATGAAACTGCTCCGGGCCCAACAACGAGCGCATCTATCTTTTCGTTGCTTAGATTCTTTATTGGTACTACATCAGGAAAGCTTTGCAGCACCATTTTGGCTATCTCTCTGGATTTGGCAAAAAACTTTACATATCCAACCCCACCTCGGCGCGCTGCGCCCACCGTCAAAATAGCGGCACCTGGGTACGATTCCGAACCCGCAACTACAGCTACGACACCGCGGCTGTATTTATGGTCGTAAGGCTTGAGAGCTCTGCGAAGAAAATCTCTCTTATCTACCATTTAAATTGCTTTATTTACTTGGTAGGTGTGGGCTGTTTTGCATCATCATGTGTGCAGTTCAAATTCTTTGGATCCTCCACACATGTATTACAGAGCAAATACTGGTTATGACAGAAGTCATTGGCACAGTTATAAAAACAATTAGTAGATGATTTGCAAATATCGCATTCTCCAATTACCGGAGTCTGGTCGGAAAAATCAATGGTCTTGCGACCGTCAAAGGTATACAACGAGCCTTCCCACAAACCTTGATCTCCGTATTTTTCCCCATACCTAACTATTCCACCCTCGATTTGATAAACCTCGTTAAATCCACGCTGCTTCATCACAGTAGTAAGAATTTCGCAGCGAATTCCACCGGTGCAGTATGTGACGATGGTTTTATTTTTCAAGTGATCATACTTTCCACTATCAAGTTCAGCGATGAAGTCTTTGGTTGTCCGCACATCTGGAACCACAGCATTTTTAAACTTGCCAATTTTAGCTTCGTAAGCATTGCGACCATCAAAGAAAACTAAATCATCACCAAGCTCGGCGGCCAGCTTATTTACCTCTTTTGGTTTTAGGTGTTTACCGCCACCAATTACACCTTTTTCATCAACCTTCAGATCTTCTGGAACTCCAAAAGCAACTAATTCTTTCCGCGCTTTAACACTTAGTCGGGGAAAATCATTTCCAGTTCCCTCTGACCATTTGAAATCTATCTTCTTGAAGCCTGGGTATTGCTTTGTGGCTTTTATGTAACGCTTCAGATCCCCCAGAGCTCCGCCCAAGGTGCCGTTGATTCCATGCTTTGAAATTAAAATGCGACCCTTTAAATCTAGCGATTCACAAAGAGTGCTTTGCCATAGTCGAACCGCATCTGGATCGGTCACAGGAGCAAACCCGTAGTAGAGGATTATTTTGTGAACCGCCATAGGGTCATAGTAATAAACCCTGAAATTGAGGGTCAAATGTGTAGTGAATGCGAGCCAAGTTGAATGTAAGAGAGGATACTGAAGGCATGTCCGAATCCATTTTTCATCCCAGAAGAGTTCTAGCGGTTTTAGTTGTAATTACAGTATTGCTTGCAGCCGTAGCAGCCTTTCTCAGTTCAACCGGTGAAAACACTAAGTACTCTCCAGGTACTCCAGAGGGTGTGGTTCAACTTTATTTAACCGCCGTAATTGAAGGAAAAAATGACAAGGCGGTTAATTACCTATCAGGTACCTCAGAGTGCACTGCTAGTGATTTAGATCGAAGTTGGATACCGGAATCTGTCCGAGTTAATCTCGGCGGTACTGATTTTGATGGGGATACCGTTTACGTGGATACGCTCGTTGATATTTCATCTGGTGGACCCTTTAATGATTACTACACTGAAAAGCATAGTTTTCGTTTAGTTAAAGAATCTGGTAGCTGGCGAATCCAGGGAATACCTTGGCCCATGTATTCATGCGGGGAGATGAATAAATGATATTCGGCTTACTGATTCCACTTTTTTTCATAGTAATTTTAATTGTTGTTGCCCGTAAATTGTTTGCTAAAGATTCGGGAAGCGCTCCGAGCACATTTTCAATTCGAAGGTTGTTTCAGTATCTGCTGTTGTTCGGACTCCTGGTTGTTTCAGCAACTGGCACCTCCGGATTAATAGGTAGATTATTTGATTCCGGTCAGGTAATTGCTGAGAGTCGGAGTGAGTTAGCTCGAGATCTAACCTTCGTAATTATCGGCATACCGTTATTTCTCGCAGTTGGCCTATGGACTAGGCGGACTCTTAATAGTGATCCATCAGAGCGTCACGCAGCAGCATGGAATATATATCTGACCGTAACTAATATTACAGCGCTGGTCACCTCAATGACCTCTGCATATTCTGTATTGAACTGGGCAATCGGTAACGCTGCATTTGGCGGTCAGCAACTTTCCAGTTTTCTGGTCTGGGGCCTAGTTTGGATCACCCACTGGCAATTGATTCAAAGCAATAGCACCGATGAAGATGCGCGAATTCATTATGTCATCGGATCATTAATTGGTTTGGGAACATTGAGTTTTGGAGCTGGAGGATTGTTTTCTAGCATTGCCAGATTAGCCATAAATACCGATGAAAAAGCTCTACTAGTGCAAAGCACCAATCCAACTATCAAGGCTCTCATCTTGATTATTGTAGGTTTGCCAGTTTGGTATCAGTACTGGCTGACTAAAGCGTTGAATTCAACTCGAGAACTGGTCTGGTACTCATATGTGTTGCTGATAGGTGTTGCAGGAGGCTTTATCACTTTAGTTGTCTCATCCAGCATCGTAATTTATGACCTTTTGGTCTGGACATTGGGTGATCCGCAGGAGGGAGTGGCCTCTAAGCATTTTGATAGCAGCGCCGCTGCTTTGGGCGGAGTTATCGCTGGTTTAGCTGTGTGGTGGTATCACGGAAAAGTAGTCAACACGGTGACGGTTTCATCAGTTAAATCTCGAGATGAGACTAGAAGAGTTTATGAGTACATCATCTCAGGAATCAGTTTAATTTCTGCTGCAGCTGGTTTGATGATGATTATTGTTGCAATTGTGGAGTCAGTAACTCCCGGTGAAATTATCTCTACAACCAGTTCTAGCAATACCTTGATGGTTGCCATCACCTTGATACTGGTCGGCGCGCCAATTTGGTATTTCTTTTGGTCAAGGATTGAGTCACATGTCATCGCAGGGGGAGAGGAGATTTCTTCCCCCACTAGACGCATATTCCTTTTGATGCTCTTTGGTGTCGCATCGGTGGCTGCGGTGATCTCTCTGTTATCTGCAGTCTTCTTACTGCTTGACGGCCTACTTAATGATCAATTTGGCTTAGAGAGTTTGAGGGAGATGCGTTTTGCGCTCGCAATACTTCTATCTAATGCTGCTATTGGTTGGTATCACTGGAGCATCTATCGTCAAGAGCGTTCAGCTGATGTCAAAAAATCGGAACAAGAGAGATTTATCGTATTGGTTGGACCAAAAGACGCTGAACTTGTGGCGATTTTGAAAAAAGAATTAGGCGGTCAGGTTCAGATGTGGCGGGCCTTGCAAGATGGCTCTAATTTCATGGGCGAAACCAAAACTAATCAAGAGTCTAATGGCGAAGTAGATGGTCAGTGGGATCGACAAAAAGTGTTAGATCTCGTTAAAACAAATGATTTTCCAGAAATCATGATTGTTAAAGAAAAGCGGGGGCTTAAAGCCATTCCAATTTCCCGTCACGATTAGAGTGTAGATTTCCCGTCACGATTAGAGTTGGATTGTCTAGCTTTGATATGACTAACACCAGGTTGATTGATAGATTTCAGGTTTCGAGTGAATGTAAGGGGAGAAAATGAGCGAGCAAGATGCAAAGTGTCCAGTGGCGCATGGTTCTTTAACCTCAACAGGTGCGGCCCAGGAGAAGTGGTGGCCAAATTCGCTTAACCTAGAGATTTTGCATCAGCATGACACGAAGATAAATCCCCTTGGTGAAGATTTTGATTATCAAGAGGAGTTAAAGAAGTTAGATATTGAAGCGCTGAAGAGAGATCTACATGCGTTAATGACCGATAGTCAATCTTGGTGGCCAGCGGATTGGGGACATTACGGTGGATTATTTATCCGTATGGCTTGGCACTCTGCCGGTTCATATCGCACAGCGGATGGAAGAGGTGGCGGTGGTACTGGAAATCAAAGGTTCGCGCCGCTCAACTCTTGGCCAGATAATGCTAATTTAGATAAAGCGCGCCGTTTGTTGTGGCCAATCAAAAAGAAGTATGGCAACAAAATCAGTTGGGCAGATTTAATGATTTTGGCGGGAAATATCGCCTATGAATCAATGGGTTTAGAGACCTTTGGTTTTGGTTTTGGAAGAGCAGATGTATGGGCGCCAGAGATTGATACCTATTGGGGTTCGGAAAAGGAATGGCTAGCACCGAGCGATAGTCGATACGAAGATCTTGCGGACCCGAGCACAATGGAGAACCCATTAGCTGCTGTGCAGATGGGATTAATTTATGTGAACCCAGAGGGTGTAAATGGAGTTTCTGATCCTCTAAAGACCGCCGCACATGTGCGCGAAACCTTTGCTCGCATGGCGATGAATGATGAAGAGACGGTTGCTCTAACCGCGGGTGGCCACACGGTTGGTAAAGCACATGGCAACGGCAAAGCCTCTAATCTCGGACCCGAACCAGAAGCTGCCGATATTTCAGAGCAGGGACTGGGATGGAATAACCACAAGAGCCGCGGAATTGGAAGAAACACTGTAACTAGCGGAATTGAAGGTGCATGGACCACACATCCAACTAAGTGGGACAACGGATATTTTGATTTGCTTTTTAAATATGAGTGGGAGTTGAAGAAGTCTCCTGCGGGCGCAAATCAATGGGAGCCAATCAATATTGCTGAAGAGGACAAACCGGTCGATGTGGAAGATCCATCAATCCGTTATAACCCAATGATGACCGATGCTGATATGGCGATGATTAAGGATCCGATTTATCGTGCCATCTCTGAGCGGTTCCACAAAGATCCTGCATATTTCAGCGATGTTTTTGCCCGGGCCTGGTTCAAGTTAACTCACCGTGATATGGGCCCAAAGGTTCGTTACTACGGACCTGATGTTCCTAAAGAGGATTTGATTTGGCAGGACCCAATTCCTCAAGGTACTAAGAGTTACGATGTAGAAAAGCTAAGAGCGAAAATTGCAGCTTCTGGTTTAACAATTTCAGAAATGGTTTCTACTGCCTGGGATAGTGCGCGCACTTATCGCGGTTCAGACAAGCGCGGTGGCGCAAATGGTGGCCGCATTCGCCTTGAGCCACAGAGAAACTGGAAGGGAAATGAACCAGCGCGCCTCAACAAGGTTCTTTCAACTTTAGAACCGTTAGCTAAAGAGGCTGGAGCCAGTTTGGCCGATGCCATTGTTTTGGCGGGCAATCTAGGTGTTGAGTTGGCAGCAAAAGCAGCAGGCATTGAAGCTGATGTGCCGTTTGCTCCCGGTCGTGGCGATGCAACTCAAGAGCAGACCGATGTTGAATCCTTCTCAGTGTTAGAGCCGATTCATGATGGTTTTAGAAACTGGTTAAAGAAGGATTACGTAGTTAGTCCGGAGGAGTTGTTACTCGATAGAGCGCAACTTATGGGATTAACCGCGCCTGAAATGACAGTTTTGATTGGTGGTATGCGAGTAATTGGTGCGAATCATGGTGGCGACAAGCGTGGAGTTTTCACAGACCGTGTTGGAGCATTAACAAATGACTTCTTTGTAAATCTCACAGATATGTCAAATGTATGGGAACCAACAGGAAGTAACCAATACAACATTCGAAATAGAACTACTGGAGAGGTCAAGTACACCGCAACCCGAGTAGATCTCGTTTTCGGATCCAATTCAGTACTTCGTGCTTATGCTGAGGTTTATACACAGGATGACAACAAAGCAAAATTTGTAAATGATTTCATCTCGGCTTGGACCAAGGTTATGAACGCGGATCGCTTTGATTTGGAGTAAATAAATCCAAGCAATCTTGATACTTAGGTGATTCGGTAACTGCGCTTATTGGGTTTCGGGCGAACGCCGCGATTCCTTGAAATACGGAGTGGGTTGTGTAGGGATCGAACCTACGACCCGGTGATTAAGAGTCACCTGCTCTACCAACTGAGCTAACAACCCGTTGACCGTGCGTACGGACAAGCGGGGCAAACTATAACCATTTGCG
>Ga0129336_10001090_pt1 | contig 16216 bp, 22 predicted proteins | sample CPB6_02_DNA_FD_96878 | JGI IMG/M metagenome (GOLD analysis project Ga0129336, IMG submission 96878) | Freshwater to marine salinity gradient microbial communities from Chesapeake Bay, USA - CPBay_Sum_0.6_0.2_DNA | ecosystem: Environmental > Aquatic > Marine > Coastal | place: USA: Chesapeake...
GACGGACACCGAGGCGCAGGCTCGTGTCGAAGCATCAAGGGAGTAGCGAGAGATGAGTGAGCGAGATGAGTGACATAGATGAGTGAAGTAGTTCTTGAATCACTGTGCAGGCGACTCGGAGCCCTTCGTTCGCTGTACGACCAGGCGCTCGAGACGATGTCGCTCGAACACGTCAATTACGTGGAACGTGAAGACGTGTTACCCATCGCCTTCAGTCTCTTTCACATCACCAACATGGTTGATGCCGCGCACATGATGATCACGGGAGAGTCGCCCATCTGGAACGACGACTGGAACTCGCGTGTGGCCCCGACGATTCCCGATCATGGCAAGCATCGCACGGTGGGCGAGATGACTGCCCAGCGCATCGGCAACTACGAGGAGTTCAAGGCGTATTTCGCCGCCGTATTCGACCGCACTCAGTCGTGGTTGAGCGCGCTCGATCCCGACGAGCTGCATCGCGTGGTGATCACGCGGCCGTTTCCCCCGCAGATCGCCTCCACCTTCAGCGCCCGCGCGGCGAGTGAACACGGCATCACGGTGCTCGATGCGGTCGAGTGCTGGGTGTACCAGCACGCGCTACGTCACATGGGCGAGATCGAGTTTGCGCGCAGCTTCGTCGGACTCACTGGCATGACGTCGTGAAAAACGACGTCATGCCTTGTGACGTCATGACGTCGTGAAAAACGACGTCATGAAAACAAGCAACCGCTAGACGCAGCGGTTGATGATCGTTCCCACTCCTTCGAGGGTGGTTTCGATCACGTCACCGGGCTGCAGATACTTCGGCGGCTTCATGCCGTGGCCAACGCCGGAAGGCGAGCCCGTGTAGATCACGTCACCGCTGCGCAACTCGACGATGCTCGACAGGAACGACACCACCTTGTCGATCGAAAAGATCATGTCGTGGATCTCGGTGTTCTGGCGTGGTTCGCCGTTTACCGAGCAACCAATCGCCAAGGTGTCGCGTCGCGGGTGTTCGCGCACGTCACCCACCCACGGGCCAATGGGGGAGAAGCCGCGGCGACTCTTGCCCAGGCTGAACTGCGGCGGCGCTCCTGCGTATTGCAGACCGCGGTCCGATACGTCCTGTCCCGCGCACAATCCGGCGATGTGGCTCCACGCTTCACCGACAGGAATGTCGCGGCCACCTTTGGCGATGACCACCACCACTTCGGATTCGTAGTCGCAAGTGTCGCCGACGATCGTCACGGTGCCAGTCGGTGAGTTCAGCGAACTGGGGAACTTGGCGAAGATCAGCGGCTGACTGGGAGTCTGGCTGTTCATCTCTTCGGCATGTTTGCGGTAGTTGAGACCGACGGCGAACAGCTGGCTCGGTCGCGGTACCGGACAGTCGAGTTCGCTGAGGTCAACTGGACGCGCCGAAGAGTTGGCGAGTTCATCGATCCGCGAACGCAATTCATCCCAGTGACCGATGCACTGCATCGGATCGGCAGGAAGTCCAAGTGTGCGCTCGATGTCGACTGCATTCGGCTTGCGATCGTCACCGAAGAATGCGTGCGCGCGACCGCCGATCGAACCGAAACGCAACATCATTTGCCCTGCCCCCGCTGCTTGGCGCGAAGTTCCTTTTCTCGCTGCTTGCGCTCTGCACGAATTCGCTTTTTCTCTGCGACATCTGCACTTTCCGCCTGTGCGGCAGGGGAAGCAGAATTCTGCGTGGCGGGAATCTGAAAGCGCTCATCCTGTGCAACGAGCTTGCGGAATCCACCGAGGCCAACCGAATACTGAATCGTCATCATTCGCACGGCGTCCAGTCCGAACTCTTCGATCAACTTCGGCAACGCCATCTGCAAGTCCTCGTAGCTGGGGTCATCTGAGCGATCACCGAGCATGTCAATGGCTTTGTTGGTCGCGGCCTCGCCGAGCACGACACCGGTGTCGAGGTGCGCGCGACGTGCCTTCATCGCCTCACGGAGACGTGATCCGAGGGTGGCCGGTTCGTCGAACGAGCCGGCAGGCAGAGCGAGCATCTTGGCAAGGGGATCGCGCAATTTCTCGTCCACGGCAAGCGCCATTGCGGCAAGTGACTCGTCAGAGATCGAGGCGATCACGGCCGCATACCGACGCTCGAGAAGGATGCCGTCGCGGGAGGTGCTCACTGCCATTTACGTACCTGTTTCTGTCTCGTTCTAAGCCTGATTGGAAGTGGTTCAGTGTGTCAGGGCGCAGGACACATCGCTACCGAAACGGGCGCAGTGAAAGACTGGAGTCGTGGGCACAACGAAGGGGGCCACGCCGGCGATCGTCGCTTTGGCCGCACAGGGCATTGCCCATACGGTGCATCACCTCACCGCCCATCCTGGAGAAGAAGGTTTCGGCAAGGCTGCGGCTCGATCACTCGGCGTTGAGGAGCGGCAGGTATTCAAGACGTTGCTCGCGCGCGCGGACGGCACGCCAGTGGTGGGGATCGTCCCCGTGAGCGGCACACTCGCACTCAAAGCATTGGCGCAGGTGATGTCGGCGAAGCGTTGCGAAATGATGGAACCGCGCGATGCGGAGCGATTGACTGGTTACGTCGTGGGCGGCATCAGTCCGTTCGGTCAACGTCAGCGATTGGTCACGGTGCTCGACGAATCGGCGTTCGAGTTCTCCACCATCTTCGTGAGTGGTGGGCGCCGTGATCTCGACATCGAACTGGCACCACAAGACCTCGTCACCGTGTGCGACGCGCGAGTGGGAGCGATCAGCGGGTGACGAGACCGTGAATCTCGCGGATCACCATCTGGTGTGACGCACCCACCTCGACATCGCCGAGCGAACCACTGGCACCGGTGTTGGAGGTCCAGGTGACGTGCCAGCGAATGGCGAGTGATGCGTCGAACATGTTGTTGGGTTCTCCGGCGGAGGAGTGTCGATAGGTGTACATGCACGGCGAGGGCAGGTGATCGCCGAATGCATCGACCCACGGGAGGCCCGGGCCAGTGCATTCAGTTTCACCCGAGCCAAGTTCGCCATCGCCGGGATCGAAGATCAGTTTCTTCGGTGTCGCCGTCGTGGTCACGATCAGTGGTCCACTGGGCGTGGGAACCCACGCTGTCGCGCGAACGGGAACCCATAACAAAGGGTTGACCCAGAACCAGGTGCCGATGTTGACGACTCCGCGCCGGGCAGGTGGCGCGAATTCGCCCCATGGCGCAGGGATGTTGTCGTAGACGACTGCAGATGCTTGGTTGGCGAGTGTGTCAGGGCTCACTTCCGGCACCCAGTGGTAGGCACTCGATTCGTCGGCGCAGGTGTAGTCGTACAACCGATAGTCGATGCCGTTGGCGTCACGACGAACTTCTTCGAACATGTCCATGCTGGGATCACGCGTATCCACTGGTGACCATTCGCACGTCGAGCCGCTACCGGGTGGCGCTCCGAAGCTGACCCCCGCCATGATCTGGGTGCCGCTGACACCGGCGCGGGTAGATCCGCCGCCGTCACTGGCGTGGGCGGGTAGGGCGCACACCGCGAGCACCGCGAGTGCGGCTAACAGGCGTCGCGTTCGATGGCGTAACGCGTGACGATTTCCGAAAACCATTTCCACCTCCCTTGGTGCAACTGCATGGACCATGTCGAAAAAATCGAGATGGCCCGGTCGTTGAACACGATGTGTACGCCCGGGATCGTTTCGGTGTCGTACAACACGAGGGCGTCATAGACGCACGTCGTCACCTCGGCCACGCCAGGTTCCATCATGCGGATCGAGGACACGGTGGGGCGAAACGCTCCCTTGCCAACAACCGTGCGCAAGCCGAAGTCGACGCGTTCTTTCATTAGTGCTCGCAGCTCGCGGTCATAGGGGCTGCCAGGAACGCCGAGGCGCTCGAAGTTGCATTGCTCGGGGAAGCGTCCGCACACGACGCGCTCGTCGATCAAGGCGAGCACATCACGGCGGGTGGGCGCAGAGACCAGATCGGGGGAGAGTGACGTGGTGGTCGAAACATCAGATTCGACGCGATTCACTGGTGTCGCAAACGACGAGTGCGTTGGTGCAACGATCAGCGCGGTGGGTTGAGTCGTGCAACCGGTCAGCACGAGGGCCAACCACCAACGAGCTTTGTGGGACATGACCGCCTCCGCCGATGACAGTTCTGTCGATGTGTTGGGCGAATCATGACAAAGACGCGGTTCGTTCGTCCAATTTGGTCGCAGCAGGGCGACGGTAGAGTTGATGAACCCCAAAATGAGCCAACAGCACCCTGACCTGGAGGCCGAACAGGCCTATATCGACCACGCGTACCTCTGCTTGGAAAAGAGCAGGGAAGATGCCTGGCGAATCCGCAGCCTGAACGAGGCCGATACGGGGGGCACCTTCCAGGCGCGCTACGAACGAAACGCGTTCGACGAGCAGCTGCTGGCTCGCCTCACCAATCTCGATCTCGGTGACGCGGCGCTCGTCTTCGGGCGCATTGATCGCGCGCAAGGCGAAGCCATCGAGAGTTTCCACATCGGGCGTTTGGCAGTGGCCGACGAACAGCGCGAACCAGTCGTGGTGGACTGGCGTGCGCCGGTGGCAGAACCCTTCTATCGAGCCACGGGACGTGAGCCGATGGGTCTTGCCCGGCGTCGTCACTTCGCCGTCGAAGGTCGTCAACTACTCGGCATCGAAGACGAGTTGTTTGGTGAAGGACATCTCGGCATCGGTCACGATGACGGTCTTGACGGAGTGCAGCAACAAGAAACAGGGTTGCGCGGTTATGGCACGTTGCTCACCACCCTCGCGCGCGGACGCACCGGTCAACTCGGCGACATCGTCGCCACTATTCAGGCTGAGCAGGACGAAATCATTCGCTCCACGCACAACGGAGTGCTCGTTGTGCAAGGTGGCCCCGGTACGGGCAAGACGGTGGTGGCGCTGCATCGTGCCGCGTATCTGCTGTACACGCATCGCTTTCCACTCGAGGATCAGGGTGTTCTCGTGCTCGGTCCGAATCGAGTGTTCCTGCGTTACATCGAACGCGTGTTGCCCTCACTTGGTGAAGCGGGCGTCGAGCAGGCGGTGTTGGCCGACCTCGTGCCAATGCATCGCTTCGGACTGAAGGAAGATCCACGAATCGCGAGAGTCAAGGGCTCGTTACAGATGACCGAGTTCCTGATCAAGGCCGTGCGCGATCGCGAGCGCCCGCTTAGGGAGGATTTTGTCTTGCCGTACGGCGCCGGTTATCTGCGCTTGAAGGTCGGCGAGTCGGCACGCATCGTGCGCGAGGCGCGCCGTCGATTCCGACGTCACAATGCCGCATATCGCTGGGTGGAAACCGAAGTGGTGGCAGCCTTGGCCGCTACCGGTCGCGAGCAGAATCCCGATCTCGAAACCCTGCGCGACAGCCTGCGCGATATCGCCGAGTATCGCGCGCTCCTCGTGCGCATGTGGCCCATCCTCACCCCGGCCGAATTGCTCAACGACCTGTTCGGCTCGAAGGCGTTATTGCGCAGCGCAGGCGAATCGCTCGCCGACGATGAGTGGCCGTTGCTTTATCGAGATCGCCAAGCGTTGCTCGATGAAGTGCAGTGGAGCGATTCCGACATTGCATTGCTGGATGAGGCGATGGCGTTGCTCGGCCCTCGCCCGCGCAAGAGCGGACGCATTCATGAAGCTGACGAGGTGCGCACGTTCGGGCACATCGTCATCGACGAAGTGCAAGACCTCACCCCGATGCAGTTGCGAATGGTGTCGCGTCGCAGTTTGAACGGCGCAATGACCGTGGTGGGCGATCTCGCTCAAGCCACCGGGCCGTTCGCTCCCGATACATGGGATGACATCCTGAGGTATCTGCCGGACAATCGACCGTCCAAGGTGGTCGGTCTCTCCGTCGGCTATCGCATCCCGGCGCAGATCATGAAACTTGCCGAGCGGGTGATGAACGAGGCCGCCCCCGGTCTTCGCGCTCCACGTTCCATTCGCGAGGGTGATGCAGAGCCATTGATCATCGAGACGAAGAGCCTCGTGGGCGAAAGCGTGCAGCACGCCATCGCAATGCGCGATCAACTCGAGGGTGGCAACGTGGCCATCGTCGCGGCGGATTCACGTTGTACCGAAATCGAAGACGAGTTGACGAAACGAAACATCGAGTTTGGTCGGGCAGGTAGCTCGGGGCTCACCTTCGATCTCACGGTCGTACCGGTGAGCGTGGTGAAGGGTCTCGAATTGGACGGCGTAATCGTGGTCGAACCAACAGAGATCGTCGAGTCGGAGTTGCACGGCATGCGTGCGTTGTATGTGGCGCTTACTCGATCCACCCGCCGACTCGCGGTGGTGCATGCGCGGCCGATGCCGACTTCGATGCTTTAGCCCAGCAGCGCGTTGATCACCAGTTCGATGAACCGCAGAGCCTTGCCCGCATCGGCAGGTCGATTTCGCTCAACGGAGGTCACGGCCAAATCGACCACACGTCGTACGTCCTCGACGTACTGCTCGCCGCGATCGACGATCTGCGGTTCGAGTGCGCTCCAGATGCGCTCTACATACTCAAGCTCCTCGCGTGCCCGTGAGCGGTCGCCCTCGGCCAACGCTTCGGACATGATCCCGAAGGAAACCTTCAATTGATCCAGTAGTTCGTTCACGTCCCCGGTCGGGTCGGGGCGCTCCGCAGTGCTCGTCGTGGTGGTGAGTTCTGCATCGATGATTTCCGTCGCGCAACCGGATGCGATCGCAGTCATGGCTACGACCATCGGTGCCAAGAGAAGTCGGCGCATCTTCAGTGGGCGACGAGAATCTTGGAGCAGGCGAACTGATCGAGTCCGACAGTCTTGTCGTTGATCGCCACCTGCAGTCCGCCGTCGCTCGTGACTTCGCGCACTGCACCGCGCGAACCAGGGGTGACCGATGAGCGCTCGAGGAACTCGAGCATCCCGGGTTCGAATTCCAACTCTTCAGGAATGCGAGTGACAGTGAACTCGTCGCCAATCTTGAGTGTGGCGAGTGGAACGAGATCGCTGGCCGAATAGTCGGAACCGGGAATCGGGTTGCCGTGCGGGCAAGTGGTGGGATTGCCGAGCATCTTGCTAATGGCTTCCTCGACGTCGTCGCTGAGCACGTGTTCCCATTTGCCGGCTTCGTGGTGAGCTTGGGCCCAGGACAGCCCGAGCACATCGGTGAGGAATCGTTCGGCCAGGCGGTGCCGGCGCACCACGCGCTCGGCGAGCGTTTCACCTTTCTTGGTCAGGGTGATCTTGGGGCCGGTCAGCTTGATCAGACCTTCGCTTTCCATGCGGCGAATCATTTCTGACACCGACGGTCGCGACACGTTCAACCGTTCAGCAACGCGTGCCTGAATGACGTCCACATTGTCTTCACGGAGCTCGAAGATGCATTCGCAATATTCTTCGAAGGCGGGGTGGTGTTCGCCCGGATTCGGCATGAAGTCAGGCTACTGAGACTGCCAAGCGGGTGAGGAGTCAGCCGACGATCTCGCGGAGGCCGCCCCACACGAGCTCGGCCACCATCCGACCCACTTCTTGTGGATCGAACGCGGTGCGTTGCACGATCAGGTGACGTGCAACGGACTCGCAAGTGCCGACAACCCCGTGGGCGAGCAGATCGAGTCGCTCTGGTTCGATCTTGTTCGAGATCAGGGGAGCAATCGCTTGTGCCATTGAGTCGAGGACGTTTTGAATGGCGGTGGTGAACTCGGGATCGTTCCGCACGCCAGAGTCGAACAAGAAGCGAAACGAATCGTTGTAGGTGGCCACCCATTGAAAGAACGCGATGGCGCCAAGTTCTGTCTTCGTGCGTCCATCACCTTGTGCAGATGAGGCGCTCGTGACGCTTTCAATCATTTGGTGCCCGACGTCTTCAATGATCGCGAGAAACAGAGCGCGCTTCGAGGCGAAGTGCTGATACACGACTGGTTTGGTGATTCCCGCTGCTTCGGCCACGTCGTTCATCGACGTTTCGTGGAAGCCGCGTTCGGCAAAGACGCGCAAGGCAACCTCGAGGATCTGATCCTTGCGTTCGGGGGCGGGGAGTCGAACGGACATGTGGTCGTCACCGTATCGGTGGGGCGCTCTAGACGCCCAGTTGGCGATCTTCCTTTTCTGCGGCCTTGATCGCATAGCCAATGACGATGGCAGGGGCGAGAAGTATCGAGCCAACGATCAGCCCACCGGTGGCAATACGGGCGACAAGTGCAGAGAAGTCGGTGAATGCACCGATCATCACCGCAACGATCGAGACTCCGAATGCTGCATAACCCACTCGTGTGGCGAGTGCATTCCACCGCGCGATGACGGCCCGTCTCTCACGCACCGGATCGGAGGATTGGGGGGTTGAAGACATAATCTCGGTGTCATGGTAGGTGCGCGCCGATGACCAGTGGCGAGCGCAGCGTCGTGAGCGAAATGAACGGTGAGGTAGCCGTCCTCACCCTTGCGCGGCCTGAAAAGCGAAATGCGCTCGATGTCTCGATGCTGGAGTCGATCCGAGTCGCCCAGCGCGCTGCTGAGTCGAGCGGGGCACGGGCGATGTTGTTGTGTGGGCAAGGCCCGGTGTTTTGTGCCGGGGCAGATCTCTCGGGCGTTCGCGAGAGTGACTTCCACCAGGTGTTGAACGAGGTTCTCGTGGCGTTCACCGAACTGCCGTTCCCGGTGGTGGCCCACGCCCACGGCTCGGCGCTTGGAGCCGGTGTGCAGTTGTTGGCGGTGAGCGACTTGCGCGTGGCAACTCGCGAGTGCGTCATCGGTGTTCCTGCTGCGCGTCTTGGTCTCGTGGTGCACCACTGGACGGTGCAGCGTCTCGTTCGGGAGTTCACGCCATCCGTTGCGCGGGCAATGTTGCTCGCTGCGGAAACGTACGACGCCTCTCGCCTGCATTCGATTGGTGCAGTGCATCGCATCGGCGACTTCGAATCGGCATTGCAGTGGGCTCATGAACTGTCGCGTATGGCGCCGCTCAGCATGCGTGGACACAAACTTGCACTCGATGCGGAGTTGTTGAACGATGCGGTGCGCGATTCGCGTCTCGCTGCGCTCGACAGCGATGACGCGGCTGAGGGGCGACTCGCATTCTCCGAAAAGCGCGTACCGAGGTTCAGCGGGCGATGAGCGCGGTGATCGAACTGCACGACGTGGTGGCGCTGTATGGCAGCCATCCGGCATTGGCTGGCGCGACGCTGCGCGTTAATCGCGGGGAGATCATCGTCGTTCGCGGACCAAATGGTGCCGGCAAGTCGTCGCTGTTGCGGCTGTGCGCGGGATTGGTGGCGCCGAGCCGCGGTACGGCCGTTGTGCTCGATCATGACTTGTCGGTCGATCGCGACCGTGTCGGCAAGCGGGTTGGTCTGCTCGGACAGCGCAATGGTTTGTTCCTCGACTTGTCGGCAGCCGAGAATGTGCAATTTTGGGGACAGTTGAGTGGCGCAAGCGCTGCAGAGATGAGCGAGGCGATGCAGCGAATGGGCATCACTAACTCGCTGGCAACTCGGCGAGTGGGCTCGATGTCCACCGGCCAACGCAAGCGTGTCGCGCTCGCGTGCCTTGTCACTCGTCGTGCCGAGTTGTGGCTACTGGACGAACCGCACTCCGGTCTCGATGCGTCAGGCCGCGATGAACTGGACGAAGTCCTGCGTCAGGCAGCGAATGCGGGAGCCACCATCGTGCTTGCTTCGCACGAATCGGAGCGTGCGGAACGTCTTGGTGCGCGCGTGGTGTCGATGTCGGGTGGGCAGGTCGTGTCGTGAATTCACTTGGTACGGGTGGTGTCGCGTGGCATGTGGCGATGAAAGATCTGCGCATCGAGTGGCGCGGCAGGGTAGTGATCAATCAAGTGCTGCCGTTTGCCGCACTTGTCATGGTCGCCTTTGCTTTTGCCCTCGACAGCGATGCCGTGTTGCAGCGCACCGCGGGCGGACTCGTGTGGTTGGCGACGATGTTCTCCACGTTTCTTATCGTGCAGCGTTCATACGCAGCCGACGTCGACGACGGTGCGCTCGAATCGTTGCGCGCGGCGGGAATCGACATGCAGGGTGTCTTCCTCGGTAAGTCACTGGCGGTAATGGTGGAGCTGTTCTTGTTGCAGTGCGTGCTCGTGCTTGTCGGGTTCGTGTTGTACGACGTGCAGATGTCGCTATCGGGTTGGGGAATGTTGCTCGTGACGATGGTGGGGGCAACGCTCGGACTCGGTTTCGTCGGCGTGCTCTACGGCGGACTGATCGCCGGCGCGGGCTACCGCGAAACCTTGTTGCCGTTGCTGGTTCTGCCCGTCGTTGCACCCGTGTTGCTCGCCGCCACTCGGGCCACCGAATCGGCCATTGGCGTCTCCGGGTTGACCATCGCCGACGGCTGGCCGTGGGTCGGCATCCTCTTTGTCTTTGCAGGAATTTTCGGATTGGGAGGTCTGCTGTCGTTCGACAGCGTCGTTGAGGGATGATGGAGAGCCGTGAATTCGACCCCCCGTACTGAACCGGCTCGCGTCGGTACTCCCGCAACGCGCGTCTTTGGGTTGCTCGCCGTGTTGTTCCTCGGTTGGGTGGTGGTCGGTGGTCTGTTCATCACACCAGCAGACGCCATCCAAGGTGATTCGGTGCGCATCATGTACGTGCACGTGCCGACGGCATGGGTCGCCTATCTCGCATTCATCGTCACTGCGATTGCTTCGGCCGGCTATTTGTTCGGCAAGCGTCACTCGCTCGGCTTCGATCGTGTTGCCGGCGCATCGGCAGAAGTGGGCGTGTTGTTCATGGCTCTCACCTTGATGTCGGGAAGTTTGTGGGGTCGTCTCACCTGGGGCACGTTCTGGCAGTGGGATCCGCGTCTCACCACGACGGCGTTCTTGTTCGTCACTTATCTCGGTTACCTCGCGGTGCGCGGTCTCGGTGGCACGCCCGAGCGACGTGCCAAGCGTTCTGCAATTCTCGCGCTGCTTGCCGTGCTCGAGATTCCGCTCGTGCACTTCAGCGTGTTGCTGTGGCGCAGCTTGCATCAAGAGGCGAGTGTGCTCAGCAGTGATGGCGACGTGAAGTTGGATGACCTGATGTTGTTCACCTTGCTCGTCGGCGTGCTCGGCTTCACGGCCTTGTACGGCTGGCTGGTGTCGCACCGCCAACGCATCCTTACGATGCGCGACATCGAAGAGGCCAAGGGCATCGACCTCGCCATCTCCGAGCGCATCGCCGAAGGGAGTGTGCGATGAAAGACGTCGGCTTCATTGCGCTGACCTATGTCGTCACCTTCGGCGCGATCATCGCGATCGTGGCGCGCACGTTGATCACGGGTTCGAGACTGTCGAAGAAGATTCCCGATCAGGACAAGCCATGGATCTGAGTCCACGCGAAACAAATGTTTCCCCCGCGCCACGTGTGCGCAAGCGCCAGTGGCGTTATGTGGCGCTGTTGCTCGTGGTGGCGGTGGCGGGCATCGTGGTGGTGTCGCAGTTCCTCACCTCGGCCATCGATTACTACTGCAACGTCGACGAGATTGGCGTGAAGGAAGGTTGTGATCCCGATCGACGAATCCGCGTGCAAGGCACGGTGGAAGAAGGTTCGGTGAAGGAAGTACTTGGCGCAACGATGTTCACCCTCGAGTTCAACGGGGAGAAGCTCGCGGTCGCCTACGAAGGTGATCCAGGCGGCATTTTCCAGGAGTGCATCCCTGTCGTGGCGCACGGTCGGTTGAACGGAGACACGTTCGAGGCCAATCGAATCGAAGTACGACACTCGAATGAGTACGTGGCAGAGAACTCCGAGCGAGTGGAAAAGGCCGAGAAGGCCGGCTGCTCGATGATCACCGGATGATCGGGGCGATCGGCAGGGCACTCCTGCTCGTGGGAGTGGTGGGTTCGTTGTTCGGCGCCATCGCCGCGTTCAGCGCCGCACGCGCCAAACAGATCAACAACCCGAACGAGAGCGTCGCGCGACTCGTGCCGCGGTTCGCATGGCTCGCCTTCGGTGCGGCGGTGCTCGCGTTCGTGACGATGGAGTGGGCGATGGTCACACGTGATTTCTCGCTCGCGTATGTGCAGAAGGTGGGCAGCACGGCAACGCCCACGCTCTACAACCTCGCTGCGGTGTGGAGTGCGCTCGAAGGTTCGATCCTGTTGTGGGTGCTCGTGCTTGCCGGCTACGTGGTGGGCGTGTACCACTGGTTGCGCCGCAAGCGCGACGACGAACTCGGTTTGTGGGCAATGGGCGTGATGTTCGTCGTCTCGCTGTTCTTCTTCCTCATTTCATTCGGTCCGGCGAACCCCTTCGCCGCAGGAGCACCCGGCGTCACCGACGGACCTGGCCCGAACCCACTACTGCAGAACCACATCCTCGTGATGTTCCATCCACCGATGCTGTACCTCGGCTACGTCGGTTTCACCGTGCCGTTCGCATTCGCGATCGCCGCGTTGATCACCGGTCGTGTGGGTGAAGGGTGGCTGCTTGCCACGCGTCGCTGGACACTCGTGTCGTGGGGCTTCCTCACGTTCGGCATCGTGCTCGGCGGTTGGTGGAGCTACGAGGTGCTCGGTTGGAGCGGCGTGTGGGCGTGGGATCCGGTGGAAAACGCCTCGCTCTTGCCATGGCTCACCGGCACTGCCTACATCCACTCGGTGCTCGTGCAAGAGCGTCGTGGCATGTTGCGTGTCTGGAACCTCTCGCTCCTCGTAGCCACGTTCAGCTTGACGATTCTTGGCACGTTCCTCACCCGGTCTGGTGTGTTGAACAGCGTGCACGCGTTCAGCGAGAGTGACATCGGCCCGTGGTTGCTCACGTTCTTTGCCGTGATCGTGGTGGTGTCGATCGGCCTCATCGGTTGGCGTGGTGATCGCCTGCACGCGCCGGGCAGTATCGACTCACCGATCTCTCGTGAAGGTGCGTTCCTTGCCAACAACGTGTTGCTCAGCGTGTTCGCCTTCGTGGTGTTGCTGGGCACGGTCTTCCCGCTGGTGGTCGAAGCACTGCAGTCGCGCACCATCGTGGTGGGCGAGCCGTTCTTCGATCGGATGAGTATTCCCATCGGCATCGCGATCCTCACCATCATGGCGATTGCGCCGGTGTTGCCGTGGCGCAAAGCATCGGGAGAGCTGTTGTCGCAGCGGTTGTTGTGGCCGGCAATCTTCGGCATGGTGGCGCTGCTCGTCAGCGTGCTCGTGGGTGCCACGGGTCTTGCACCACTTCTCACGTTTGCCCTCGGCGGTTTCGCTGCAGGTTCGGCACTGCGTCAGATTGCGCTCGCGTCGCGTCGACAGGGTTGGCGTGGGTTCGTCGGCCGCGCCAATGGCGGGATGATCGTGCACCTCGGCGTCATTCTCATGTCGGTGGCGCTCGCTGCATCCAACAGCTACACGCACAGCCAGGAACTGGATCTCGTGCAGGGCAGGCCCGCCTCGTTCTCGGGGCACACCTTCGAGTTGGTCGACGTGGTGGAGGAGACCACCGATCGCAGCGTGAGCGTGAAGGCGCTGGTGTCTATCGACGGTGGCCAGGCGTATGCGCCGGCGATCACGCGGTTCACCAAGATCGGGATGAATGTCGGCACGCCTTCGGTGCGCACTGGTCTCGCGAAAGACATCTATCTCACTCTCGAGCCTCCGGTACGTCAGGATTCCGGTGAAGCGCGCATCAAGGTCTTCATCAAGCCGATGATCCTGTGGTTATGGGTGGGCGGTTTCATGATGGCGTTCGGCACTCTGCTTGCGCTGTTCCCGGGTCGTCGCCGTCGTCGCGCCACCGATCCAGTGTCGGCCGACGTACCACTTGATTCGAATCTCGAAGAAACAGCGGGTCGATGAGGCGTCGCGTTGCCCCGATCGTTGCGTCGTTCGTTGGCGTGGTGATGGTGGCGTTCCTATGGGTGCTCGTCAGTGCCGAACCGAACGCACCTGATGACGCGTTCTCGCCGCTCGTCGGGCAACCAGCGCCAGCGGTGGTGACTACGACGCTGGATGATGCTCCGTTTGATCTCGCGCGCCGCAAAGGCTCGTGGGTGGTGCTGAACTTCTTCAACTCCACGTGTGTTCCCTGCATCAACGAGCACGATGAACTTTTGGCTTTCGCAGCTGCACAACAAGACGAAGAGAACCCGGCCGAGATGTACACCGTGGTCAATGACGACTCCGATGAGGCGGTAACTGAGTTCTTCGCAGCCAATGGTGGCGAGTGGCCGAAGTTGCGCGACCCTGACGGCGCGGTCGCCGTTGCCTTCGGCGTGGCACGTGTTCCCGAGACGTGGCTGATCGATCCCAATGGTGTGGTGCGTCTGCGCATTGCGGGGGAGCTCACGCCATCGCTGCTCGATGAACAGTTGGCATCGCTGCGAACGGCGTTCGGCATATGAGTGCGCGCGTGCGAGCGAGTTTGTGGGTGCTGTTGGCCGCCGCGTTCGCCGGTCTGCTCGCCTTCGGCACGTTGCGTGAGAGTGGGCCCTTGAGTCAACAGGATCGCATCGATTCGATTTCACGACGACTCGCGTGCCCCACGTGCTCGGGTGAAAGCATCTATGTGTCTCGCGCCGCCGCAGCCGAGTCGATTTATGCCGAAATCGCGCGCCAGGTTTCCGATGGTCAGCGCAATGACGACGAGATCATCGCCTACATCGAGTCGCGCTTCGGCGGTCAGGTGCTACTGGTGCCGCGAGCTACGGGTATCGACGCGGTGGTGTGGGCGCTTCCCGTAGCCGTATTCGTGGCGTCGCTCGCCGTGCTCGGCATGGCATTTGCGCGCTGGCGTCGTCGCGAACAATCGGGCCCGTCGAATGCCGACCGCCAGCTGGTCAGCGACGCATTGACCAATGAGGCGGGAAAAGAGTCGTGACCGATCGCGATCGACTCTCCGAAGAACGCGACTTCCTGCTCGAATCCCTGCGCGACCTTGAGCGTGAGCGTCAGGTGGGCGACATCGATGACGACGACTACGTCACCCTGCGCGACGACTACACCGTGCGCGCGGCGCGCATCATTCGCGAATTGGATGAGGGTGAGGAGCAGGTGGTTCGCCGCACCAGCACGTGGCGCAAGGCGGTGGCCTGGTCGATCGTCGTTGCCTTGATCGCCGGTGCATCGGGATGGTTGGTGGCTGCGCAATCGGGTCAGCGACTTCCGGGGCAGACAATCACGGGTGGCATTGAAGACAGCACCGCATCGGTGCTTTCCCAAGCTCGCGCGCTGAACTTCGAGGATCCCGCACTGGCCATCGAGTTGTACGGCCGCGTGCTGGAACTCGATCCCGACAACGTCGAGGCGCTCACGTATCGCGCGTGGCTCGTCTCGTTGATTGCTCGCGATACCGCCGACGATGTTCGTGCGATGGCGTTCACCGCGGCAACGGATGGCCTGGAGCGTGCAATCGAAATCGATCCCGAGTACGCAGATGCGCATTGCTTTCTCGGCATCGTGCGCTTCCGTCTTGGCAACGATGCTGCTGGTGCAAAGAGTGCACTGGATGTTTGCGAGGCGAAGAATCCCCCTGCAGTGGTGAAGAGCTTCGTCGATGCGATAGTCGCCGAAGTAGACGCAGCGCTCGCCGGTTAGCGAACGGTGGGCGGGGCCCAGGCCCGGCCGCTGGTGAAACCGCGGCCGTCACGCTCGATCACCCACACTGACGCCTTGCGCCAATCGGGATCGCCGAGGATCACGAGGCCTCGTCGCTCCAATCCCATCACCACATCGGGGATCACATCGCCATGGCTGCACAACACGGCACCGTCATCGAGCGTTTCCATCCATTCGATGCACGTACGGTGATCTGCGCCTTCGGTGAGTCGCTCATCGCGGCTGATGTCGAGTCCGAGTTTCTCCGCAAGTGGCTCCAGCGTTTGTACGCAACGTAGATACAGGCTCGAGTGCAATGAGGTGGGAGTACGTCCGATCAGTCGTAGAGCCAGCGCCTCAGCTTGCAACCAGCCGAGCTTGTCGAGGGGACGCTTCTCGTCTTCCCCCGTCCAGTCCTTGCGCTTTCCTGCCTTGGCATGACGGACGAGATACAGCGACATCGACAGCGAATCTACTGTCGAGATCGGCAAGACTGATTTGGCACTGCCGAAAAAGAAAGCGGGATCAGCGATGGGATTTTTCGATCGCAACAGGGAAAAAGTTGCCGAGTCCGGATACGAACCGTCTCGCTTGCCGCCCGGTCAGTACCTCACCGAGCGCTTTCCGATCCTGCACGTGGGTGAAGTGCCCACGTATGCGCCGGGCGAGTGGAGCCTTCGTGTGTTCGGCCTCGTGGAGAAGGAGTTAACACTCGATCTCGGGCAGCTTCGTGCATTGCCGTCGGTCACTCTCACCACCGAC
>Ga0129336_10001091_pt1 | contig 16203 bp, 15 predicted proteins | sample CPB6_02_DNA_FD_96878 | JGI IMG/M metagenome (GOLD analysis project Ga0129336, IMG submission 96878) | Freshwater to marine salinity gradient microbial communities from Chesapeake Bay, USA - CPBay_Sum_0.6_0.2_DNA | ecosystem: Environmental > Aquatic > Marine > Coastal | place: USA: Chesapeake...
AATCACTTCACGGCCTACCGGGTCAATGTCAACGGTCCGTACCAGAGGGTCGATGGGCTCAACTTTGCCGATATCGGCGAAAACTTCTGGAGCTACGTGCTCGAAAATGGTCAGTTCCGGATCACGCGATCCGTGACCTACGGAGGCGTCACGATGAAGGTCGTGGGCTCGCACCAGATTCGCCTCAGCCTGGCGTAGATCCGCGTCGAGCAACCCACGACACCGGGCCAGCCTCATCCTGGATGTCCCCGCCCGCGCGCGTCCGATAGCCGGACTCATCGAGACTCCCAGGAGCCGTGCGGGGTACCTTTCGCCCATGTCGTCTCGCACCGTTCGCCGCTCCGTCCCCGTGCTGACCCTCGCCCTCGCGGCCGGTCTCGGCATACCCATGCTGCACAGCGCTGCTAACGGGGCCGAGACCACCACGGCGCCAGCGACCGAGCGCGCTCTCGTGCCCGCTGACGGTGTGGTCGCCTACTCCCTGGTGGCGCCCACGAACGTGTCACCGTCGGGGATCGTGGCTCGCGCCATCGTCGCCGCCGGAGCCGACTGCCCGTCGGTCGACGTCACGGTCGGCAGCAAGCAGTCGAGTGTCGCGATGACGATCCGCCGCCCTGGAGCGACCACAGGCAACGCGTTCAGCGCGGTCCGCGTGTGCAGCGCGTCACTGCCCAAGGGTGCGACCTCCGCGAGCATTCAGGGCACGGCGATTCCGGCTGCGATGCCCACCGACGCGGCCTCCATCGCCTACCTCTCCGACACCGGATGCCGCATCAAGCTGTCGGTGCAGGACTGCGCGTCATCGCAGGCATGGCCGCTCAGCACCAACGCCGCGCTCCTCAGCCAGCAGTCCGCGGATCTCATCGTCCACGGTGGCGACTACGTCTACCGCGAGACCGACTGCCCGGCCGCCGACGAGGCGAAGTGCGGCGGCAGCCCGCCCATCACCACGGGCGAGCCCTTCCTCGACAACGCCGCGCTCTGGTTCGCGGACTTCTTCGATCCCGCGGCCCCGATGCTGTCAGCCGCCCCGATCCTGGCGAGCCGCGGCAACCACGAGGCTTGCGACATGGCCGGAAACGGCTACTTCCTCTTCATGGACATCCAGCCCTCAAGCGCGGCGGCCTGCGCCCCGAAGCGCAGCCAGGCACCCATCGTCCTGTCGCCGACGTGGGCGGCGGATGTCGACCTCGCGGGCAATCGCAGTGTGCGCCTGGTCGTCGTCGACTCCACCAACGGCTGGGACTCCGTGCCCTCGCCGTACGTGCCCATCCAGCGCAAGGCCTACAAGAAGGCCAACAAGCTCGCAAAGAAGGCAAGCGATGCATGGCTCGTCACGCACCGTCCACTGTTCGGTGTGACCTCCAGTGCGTACAGCGATCGCGGCGACCACTACTGGGTGCCGTGGATTTCCGCTGACCAGGCCGCGGCCGGATCCGGCCTGCTGAGCCGCTACTCGCTCATCATCTCCGGTCACGAGCATCTGTCCCAGGCGGTCCAGGTGCCCGGCCAGCCCACCCAGCTCGTCGCTGGCGGGGGTGGGACATCGCTCAACCCCACCCAGGGCTACTCGCTTCCGCAGTACGGGCCGCTCACTCACGCTGACGGCAGCGCGATGTCGGACACATACAAGCCGTACAAGCCGGCGACGTACCTGTGGAACGAGGTGGACTTCGCGATCGTGCTCGCTACGCCTGGCGCCACGAAGGGGTCGTGGAGCATGGGCTTCACCAAGCCCAACGGCAACGCGCTCGGCACGTGCGCCGTGACGTCGGGGGCAGTCTCCTGCCAGTAGGATCGCTCCTGGATTCACCCGGATCGCTGACGCCTGTCCGGCGGTAGCGATCCGGCACGCATCTGGCCGATCAGTGGAGGTATGCGAGTGTCGCGCCTCGTCGTGCACATCGGGCTTGAGAAGACCGGAAGCACCTACCTCCAGGCGTTCTTGCGCGCCAACGTCGACTATCTCGCCGAGCAGGGTGTGGGTTGCCCGGACTTGTGGCGTGGGGGCGAACACCTGAACTTCCTTATGGCGGGACAGCCCGACATCGGCTGGATGCAACGCCGCTATGAGATCCGCAGCCCGGCGCAACTCGATGACCTTCGTCGCGAGGTGCACGGCAAACTCGAGGAGATGGCGAGCACCTACCCCACGACGATCATCACGAGCGAGCGGCTGTCGGTCGAACGTGATCGCGGCACGATCGCCAACTACGCCGCGATGTGCCGCGAACACTTCGACGACGTCGAGGTTGTTGCCTACTTCCGTCGCCCCGACCATGCCGTCGGCAGTTACTACGGCCAATCCATCAAGGTGGGTCGCACGAGCCGTGACGTTGACGACTTCATGTCGACCCAGGGGCGCTCCCTCGATATCGCCGCCATCCTCAAGCGCTGGCGGGCGGAGTTCGGGGCGGAGGCGTTCTACGCCTGGCCCTACCTCGAGCGCTACAAGACAGGTGGTGACACCGCGCTCAGCGTCCTGCTGCGCCACCTCGGACTCACGCCGCCGACACCTGAGGAGCCGGGCGGCTGGCAGCGCCCTGAGCGCAATCTCAACGTTCGCCTCTCAGGGGAGGCCACCGAGTACGTCCGCCTGCTCAATCCACGCGTCCCCCGGGTCCGCATCGACGGCCGATGGAACGGCAAGCAGCGCAACATGATGGTGAGGGAAGTGGCCGAGCGCTTCCCCGGGAAGGATGCCGCAGCTCCTCCCGAGATTCTCGACGCCATCGCCGAGGCCTACTCACCGAAGAAGTTCGTCAAGCTCGCACGCCGCGATGACGACGTCGATGCTGCTCTGTGGGACGAGTGGCTCGCGCAGCCCCCGGCGACAGGCGAGATCCCGCCGACGATCACCGACGAGCAGGTCGCCGCACTCGCCGAGGAGATCTTCGCGCCGCGCGGCCCCGTCACCCCGGATGGTGCCGTCCCCGCTCCCAAGCCCAAGCCGGAACCCAAGCCGAAGCCCGCTCCCAAGCCCGCTCCGAAGCCGAAGCCCAAGCCGACCCTCCTGGGCCGGGCGCGCCGCACAGCGGCGAAAGCCAAGCGGCGCCTGCTCGGCTAGGTGAGGTCGTTGGCGCGGCGCAGGTCGTCCTCGACATCGACTTCGACGGCGGTGCCCGCGCCGATATCGACCGCAAGGAAGCGCGCCCCGTCGCCGATCGCGTATTCGATGCCGCGCTCGAAGTAGTCGGTGTCTGAGCAACGCTCGAGACCTGCGACGAGCGACTCCTTGTCGGCAGCGGAGACGTAGTTGATGCCGATGGCCTCGCCGAGCCCACCGGGCAACTCCTTGCCGATACCGGCGATGTATCCCTCGGCGTCGAGCAGGTACGTGACCTCCTCCGCGCCGACGACACCGGGGAAGACGCACACGAATGACGTCTCCCCGCCGACCATGCCGGCGATCCGATCCAGGACGGAGGGATCGAAGACGACGTCGCCGTTGAGCCAGAGCACCGGCCCATCGGGACTCGCGCGCAGGGCGCGCAGCAGGCTTTTGGCGGTGTTGGTGCTGTCGAAGACCTCGTTATAGACGAAGAGGCAGCCAGGAGCCGCCTCCATCACCAGTTCCATCTTGAAGCCCACGACGATGTGGATGCGCGCTCCGTCACCGAGCTGCTGGCGCAGGAGACCGATCTGCCGCTCGAGGATCGACGTGCCGTTAGCCAGATGGGTGAGCGGCTTGGGGAAGGGCCTGCCCAGGCGGCTCCCCAGGCCGGCCGCGAGCACCACGACCGTCTGGGTCATGGCGTCGCCTCGTACGGCGAGGGGACGGGCAGATAGTCGTCGAGGAAGTCGTGGAGCTTCTCCTGCACCATGAGCGGGTCCACCTCGGAGTTCTCGCTCTGGTTGAGGCACATGATCGCTGCATTGCGCTGCTTGCGCAGCACCTCCATCTCACGCAGGTCATCCTCGGTCATGAGGTCGATGTAGCGGAACGAGATTGAACTCGACGCCGCACGCCCCGTGCGGAACGCGTACCACGACTGCAGCGAGATGCAGGAGATGTCGGTCGCGCTGCGGAAGGTCGCCCCCGTCGTCCGCGCGTAGTACTCGGGGAAGCGCTCCTCGAGTTCCAGTGCGACCGACTTCCGCTGCGGATAGCTCGCGTGCTTGAGGCGCTGAGTCTGCACCGTGCCGGTCGCAGCGAGGAGCACCTCACGATCGTTCTTGGCCGCAGTCTGGGCGGCGCCCTCGTGCAGCGTGCGCCCACCCAGGCCGACCTGGTGGGGTGACGGGAAGATCTTCATGAGGCCACCGGGGGCGAAGAAGTCGGTCGCCTGAACCGGACGGGCGAACATCATGTCGTCGTTGAAGTAGATGTAGTGCTCCGCCAGCCCGGGGATGTGGTGGAGCCGTGCCTCGATCGCATGGGAGTTGAAGACCGGCAGCTTGTCCGGGTCATCCCAGATGTCGCGGTGATCGATGATGGTGACGCGATCATCAGACGGATCGAACCACGACGGCGTCTGCCCGTCGGTGACGATCCACACCCGATTGACCCATGGCGCGAAGGCGTGCACAGAGCGCAGGGAGTAGCGCAACTCCTGGAGATCCTGGAAGCGCGCGTCAGCGATCGCATTTGCCGTGACCTTGCCGAGCACCTCTTCGCGCTTGTGAAGCATGCGCTCTCGCCACACCGGATCGCGGCCATCCACCCAGGTGTAGACCAGGTCTACCGGGAAGTCGATGTCGTCCACGTGGGGGATGACGAGATCGCTCAGCGAGCGGAAGGTCTCGCCATGGAAGTCCAGCTCCGCGACGCTCGCGCGCGTGGACTGCAGCAGGTACGTCGCGTAGCGATTGCGGATCGGCGCACCGAGCACACCCCCGTCCATGTCGACCCAGAAGTGGACGGTGACGCCCGCGTCGAGTGGCCATGCCCAGTCCACCCCCTGGGGACCGGTCGCAAGCACCAGGCGCACGGCGCGCTCGCGGGCGAAACTGCCAGGAGCTGGCCCGCCACGTGGGGCTTCAGCCGGATAGATGCGGTCGGCGTATGGACCGTAGACGATGGCGCGTCGATCCCACTCGTCGGCGATGAGATCACGGAACCGCTCCGCGTCAGCGGCTCGGATGCCGAGGTCGAGAAAAAGAGAATTGCGCGGCATGGCGAAGTACTCGATGCCATGGGCGTCCAGCAGGTCGCGCAGCCACACCGCAGTGCGCAGGTGCACATCGATCGGCGTTGCCTGGGCGTCGATCACCGCCCGGGTGCGCACACGACTGAGCGATCGCAGTTGCTCGCCGGCCTGCGGCGCAGCAGGAATAGCCCCCTGCTGCGTGCGGCGGAGCCACCGTCGCGACTTGAGCGCACTGCGCCTGGCCCAGACGGCCGCATCGAAGATCGGAGTCCCCGGTCCCCCGGTCACGCGGCGAAGCAGGCGGCCCGTGCGCGTGCTGCCGGGCGCGGGTAGGGTCGCGAGCGGATCAGACGGCGCGAATTCCTGCAGGTTGTCGCTCACTTCGTCGCCCTCCTGACGCGCCGCCGCGCTCGGCCGGCCAACTCGCCGGCAAGTGATCGCCACGACACCATCGTCAGGCCGCTCGACGAGGCGGTCGGCTCGGCCCCTCCGAACTTCTGCCCCAGGCTCGCGCGCACCGCACCTTCGAGAAGCAAGGGGGCAATGTCGACGGGAATCGAGTTCGTGTCCGGACGCTCCGGCTGAGGCACCTCGTGGGTCGGCGTGAGGAGGTCCATCAACCCGAAAACGGGAGAGCCACTGGCCAGGATGCGCTCGACGGACGCCCTGCCGTACTCCCTGGCACGCTCCACGGCCCACGGCGGCGTCATGATCGTGGGCTCCTCCAGGTCTGGCTTGCGCCCCTCGACCAAGGTGAGAGCCGCCCCCCGACGTATGAGTCGATGGTAGGCAGCGTAGGGCATCTCATCGCGCATGCGTTTGTTGAACAGCCGAAGCGCCTCCGCTTCCGCTGCTGACAGGGAGCGATTGCCGGGGGTAGGGGCGGCCGGCACCAGCGCACCCTCGGGAAGGTCAAGGATGCGTTCGAAGTCGCGGTAGAGGCCAAAGCGATCGAGTGGATCGACGACGAGCACGGCGACGTTGTCTGCTCCGACCAGCGCGCCCCAGCGCTCGACGAGTCGACCGTGATCGTTACGACGCCAGAAGGATCGCGTCGTCGACGAGTCCATGGACTTGAGCACGCGGCGCAGCCAGCGGCGGTAGGGAAGCGCGTAACCAGACTTGAGGTACTGCTGCCACGTGCTGGGAAGCAGCGCCTCGAGTGGGCGGAGGGTGATGAGGACCTGCACGCGCTCGGTGCCGAGCTCCTCCACGATGCGACGAGCCATCTCGTCGTCCGCCTCGCACAGGACTTCGCTGCTGAAGAGCACACGATCCTCATGCCGCCGCGCCCGCTTGGCGACGTCGAGCCACCTGCTCCTGTCGCGCGGCTCATCACGGCGATCCCAGCCCGCCTGCCTGCCCAGCGCGGCCATGCCGGTGTCAAAGTGCGACCGGGGCGCGGGATAGAGGATGCCCGCGGCCGTGAGCTGATCCTTGGCCTGGGCCAGCGCGGACTGAATCGCCGTCGTACCAGTCTTGTGGACGCCGATATGCAGGAGGATCGCGTCCGGCCTCATCCACGTGGAGATGTCTGGGGCGTGATGTGACGCGGGCTCGGACACCTCCACATAGTAGTGGTCCGCTCCATTCCCTTCGCCGCACGTCACGGTAGATTGAGGCGTCGATCGTCCGCGGCCGAGCCAGCGCATTCGCCATCCGCGTGCACCAGTCCTGGGAGGGATTCGGATCCATGCCACTTCCTGACTTCCTCGTGGCTGGGGCCATGAAGGCAGGCACCACGACGCTGTGGGCCATGCTCAATCAGCACCCAGAGATCTACGTCACGCGACCCAAGGAGCTGCACTTCTTCGACCGGCACTTCGACCGCGGTCCCGAGTGGTATGCCGATCAATTCACCCCCGGCGCTGGCGAGCGCCTCATCGGCGAGGCCACGCCCATCTACATGACGGATCCGGTCTACCACCAGCGCATGCATGACACCGTGCCGCAGGCCCGCATTCTCATCATCTTGCGCGAGCCGTCTGCACGGGCCTACTCGCACTACTGGATGATGCGGGAGAAGGGCTCAGAGCCGTTCGACACCTTCGAGGACGGCATGGACGCCGAGACCGAACGGTGGGTCGACCCGCCGCAACTCCGGGCAAAGTGGCGCTTCGCGTACGTCAGGCGCGGCTACTACGCCGAGCAGCTTCGGGGTCTGGAGAGCCTCTACGGACGGCAGGCCATGCACGTGATGATCTTCGAGGAGTTTCTCGCCAGCCCGCAGTCGGCGATGCGCGACGCCTTCGGATTCCTCGGCGCGGACGCGACCAAGGCAGACACGGTCGAGTTGGAGCATCGCAAGTCCTCGCGAGGGGCGCGCAAGGCGAAGCGCGGCTATCCCCCGATGGCCCCGCAGACGCGTGAGGAGTTGCGTGCTCACTTCGCACCACACAACGCCGCGCTCGAAGACTGGCTAGGCCGGGACGTGACCGCTTGGCGCTCCTGACGGCAGCAAAGCAGGACCCGCGGCTGGGCTGGCTGCGGCGATTCTGGGCAGCGCGGACCACCCTGCAACTGCTCGTGCGCGCCGATCTGCACAAGCGCTACATCAAGTTCCGGCTCGGCTATGTCTGGAGCGTCCTCGGGCCGGCACTTCAGATCGTCGTCATCTGGGCCGTCTTCACGCTGCTGCTCGGTCGCGAGCGGGCCCTTGGCTACCAGCCGTTCCTGCTCTTCGTCGCCACCGGCATCCTGCCCTGGACCTGGGTCACGGGGTCGGTGGCGCTGGCGAGCAAGGTGAGCGGCCGCAGAGCCGCACGCGTCATGACGACTGCGGTGCCCAGGTACGTGTGGCCGATGGAGGTCGTGGCCGTCGGCTTCATTCAATTCCTGCTGGTCTGGCCCCTCTACCTGGTCTTCGCCGCCATCACCATGCAGCCCCCGTCCCTCTGGCTGCTCCTGGGCATGCCGGCCGGCATCATCATGCAGTCGATACTCCTCTATGGCGTTGCGCTCATCATCATGCCTCTCGTCGCCATCGCACCCGATTCGCGCAACGTCATCTCCGTGCTCATGCGAGTGATGTTCTACGTCTCGCCGATCATCTACTCGGTGAGCCGCGTGCCCGAGTGGCTGCAGCCCTTCACGCTCCTCAACCCGCTCACCGGCATTCTCAGCCTCTACCGCATCGGCTTCTGGCCCGATCAGGCGCTGCTCCCCTGGTACGCGTACCTCGTCACCCTGCTCCTCTGCCTGGCCGTGCTGGCCTTTGGCCTGGTGTTCTTCCGCCGCACCCAGCAGCGCATGGTCCGGGAGTTCCTGTGAGCCCGAGCGTGGCGGTCAACGCCGCCGACGTCCGCGTCGACATCCTTTGGCGAAGGCGACGTCGCGGCGACACCAAGATGGCCAAGCTCCGTCGACTCACAGGATCTGTCGAGACCAAGAACCGGTCGATCTTTGCCGATGTCACCTTCAAGGTCCGACGCGGTGAGTTCGTCGCGATCACGATTCCCGGGCGCGACAATGACGTCCTCCTCGGCCAGGTGCTCACGGGAATGCTCGATCCGGATGCGGGCACTGTGCGACGCACCGGTCGCTGGATCTTCTCGCCCGGTGGTGCTGATCTGCTCACCAGCGGACTGAGTCTGCGCCAAAACATCCATCTCGTCGCCGGCCTGCTCGGCTACCCCGGCCCGCTTCCCGAGGAGATCGAAGCCGCTGTCCTGGAAGCTCTCGACGCCTACTCACTCCGCAATCGCCCCGCCGGGGACCTCCCCTACTCCCTGCTGCGCCGAGTGACGACCATGACGGCACTCCACCTCCCCGGCGACGTCTATTGCCTTGCCGGTCCTCTCAAGGCCGGCTCGCGAGAGGACCGTCGACTCCTGCGCCAGGTGATCAAGCAGCGCATCAAGGAGGGTGGCACCGTCATCTCCATCGCGCGGCGCTTGCCCCGCATGCCTGTCGATCGCACGATCTCCGTGGCGGCGCGGAAGCGCAGGAACTAGCGATGGCGCGCACGACGCGAGTGGATGATGGCTTCTACTCGACGTTCGTCCTTCGGCCCCTCTCGCAGCCACTAACCACGTGGTCCATCCGCCACGGTGCGAGCCCCAACACCATCACGATCCTGTCGATGCTCCTGGCGATCGCTGCCGCGGCTCTGTTTGCCCTTGGCCAGTGGCCGGCCTACGTGGCGGGCGCACTCCTCTTGCAGGTCAGCCTGGTGGTCGATTGCGTCGACGGCGACGTCGCGCGTGCGACGGGGCGCACCAGCCCGCTCGGGGCGTGGCTTGATGCCTCCACCGATCGCGTCAAGGAGGCGCTTGCCTACGGCGGCCTCGCGATCGGCGCTGCAGTCAACGGCCACGACGCGTGGCTCATCGCCATCGGCCTCCTGGCACTGCAGTCCGTGCGCCACATGTCGGACTACACCTTCGCCGCCATGCGCGGGACGAGTGCAGCAGCACGGACCGGTGCGTCGGGATGGCGCCACTGGCTGCGCAAGATCGCCTATCTGCCCATCGGTGAACGCTGGCTCATCCTGAGCCTTGCAGTGATCGTCGCAGGACCCACGTGGGCCCTGTGGGCACTACTCGCCGCGAGCGCGGTCTCCTTCGAATTCAGCACTCTCCAGCGGATCCGGCGGACGAGCACGCTGCCACTTACGGATGGCGAGGCGACCATCGTCGCCTTGCAGGCCGACCATGGGCCTCTCCTCTTCGCGATGCGCCTGCCCGCCAGGTCGCGCTGGTCTTGGACGCTGCCACCGATCGAGAGGCTGATCGAGTACGCCGTCCTCATCGCTGTCGCCTGGCCGCTCTCCGCCCCTGGCCAGGCTGCAGCCTTCGCATGGCTTCTCGTCGTGGTCTTCCATCACTACGACCTGCTCTACCGCGCCGTGCAGGGCCGGGCCATGCCCCGATGGATCAATGTCGCGGGACTCGGTGTCGAGGGACGCATCATCGCCCTCGTCATCGCCTATGCACTCGTGTGGACCGTTCCCTTGCTCGCCTGGGGAGCTGCCTGGGGTGGACTACTCTTCGTGATCATCGCCAGCGTGCAATGGATACGCGTCCTGAAGGAGAGCAGTGCCTGACCGCCCCGCGAAGCCCTCCATCGCGGAGTTGCGTGTCGTGTGCCAGCCGGGCGGCGTCACCAATCGCGCCGGGGCCGAGCACTGGGTGGCTCACGTCTACCTGCGGCAGCTCTCGCCGTACCTCACGCGCATCCTGCTGAAGACATCGATCACGCCCAATGGCGTCACGGTCCTCATGATCCTTGCCGGCGTCACCGCCGGGCTCGCCCTCCTGATCCCCGGGCTACCGGGAGCCACCCTCGCGCTGATCATGGGGCAGGTCCAGATGCTCCTGGACTGCTGCGACGGCGAGATCGCGCGGTGGCGCGAGCAGTATTCGCCCAAGGGCGTCTTCCTTGACAAGATCGGCCACTACACCGCCGAGTCAGTCATCCCCATCGCCCTGGGCGTACGCGCGTCCGGCTGGCCCGATGTGCCGCTCCTCACCGACGGCACTCTCACGTCGATCTGGCCCGTCCTCGGCGTCCTCCTCGCGCTCTTCATCGTCTACAACAAGGCGCTCAATGACATGGTGCACGTGTCACGCGCGGCCGCGGGCCTCGAACGCTTGCCCGACAATCGCGAGGTCGGCACCCCGCAGGGCCGCACACTGAGGAGCCTGAGGTCGGCGGCACGCTTCGTGCCATTCCATCGGGCCTACCACTCAGTGGAGTTGACCATCCTTGCCTTCATCGCCGCCGTCATCGACGCCATCGCAGGTGATCTCATCGCGACCCGTGTGCTCGTGGGCGCCTTGGTCGTGCTCGCGCCCGTAGTGATCCTCGGGCACATCGCCGCCATCGTGACCTCGCGGCGCCTGCGGTGACCGGGTCACTCCGCCGCGTCGGGGTCATCGTCCTGTCGATGGGACGACGACCCGAGGGTCTGCAGCGTGCCCTCGAATCCGTCCTTCTCCAGGAAGGCGTGTCGTGCGACATCGTCGTGGTCGGCAACGGCTGGGTGCCGACAGGACTTCCCGAGGGCGTTGGCGCTGTCGCATTGCCCACCAATGTGGGAATCCCCGCGGGACGCAACGCCGGCATCGACGCCGTCGAGGGCGACATCCTGCTCTTCCTCGACGACGACGCGATTCTCGCCGATAGCCACGTCCTCGAGCGCGCCGTCGCCCTCCTCGACGCCGACCCTCGAATGGGCCTCATCCAGCCGCGCGTCGTGGATCCGACGGGTCTGCCTTCACCACGCCGATGGGTACCGCGCCTGCGTGTCGGCGACCCCGAGCGCTCGAGCCCCGCGATGGCGCTGTGGGAGGGCGCCACCATCGTGCGCCGCCGAGCGCTGGAGGCAGCGGGCGGGTGGGCGAGCGACTTCTTCTACGCCCACGAGGGCATCGACCTCGCGTGGCGTGTCTGGGATGCCGATTATGCCGCCTGGTACGCCGGCGACCTCGTGGTGCACCATGAGGCCAACGACCCCAAGCGCTTCCCCGAACACGCGCGTCTCAATGCCCGCAACAGGGTCTGGATCGCCCGCCGCAATCTGCCGCTGCCTCTTGAGCCGATATACGTGGGGAGTTGGATCCTCATCACCCTGGCGCGCGAGCGCGACAGGCAGCAGTTGCGAGCCTGGTTCGAGGGCCTGCTTGAGGGAATTCGCGATCGACCCACGGGACGACGCCCGATGTCCTGGCGCACGATCGGGCGCATGTCACGCGCCGGTCGCCCACCCGTCGTGTGAGCTGCTGGACCTAGACGCGCAACTCCGCCGCACCGAAGGACACGGCGAAACGCGCACACCAGATGGAGACCGCGGTGAAGTCCGCGATGTCGACATCGGCGGGAATGGGATAGTTCTGATTGCCGCGATTGCCCTTGAGATCACCGAGTTCCGCGTAGAGCCCGTCGTCGAAGACACCCCAGCCGTCGACGCCATCAATGACCGGCTGATCGCTCAGCCACACCTTGAGATCGGGGCCATCGCTGGTGTCCAGCCCTTCGATGCGCAGCACACGGCTGCCATCGGGGAGTTCGAGGATCCGGACCGTGCCGGTGGTCGCGTGCTCATGTGAGATGAACTCGCCCTCAGCGAGGACGATGGGCTCGACCGGGGCTGGGGCTTCGCTGGGCTCCAGTGTCTGGACTGTAGGCGACGAAGACGGAGCGGTTGAAGAACTTGGTGACGGTGCCGAACTCTGTGTGACGGGCACGCTCGGCAATGCCTCATTGACCTCGACGTTGGTGAAGATCCGCCATGGCTGGAGGAGGTAGAGCGCAAGCCCGATGACGACGACAGCCGCCATCCCCACAGGGATGATGGTTTTCGGCTGCAGTAGGCGCTTCATTACGGATTCCCCTCGCGTGGCTGTCGGTCGTTCCCACTATGACCCATGCCGAGCCCATCTGGTTCCCCATCGCCGGTCACCGTGCGTGCAGGGCCCTGGCTCGTCACCTGACGATGCGGAGGGCCGGGGGGTCGTACTCGAAGGATTGCCCCCGTCGTTGGAGAGCAGGGTCAGCACGGTGGACAGCGGACCAGGTCTACCCTTCCCGCATGTCTCTGCGCGATGGGTTCCCATGCTGGGTCGACCTCGGTGTCCATGACGTGGACGCCGCCCTCGCCTTCTATGCCGAAGCGATGGGATGGCGAGCAGGCGAGCGGTCCGGCCCGGAATTCGGCGGATACGCCATGTGGTTCTGCGGTGACGTCCCGACTGCCGGAGTCGGACCCGCCCGCGGGGGGACGCCCGCATGCTGGACCACTTACCTCGCGACGTCCGACATTGACCGGACCCTCGCACTGGTCGAGCCGGCGGGCGGCGGCGTCACGACGCCGGTGATGGTCATCGGGCCACTTGGCCGGATGGCCGTGGTCCACGATCCGGTCGGCGCGACCTTCGGCCTGTGGGAGGCGCATGATTTCGCCGGCTTCCCGCCCGGAGGTGAGCCGGGCTTCCTCGACTGGTGCGTGGTGGAGACCGCGGACGTCGATGCCTCCCGCACCTTCCTTCAAGCGCTCTTCGGCTTTGAAGTGCAGGTGCCCGATCCCGATCCGGGCTCGATCGGATACCTGCAACTGGGCAACGACGGGATCCCTGCGATCGGCGTCAGGCCCATCGCAGGAGACACCTCGGCATGGATGGCCTACTTCAGCGTGGACGACGTCGACGCTGTGGCTGGCCGCGTGCTCACTGAGGGTGGACGGTTGGTGCGCGAGAGCACCACCGGTGCGGTCGGCACCATGGCCACCTTGGCCGATCCCGAAGGCGCATCCTTCTCCGTGATCTCCTCCTAGGACTGCGACAGCACCTTTGCGTGCACGTCCGCCAACGCGTAGCTGTTCGCCTCATGACCGAGATGCTGACCGTCTCGCCTGTTCAGCTCCACCCCACCGCCCTAGCGTGAGGCCATGCGCATTCCAAGCCTCGTGTCGATGCTGAGCGCGGGCCTGCTTGCAGCGGCATGCACCGTGAGTGTAGGAACAGCGTCCATCTCATCGGCCGAGGTCGAGCAGCAGGCGACCGAGGCACTCGCCGAGTCCGAGGGCATCCCCCTAGAGGAGATGCCGCCGATCGAGTGCCCCTCCGATCTGCGCGCCGAGGTGGGCGCCACGATCGTCTGCGTCATCGGCGATCCGGCCGTCGGCAATACCTACGACGTGACGATCACCGTCGAGACCGTCGAGGGCGAGGATGTCGGCTTCGATGTCCGGGTCGCCGACGTACCACGCCCGTGACCGGCTACATCACGAGCGACATGAGGTGATCGTGCCTCGCGACGAGAGTGTCGTAGTCGGCGACTGCCGTCGGCGGACCGGGGATCACCTGGCGCAATTCCGCGTGCACCTGCCCGTGGGCCTTGCCCGTCCGTGCGGCCAGGACGCTCACCATCCGATGGATGTCCTTGCGGACTTCCTGGGTGTCCCGCCATGTCGCTGGCGTGAAGTCGACCTCGTCGACTGCTTCGGCCACCTGCCGGCGGAGCTTCGCATCGCGGGCGGCGAGGACGGTGGCCATGTCCTCGGGACTGAGCAGGCCGGGGAGGCCGAGGTAGTCAACGTCGTTGTCGTCGAGGTCGAGGGACTCCGCGGTGATCGCACGTCCAGCGGTGAGGACGTGGGCGAATTGAGCATCAGCATCGAGTGCCGTGAAGCCCTCACCGGCCATCCGCTCGATATCTGGATCGAGGTCGTGGTCATCGCGAGGCATGAGTCGCACGACCGCGTTGCGGGCGGACTCCATCTCCGCGGCAAGCGCGAGCAGCGGACGCACTGCAGGCAGGTAGACCGAGGCTGACTCCTGGGTGCCGCGCGCTCGCACCACTCGTCCCACCGCCTGCGCGAAGAACAGCGGCGTGCGGGCCGAGCAGAGGTACCCGAGGGCCGTGGCCCGGGGGATGTCGACCCCTTCGCTGATCATGCGGACGCACACAACGAGTCGCGTGCGTCCATGGGTGAACGCGGAGAGCCGCTGAGATGCATCGGAATCCTCCGAGAGCACGACGGCCGGCACCTCCCCGGTCACTCGTTGGGCGATGTCGGCATACGCGCGGGCCGTCTCCTGATCGTTGGCAAGGATGATTCCGGCGGCATCCTCGATGCCGGCCTCGCGCTGAGCACGCACTCGCTCATCGACAGCGGCGATAACGTGGGGCACCCACCGACCGGTCGGAGACAGTGCCGTGCGCCACGCCTTGTCCTCGTCCTTCTTGGTGCCGCTGCCCAGCATCGCGGCGAATGCCTCGCCCGCATCGTTGAGCCATCGCGACGTGCCTGTGTACGCCGCGAAGACGACCGGACGCACCACCCCATCCGCGAGCGCATCGCCGTACGAATAGGTGAAATCTGCGATGGAGCGCACCTCCTCCCCATCGTCCTCATAGGACACGAAGGGAATGCGCTCGTCGGCCTTGGTGCGGAACGGAGTGCCACTCAACCCCAGCCGGCGCTTGGCGGTGTCGAAGGCCTCGCGCAGACCGTCACCCCACGTGAGGCCGTCGCCCGCGTGGTGGATCTCGTCCATGATCACCAGGCTCGGTCGGGTCTCTGCTCGATTGCGGTGGAGGATCGGCTTGGCAGCGACCTGGGCGTAGGTCGCGACGTAGCCGTGGGTGCCTTCGCGCACCGGGCCCACCGAGTTGGGCAGGTCGGGGTCAAGCCACAGGCCTAGGCGAGAGGCCGCGTCGGCCCACTGGCCGCGCAGATGGTCGGTGGGCACCACCACGATGACGCGATGCACGATGCGCTGCGCGAGCAGGCGCCCTGCAAGCGTCAGTGCGAACGTCGTCTTGCCCGAGCCGGGAGTCGCGGTGACGAGGAAGTCCCGGGACTCGGCCTTGAGGTACCGCTGCAGCGCCTGGATCTGCCAGCGACGCAGGTACGGTGACGCGGGGGCCTGGGCGAGTGCGGTCATGGGATCCCCGACCCTGCCATAGCGGGCAGATCGAACCCGGATGCGGCACGCCGGGTGACAGATGGTGGCCCGGGGTTGCCCATCGAATGCCCGATCCCACAACGTGAATCGATGCGTTGGAGCATCCCCGTCGTCATCGTGCCCCTGCTCTGCGGCGTCGTCGCCGGCGTACCTCACGCACGACCGCGTGCTCAGGACACCATCGAGAACGGGTCCCTACCTCGTCGTGGGTGAAGGTGCCCCGGACGGTCGCTGGGGGTGCTCAGACACGTGGTTTGACCGACTTCGCGAAGTGCTCCCGCGTGGCTCCCACGCGCGACGTGAGTTGCTCCCGATACTTCTGAGCCATGGGACGGCATGCGGCGCCCCGGGGGACGCCACGTCCGCCGGAACCTCAGCGTGCCGACGGGCATCCGCAGGGACGCCACGCCACTCGCGGCTGGCGGCTCCCCCGGCCTCGTGACCTGGCCGCTCTCGGCGCGATGAGCCTGCTCACAGGATTAGTCGTCGGCTTCTATCCGCCCTGGCCGGGCACCGCTGCTCCCGCTGCTGCCAGTACCCCGACCAGCGTGCCCTCGGCCGTCGCGGAGAGGAGCGGTCAGACGGCGGACCCGCAGCAGGTAGTCACCGACCCTGGCACGAAGGATGCTGTCGTCCCAGATGCTGCCTCGACGGTATTCGTCCCGGCGGATGAGCGACGCACGATCACCATCGCGGGCGTGGGC
>Ga0129336_10001092_pt1 | contig 16201 bp, 28 predicted proteins | sample CPB6_02_DNA_FD_96878 | JGI IMG/M metagenome (GOLD analysis project Ga0129336, IMG submission 96878) | Freshwater to marine salinity gradient microbial communities from Chesapeake Bay, USA - CPBay_Sum_0.6_0.2_DNA | ecosystem: Environmental > Aquatic > Marine > Coastal | place: USA: Chesapeake...
CCAGAACGTCCCTCCCCGACACGGTCCAAACCACTCCGAACCAGTCCGTTTCAATCGGGAAATAGTCCAGAGTGATGGCAGAACAAACCAAAAAGAAAAAAGTCTTACGAGGGGCAACTGAACCAAGGCTTCATAGCCCTTACCTCAAAGGTAAATCCCTGGTAAAAGATGTCGAAGAAATTGCTGAGATGCTTGGTCAACCGCTTTTGCCTTGGCAGAAGTTCATTGCAAAAGATATGTTGGCTGTTGATAGCAAAGGCAACTTCATTCGTAAGTCAAACCTGTTGTTAATCGCAAGACAATCAGGAAAGAGCCATTTTGCGCGTATGCTCTGTTTGGCACACCTGTTTAAGTGGCCTTCTAAGAACATCCTAATAATGTCCTCTAATAGAAGCATGGCATTGACCTCATTTCGAGAGATTGCATATATCATCGAAGGCAATCCGACTATGAAGGCAATGGTCAAGCAAATTAGGTATGCAAATGGAACAGAGTCGATTGAATTACTAGATGGCACACGTTTAGACGTCGTGGCAGCAACACGCGACGGTAGCCGCGGCAGAACTGCCGATTATTTATGGATTGACGAATTACGCGAAATCTCAGAAGAAGCATTTCAAGCAGCAACGCCTGTTACACGCGCACGCGCTAACGCACAGGCACTTTATACAACAAACGCAGGTGATGCTTTTAGCACAGTGCTTAATTCCATTGTTGAAAGAGCGCGTTCTTATCCGCCTAAGTCTTTAGGCTATTACGAATACAGCGCACCTCAGTATTGCAAGATAGATGACCGCGAAGCATGGGCAATGGCAAACCCTGCACTTGGATATACAGTTACAGAAGAGGCAATTGAAGAAAGTATCGCAACATCTAGCGTTGAAACAACCAGGACTGAAACCCTTTGCCAATGGGTTGACTCATTGCAGTCACCTTGGCCGCTTGGAGTTATTGAAGAAACATCAAATAGTGATTTAATAATGTCACCTGGACCAATTACAATCTTTGCCTTTGACGTGAGTCCATCAAGACGCAATGCAAGCATTATTGCAGGCCAGATTCTTCCCTCTGGCAAAATAGGGTTTGGTTTAATGCAGACATGGGAGAACTCTGTTGCTGTTGACGATTTGAAGATAGCGGCTGACATAAAAGCGCTCTGTGACCAGTGGAAACCGCGTGCAGTCATGTACGACAAGTACACAACGCAGTCAATTGCAGACCGCCTCTCTAATTCAGGCGTTATGGTCGAAGATTGCTCTGGTCAGCGCTTCTATCAGGCGTGTGGGGAACTCCTAGACGGATTTGTGAACTCTAGGGTTGAACATCAAGGGCAACAGGAGTTAGTGCAGATGTTTAACAACTGTGCAGCCAAGACAAATGATACTGCCTGGAGAATTGTAAGACGTAAAAGCGCTGGAGATGTTTCTGGAGCAATTGCAACTGCAATGGTGGTCCACAAACTATCAATGCCAGTTTCACGACCTCAAATTGTTGCCTAGACACAACGACACGAAATTGTCAAATGTTAGACATAATGTGGTACACTGTCTAAATGGGTATTTTCTCGCGTTTTAATACGCAAGCACCACAAAAGCAAGAATCTTCAATTCTCGCGCAATATGCGCCGCAATTAATGTCTGAGAATTACAATCTTTACAATTATGGTGTTCTTGGTATCCGTCGCGAAGAAGCAATGTCTATTGCGTCGCTTGCAAGATGCCGTAATTTAATTGCAGGCACTATTGCTTCAATTCCTTTAGAGTTGTACCGCAAATCAACAGGCGAAGAACTAGGTTCACCAGTTTGGTTAGAACAACCATCTAAGTCACAGCCACGTTCAGTAACTATTGCTTGGACTGTTGACTCATTGCTATTTTATGGGGTTGCATATTGGAAAGTTACAGAATTATATGCAGATGACCAACGTCCTGCTCGTTTTGAATGGGTTGCTAATACTCGCGTAACATTTGATTTAAATATCGAAAACGAATATGTAACTCAATACTATGTTGACGGTTATGCAGTACCAATGGAAGGTCTTGGAAGTTTAGTTACATTCCAAGCATTTGACGAAGGTGTACTTGCACGCGGTAAAGAACTTATTCGTGCAGCAGCAGACTTAAATAAGGCTGCATCAATTGCTGCGGCAACTCCAATGCCATCTGGTGTATTAAAAAACAACGGTGCTGACCTAGACCCTAAAGAAGTCCAGGGATTATTAGCAGCGTGGAAGTCTGCACGTAATAACCGTGCAACCGCTTATCTTACATCTACTTTAGAATATCAAGCAACATCTTTCTCGCCTAAAGAAATGATGTACGACGAAAGCAAGCAATTCTTTGCTACGGAAATTGCCAGAATGATGAACGTACCTGCTATCTATGTTTCAGCAGATATGAACTCCAGTTATACATATACAAACGTTCTTGATTCACGCAAAGACTTTGTTGCTTATTCTTTGCAGCCATTTATTAGCGCAATTGAGGACCGTTTGTCAATGGATGACATTACAGCGCACGGCAACGAAGTTCGCTTTGATTTAGACAAACAATTCTTACGTCAAGACCCTTTGCAGGAACTTCTCGTAATTGAAAAACTTCTTTCCTTAGGCCTTATTACTTTAGAACAGGCAATGGAAATGACAGACCAAACACCTAATGGAAACGGCGGTATGTAATTTGAAAATTACATTTGACGCGTCATTCGCACAGGATATTCAAGCCTCTAGCGATACACGCATGATTTCAGGAAAGATTGTTCCGCTAGGTGCGGAAACAGGTTCTACCTCAGCAGGAAAAGTTATTTTTGAGCGCGGTTCTATACAGATTCCAGAACCAAAGACAGTTAAATTGCTTTCACAGCATGATGTCAAGGCCCCGCTAGGCCGCGCTCAGTCTTTTACAGAAACAGAAGATGCAATCTTTGCATCATTTAAAATCAGCAATTCATCACGCGGTACAGATGCACTTATCCTTGCAAGCGAAGGATTACAGGCAGGATTATCTGTTGGCGTAGAAGTTGACAAGTCATTTAACAAGAACGGCGTCATCCATGTAACAGCCGCAAAACTCATGGAAGTAAGTTTAGTAACAGAGCCAGCATTTAAGTCTGCTCAGGTTACTGATATTGCAGCAGAAGAAACAGAAGTTTCTGAAGTTGTAGAACAAACCCAACCAACAGAAAGCGAGGCCGTCGTGGAGATTACTCCAGCAGAGGCAACAACTCCTGAGGTCGAAACCCCTGCGGTAGAGGCCTCACGTCCAACAGTTAGCGTTACAAACGTACGCGAACGTGTTGCACCAATTACATCAGCACAATACCTAGAGGCAAACATCAAGGCAGCACTTGGTGATGATGAATCACGTCGCGTAATTCGCGCAGCAGATGATTCGACTTCAACCAACACTGGTTTGACGCTCCCAGGACATCTACAAACTTTCCTTACTGACACATTTACTGGCCGTCCAGCATTTGAAGCAGTAACACGCGCACCACTAGTTGAAAGTGGAATGTCATTCACAGTTCCACGTCTTTACACAAATGCTTCAACAGCAAACGTTGCACCAACAGTTGCAGATACAAACGAAGGTGCAGCACCATCAGAAACTGGGATGACTTCATCTTATGACACAGTAAATGTGGAGAAGTTCAGTGGATTACAACGCATCAGTTTTGAGTTGGCAGATAGGTCATCTCCTGCGTTCATGGAACTTATGATGGCTGAGTTACGTAAAGCCTACGAAAAGGCAACAGATGCAGCACTTATTGCAGCATTTACTGCTAACGGAACACAGGCAACAGGTGTTGCTGCAACAGCAGCAGGACTTCAATCGTTTATTTCAGTAGAAGGTGCAGCAGCATACAAGGGAACTGGCGGAGATTTCGCTAACAAACTCGTTGCAAGCACAGACCAATGGGCAGCAATTGCAGGATATGCTGACACAACAGGTCGCGCACTTTACTCAGCACAAGGCGCAACATACAACGCATCAGGTAACGCAGTAGCAACTTCTGTTGTTGGTGGCGTACTTGGTACAGACCTTATTGTTGACCACAACATCACAACTTCAGGAATCGTTGATGAATCAGCATTTCTAGTTGCACCACGCAGCGTATACGCGTGGGAATCCCCTACGACAAATTTGAGAGTCAATGTGTTGACCTCAGGTGAGATTGAAATAAATCTCTACGGATATTTAGCGCTCTATGTTGCTAAATCAGGTAAGGGTGTTCGTCGCTTCAATTACACAGCACCGTAAGCAAGACCCTAAGTCACTGAAGGCGGGGCGCAGCCCTTGCCCCGCCTTCAGTCTTTAGAAAGGATTAAGAATGTCACTTTGCACAGTTGCAGAACTTCGTTCAGCACTTGGCGTTGGAACTTTATACACTGACGCTACGCTTCAACAAACATGCGATGCTGCTGACGTTGTAATCCTTCCTATGTTATGGAACAACTACACATTTAACATTGCACATAGCAACACAGCAACAACAGGCACACTTTATTTTGATACTCTAGTTGAAAAAGTATTTTATGTAGGTCAGACAGTTGTTATATCAGGCAACGGCTCAAAGCATAATGGTTCTAAGACAATTACAGAAGTCGGCGAATACAGCATAACTTACAACATTACAGGTAACAACAATACACCTGCTCCTTATCATCCAGTCGAGCCATTAGGCCAGGTTGCAGCAGATACCTATGTTGATTACACACTAGATGCAGCCGTGCAAGAAGCGGCCCTTATGATTTCAGTTGACATCTGGCAGGCACGTCAAGTTTCTAATTCAGGCGGCGTATCTCCAGACTTTGCTCCATCGCCTTATCGCATGGGAAATACTTTGCTCGCACGCGTCAGAGGATTGTTAGCCCACGCGATTAGCCCAAGTTCAATGGTTGGATAATGTCAACAGCATTAACAACCCTAAGAACAACTATTGCCAGCGCTTTAGTTGATAACACTAAATGGCAAACTTTTGCGTTTCCGCCTGCCACTGTTTTAGCCAATTCAGTTATCGTTGCGCCAGATGACCCTTACCTAACGCCTAACAACAACCAGCACAATACAATTGCACCAACCGCTAATTTTAAGATTGTCATAACTGTTCCTTTGTTTGATAACGAAGGCAACCTCAATGGAATTGAAACAGCCTTAGTTGGCGTGTTCAATAAACTCGCAGCGTCATCCTTGACGTATAATGTGGGAGCAGTAAGCCAGCCAAGCGTTCTAAACGTGGACTCTGGTTCATTGCTTACTTGCGAGATATCACTGTCCGTACTAACCACCTGGAGTTAATATGTCCGAATGGGAAAAAGAGAACGAGGCCTTCCTGAAGAAAATCGGGCAGGTAACACCAGCAGCACCGAAACCAGCATCTACAAAGAAAGAAGAGGAATAACCTAAATGGCTGTATTTCTAAATAACAAGGTCGGCGTTAAGGTTAATTCCGTTGACCTTTCTGACCATGTAACAAGCGTAATCCTTAACCGCAATTTTGAGGAAATAGCCGTCACAGCAATGGGCGATTCTTCAGTAAAGGCGGTCAAAGGCCTAGAGGCTTCTTCCATTACTATCGACTTTTTGAACGACACAGCAGCAGCAAGCGTTTTGGCAACATTGCAGGCTGCATGGGGAACAACTGTTACTGTTGTTCTACTTCAAGACAAAGGCGCAGCAGTATCAGCAACAAACCCTTTGTACACTATGAGCGTCCTAGTCAATGGAACTCAAGATATCAATGGAGCAGTTGGCGATATTGGAACTCAATCAGTAACTTGGAACTGTAACTCAACTGTTGCAGTAACAACAACAGGCACATTCTAAAAAGAAACTAAGGGGCAAAAATGGCAAAGTTAAGAGTAACAAGGGTAGATGGACAAGTTGGAGAATATCCAATTACTCCATTAGTGCAATATGGTTTTGAGATGTATGCCAAAAAAGGATTTCATAAGGCTATTATCGAGGACCAAAAGCAAAGCGATATCTTTTGGCTATGTTGGGAATCGATTCGCAGGTCTGGTGAGACTGTTCCTATGTTTGGGGAAAAGTTCATTGAAACTTTAGCAAATGTTGAAGTTCTTGATGACGATTCCCCGAACTAGGGCGCGATTCCGTCACCTACCTCATTGCTAAACTTAGCGTGAGGATAGGAGTCGCGCCACAACATTTGTTAGAACTAGATGAAGCAATGCTAAAGAACTTAATAAAAGTTCTTCAGGACGAAGCAAAGGAGATTAGAGATGCCAACAGAAGTCGTGGGCGCTCTCGCACTTCGTAAAGCATTAAGAGATTATGCTCCTGATTTAGCAACTGAACTTCGTCGTGAAGTGGCTGCTGCATTAAAGCCAGTGGTAGCACGCGCACGTGGATTTGTTCCAAGCGATTCAAACATCATGAGTGGATGGCAACGTCGTTCATTTTCTGAAGCAAAGTTCCCTATGTATGATGCAAGTATTATACGCAAGGGAATTAGTTATAAAACAAGTCCTAGCCGCGCTAATAGTCGGGGATTTAGTGCATTAGCAGCGATTGAAAACAAATCTGCTTTAGGTGCAATTATTGAAACCGCAGGACGCAAAAATCCAGGCGGTCAACCTTGGGTTGGACCAGGCAAAAATGTTACACAAAAGCGCTATTCACATTCTGTCAACCCTAGAGCAGGCGAACAGTTTATTAAGAACCTTGGACCAATTTACGGTGAGAAGAAAACATCTGGTATTGGTGATAAGCGCGGTCGCTTGATTTACCGTGCCTGGGACGAAACAAACGGCAAAGTTACTGCTGCATATTTCAAAGCAGTCCAAAACGTAACTGCCAAATTCAATAAGCGCACTTCAATTGTAGATGTAAAGAGGGCAGCATAATGGCCGATGTATCCAAGATAGCGATTCAAATTGCCTCTGAGTTCACAGGTTCTAAGGCTTTCAAACAGGCTGAAACATCTACACAAAAACTTCAACGTCAAGTTACTAATCTTGGACGTTCCCTTGGTTTAGCACTTGGTACTGCTGCCATTGCTAAGTTTGGCAAAGCAGCCGTCAAAGCGTTTGCAGAAGATGATAATGCAGCACGCTCACTTGCAAAAACATTAGAAAATCTTGGTTTAAATACTCGCTATGCAGGAGATGAACTTAATGCTTACATCTCACGTCTTGAACAACAAACAGGGGTTCTCGATGACCAACTTCGTCCTGCAATGGATAGATTGTTACGCGCCACTGGCTCAATTACTAAATCCCAAGAATTATTAGGGCTTGCTTTAGATATTTCAGCAGGTACAGGCAAAGACCTTACTGCTGTTTCTCAGGGCTTACAGAAGGCTTATTTAGGTAATAATGCTTCTCTAGGTCGCTTGGGTGTTGGACTTAGCAAAGCGGAACTTACTAGCAGTTCATTTTTAGATATCCAGACTAAACTTACAACTTTATTTTCTGGTCAGGCTAAAGATGCTGCTGAATCATTTCAGGGTTCTTTGAACAAATTAACTATTGCTAGCAACAACGCTAAAGAAGCAATTGGTAAAGGTTTAGTTGAAGCCTTGGCTATTCTCACAGGCGGCAATGGTAGCGTTGATAATGCAGTTGGAACAGTAGATAAAATTTCTAAAGGCATTGCAGACGGGGCAAAGAACATTGCCTACATGATTAAGCAATTTGAATCATTGAAACCAATTATTCTAACCATTGGTGCAATACTTCTCGTTGCCTTTGCTCCAGTTACAGCAGCCGTTGCAGCCCTGGGTTTTATTCTTGCTAAAGGTGGACAGAATTTAAAGAAGGCCGCTTTCGCTCGCGGTGAATATGCTGGCGGAACAATAAAGCAACCAATGTCCATTGCTGGTCAGACAGAAAACGCGCTTGGCAAAAAGCAACGTCTTGCAATGGAAAAGCAAAATAAGATTCTTGATACAAATAACAAACTTAAAACAATTGATAATGACAATACGAGCAGAAAACTTAAACTTACTGGTGACCAGTTAGCACTTCAAGAATTAGAAAAGAAATTTGATGTTGAACGTGTAGGTCTTTATGCAGCATTGAATCAATCAACTAGCGAAGAAACAAGCATGCGCCTTTTGTCTTTAATTGCCATTAAAGACCAAAATGCTGCGATGGCTGGAGTTATTAAAAAAGCAAACGAAACAGGCAATGCTTTTGGTTCACTTATAGAGGCACTACGCGCAACAGTCCGAACTATGTTAGACAAGATTTCTGTACCATTGTCTGAACTTCAAGTTGCTCTAGGAAACACACCTACTGGCAGTTCTATTATTCCAGAGAACGCTGGTGGTCTAAATCCGCCTAACTATGGAGCATTTGATAGTTCGTTTAATGCTGGCTCATTTAGAATGGGTGAAGAAGCAACCATGCGTGCCTATCAAAACTCAACAAATGTAACTGTAAATGTTAGCGGTTCAATTAGCACAGAACGCGATATTATTGCAGCGATTACTGAAGGAATTTACAACAATCAGGCTGCTGGAATTCCAATCTCTTACACGACTGCGTTTAGATAATGGCATTACCAGCAACCCCAATAGTTAAAATTAACCTTGCGCAAGGTGCTTCATTTGGGCCGCCTTTTGTGCTTGGTACGAGCCAATTAGGTTTTGCTGAATTTTCATCTACACCAACAAACATTGTTGACATTTCAACATCTGTTGTAAAGATTGATACTCGCAAAGAACGTAATCTTCTTCAAGATAGATATACAGCAGGCCAAGCAACTATTAGAGTTGTTGACCCAAATGGTGACTGGAATCCACAAAACACGGCTTCACCTCTGTATCCTAATTTAGTTCCATTACGTCAGGTAACAGTTCAAGCAAATTATTCAGGAACGCTATATCCAATCTTTGCAGGCTATATTGCTGAATATAAGTACACTTATCCAAAAGGTCAGGAAACTGGTTTTGTTGATTTAATTTGTTACGATGCTTTCAGATTGCTTTTTAACAGCCTTATTACAACTGTCACAGGGCAGGCTGCTGGCCAAGACACAGGCACTCGCATCAATAAGATTCTAGACACAGTTCAATGGCCGTCTGCTCAACGCAGTATTGAGATAGGTGACACAACCTGCCAGGCGGACCCTGGCACTAGCAGAAACGCTTTAGAAGCAATCCAAACCGTTGAGTTCACAGAACAAGGCGCTGCCTACATTGATAGAGCAGGTCAATTTGTGTTTAAGGATAGAACCTTTGTATATAACGCTCAATCGGCTAGCCCTACTAAGTTTAACAATAATGGTACAACAGACATAAATTATTCTGGCATCACCTTTGCACATGATGACAAGACTATTGTGAACTCATGCACAGTCACCAGAATTGGCGGCACACCACAGAATTACACAGATTCCACCTCTCAGGGGCAATACTTTTTTCATGGTGTAACTGCAACAGATATGTTAATGCAGACCGACGCTAATGCCCTCTCCTTAGCCACCGCTTATGTCACTACTCGAAAAGACACAACAATCCGCATTGATTCAATCACCTTGGATTTAGTTACCTTGGGCTATACAACTGGAGTTCAAGCCGCTCTGGACCTCGACTATTTTGACACTATGGAAATCACTAACTTTCAGCAAGGGTCAACCAGTATTGTCAAAAAACTGCAATGCCAAGGCATAGCCCATTCAATTACTCCAAACACCTGGTTCACGACATTTGTGACCCAAGAAGCCCTATTGGATGTAAACTATTAACATGAACAGAGGAGATAACTAATGGCTGCTGGATGGCCTACCAAGGTCACTTATGCCGATGGCGATGTATTTGCTGCCGCAGACATAAATGACACAAACGGAACGCTGAACTATATTAACCCAACTTCAGCGACCGACAATCAAGTTCTCACACGCGACAACACTGCTCCTGGGAAAGTCAAGTGGGGTAATTCTCCTGCCAATACTTTGACCACAACAGGTGACCTTTATTACGCGTCTGCCGCTAATACTCCTGCTAGATTGGCTATTGGCTCAACAAATCAAGTCTTAACTGTTGCTGGCGGAGTACCAACATGGGCTGCTGGTTCTAGCACATTTACAAAGATTGGCAGCACAGTCAGTTTCTCGAATGTGGCTTCTCAGGCTTTCGACAATGTGTTTTCATCTACTTACTCAACCTACTGGATTAACATTGAATCGATGTTCGTTGCCACAGCAGGCAGTTCGTGGCAATTACAACTTCGCTATGCAGGCCCTACAACTCAGACTACAGGCTACTATTCAAACAGTTTCAACATGCCTTATACAGGCGGTAACGCTTCAACGCAAGTAAATAACGGAGCGCAAGCAGTTCTGCAAAACAACACAAACGGTAGCGGTAACTCTATTGGTGGCGGTAACTTCTGGTTCTATGGTGTCAATGGGGTAAACAAAGACCCTTATTTTACAGGCAGCATTGTTAACTCTGCTGCTGCATCTGCCGTTCTTTTCAATGGTGGTACATCAGGTTCAGCACGCACTTACACAGGATTCCTGCTTAAAGGCGGAGCAAACATTACAGGTGTAGTTTCAGTATATGGAGTATCTTAATATGACACAGCAAATCGGAATCTATGATTTTGAAACTGGCGAGCAAATTGTCAGAGACATGACTGCTGAAGAAATTGCGGAGCATGAATTGGGAATGGAACTTGATGCGCAAATTCAGCAAGAAGCAGCGTCTAAAGAATCTGAACGCGCTGCGCTATTGAGCAAGTTAGGCATAACAGCAGATGAAGCAAAACTGCTGCTCGGATAATGAAACCAATACTGTGCAAGGCTGGTCAGCAACTTCGTGAGCAAATTGACGATGCTTACGCTGACCGCGAGCGTAAAAGTGATGGCTGGATAGGCGATGCCTCTCATTCCAATCGTAAGAGTGACCACAATCCCGATAAGGCTAACGGAATCGTCAGGGCTATTGATGTGGATAAGGACCTCGACTCACGCCCCAGTACAGGTGCTTATCTTGCCGACCAAATACGTCAATGCGCCAAAAAGGATAAGCGAATTTCATATGTCATCTTCGCAGGAAAAATTGCCTCACGCAGAACGCTTTTCCGTTGGGTTAAATATAAAGGAATCAATTCTCATCACGCTCATATCCATATTAGTTTTACTAAAGAAGGTGACCAGAACGGTCGCTGGTTCGATATCCCGATGCTAGGAGTAAATAGATGAACATGAAAAACCCTCTCGTACTAACTGCTGGTGCGTTTCTTTCTGCTTGGGCTGCAAGCAATTTTGATGTTGACTACCGCGCAATTCTATGGGCGGTGCTAGCAGGCGTATTTGGATATGCCACACCTAAAAAGTAATGTCAGCCCAGGATTGGGCGGCTGTTGTCGCTGTTGCGCTGACCGTTATTGGTTCATTTATTGGTGCTGTGAAATGGTTAGTAAAGCATTACCTCAACGAATTAAAACCAAATTCAGGAAGTTCGATGCGTGACCAAATTACTGCATTGGAAGCGCGTGTTGAAACGATTATTCGTATCCTAGAGAGGTAACAATTATCTCATGGCAAGGAAAGCAACTAAGAAGTTAACGGATGAAGGTTATTCCAAACTAGACGCTTGGGCTATTGGCGTGCATGAAATGTATCGCGCTTTACGCAGAGCAGGCTTTACGGTTGATTTGGCACTTGGCATTGTTACTGAAAAGAACGCATATCCAGATTGGATATTGCCTACGCCTATAAACCCGAACATCCCTGAACCAGACTGGTACGAAGATGAGGATGAATGAAACGAACTATCGTATGGCCCGACTTGCAATGTCCTTACGAGGATGCACATGTTGTACGAAATTTTGAACTATTTGCAAAAGCGTTTAAGCACGACTCTGTCGTTACTATCGGAGATGAGATTGACCTTCCACAAATAAGCCGTTGGAGTGAGTCCACGCCTGGCTGGTATGAACAGACATTAGCCTCTGACCGTGACCACACAGTTGACGTCTTATGGCGCTTGACTCAGTACGCCAAGGAAGCCCATACCATTCGCTCGAATCACACTGACCGTTTGTATAACGTCATCATGAAGAAGATTCCTGCCTTCTTATCTTTGCCAGAATTAAAGTTCGAGAAGTTCCTTAAACTTGATGAACTAGGGATTCAATTTCACAAAGAAGCCTTTCCTATTGCTCGCGGCTGGATAGCCGTTCACGGTGACCTTGGTGGGCTCAATCCTAACCCTGGCATGAGCGCGTTGAACCAAGCCAAAAAGGCAGGCGTATCAACCATTATGGGACACACGCATCGTGCTGGCAGGAGTGCCGTTTCTGAGGCCTACAACGGCTCTGTGAGGCGCGTACTGCACGGAGTTGAGGTAGGACATGCAATGAACGTAAAGGCCGCCAAATACGTTTCTATGCCCAATTGGCAGCAAGCCTTCGCCATCGTCACAGAGATAGGCAAGAATGTCCAGGTTGACCTGATTTATGTGGAAAAGGATGGCACGTTTGTAGTGCATGGTAAGCGCTATGGGCGGCCTCGCTAGCGACATTTTCCCTGTTCGCAGGGATATAGATGTCCAAATGGACGATGCAGAATTGTTACCATTTCGTTATCAAAATAGGCTTGACTCAGCCTGGAATCATGCAACACTAATGCCATAACCAATCGAACGAATTGGGAAAAGGGGCAAAACGTGAATACATTAAATCCAACAAAAGAATGGTCTTGCGCATGCGGTTTCTGTGCTGCAAAACTTTTCAAACAACCTGGTGACATGGACTATTCATTCTTTTTAGGTCACGTCAACGAAACAATTAATTTTTATATGTCACAGGGTCATGATGTAGATGCCTGTTCAAAGGTTGGTGCATAACATGGGCGCAATGAAGGCAGTTTATATGGACATGGCAGAGGACTTCGAAAACCTCAACGAAACCTCGATGCAGTTCAAAGGCAATAACTGGGAAGCACAGGATGGACGCTTTGAAGGTCCAGTCAATTATGACTTGGATTACATCTACTGGTTCGATAACTATGCAACCCTCATGGCAGCACGCACAATCCTTCAGGATTTTGGCAACAGTTATGAAGTTATCTTTGATGATGCCTTAGGCCAATGGTGCTTAATCACCGACTATCAATCAATGTGTTGGAGCAACTAAATGTCACCACTACTCTGTTTTGTATTTGGAATTGTTTTTACATCTATTGGGTATTACATGGGCGTTACAATCGGGCGCGAACAGGGCCATCGTGACGGCTATCTAAGAGGTCGTGCAGTATCACGTCAAGAATTCTGGAGGGAATAATTGAAAGCAACGAAGGCGCTAATTGATGCAATCGACATTATGCAAAATCGTGGTGCAATCTACGGTCATCCAAAAATCAACCAAGGTCGGATATCTGCAAGGTTATCCAATCTATTTGATTTCCCAATCACAGACGCACAGGCTTGTCTTGCAATGGTCGAAGTCAAACTTAGCCGAATCCAAGAAACCCCAAGCCACGTTGATTCATACGTAGATGCAATTGCTTATCTGGCAATAGCGCTCGAACTAGCAACAGAAGAGGATGAACTATATGTTTGATTTGAGTTCGTACGAAGATGTAAACAGCAGGATTCGCCGTTTTCAGGTCGCTTACCCAGTTGGAAGGATTGTTACAGATGTCATTCAATTTAATGCTGAGAAGGGTCATATCCTCGTATCAGCCCAGATTTACCGCGAGCATGAAGATACGCTTCCTGCTGCTGTCGATTACGCTTTTGGAGATGCAAGTACGTTTAATGCTTCGATGCGTAAGTTTTACGTTGAAGATACTGTCACGTCAGCGATTGGCCGAGCATTATCACTTATCCTCGAAACAAAACACAAACCAACAGTTCAAGACATGGCTAGAGTCAAACTCGCAGAACCACAGCCAGAAAAATATATCCCTGTCGTAAAAGAGGATGACCCTTGGACAATCAAAACGGTAGCAATGCCAGTGACTTCAGAACAGGCGGTACAAACTGTGAAAGAGATTATAGGTGGCACGACTGACAAAGACATTCCTAATTGTGGATGTGGTAAGCCACGCATATTGCGCACAGGTACAGCCAAGACTGGCAAGCAATGGGCTGCTTGGGACTGCTGTTACAAATCTAGCAATTACCAGGTAGGCCAACAAAAGCCATGCGACCCTGAACGTATTTGGCTAGAACTAAACGCAAATGGACAATGGCAGCCACAGAAAGTTAGGGCATAACATGGGTGAAATGGTAATCTTTGATGATGGCACAGCAACCGTCATGGGCGGAGAGTTCGAAGAACCGCAGGATATTGTTATCTATTGCAATCTTTGCAATGAACCTCTGGCTATTACTCCAGAGGCTAATGACCAGGTATTTATCACTTGTTTAAAATGTCACGCAGTGAATGGTAAATAATGTGGGAATACTCTTTGACTGCCCATGAAGAAGCAATAGCGGTTCAGGTTGGCTATCACAGGCAAGCAGAGTTCTTTGCTAAGCCTGAAAAGAATGTCAACTACTCAGAGGGTGACTTATGGGAAACATGGCAACACGCTGTGTGCGCAGGGTCAGAACTAGCATTTGCAAGGATGCTTGGATGGGACACATTTATCCCTCATTGGAACAAATTCAAAGAACTTCAGGATTTGCCTAAGTTTGGAGAAATCAGATACACCTTCAATCATTCTAGAGGCATGAGATTTTCAACCAGAGATGATGTTACTGAGCGGTACGTATTAGTTGTTGAAGGTTTAGCCAAAAGAACTAGACGTATTGCACCTAATTACATATCTCATCCTTACAAAGCAGTTGGTTGGGCATGGGGTTATGAGTGCATGAATGATGACTGGAGATATAACGAAACAACTTGGTATGTTCCATTAGACAATCTAAGACCAATGGAAAGTCTGGTATATGCCAAGTCAGCATCGTAAGCATCGTGGCTACGCCACTGAGCGTTTAGTAGCATCATACTTGCAGCAATGGTGGCCAAACGCTAGCGTAGGAAGAGGTCAAGGCAAAGATTGCCTTAATGTTCCGTTCGACATTGAGGTAAAGGCGCGTAACTCACTTGACATCAAAGGGACACTTCGCCAAATCAAAGCACGCACGTCTAAATCGGGGGAATTAGGATTTGCGTGTTTCAGACTCAATGGTATGGGAACAGCATCAGTCGAGGAGTTCGTCTGCATGTTGACATTGGGTGATTTGGTGGAGTTATTACGCAAAGCAGATTATGACCGAATACCTCCAGACATAGATTGGGAAGCAGCGTCAGAACGTTGTAACCAATGTGGTTCATGGAAGATTAAGAACTGGAGATGTAAAGCCTGTGGGAAAGAAGCCGATAATGCCAATGTATGAATACCGTTGTCCTATTTGTAATACACAAATGGAGTTAGAACTATCAATGGACCATGACTTAGTGCGCTGCACTGATTGTGGTGCACAGGCTAATCGTATCTATTCAGTACCAGGTTTAATCTTCAAAGGGAAAGGGTTTTATAGCACAGACAAATAAGAAACGCCGTCCTGACCAGCACTTATAGAAATGGATTTGACATGACCAGTACACTCAGAGGGCTAGAGCACACCAGGTGCTCAGAGCGAACCGTGAAGCGGTTAGTTCGCTCGATAGCAATCGTGTTGGGGGGCGCTCTATGCTTCTCCGTTGTATCAGCAGCAAGTGCGACAAACAACCCAAATAAAAGACTTACTTCAAAAGAATATGCAAAAGGTCAATTAACAGTTAAACACTGGAAATGCTTAGCAACTCTATATGGCAAAGAATCAGCATGGAATTACAAAGCAGTAGGTAATCTCAATGGTAAGCAGAGAGTTTATGGAATACCACAGGGCAAGAGCGAATGGTTAAGAACTGCTAATCCACTACAACAAATAGATTGGGGCCTTCGCTATATAGGCCACAAATACGGATATGTGCGTACAATAGAGGGCATGCAGCCTGATACATGTAAGGCTCTTAAACATTGGAAGCACAGAGGATGGCATTAAGAGGTGATGACCTAAGCACTGGTCATTGGAAGAAGCAAAGGTTGCGTGTGTTAGCACGCGATGGCTACACCTGTGCATATTGTGGTGAGGTAGCAACAGAGGTGGACCACGTAATACCACGCAAAGTTGGTGGTGGTCATGACATGGATAACTTAGTAGCATCATGCCGCGCATGTAATCTACGCAAGGGCGCACGCTCAGAAGGGCTTTTTTTATTCAAGGGTTCTAC
>Ga0129336_10001093_pt1 | contig 16197 bp, 11 predicted proteins | sample CPB6_02_DNA_FD_96878 | JGI IMG/M metagenome (GOLD analysis project Ga0129336, IMG submission 96878) | Freshwater to marine salinity gradient microbial communities from Chesapeake Bay, USA - CPBay_Sum_0.6_0.2_DNA | ecosystem: Environmental > Aquatic > Marine > Coastal | place: USA: Chesapeake...
GAGAGCGCATTATCGTATCGGGCATCAAATGAGGAGGTAGATAATTTAACCTCCTCGATAAAACTGACATTCAGAATGCCGGTGGGGCCGCCACCACTCCCTTGCGTGGCAAAGTGATTGATGGTAGGGATTTCAATCCCATCCAGGTAGTACACATTTTCATTTGGGGCACCTCCACGAATTATAATATCGTTTCTATAGCCTCCCACACTGCCACTGGTTCCACCTACTCCCGGTAGCGCCTGAATTACTCTTGAGATGTCAAAGTTTCCTCCAGGATTACTTCTAATTTCCTCTGCTGTTAGTTTTTGTACACTGAGGGGAGTTTCTAAACTGGCAGCCACGGCTGTTTTACGATTTTTAACCTGCACCTCCTCTAGGGTTTGTGTTTGTGGTTCTAATTGTACGGTAAAATTTGGCTCATTTCCGGAAGTGAGAACCAGGTTGTACAAATAGAAGGTAGTATAGCCTACCGCTGAAATTTTTAGCGTATAGGTTTTTGGGGGTATTCTCAATATCCTAAATTTTCCAGCAGTGTCTGCAATTGTCTGCAAACTGGTTCCTTCGAGTGTAATGGTTGCCCCGGGAATGGGGGTTAATAAATTTTTATCGGTTATTGAACCGGATATCGTTCCAAATCCTTGCGCGAAGCTCATCTGGCTGGTTAATGCGAGTATAGCTAGTATTAGTCCATTTTTCATATTACGGATATAACAAACAAAGGAATGAATGGTTTGGAGTAACTTCCCTGTATAATTTTTTTCTATGAAGCGAATTATTATTGGATTTTTTATAGGATTTATCCTTTTAATTGATGCTTCGGCACAAAAGAAACCGCTTGATCACACGGTGTATGATGCCTGGCAAAGAATTGGAGAGCGATTGATCAGCCCTGATGGGAATTGGGTGATCTATGTGATAGAGGCGCAGGAGGGAGACCCCACTTTAGTGATTCGTTCCTTAATAAATAAACAGGAAGTTGTCTATCCCAGGGGTACAGCACCACAATTGAGTTTTAATGGGAGATTTTTAGTTTTCAAAATAAGGCCATCTTATTCTGCTATCCGGGAAGCAAGAATCCGTAAGAAAAAACCAGAAGAGTCACCCAAGGATTCACTTTGTATTGTTGAGCTGGGAGTGGGGGAGAGAAAAAGAATCCCACAGGTGAGAGGCTTTAAGATGCCGGCAGAGGAGGAGGGTTTAGTTGCTATCCATTTAGAACCTACTGACAAAGTACAGGATAATTCCAAGGTAGCGTCCTCCTTGTTGTTAATGGAACTTGACAAAGGCCAAGAGAAAGTAATCCCGCGGGTTACGGATTTTGAGGTTGCTGATGCTGGCCGCGTTGTTGCTGGTGAGCAGGCTAAAGATCCCAAGGACTCGTTGGCTGTTAATCAAGTTTTTTTATTTAACGGGGTTCAATCTATTTTCAAAACAATTGCAAAAGGGGGGAATGATTTTCGTTCTTTTGTTTTTTCGAAGGATGGACAGCAATTAATTTTTATTGCTGAGCGGGATGCCCGAGCTAAAGAGTTATTGAAGTATTTCAAATTATATTATTATCAGGCGAGTGCTGATAGTTCCAAATTGCTAATTGATCGGTATTCGGCTGGAATGAAGCTTGGATTCACTGTAAGTGAATTTGGGAAGCCCCGCTTCAGCAAATCTGGGAAAAGACTTTTTTTTGGTACTGCACCTATTCGTGCAGTAGCGGATACCAGTATTCCCGAGATTGACCAGGTTAAACTGGATATATGGCACTACAACGACGACTATTTGCAAACGCAGCAATTGTTTAATTTAAAAAGAGAGCTTGAAAAAAGCTACCTGGCTGCTTATGATTTTTCAACACAACAGGTAGTTCAATTGGAGACACCGGAACTATCCCAAGTATTAATACCAGAGGAAGGAGATGCAGCGCATGGGTATATCATTTCGGATTGGGGATATCGAATCGCCTCTCAATGGACGGGTATGACCAAAAAAGATATTTACCGTATTCATCTCAGTACAGGGGACACGCAGTTAATAAAAAAAGCAGTTGAAGGTGTAATTACTTCGTCCTCGGTTTCTCCCAATGGGGCAGGTTTAGTTTGGTATGATTATGCGCTTAAGCAGTACGTAGCTTGGTTTGACGGAAAAACGCACGTGATAACAAAAACAATTCCATTTCCATTGTTTGATGAAGATCATGATTCCCCCGGGCCAGCTGATCCCTACGGAATTGCTGGTTGGTTGCCTGGTGATACCACCTTGTTGATTTATGACCGATTTGATGCTTGGAAAGTTGATGTTCGAGGAAAAGGATTGGCCGTAAATTTTACCAAGATTGGAAGAACAAAGAAGGAGAATTACCGATATGTTAAACTCGCCCCCAAAGAAAAATATATCCTGGAGTCCCCAGTAAGTTGCTGGCGATTTCAGCAACAGCAAGACAAGTCTGCAGGAATTGCATTGGCTACCGCATCAAAGGAACAATTGAGTTGGAAATTTCGGGAATCAGGGGCTTTTACCTTTGGACAGCCACTAAAAGCTAAGCAAGCTGCTACACTTTTATTTACAAAAGAACGGTTTGAATTATCGCCTGATCTTCATGTTTGGAAATGGGAAGAGACCGCCTCAGCAACAAAAATTACTTCAATAAACCCCCAGCAAAATATGTATTGGTGGGGAAGTGCTAGTTTGTATCGTTGGAAAGCGTTGAACGGTTTACCGGCTAGCGGAGTACTTTACTTGCCTGAGAATTTTGATCGTACAAAAAAATATCCTCTTCTATTATATTTCTACGAAACACATACAAATACCTTGCATAGCTATATCCCGCCGTCTCCTACAGGAAGTCGTTTGAATATTTCTTTCTATGTGAGCAGAGGGTATGTTGTATTAAGTCCAGATATACGCTATACGATCGGTTATCCTGCCAAGAGTTGTTACGATTATGTGGTGAGTGCAGCCAAACAATTGGCTAAGGAACCTTGGATTGATGCTGCCAATATCGGTATACAAGGATAAAGTTGGGGCGGTATACAGGTTGCTCAGCTCATTACAATGACCAATCTTTTCAAAGCCGCATGGGCCGGGGCTCCAGTTGCAAATATGACCAGTGCATATGGTGGAATTCGCTGGGAAAGTGGTTTGAACCGGCAGTTCCAATATGAAATGACGCAGAGCAGAATCGGAGCAACACTTTGGCAGCGGCAGGATCTGTATCTAAAAAACTCTCCTCTTTTTGCTGTGCCAAAAATTACTACTCCGTTAGTGATCATGGCCAATGATGCAGATGGCGCAGTTCCTTGGTATCAAGGGATAGAGCTTTTTACTGCTATGCGAAGGCTAAGCAAGAAAGTTTGGATGCTTAATTACAATGGGGAGGCGCATAACCTGCGTGAACGTAAAAATCAAAAGGATATCTCCATACGGCAGCAACAATTTTTTGATTGGCTTTTAAAAGGGGAAAGACCGGCGCGCTGGCTCACCGAGGGGGTACCTGCCGTAAATAAGGGAAAGGATTTAGGTTTGGATCTTGTTGATTAAAGTTGCCGTTCTGGATCAAAGCTTTCCAGCTCTTTGGCCACCGCAGTCAGGAAAGTTGCACCAAGGCTGCCATCTACAATCCGATGGTCATAGCTCATGCTGAGGTACATCATATGACGGATGGCTATGCTGTCACCTGCAGGTGTCTCCACCACTACGGGACGTTTTTTAATGGCACCCACGGCTAAAATTGCAACCTGGGGTTGATTGATAATAGGCGTTCCCATTAGTGATCCAAATGTTCCAACGTTGGTGAGTGTAAACGTACCGTTTTGTGTATCATCAGGTCTTAATTTTCCCTGACGGGCTGCATCTGCAAGTTGGTTGACTTGTTTTGCAAGTCCCACCATATTGTATTGATCTGCATTTCGAATAACTGGTACTATTAGATTACCGGAAGGCAATGCGGTGGCCATTCCGATATTAATATCTCTTTTCAAAATTATTGTAGATCCTTCCAGTGAACTATTGATCAATGGAAACTTTTTGATACATCGTACAATGGCTTCAATGAAAAGAGGCGTGTAAGTGATTTTGGTGCCTTCTCTTTTTTCAAAGTCTTTTTTAACTTTTTCACGCCAAAGAACAAGATTTGTAACATCAGCCTCTGTAAAGCTGGTCACATGCGGGCTAGTTTGCTTGCTTTTGACCATGTGGTCAGCAATTAGCTTTCGCATCCGATCCATTTCAATTAGTTCAACATTACCATTATTTACCGAGGATGAAGTGGAAAGGGCTGGAGAGCTTGAGAGGGCTGGAGTGGAAGGTTGAACGCGAGCCAAAGGAATCACTACTTCTTGTGTGGCTGCAGCAGGAGATTGGGATCTGGAGGCAACATATTGTAAAATGTCTTTCTTGGTTACTCGTCCTTCACCTCCGCTGCCTGGAATTTTTTCAAGCTCAGTCATTGAGATTCCCTCACTCGCAGCAATATTCAATACCAATGGAGAATAAAACCGATTGGCACCAATTGTGATTGGTTTTTGGGTTGCGGGGTTGGCCATTGTAGCAACAGGTGGATTCGTTGCCGGGGGAGGGGGAGCTGCGGGTGAACTGGCTACCACAGGCTGTGAAGCAGCAGTTTGGATACGAGCTATGACCGTGCCAATTGGAACGACCTCATTAACGGGGAATAAAATTTCCTGGATTACACCTGCTGCTGTGCTGGGAACTTCACTGTCTACTTTATCGGTAGCAATCTCCAGCACTGTCTCATCAAGGGCTACTGCGTCGCCGGGTTGTTTGTGCCATTTTAGAATCGTGGCCTCCATTATACTTTCGCCAAGCTTAGGCATTACCAAATCAACTATTGCCATAGTAACGTTTTAAATGCAGCAATCGAAAAGCAAAGGTACAAGTTTGCTGTTAATCCGGCGATTCAGTTAGTATAAACTGCCGTAGCATATTTAATGCGCTGATAGCCGTTTGTTGGGTATTTCGTAAACGGTCAAAACCCAATTGTAAGCAATGCGTGCTGACCGTTCTTTCATTGGCCACAGCAATCCAGACTGTTCCAACAGGCTTTTGCACAGATCCACCATCGGGTCCCATGATCCCGGATACTGCAATTGCGTAGGTGGTTTTGACTTGTTGAAGCGCCCCTACCGCCATTTCACGAACTGCTTGTTCACTTACGGCTCCTGCTGCAGTAAGTGTAGCAGGTTCTACGCCCAAAAGATTTTCTTTGGTTTCATTAGCATAGGCTACAATACTTCCTTTAAAATAATTAGATGAACCGGGCAGCGCGGTTAGCATACTGGCAATCATTCCTCCTGTACAACTTTCTGCCGTGCTCAAGGTAGCCTGTTTTTCATTGAGCAATCGACCTATAACAGCTTCTAATTTTTCATCTTTATCCGTGACCAAATGCTCGTAAACGAGTTCTTTTAATTGATCGAATGTTGATTCAATTTGCTTTGTTAAAGCAGCTTCATGGGTCCCTGTTGCGGTAACTCTAAGTTTAACCATGCCATATTGGGGTAGGTAAGCCAGTTTAAGGCTAGGATCGAGCGATGCCTCAAATTCCACCAGTTTTTCTGCTAACATGGATTCTCCTATTCCTGCAGTCAATAATGTTCGGTGAATAATGAAAGGGGTTTTTAAATTTTTTTTCAGGTAAGGAATTACTGATCCTAAAAAAATATCTTTCATCTCCTGCGGCACTCCGGGTAAGGAGATATAAATACAATTTTCTTTTTGAAAAAGCATTCCGGGAGCCGTTCCTCTTGGGTTATGTAAAATCGTGCAATTGTCAGGTACATCTGCTTGCTTTTGATTACGCGCTAATAATGCGCCTGGCCTTTTGTACACCTCGTTGAAGAGCCTTTCAATATGCTTCAAGGTTTCCTGGTCTCTTCTAAGCTTACCACCAAAATAATCGCATAACAGCGGTTTAGTAATATCGTCTGCGGTAGGCCCCAGGCCGCCGGTCAATATAATTAAGTCAGCAAATGTGGATTCATCATTCAGGGCTTTACGAATTGCAGTTTCCTGATCACCAACGGCTACTCTTCTTCCCACTCGTATACCAATGCTATTCAACTGTTGTGCAATAAAAGCGCTGTTGGTGTCAATGGTTTGTCCAATTAGCAATTCATCTCCGATGGTAATAATGGATGCAATAACTTCCTTCACGATTACAAGTTGATAAGTTGCAAAATTACCGGTATACAAGCAAACAGCAGTAGTGCCCAGACCAAGGCTAATCCGATTTTTTTTATAACTGATAAATCTTGTAGCAGCGATCGTTTTAGAAAATGCTCTATCGTGTATTGGATAGTAGATTCTTTCTCGTGATAATGGTCCCGCTCTTTGCTAATTGATTGGAAAGCGGGGTGAACATCAATCAATATGTCTCTTAATTCCCAATAGGTTTTATCGGGTAGATCGTTATAATCAAAATCATTTTCAATTCGCTTGTCTTCAATGACTTTTTCTATTTCCTCATACAGTTTATTTCTTTTTAGTCTCCAGCCTACCCAGATGGGTATGATGAATAGAAAATAATATGAAAAATAAATTGCCACTACACCTATGAGCAAGCAAGAGAGTATAATATACACGTTACTAAGTTTACCTTCCTCGCCGAGATAAACCCGATTCAAAAGTTGACCGCCGTCTAAAGGGTATATAGGAAAAAGATTTAGGCCATTCAATATAAAAAGTAGCCATCCAATTTGAGTAATACTAATCGAGTGATTTGAAAATATAGGGGTGGAGCTACCAAACTGAAGTAATAGCCAGCCTAAGACAAAACCCGGTAGAGGGCCCGCTAAAATAATAAGGGCTGACTGTGATTCTGATAGGTTTCGTTTTGATCCAGCTACCATTGCTCCCAGAAAGGGTATAAAAAAAATGGCAGTATCCTGGTACTGGTAGTACCGCATGGCTAGCCAATGACCTGCTTCATGTGTAAATAAAATTCCAACCAGGAATAAAAGAAATATAGGGTCTGGAATCATCCAATACCCGGCAAAGAGGTAAAGTAGAAGACTTACTAAAACTGATTTTGGATTATTTTTTTTGAGCGGCGCTGCAGGAAATTTAGGAAGCATGGAGTAGTATTATACACCATTAATTGCCCAGCATACGGTCCATGCTAACTTTTCCGGGACCTGCTACCAACAGCACTAAATAGCCAGCTAAATAAAGTGTAGCCTGTTCAGCTTCTCCAAAAAAATCACTGTTGTGTATCATAAAAACAGCAACTCCCATTGTTATAATTAGTGGGATTACCACCAAACGAGTCATCAGTCCAGCCACCAGCAATACCGCACAAAAAAATTCTGCGAAGATGACTAAGGAAAGGGAAACGGTAGTCCCAAGATGAAAAGGGTCTGGGAATTCTTTGACCACGGTTGTAAATTTTGTGAGTTTACCAAATCCGTGGGGAATCATTAAAATTCCAAGTGCAAGCCGTAGCAAGAGTAAAGAGAAAGCAATGCTGTTCTCTGTGTAACGCGTGCTGAATAGTTTTTTCATAACCAGCTATTTTCAAGGCTAACTTACTGAATTTTTGTTAAAGCCCTCCTAATACGCTACTTATCCACATCTGTTTGCAATGATTCTTTGGCGTCAGCGAAAATAAAACTCAAATTCGCCCGTTAATTGACCTTGTTATGCGGCCATTCTTGCTTATTGGGTTTGTTTTTTTTAATACACTGTTTGCTCATGCTCAACGCAGTTCAATCTTCATGGAGCAGGAGTTGCCTGCTACCTGGGCTGTTCAATCGTACCAGCAAGGTCGAGCGGAGCTATCCTGTTTACTGTTGTCCAATATCCCTGGACAGACCTCACCTGAAGGGAGTTCTGCAATAACATCAACGACGTTAGAATTTCACTCCATTAGTTGCCGTCTTTCAAGAATGGAGTCCGCCGCTGTACAAGAGGCCCTTCGTTTTTTGCAAGAAGTTAGTACCCCAGTATGGCGAGATCGATTGCATGTGGAGTTAGCGCAATACTACTTTAAGAAAAAATATTGGCAAGAAGCGCTGGATCATTTTCGCGCGGGTGGGATCTCTCATTTAACCAACGAAGAGATAGCGGCCAGTCAATTTCAACAAGCCTACGCTCTTTTCTCTTTAAAGCGCTACGATGAGGCGCTTCCACTTTTTAATAGTATTCGTCAGCTGGGCAATAACCCATTTCAGCAGGCTGCAAGGTATTACACAGGTTTGCTTTATTTAAGTCAGGCAAAATGGGATCAAGCAATTGAGTGTTTTCAACAATTGGAATCACACCCGCTGTATAGCCGGCTTGCCATATTTCATTTAGGGCAACTACTGGTCAAAAAAGAAAATTTCAACGATGCGATTATTTATTTGGAGAAGAATCGACAACTTTTTACAGATACCGTTTATCCCTCGACTCCGTTCAAGCAGTTACTGGGGCATGCTTATTACGCCCAACAAGACTACGAAAAAGCATTACCATGGCTCGCTTCTTTTGCTTCATCAACTCCTACCTTGGAAAGAGAGGAGCAATACGAATTAGCTTATGCGCAACTACGAGTTGGTCAACTTGAGGACGCTATTTCAGGTTTTGCGGCTTTGGTTGAAGCGAGCGATTCCGTTTCAAATTATGCTATGTTTCAATTAGCAGAATCTCGATTACGGAATGGTGATCGTGCCGGTGCACATAGTGCTTTTCTCTATTCGTCCCTCAATAACAAACACCAGCTGCTCAAGCGTCTTTCGCAATTTTTATATGGCAAGTTGAGCTATGAGTTAGGAAATTTTGATGAGGCTTCTAGAGTGTTCGAATCTTACAACAAGGAGAATCCAACTTCTCCCTACTTGGAGGAGTCTCGAGAGTTGCTATTTTCCTCGCTAGCAGCGAGTGCAAATTACAAAAGAGCAATGGAGGTATTGGAGCAGGTAAAACAGCCCTCTGCATTGGTTACACGCTCTCTCCCAATGGTGCGGTATGGCAGAGCGGTAGAATTGATTTATGATGGGGATCTCTCTCTTGCTCGTCAATTACTGCTTCAAGCGTTGAAAGAACAACCCAGCAAAACGCTGCAGCCAATTATCCATTTTTGGTTGGGAGAGGTTTGCTTTAGACAAAATGATTTTGATGATGCGGTGCTGCAATTTAGCCGCTACCTCAATATGGGAGCTCCAACCGTAGGGGAGGCATCTCGTATACATGCTCATTATAATGTTGGGTACTCTTATTATCAACTTGCACAGTATAAGTTGGCACTTACCAATTTTGAGAAAGTGAGTTATGGTCCCGTGGCTGGAAACACCTCCCTGGAGCAGGATGCTCGACTACGTATTGCCGATTGCCAGTTCATGTTGAAACAATACAAGCAGGCGCGAGCAGGGTACCAGCGGGTGGTTGATCTTGACTTATCCGCTGCACCGTATGCGCTTTTTCAGTTGGCTTCGGTTGCCGGCGTAACAAATGGTAACGAAAAAATTACTTTATTACTACAACTGTTAGAAAAATATCCCACGAGTGAATATGTGGCTGATGCAAATATGGCATTGGCGGACACGTATATGGCAGAAGAGCGCTTCAGAGAAGCTATTCCGGTATTGGAACTTTTATTGCAAAATACATCTACTGCTGTACAAGCCGTTGCTTATTTAAAATTAGGAGTCATTTATTACAATTTGAATGAGAACGAAAAAGCTTTACAAAAGTTTCAAGCGCTTATCGAAAAGCATCCTTCCTCACCAGAAGCCAGTGACGCGTTAGAAGATTTGAAATCTGTTTATGTGGAATTAGGGCGAACTGCTGAGTATGCCCCTTACTTGAAGAAACAAGGATTTGCCGTATCGGTTCAAGTTGAGGACTCCCTTCAATATATTGCCGCTGAGCAATTATATAACGAAAAAAATATTGATAAAGCAATTGTTGCTTTCAAGCAATACCTTGATCAATTTCCCAAAGGGGGCTATTGGCTGGATGCCACTTTTTTGTTGGGGTTATGTTATCAGCAACAGCAATTATGGGCAGAGGCCATGAATCAGTTGGAGCAAGTTATTCGAAATGCGAAAGGACGGTATAGTAAGGAGGCAACCCTTGCTGCTGCCCGAATTAGTTTTTTCGAATTGAAGAATTATAGTATTGCTAGTGATTATTATCTCCAGCTTTTGAATGAGGGACCTTCTTCTGCTGATCGATTGGAGGCATTAAGAGGGTTGCTACGAGCCAATTATCATCAAAAAAACTGGGAGGCCGCAAGCCGTTTTGGGGACTCCTTGCTCTTACTCAAAGAAAAAACAACAGACGATCAAGCTTTACACGCTTTGACGTTAGCAAAACTGCAGATTGAACAAGGAAGGGAAGAGGGAGTTATACAAAACTTGCAACGGGTATTGCAATATAACAAGGCTGGTTTAGCTGCAGAGGCTCGTTTTGAAATGGCCACTTACTATTTTCGTCAACAGCAGTTAAAAACAGCAGAGAAATTTGCCTTTGAAACGATTAATCGTTCCGGTAGTTATGAGTATTGGGTAACCAAGGCTTACTTATTGCTCGGAGATATTTATGTTATTCAAAAAGATATTTTCAATGCAAAAGCTACTTATCAAAGTGTACAAGAAAACGCCTCAGATCCCCTGTTGCAAAAGGAGGCACAAGAAAAGTTGATGCGTATTGAAAATAATAAATCTGGAAATTAATGATGCAGCTACTTCCTATGAAATCTTGGATTAGCCTTTATCGGAAATGTGCTTGCGCTATGGTCCTTTTATTTTTTTTCAATGTAGAAGGGTATGCACAACCTGCAAGTGGAGTTAAGAGTGTGGATATCATTTCCGCCTATAAGCCCTCCATTCGAAAATTTCCCAAATTTCAGTTTCTTCCCAATTTGCCAACGCCGGATACTTCTAAAATGGCACTTCGCTATTCAATACCCACGCAGGGATGGCGCTCTGCATTTGTATTAAAGCCAGTTATGCCATTGGTGTGGCAAAAAGATTCAAACGTTGTTCACTCCTCCCTTTATATCAAGGCAGGGTATGGCAATTTTAAATCTCCCTATTTCAGGGCGCATTTTACCAATACTCCTTCATTATTGACTAGTTATGCAATTACTGCATTTCATCAATCCGCTCAAGGCAACCAAAATTTTCAGCGATTTGGTCAATCAGGGTTGATGATGCAGGGGTTTAAAAAACTACCCGCTTCTCCATTTATACTTGATGGGGCTATTGATGTTAAGCGTGATGCTGTATTTAAATACGGGGTTCCAGCTGGAATCATAATTCCTTCACTCGATTCCCTAAAAAATGTGTTTACAAGAGCCGGTGGCAGGGTAGGGTTCAGTCGTTCTTCTCTAACTGATTTTGATATCAATTATCATGGTGATTTCTCTCTAAATACATTTTCTGATCAACAAGAAGGACGTGAAATTGCTTTTCGTTTTCGCTTGCCTATCGAAAAATACATAGAGGAACACTGGTCTGTAGGCGTTGAGTTAGATGCGCAGTCAATTCAATTAAAACGGGAGTCGGTTAGTTTTCAGAATAGCACTGTTGGTTTCAAACTTGGTCTAAAACATGTAAATGGTAGATTGAATTTTAGGGCAGGTATTAATCCGGTCCGGGATAGAACAGGTAGTCAGTTACTACCTCAAATTTCACTCACCTATCAGCTAGATAGTAGTCGCCTTTTACTAACTGCGGGTTGGGAGGGGCATTTTACTGTCAATACCTATCAGCAATTATTCACGACCAATAATTGGCTGATGTTGCCTACTCAATTATTGAATACAAAAACGCGAGAGGTTTATTTTGGCGTGAAGGGGGCTCTTTCGCCTTACTTCACCTATGTCTTACAAGGATCTAGCCAGGTACATCAATCCATGCCCCTGTTTGTTAATGATACAAGCCAACTTTTGAAAAATACATTTCGTGTTGTTTATGAACCTCGAATGGTGCAGCTTCAGCTGAAAGGGGAAATAAACTATCAAGTTGGCCAGCGACTTTATCTTTTTTCAAAGCTTCAGTTGAATCAGTTTAGCGGATTGGTAGCGCAAAAAAGAGCTTGGGGATTATTGCCAGTGGAGTGGAGGTCTGGCAGCAGGGTGACTTTTGGAAATAATTTCAATTGGCAAACAGATTTGTTTGTGTGGAGAGGGGCTCCGTTTCTACAAGTAGGTGATAAAGTTGAACGCTTGAAAGGTTCGATAGACCTCAGCACACAACTAGAATTCAAATTTGCTAGAGCTTGGCAGGTTTGGACCAGATTTGGAAATTTATTTAATCAGGCCTACCAGCGCTGGGCGCAGTACCCAGTTTATGGTTTAAATTTCATGGCAGGTGTCGTATTTTCGCCAGAGCCAAAAAGAAAGCCTTGATTCCAGTCTTTAGAGAATATTTAGCACTTACAAATCAGCTTCCGCTGGTTGGAGTTGGAACTATTCGTGTTCGTAATATAGCCGCTCAGCTGGATATTGCTGCCAGAGTAATTGCGTCTCCCCGTCAAGAATTTTATTTCGAACAGTCTGATCAGGTAGATGCTCAGGATTTTTTGAACTGGCTTTCCTCTCGGGATAATCTTCCCGTTTCGGTGGTTCATGAGCAGTATGCCATTGTAATAAATCATCTCAACTCTCAAAAGGTTGAGTGTGATGATTTGACCTGGAAAGGGATTGGCAGTTGGAAACGTGATGCAGATAACACCCTACGATTTACCGCTTCGAATGAGCCCTATACCATCGCTGTTCCAGTGAGGGCGGAGAAAGTTATTCGTGAAAATACATCTCATGCTGTTCAAGTGGGGGAAGCCTCTGTTGACTCCATCACAATGGCAAAAAACTTGCAACAGCAAAAAGCTAAGTTCACTTTGAAAAGCGGGTGGGGGTTTTTATTATTTGTTGCTGTTATTGCATTGTCTGCATGGGCAATGCTTACTAATAAGTTTACGCCAGCCATGTTGTCTAACCCTGCAAAAGTTGTCCCAACTGAGACAACCCCAACTTACAAAGTCTGGTAATGAACGATTCTATACTAAATAGTTGCCCTGCTTGTGGCGCCACTTCTTGGAAAAAGGTTTTTGATCTACTCGATTACTCCATCACAAAAGAGCAATTTAGCTTGGTGGAGTGCGATCGTTGTACGCTGCGGATTACAAGCAATGCTCCTGGTGCTGAAGCTATTAGTCGCTATTATCAGTCCTCCGCATATATTTCTCATTCAAACACGCGTGAAGGACTTGTTAATCGCTTGTATCAGGCGGTGCGAAAAATAACGCTTGCTCAAAAAAATAAATTGATTCGCTCCCACTTTGGCGAGGGCAACGGATGTTTGCCGGATTATGGCAGCGGTGCCGGTGCTTTTGTTGCTTACATGCAAAAGAATAATTGGAAGGTTATGGGAGTGGAGCCTGCAGAGCAGGCTCGCTCAATTGCAAAAAATCAATATGGCGTTGAACTGCTTTCCCTTGCTGCATTTGATACCTTGCCTGTTGCTCATTTTGATGTAATAACTCTTTGGCATGTTTTAGAACATGTTCATACGCTTAACGAAACTATCCAGCAGTTACGTCGATTGTTGAAACCTGCTGGAAGGATTTACATCGCTGTTCCTAACTATACATCCTCGGATGCGGCCTTCTTTGGTCGATGCTGGGCTGCTTATGATGTTCCTCGTCATCTTTATCATTTTTCGCCTCCGGCCATGCGTCAGTTGATGAGTAGCCATCAATTAAAAGTGTATGCCGTTAAACCGATGTGGTTTGATTCGTTTTATGTTTCTATGCTCAGTACACAATACCAAGGTGGGCGAGTTGATTATTTAAAAAGCGCTTGGCAAGGAATTCGTTCTACCATCCGTACAGTACAGGATGTAGAGCGAGCGAGCTCTCTGATCTATGAAATAGGCTATTGACCCATCGTGATTTCAAATAGGAGAGGCCACCATTTCCCAGTCACATAGAATCTTTTTGTATTGGCATTGTAGGCGATTCCATTGGGGACTTCTGCGCCATTGTATAACTGCCTGGCTTGCTCCCAAAGTGTCGATAGATCCAATTTTGCAACCACTACTCCATTGGAAGGATCAATCTTTAGGATGTAAGGAGTGGTATATTGGTTGGCATACAGATATCCATCTACGTATTCTAATTCATTCAGGTTGTAGGTAGGGCTTCCATTTTCAGTAACCAGTTGGCTTTTTATTAATTGCATGCCATTGGGATTATAGAAGAAAACTTCACCACTTCCATTAGTAAGAATTAAATCCTGGCCGTTATTGGTGAGTCCCCATCCTTCTTTGTCTACACTAAATTCACCGATTTTTTTAAAATCAAGGGTGTATTGAAAAACCTTATTCTCCCGCCAGGTCAATTGATAAATAGTATCCTTGAGAATGGTAATGCCCTCCCCAAAATAGTCTTGGTCCAGTTTGATTGACTTCAAACTTTTCCCGTCTTTTAAATTAGTCAGGATTAGCCGGGAGCTACCATATTGGCCAGTTCCCTCATACAAGCTGCCATTGGCAAATTGAAGTCCTTGGGTGTAAGAAGTTGTATCATGGGGATAGGTAGCTACTACCGAGAAATTGAGCGGAAGCACGTTTTGGACGGATTGCTGATCCTCTTCACCAGCCTTTGGCTGGCAGCTTTGAATCAACAATAGCCCTACAAATCCGCCCAACAACTTTGAATAATGCTTCATTTGTTAAAAATATTGAAACGGTATGCAGCATTTTGCTGTAACCTTCTGTCTCTTACTAGTTGGGTTTACAGGTCGCAACCTCAATCATGCTTATGTAAAGGGCACCCGCTTTCGGGAGCCCTTCTTTTTTTATAGGTGGATAGCTTCCCCGTAAGCCACTTCTATGGCGTCCTTAACACTTTCACTGATAGTTGGATGTGGATGGATAGAGTTAAGCACTTCGTGGTAGGTGGTTTCAAGTTTTCTGGCAGTTACGGTTTGGGCTATAATCTCAGTTACATTGTAACCAATCATGTGTGTACCCAACCATTCTCCATATTTAGCGTCGAAAATAACCTTTACAAATCCTTCCGTATGACCAGCTGCTGAGGCTTTACCGCTGGCGCTGAGCGGAAATTTGCCAACTTTAATTTCATAGCCAGCCTCCTTGGCTTGTTTTTCAGTGTATCCGACTGATGCGATTTCAGGAACGCAATAAGTACATCCAGGTACGTTATTGTAATCGATAGGTTCTGGTTGATGATTGTATTTCTTTTCCTGGTAAGCAATGGCTTCTACGCAAATGATACCTTCTTTACTTGCAACGTGTGCAAGCGCTTGTCCAGGTGCACAATCTCCAATAGCGTATATACCGGCAACATTAGTTTGGCCATATTTGTCAACTACAATCTTGCCTTTTTCAGTCTTGACACCGGTTTCCTCTAAGCCAATACCTTCAATATTAGCGGCAACACCCACAGCACTTAATAAAACATCAGCCTCTAATACTTTTTCACCTGCTGCTGATTTAATAGTGGCCTTAACACCTGAACCACTTGTGTCAACTGCAGTTACCTCACTGCTGGTTAGGATGTCAATACCGTTCTTTTTATATTGTTTCTCCAACTCCTTTGAAATATCCTCATCTTCAACAGGCACAATTCTAGGCAGGAACTCCACGATCGTAACCTTTGTTCCCATGCTATTATAAAAATAAGCGAACTCTACTCCAATGGCTCCACTTCCAACAATGATCATTGATTTTGGCATGGTGGGTAGTACCATTGCTTCGCGATAGCCTAATATCTTTTTACCATCGATTGGCATGGTGGGTAATTGACGACTACGGCCTCCTGTGGCTATAATAATGTACTTGGATTCTACAATTTGTTTCTTGCCATCCTTGTCAGTAACCTCTAATTTTCCTTTTCCTGCGATCTTACCAAAACCCATGATCACATCGATCTTATTTTTTTTCATTAGGAACTGCACCCCTTTGCTCATTTTGTCCGCGACCCCACGACTTCTACGGATCACCGCGTCGAACTGAGGTTGTCCGGTGGCTTCAATTCCATAATCCTTGGCATGTTTGATATATTCATTTACTTGAGCGCTTTTTAAAAGAGCTTTTGTGGGAATACATCCCCAGTTAAGGCATACGCCCCCCAGGCTTTCTTTTTCCACGACCGCTGTTTTAAGCCCCAGCTGAGCGGCTCTGATTGCAGCCACATATCCGCCAGGACCACTTCCCAATACTAGTACATCGTATGCCA
>Ga0129336_10001094_pt1 | contig 16195 bp, 18 predicted proteins | sample CPB6_02_DNA_FD_96878 | JGI IMG/M metagenome (GOLD analysis project Ga0129336, IMG submission 96878) | Freshwater to marine salinity gradient microbial communities from Chesapeake Bay, USA - CPBay_Sum_0.6_0.2_DNA | ecosystem: Environmental > Aquatic > Marine > Coastal | place: USA: Chesapeake...
GGCGGAGTTCGACCCGGCGACGGGTGAAATGTCGCCGCAGGACGTGCTGCGCCACGTCGGTCCCGCCACGCGCCTCGTCGCGCTGACCGGAGCCTCCAACCTCATTGGCACGCGTCCCGATCTCCCCGCGGTCGCGGCGGGGGTGCACGAGCACGATGCGCTCTTCTACGTCGACGGGGTGCACCTCACCGCGCATGCCCCTGTCGACGTCGAAGCGATCGGCTGCGACTTCTACGCCTGCTCGCCGTACAAGTTCCTCGGGCCTCACCTCGGCGTACTCGCCGCTTCGCCAGAGCTGCTGGAGACACTGCATCCGGACAAGCTGCTGCCCGCAACCAACGTGGTCCCCGAGAGATTCGAGCTCGGCACCCTGCCCTATGAACTCCTGGCCGGAGTGACGGCCGCGGTCGACGTCCTCGCCGACCTCGTGCCGAGTGAGGGCACCCGCCGCGAACGCGTCCTGAGGTCCATGACTGCCCTGGAGGACTACGAGGAGGCGCTTCACGCACGGATGCGCGAGGGACTGGAGTCCATCCCCGGCATCACGCTCTACAGCAATGCCAAGCACCGCACACCGACCGAGACGTTCACCATCGAGGGCTACGACGGCGAGACTATCTCGGCGTTCCTCGCTGAGCGAGGCGTCAACGCACCCGCGAGCAACTTCTATGCGCTCGAGGTCTCTCGCTCCCTTGGGCTCGGCGATGCCGGAGGTGTGCGCGTCGGGCTGGCGCCGTACTCCAGCGTTGACGATGTCGAGCGGCTCATCGCCGGCCTCCGCGCCCTCACCTCCTGAGCGTCCACACCACCCGATTGGAGTCCCATGCTCGCCGCTGCAGCCACCTCTATCCATCCGGACGCACCCCTCGATGGCCTAACGATCGGCGACATGCCCGACCCGGTGGCTGACGACGGCTGGGTGCGAGTCGGTGTGCGCGCCGCGAGTCTGAATCACCACGATCTGTGGAGCCTCAAGGGTGTGGGCCTTCCCGCAGAACGGCTCCCGATGATCCTGGGCTGCGACGCCGCGGGTGTGCTCGACGACGGCACCGAGGTCATCGTGCACGGTGTGATCGGTGATCCCGCCGCCGGTGGCGGCGACGAGACGCTGGACCCGCGCCGGTCACTCCTGTCGGAGGTGTACCCAGGGACACTGGCGGACTTCGTGTGCGTGCCGCAGCGCAATGTGCTTCCCAAGCCCGACTCGATCAGTTTTTCCGATGCCGCCTGCCTGCCGACCGCGTGGCTCACGGCCTACCGCATGCTCACCACGAAGGCACAGATCCAGCCCGGTCAGACGGTGCTGGTCCAAGGAGTCGGCGGCGGGGTCTCGACAGCAGCTATCCAACTCGCCAAGCAGTTGGGTGCGCGTGTCTGGGCAACGAGCCGCGATGAGGCGAAGCGCGCTGCCGCGATCGATCTCGGCGCTGACGAGGCATTCGAGCCCGGCGCTCGCCTGCCCGAGCGGGTCGACGCGGTGATGGAGAGCGTCGGCGAGGCGACGTGGTCGCACTCACTGAAGTCCCTGCGCCCCGGGGGTCGGCTCGTGGTCTGCGGCGCGACCAGCGGCCCCAATCCGCCCGCGGATCTCAACCGCGTGTTCTTCCTCCAGCTCGAGGTGCTGGGCTCCACGATGGGCACGCGCGACGAACTCGCTGCCCTCATCGATCTGGTGGACGCCTCCGGGATCAGGCCCACGATCTCGGCGATCTACTCCCTCCCCGACGCACGCGAGGGATTCGCACAACTCGCGGGCGGAGACGTCATTGGCAAGATCGTCATCACGCCCTAGTCCCTCGCCGGATGCTCAGCCGTAGTGGGAGCGGGCGGCATCCTCGACCGTGATCCGCTTGCGAAAAACCCAGAAGGACCAGGCCTGATAGGCGATGACGAGGGGTAGGCCAATCGCCGCGACGACGGTGAGGACCGTGAGCGAGTACGCACTTGCGGCGGCCCCCTCGACCGTGAGGCTCACCGAGGGATCGAGTGTGCTGGGCAGGACGTCCGGATACAGCGCGACGAACATCGCCGCCACGAACGCGGCGATGGCGACTCCGTGCGACCAGAAGGCAATGAGAGGACGTCGACGCAGATTGGCCATGAGCGCGACGAACATCGCGAGCACAGCAGCGACGCCGATCAGTAGCGCTACGACGTCCCCGCGGGAGTAGGACCAGTAGGTCCAGGCCGCGAATGCCGTCATCAGGGCTCCCGCGATGACATCGAAGCGCGCAGCCCAGACCTCGTTCTTGATCTGCACTGGGCCGGCGGTCTTCAGGGCAAGGAATGTCGCCCCATGGGCAAGCGAGAAACTGAGCAGCGTGAGGCCGCCCAGTACCGAGTAGACGTTGATGAAGGAAAGCAGGCTGCGGCCCACGAACTGGCCACTGGCGTCGATCGGAATCCCGTGCACGATCCCGGCCCAGAAGACACCGAAGAGGAAGGCGAGGAGGAGCGAGGCCACCGCGACCGCGGTGTCCCATCGCGACCGCCATGCTGGCCCGGGCCTCTTGGAGCGGTACTCGATCGCCACAGCGCGCACGACGATCGCCACGATGACGATGAGCAGGGGCAGGTACGCCGCCGGGAACAGTGCCGCGTACCACGCCGGAAAAGCAGCGAAGATCGCGATGCCGCCCGTGACGAGCCACACCTCATCGGCATCCCACACCGGTCCGATCGCCGTGAGCATCTGGCCCCGCTCCGCCTCGCTCGCGCCGAGGAAGCGTGACAGCATGCCGACCCCGAAGTCGAAGCCCTCGAGGAAGAAGAATCCGGTCCATAGCACCGCGACGATGACGAACCACAGCTCGGGCAGACCCATCACGCCACCTGCGCAGGTCGTGGGGGCGACGGCTGTCCGGCCATCGGCTCGTCGTCGCCTGGGGGTCCCTTGATGACATAGCGGCGCAGCAGCAGGAACTCGACGATGGCGAAGGCGCCGTAGAGGAAGAAGAAGACCGGGAGGCTGACGAAGAGGAAGGTGGGTGAGATCTGCGAGACCGCGTCGCGCGTGAGCAGCATGTCGTAGACGACCCAGGGCTGCCGGGCGTTCTCAGTGAAGATCCAACCGAACATATTGCCGAGCCACGGCGTGAAGACGATCCAAATCGATACCGCCCAGAAGATTCGCCCTTCAGGCAGTCGACCCTTGCGGGTGCGCCACCAGGCCACGAGCATCCACGCTGCTCCGATAAGACCGAAGCCCATCATGAGCCGGAAGGCGTAGAACGCAATCCAGACATTGGGCGTGTAGTCGCCGGGACCGAATTCCGCCTCATACTGCGCCTGGAGTTCGTTGGCCCCGACAACGACTCCGTCGAGGGAATTGGTGGCGACGAGGGAGAGCACGCAGGGGATCGACAGTTCCCAGGTGTTCTGCCGCGCCTCCTGGTCAATGATGGCGACGATGCCGAGAGACGCGCACGGTCCCTCCGTCTCCCACAGCGCCTCTCCCGCCGCAATCTTCATCGGCTGCACATCGGTCACCACGACGCCGAGAACGTCTCCGACAATCACCTGGCCCGACGCCGCGATGAGGCCCATCGCGATTGCTGTGCGCCACGCCCATCGCATCTCGGGGATGTGCTGGCGTCGCTTGAGATGGTAGGCGGCTACCGCGAACACAAAGACCGATGCGGCGACGAGCCCGCCGAGAACCGTGTGTGCGTAAGCCCACAGTGCGAATGGCTGGAGGAGTACCGCACCAATGTCGTTGAGCACCGGGTAGCCCGTCAGTGGGTCGAGTTCGTAGCCCACGGGATGCTGCATCCACGAGTTGGCCACGATGATGAAGTACGCCGAAGCCCAGGTGCCGATGGTGAAGATCCAGATGCATGCCACGTGCACGCCGCGGGGCAGACGATCCCTGCCGAAGAGCCACAGTCCGAGGAAGGTCGACTCCAGGAAGAATGCAAGCAGGCCTTCCATCGCGAGGGGCGCCCCGAATACATCGCCAACGAACCTGCTGAAGACCGACCAGTTCATGCCGAACTGGAATTCCTGGACGATCCCGGTCACGATCCCCATAGCGAAGTTGATGACGAGAAGGCTGCCGAAGAATCGTGCCAGCCTCCTGTAGACGTCCTTGCCCGTACGCCAGTGAAGGGTCTCAAGAAGGGCGACATAGGGCGCAAGCCCGAGAGTGAGCGGGACAAAAAGGTAGTGATATAGCGTCGTCGTGGCGAACTGCAGCCGAGATAGGTCCACGAGGAGGTCGTCACCCACGCACACATCCCACCAGATTCCGCGTTCCGGCGTGGCACGATGGCGCAATGCGGCTACTCGACGGCCCCGCCGAAGGGGCGATCGCCGTCACGGTGACATCTTTGGAGATGACGTCCCGCGACGATCTCGTGGAGGCTGCGGCCCCCGACGGCGCGGCTTGGTACCCCGTGTCCACCGCTAAAGCGGAGATCTCGCGCGACTTCTACATCCGCGTCGGTGGACCATGGCATTGGGTCGACCGACTCACCTGGTCCGACGGGCAATGGACCGAGTGGACCGACAGGCCCGGGCACCATCTGATGGTGTGCCAGTCCGGCGGGGACGATGCGGGCTACGCGGAACTGGAGGAGCAGGGCGACGGCCTCGTCGAGATTGCGTACTTCGGGCTGCTTCCCGATGCCATTGGACGGGGCCTGGGTCGATGGTGGCTCTCGGAGGTCATTGCCCGGGCCTGGCAACTGCCGGGAACCTCGCGAGTGTGGGTGCACACCTGCACGCTCGACGGCCCCGCCGCACTCGCGACCTATACCGGGCGAGGTCTGCGACCGTTCGCCCGGGAGGTCGAGTGGCGCATGCCGGAGTCGCCAAACGACTTGCCTAGGCTGGGGCCGTGACCACGCAGCCGCCGGAAGATTCAGCCAGCAACACACCAGGGGTCCCGCCCGAGCCCGTTCCTCCGGTACCCGCTCCTCCGGTACCCGCTTCTCCGGCGCCCGTTCCACCCGCGCCTGCGCCCCCCGGCTATCCCTACGCACCGCCCCCCGGCTTCCCGCCGGCAGCGCCGTACCCGGTACGGCCGAAGACCAACGGCCTGGCCCTCGCCTCGATGATCCTCGGAATCCTGGGCATCACGATCGGCCTGTGCCTGCTCGTCTTCCCTGTCATGCCCATCCTCGCCGTCGTCTTCGGACACATCGGCATGGGACAGATTCGCAAGACGGGCGCAGCCGGGCGGGGCTACGCGATCGCGGGATTGGTCACCGGCTACATCGGAGTCGGCCTCGCTGTCCTGTGGCTCATCGGCACCATCATCGGCACGTTCACATCGCCAATGCCGACCTTCTGACCGCCATGTCACGCCGGGGCTTGACCCTCTTCATCGCGCTGTCGATCATCTGGGGCACGCCGTACCTCTTCATCCGCATCGCGGTGGAGTATGTCGAGCCATCCGTGATGGTCGCGCTTCGAGTGGCTCTCGCCGCACTGCTCCTGCTCCCGGTTGCCCTCGCACGCGGGCACTTCCGTGGCATCCGTCCCTACCTGCCATGGATCGGCGTCTTCGCCGTCGTGGAGATCACCGGCCCGTTCCTCATGCTGGGATACGCCGAAACGGTTCTGCCAAGTTCGACGACGGCCCTCCTCATCGCGGCGGTACCCATCGTCGCGGCCGTGCTCGCGCGCTCCCTGGGCCTCGACGCCCGACTGGGTGGCATCCGGGTCGTCGGCCTGGCGATCGGCATCAGCGGCGTGGCCCTGCTCGTCGGCCTCGACATCCCCGGCGACCAGTGGTGGGCGGTGGGAGCGGCGGCAGTCACCGTCGTGGGCTACGCACTAGGACCGATCGTCATCTCGACCAAACTCGCCGGCGCGCCCCCGCTGGCCGTCATCAGCCTCGCCCTCGCCGCCAACGCGATCGTCTACGCGCCCATCGCGTGGATCCAGCGACCGACGCAGGCGGTGCCCGCCAGTGCCTGGTGGTCGATCGCGGTCCTCGGAGTCCTGGCGACCGCAATCGCCTTCCTCGTGTTCTTTGCCCTGGTCGCCGAGGTCGGTCCGTCTCGCATGACGGTGATCACGTTCGTCAACCCTGCAGTTGCGGTGCTTCTGGGCGTCATCGTGCTCAGCGAGCCGATCACATGGGGCCTCGTACTGGGCTTCCCCCTGGTGCTCCTGGGCTCCTACCTGGCGACCCGACCCGATCGGAATCCCGTAGCCGCCGTGGAGGACTCACCGCACGCGTGAGCGGACTACGCCTGGGTGGCCAACCGTGCGTCCACCGTCTTCGCGACGTAGTGGTCGGCGAAGAAGGATGCGAAGGGGATCGTTCCCGCGAGCAGCACGGCAACGGTGCGCACGACGCTGAAGCGCATGCGAAACGAGATGTCCAGGCCTGCTGCGACGTAGAGGACGTAGAGCCACCCATGTGCCTGCCAACCGACGGCGTACACGGTCGCAAGGATGCCCTGCTCCGTGAGCCCGAAGGCGTACTTCAGCGGTAGGAAGACCACGGACATGATCGCGAGGAGCACACCCGTCACCCACGCCATGATGCGGAAGCGCACGAGCGCGCCATGCAAGCCCTTCATGCGTCCAGGCTATCGGGGTCTGCGCTCGGTGCTTGTCGGCTCTGCCCTTCCTCCGGGCTCTTACGCACCACCCACAGCCACCACATGACCCAGACAAATGCAGCGAAGACGAACCACTGAAGCGTGTACGCCGCATTTTGGAAGGGGAAGGGCACATCGGCCGTCTGAACAGTGAGAGGGACGGGCAGGGGCGCTGCGTCCGACTCAGGATCCTGCTCGGCTAGCACGAGGACAAGGGAGACCACGGGCACACCCCAGGCACGTTCGATCTGATCGCGCGAGATCGCGACCAGTCGCCCATCCGGCCGGAGCGGTTGGTCGGCATAGAAGTCCTCGAAGGGTTGAAGCGCACCATTCAGGGTCACCGCGCCTTGGGGCACAACGAGTGACTCACTCGAGGGCGAGTCAACCCAGCCTCGAAGGACGGCGATCGTCACGCCGTCGACGACAAAGGGTGCGATAACCCAGTCGCCAGGACGGCCGTCGAGCTCACGCTGAGCGACGAGGAGTTGCGCCTGGTCTGCGAAGTCTCCGGTCGCCGTGACCGGGCGCCCGACTGACGAAGCAGGAAAGCCGTCGATGCCGGCGGCTTCGAGAATCGGAATCGGATCGGCGAGAGCGGCACGCTCCGCTTCGAGGATGTCGCGCGTCCGGGACCCCTGCCAGGTGCCGGCAACGATGCACATCGCGGATAGGGCCACCGCGAGCATCGTCAGCGCCACGGCCCGCGCATTGACCCGCATGTCAGCGTTGCTCGTCGGTTCCGCGCTCCTCGGCCTCTTCGGTGAGCTCCGCGTCCTCGGCGCGCTCGGCATCACCGGGACCCTCGGGGAGTGAGGGATCGACCTTGGCGATCTGCTTTCGCATGGACCGGTAGAGGAGCACGATCGCGATGACGAGGAAGAGAACGGAGATCAGCGCGAGCAGACCCGGCGTGACACGGGACGGGTCGATGGGAGGCTCGGTCGGCAAAGGGCTCGGAAGCGGGCTCTCCTCGAAGGAGATGACCGCGAGGGACCAGTTCACGGTCACCATCATCCCTCCCGTATGCCCGCGAAGAGATCCGACTCCGGAACCTCGGTATCCACGTGGGAGATCGCCAGGTGGTAGTCATCGGTGGGCCACAGCGTGCGCTGCATCTCCAACGGAACCGCGAACCACATGCCCTCAGGGTCCACCTGTGTCCGATGCGCCCGTAGGGCGTCATCGCGCACGGTGAAGTAGTTGTCGACATGGACGCGTGTCGTCACTCGATCCTCCTCGCCTTCGTCCCAGTCCTCGAGCCAGTCCGCGTACGGGGACTCCAGGCCGGCGGCGACCAGGGCATCGTGGAAGGTCACCACGCGATCTCGCGTGAATGCCATGTTGTAGTAGAGCTTCTGGGGCTGCCACGGGGATCCCGCCTCCGGATACGCCTCATGATCCGCCGCCTTGGTGAAGGCCTCCATCGCCACCTCGTGACAGCGGATGTGGTCAGGGTGGGGGTAGCCGCCGTTCTCGTCGTACGTCGTCATGACGTGCGGACGGAATTCGCGGACCAGGCGCACGAGGGGAGCAGATGCGACGTCCAGAGGCAGATCGGCGAAGCAACCCTCGGGAAGCGGCGGCTTCGGCTCGCCCTCGGGGAAGCCGGAGTCCTCGAAGCCGAGCCATGCGTGTTGGACCCCGAGGATCCTCACAGCTTCGGCCATCTCCTGGCGACGCACTTCCGCGAGGCCCAGAGCATCCACATCCGCTTGGGCGGCGGCATTGAGCACGTCGCCGCGCTCACCCCCGGTGCAGGTGACGACCATCACGTGCACGCCCTCCTTGACGTAGTGGGCGAGGGTCGCGGCACCCTTGCTGGACTCGTCATCAGGATGTGCGTGGACAGCCATGAGGCGCAGGGGTTCGGACACCCCGATAGTCTCGCAAGGGTTGTTCGACCGCGCGACGGGAGGTGTCATGGGCAGCGCCATCGACGGCCGCACGCTCCCTCCCGACCTCCAGGCGCGCTACGGCGTGGGACGGCGACCGTGGCCGGCGATCATCGCCGGGGTCGCGGCGATCGCCGTCTTTGTTGTCGCCCTCGCCTTCGTCACGGCGAACCTGCTCTCGCCGACAGTGAAGTACCAGGTGCTCGCATGGCGCGATGTGTCCGCGGACCGCGTCGATATCACCTTCGAGGTCCGCAGGGCGGCAGAGTGGGATGTCTACTGCGTGCTGCGCGCCCAGGACGAGTCGCGTGCTGACGTCGCCTACACCGTCGTCGCCATCCCCCGCGGTACGACGTACGAGCAGGTGACCTACTCACTGAGGACGCTCGCTCCGGCTTACATCGTCGAGGTCCTCGCGTGCGAGGCGGGGTCCCCTCCCGAGCGAGTCGTGCCGCCTCAGTTCCCGCCCGGCGTCGTGCCGCCCGAGCAGCCCTGGACTCCCTAGCCGCGTACCCTGATGCGATGAGTACCGACATCACCTGGCTCACCCAGGATGCCTATGACCGCCTCGAGGCCGAACTCGAAGAGCGCTCGGGACCCCGCCGGAGCGAAATCACCAAGCGCATCGAGGCCGCTCGCGAGGAAGGCGATCTGAAGGAGAACGGCGGCTACCACGCCGCCAAGGAAGAGCAGGGCAAGAACGAGGCTCGCATCCGCCAACTCAAGCAGCTCCTGGAGAACTCCCGCGTGGGTGCCCCTGAGGCAGAGCACGACGAGGTGGCTCCGGGCAAGGTCGTCACGGTGCGGTTCGTCGATTTCGGGGACGAGGAGACGTTCCTGCTCGGGTCGCGCGAGGAAGCCGCGCACGCATCAGTCGAGGTCTACTCGCCGACCTCTCCGCTGGGTCAGGCGGTGATGGGGTCCCGGGTTGGTGACACCGTCTCCTACCAGCTCGCGAATGGCAAGAGCGTCTCGGTCGAAGTCGTAGGCGCACAGCCCTACGCAGGCTAGCGACTCGTCGACGTCCGGTAGCGGCGCACGGCGAGCGGAGCGAAGATCGCGATGAGCACCGCGCACGAGATGAGCGTGTAGGCGATCGGATTCTGCTGGGGCCATGCCTCTCCCACGATCCCGGTGGGATTGCCGAAGAGCTCACGTGTCGACAGGACAAGCGACGAGATCGGGTTCCACTGGGCGATCGGCTGCAGCCATGCCGGCATCGATGTGATCGGCACGAACGCATTGGACAAGAAGGTCAGCGGAAATAGCCACACGAGTCCGGCGGTATTGGCCGTCTCGGGATTGGGCATGTATAGGCCGATCCATGAGCCGATCCACGAGACGGTGTAGGCGAAGAGCAACAGGAGAGCGTAGGCGTAGATCGCGTTGAGGATTCCGTCATTGATCCGCCAGCCGATGATGAGCCCGGTCACGCTGAGGACGAAGAGCACGAGGATCTGCCGAGTCGCGTCGGCAAAGGTCCGGCCGATAAGCACTCCGCCGGATGCCATGGGCAATGACCTGAAGCGATCGATGATGCCGCGTTTCATGTCCTCGGCCAGACCCACCGTCGCTGCCGCCGAGGCGAAGGCAACGGTCTGACCGAAGATGCCCGGCATGAGGTACTGGCGGTACACGCTCGCGTCCGGCGCGGTCGTCGGATCGGATCCGGGGATCGGGATCGCGCCACCGAAGACGAAAGCGAAGAGGAGCACGAAGATCACCGGTTGCACGATGGAGAAGAAGAGCAACTCGGGGACGCGAATGGTCTGGATCAGATTGCGTCGCGCGACGACCAGTCCATCATGGAGGCTCCAGCCGAGAATCGGGCGGCTGCGAGTGGGCACGGCAGGGACGGCTGCACCATCCCCCCGCGCGGATACGGCAGGGGCGCTCATGCCTGCTCCTCCTCGGCCGCATGGCCGGTCAAGGTCAAGAACACATCGTCCAGGGTCGGGCGCCGCAGTGCGACGTCGGCGATGGCCACATGCGCTGCGTCCAAGGCCCGCACGGCTTCGACGAGGGTGAGTGATCCGCCGACCACAGGGGCGACCACACGCGAGTCCTCCGCGTCGATCGTGATGTCGCCCGTCGACACGGGGTGAAGGGCCTGCGCCGCCGCCTGCACCTGAGCAGGGTCGGAGACGACGACCTCGAGGCGGTCCCCGCCCACTTGGTCCTTGAGGACGTCGGATGTCCCCTGCGCGATCACCCTGCCGTGATCGATGACCACGATCTGCTCGGCCAATTGGTCGGCCTCCTCGAGATACTGCGTGGTGAGCAGCACGGTCGTGCCATCAGCCACCAGGTCGGTAATGACCTCCCACAGACCCAGGCGCGACCGCGGATCCAGCCCCGTGGTCGGCTCATCGAGGAAGAGCACTCGCGGCTTCGCGATGAGGCTCGCAGCAAGATCAAGGCGCCTGCGCATTCCCCCGGAGTAGGTGCGCAGCGACCGATCGGCAGCATCGACGAGATCAAAGCGCTCGAGGAGCTCCTGGCTGCGCTCCTTAACGTACGCCGATGGCAGGTGGTAGAGGTCACCGAACATCCGGAGGTTCTCGCGACCGGTGAGGTACTCGTCCACCGCGGCATACTGACCCGTGAGACCGATGATTCGACGCACCGCATTGGGCTTGCGGACGACGTCTATCCCATCAACCTTCGCCATCCCGGAATCCGGCTTGAGCAAGGTCGTGAGGATGCGAACCGTCGTCGTCTTGCCAGCACCGTTGGGGCCGAGAAGGCCGTACACGGTGCCCTCGGGGACACTGAGATCAAGACCGTCCAGGGCGACGACATCGCCATACTTCTTGACGAGGCCACGAGCCTCGATGATGTCGGACACGAGGGGTAACGCTAGTCCCGACTACTGCACCTCGGTGATCCGGTACCCCTTGTCGCGCAGATGACCGAGCAATTGCTCGCGGTGCTCAGCGCCCCGAGTCTCCAGATCGATGGTGATCTCGACCTCGTCCACGGCCAACCGCGGATTCGTGCGCAGGTGCGACACGTCGACGACGTTGGCGTCCAGGCCGCCGATCTCCGCGAGAAGTCCCGCGAGCGAGCCGGGTCGATCCGGCACATGGACGGTGATCTGCGTGAAACGGCCTCCGGCGGTGAGGCCGTGGCGGATCACCCGCATCATCACGAGCGGGTCAACGTTGCCACCCGAGAGGACAGCGACCACGGGCGTCTCGAAGGAGTTCGGATCGTCGATGATGGCCGCGACGGCTGCGGCCCCGCCCGGCTCCACCACCAGCTTGGAGCGCTCGAGGAGCAGGAGCTGAGCCCTGGCGAGCATGTCCTCGCTCACCACGCGAATATCGCTGACGTAGCGCTGAATAATCTCGAAGGGCACGTCTCCGGGACGGCCCACGGCGATGCCGTCGGCCATGGTGCGCATGGTGCGCAGAGGGACCGGATGGCCAGCAAGCAGCGAGGGCGGGTACGCCGCCGCGCCTGCCGCCTGCGCTCCAATGACGCGCACATCCGGTCGTTGGGAGGCCACAGCGAGAGCGATACCCGCGAGCAGGCCACCACCACCTGTGCAGACGACGATCGTGCGCACATCCGGGACCTGCTCGAGAATCTCCAGGCCGAGTGTCCCCTGGCCCGCCACGATGTCGGGATGGTCAAAGGGTGAGATGAAGAGTGCGCCAGTCTGATCGGCGAAGGCACGCGCCTCGACTATGGCCTCGTCGAGGGTCGAGCCATGGAACCGCACATCCGCGCCGTAATCCCGGGTCGCTATGACCTTGGGCATGCTGGCTGATCGCGGCATGAAGATCGTGGATTGGATGCCGAGCATCGATGCGGCCAGGGCGACCCCCTGAGCGTGATTGCCCGCAGAAGCCGCAACGACGCCGGCACTCCGCTCGTCTTCCGTGAGCTGGCTGAGCCGGTTATAGGCCCCACGGATCTTGAATGAACCGGCCCGCTGGAGGTTCTCCGTCGCGAGCCAGGCTGGCCCGCCGACGCGATCGGACAGCCAGCGCGCCGAGTGCACGGGGAGGTTGCGCACGACACCGTCGAGTCTGCTCGCAGCGGTCTCGATGTCAGCCAGAGTTACCTTGTCGGCCACGACCGCATCCTGGCAGATCCCAGCCCCGTAGACCCCGGCAACCGCCCCCTGGGCGAGACTGATTGCGTGACATCGACCGAACCCGACATTCGGGCGGCAGCACGCCTGGCCCGCGAGCGCGTCTACCACTCTGATGTTCCGATACCGCGCGACCGGCGTCGCGACGTAGCTCGCCCGCCGGGACCGAATCGCCTGCAGGCCTTGCGTGGCATGACGAAGGCCGGCGCGGCCCCGCGGTTCATGGTCGACATGGAGCGCGAGTACACGCCAATGGCTCACATGCGCCTCATGAGTGACCACATCTACGCGCTGACGGACCCTGAGGCGATCGTCGAGGTCTTCATTTCCCACGGGCGCGAGACGATGAAGGGTCGCGGTCTGCAAGGCGCGAAGGCCGTCCTGGGCAACGGCCTGCTCACAAGCGACGGTGACGTGCATCTGCGCCACCGTCGCCTCGTGCAGCCCGCCTTCCACCGGGATCGCGTTGCCTCGTATGCCGCGCAGATGGCTGCCCTCACCGACGAGCACGAACAGACCTGGCGCGATGGCGAGACACTCGACATGCAGTCAGACATGTCCACCCTCACCTTGGCGATAGTCGGTCGCACTCTCTTCGGATCGGACCTCACCGGTGATGCGCATGAAGTCGGCGAATCCCTGAGCGCGCTCCTCGACGGCATGGGCCGCTATCTGGCACTGGGGCCACGGGTCCTGAGCGTGCCGGCACCCGGGCGCAGCCGTGCCCTCGCCGCTTCCACGCGCATTGACCAGATCGTGCACCGCATCATCAACGAGCACCGCGCACAGGGCGACACAGGGGACATGCTGAGCCTGCTCCTTGAGGCACAGGAGGATGGGCACGGATTCAGCGACGACCAAGTCCGCGATGAGGCGGTCACCTTGATCCTCGCGGGTCACGAGACCACGGCCATGGCGCTGACCTGGACTTGGATGCTGCTCTCGCAGCATCCCGAGCGCGCCGAATGGCTGCATGAGGAACTCGATGCGGTGCTCAGCGGACGCACCCCGACCATGGAGGACATGGGGCAACTTCCCCGCTCCCGCGCGGTGATTGCGGAGGCCATGCGCCTTTACCCACCCGCGTGGCTCCAAGGACGCCGCATGCTCGCTGACATCGAGGTGGGCGGCTGGATGATCCCCCGCGGAGCGCTCGCGTTCGCTAGCCAGTTCGCCCTGCACCGAAGCCCCCGGTGGTGGGAGGCAGCCCTGATGTTCAGGCCACAGCGCTGGATTGGCGCAGAGGGCTCCTTCAGCGAGGATGCACCCGGCCAGCCGCGGGGTGCATGGTTCCCCTTCGGATGGGGCAATCGCCGCTGCATCGGCGAGCAGTTCGCGTGGACCGAGGCGATCCTCGTCCTCGCGACGCTGGCGCAGCGCTGGTCCCCCCAGCTCGTCCCGGGGATCAGCATCGAGCCCATGCCTGCAGTGACACTGCGCCCTCGCGCTGGCATGCCGATGACGCTCCGGCGTCGCTAGGCGCTGAGCCCAGGGCCCTTGGTTGCAATCCCCTTGGCGCTCGTGGTGCGTGCTCGATCGGCCGCGTCTCGCCCGGCGCGCGAAGCACTGCCAGCACGCCGGCTGACCGCACCCGAGTAGCCCGACCATCTCCCGCGAGCCGTGGAGGACTTGCGATAGAAACTGCGCACCTCCGACTCCTTGCTGCGCAGGACCAGCGCACCCGTCGTCGCCACGGCCTTGCCACCCGGGACTTCCGCCGGAATGTCGACCCGCTGTCTCTCGGCCTCGGCGAGTACCTCCTCGCGTGCCTCCTGCAGGCGATCCTCGATGCGATCGATGAAGGCTCGGTAGAACGCCGCTCGAGCGGTCTGAGCGGTGTGAGGCTTGCGCTGGCCGTCGCGTGCGACGTACGAGTCGCCCTTCCACTCCCCTGCTCCCAGCCATGTCGTGGCTGACGCCGTCATCTGGGTCGCCAACGAACCGAAGAGCGCCTCGACCAGCTCGATGTCGCTGGGCATCCCATACGCAATGACATAGGTGGAGTTGTGCGCGATATCGACCTGGATCGAGTTGCACCGTCCCACGACGACAAAAAGTGTCACCAGATGGGTGTTGGCTCGCTTGCCCCGCTCGCCGATGGTGATGGTGACGCTGGTCGGCTGCTCGCGGGCCTCGCGCTTGGCCGTGAGCGCTCGGGCCACCGCCAGGTCCACGCTGGCCTGGGTCGCGAGGACCTGCGCCTTCGCGAGATAGGCCTCAGCCTCATGGGGATTGTCGCTGCGCTCGGCCTTGACCAAGAGGGCGGCAATGGTGTCGAGGTGCCTCATCGCACCCGCTCCGCGACAGGCACGCCCGCACCGTCGAATGCCGCTCGCAGGAGCAGGGCCGCCTCAGGGCCGAGAACGATCTCGACCAGGCGCAGCTCATCCCCGCAGAATTCCGGACCGTGCGCGACCGCACCTGGATGGGACCGGGCGACAAGGTGGTGCGCAAGCTCGTGGAGAACGACCGTTTCACGTGCGGCCCAGCGCTCGCCGACGGCTCCGGTGATCGGTAGTGCGATAACGCCATCGACGTAGTGGGCTCGACCCGCGCCGCGTCGCTCACGCACACGCACGGGCCCCGCACCTGGCCATCGAGTGATGATGCCGATAAGCCCGAGAACGGCATCGACGTAGGCCTGGACTGAGGCGATGTCGGCAAATCGACGCTCGGTGGGCACCTGAAGGGGCGACCCGAAGAAGTCGATCGCACCCCCGCGCGCGAGTTGTCGTGCCCACTGCTCCTCAGCGGCGTAGACCGCGGAGCGATGCTGGTCCCTGGCCATCACCTGGACACCGTAATTCGTGAACGAGCATCATGGTCAATGCCGCGCGGGAGTCTGTGGATGATGAGGTCACTCCGACCCGAAGAGGTCGCGCAGCTCAGCATCGAGGCGCGCTACGTCGAACTCCACGTCCCAGTCCGCGGGCCGACTCACCTCGACCGGTGCGCCGTCGACCCGCCTGGGCTCCACCACGAGGAGCACGGCGGTGAAGCCGTGGAGGTGGTTGTCACCACCCACGGGGCCGATCTCTCCCGCGGCGAAGAAGCCGCCCACGGCCACGGTGCCTAGCCCTTCCCGCACGATCGACGCATCGTGATCCGAACTCGTGAACATCGCCCCGCCACGGCCATTGCACGTGAAGAGATAGGCCCCCACAGCGGCACTGTCGCGGCCGGCGAGTCCCACCACGGTGCGCAGGTCGGCGTCAGCAGAGTCGGCATCGCGCAGATGGAGTCGAACGAGCGATCCGATCTCGACGTCATCGCCGACCGACACTGCGCCGCTCTGGGCATCGACGCCGAGGATCCCGCGGATGACGAAGTCGGCCGCATGCCCGCCATCGACCCGATGATCGCGCGCAATGCCCACGTGAAGGCCGCGCACCGCAAGGGCCTGGTCGTCGGCATCGAGGCCCGCAACGACATCACGCAGGCGTTCCAGTGCCGGGCGACCGGCGAGCTCATGGACGGTGGTGCCGTCCGCCGCGGTCACCGTCATCGGGTCACCGACCGGTCGGCACCCCTGGCTCACGACGACGCGCACGGGTGATTCAGCGTCGAGGACAACGCCCACACCCCCGTTGTCGAACACCGCGCCATCCAGGAGGAGCCGGGACTGCCCACGGGCGCGACCACCC
>Ga0129336_10001096_pt1 | contig 16181 bp, 1 predicted proteins | sample CPB6_02_DNA_FD_96878 | JGI IMG/M metagenome (GOLD analysis project Ga0129336, IMG submission 96878) | Freshwater to marine salinity gradient microbial communities from Chesapeake Bay, USA - CPBay_Sum_0.6_0.2_DNA | ecosystem: Environmental > Aquatic > Marine > Coastal | place: USA: Chesapeake Bay...
AGTACATGGTCCTCAAGTTCAGCAAAATGCAATGGAGGAAATGGAAGAATCTAGAGCTCAAGAACAACAAGAGGGTCAAGAGGAACAAGCAATGGAAGAAGAACCTATGATGGCTCATGGTGGTTATCATTTACCAAAATATCAACTTAAAGGATTAGTAACTGAACCAAGTACTATGCCCCCAGGATATAGAGATTTAACTCCAGAAATAAAAGGAAAAGCAAAAAAAGTAGTGACTCCAACTCCTGATTATAATTATATTGGACAGGAAGAAGGTAAGACCTATTATGGTAAAGAAACTCCAGGAAAACCAGGAAAACCAGCTCAAAAAATAACTAAGTTCGCAAAAGATGAAGACTGGATAAAATATTTAAAAAAAGAAACTCCTGATCAAAGAAGAAGAAGAAAAGAAAGAGAACAAGGTATTCCAGCTACACCAGGATCACAAGATTATATTTATTTAGAAGAAGAAAAAAAACCTATTTTTCTTGGTGTACCTCCTAAAGAACCAGAAGAAAGAGATATTGAAATACAAACAAAGTATTTGCAACCAATAACTGAAAATGAAGTTTCTTTAGGTTTGCCATTGTATGCACCTACTACTTATGGAAGAAATCCTTTAAATTACTATAACATTTTACCTGAGTTTATTGATCCTAGATACCTTGACATCCAAAAAGAACTAAATCAAATAGCTAGAGGTCAAAGAGCAATCCAATCTAATATTGGTTCAAGAGGAAGTGCGGATATAGCAAATCTTTTACAAGCTCAAGCAAACGCAGCTGCTGCACAACAACAAGCTTTTGGACAGAAGTATAACTATGACAGAGCACAAGATGCTGCTGCTCAACAGTTTAACGCACAAGCTAAAATGAATATAGACCAGTACAATCAAGGTAGTTGGTTCCAACAGCTTGAAGATCCTATTAGAAGAAGAGAGTCTTTATTAGATACTCAAAAAAGAACTGATGCTCAAGCAGCTATGGAAAATGCTAGAAGAATGCAGGCTTTTTATGGTAATAAAGATTTTGTAGATAAAACTTTCTACCCTCTTAAAGGATTGACTAGTGAAGACGTTGCAAATGATCTTGGAAGAATTATGTTAAGGTCTTTAATGAATCCACAAAATACTAGCACTGCCAATATTACTCCTAGTGGAACTACTACATCTACTAATAAATATGGAGGAAGAGTAAAAATAAAACCAAAAACTAAGCGAAAGCTTGGAAAATAACTTTTTTAATTAAATTTAGTTAAGGATTTTTATCTTTAGCGTAAAATCATTATAATAGCAAAATTATGGGTTTTGGTCCTTATAGTCAAATAGTTAAGCCAGCAGAATGGGTAGATCCTTTAAATCTTGACCTATATGCTAAAGGTATGATGTACAAGCAGCAATTGGCTGAAAAGAATCTACAAGATATTACAGATACTTATAAATCAATTGCTTCCTTACCTGCATACGGTCCTGACAAGAAAAAACTTGCTGAAATAGATCAACAGTTTAGACAACAGCTATCTTCTATGGATATTAGTGATTTGTCAGACATGAGATCTACTTCTCAAATAAAAGGATTACTTGGACAATACACTACAAATGCAGATGTTCTAGCCATTGCTCAAAGAGGATCTACATATGAAAAAATGTTAAAGGAAAAAAACGAAGCTGAAAAAAAGAACAAGGTTTACATGAATAGAGGTATGAATCAGCTTTCCAAGTACTTTAACGGAGAAGACTATATTCAAAATCTCAAGTTTGGAAATGATGGTTATATTGCTCCAGACGCAGCAGAAATAATGGAGCAAGTTAAAAAAGTTGTTACTCCTGATGTAAAACTTGTACCTGATGGAAAAGGTCAATATCAATCAATTAAATATTATGATCCTGAAAAACTGAAAAAAGCATTTGATATGGTTACTTCTAGTAATCCAAATTGGAGCAAATTTCATAGAGATCAAGTTGAAGAAATGTTTGATGGTAAAAATGTTGAAGAATACGGAACTCAACATTATAATGGTCTTATACAAAATTATGAAGAATTGCGTCAGAAAGCAGCAGTTGCTATGGGTAGTACAAATGACAAAAAGAAGATTGCAGAATATAGAAAAATATATGATCAATATGGTGCTGAAATAGAAGAAGTCAGAACAAAATTAAAAAATCCTTATTTTGGAATAAGTTTTAAACAAGATTTTGTAAAAAGATCAGAACAACAAGATATTGATAATATGGTTTCTTCTATTAATTTTGTAGATCAAGGAGATATCAAAATGGATAGAGCTACGGAAATGTCAAAACAACTTGGCAATGATTTGTACAAAATGCAGCAAAAAGAATTTTATGAACTTTCTCCTTACATGACACCTGAAGACAGAGCTAAAATTGGAACAAGGAGACAAAATGAAATAAATCTAACTGGTTATAAACAATCATCAGAATCAGCAAAAGCAAAAGCTGCTGCACTTGCTGCAAATCCTAATCTTGCAGGAACAGAAATAATTCAAAGTTTAGGAGGAACATATAAAGAATTTACAGATTTACTTGCTGAACCACAAACTGATGGAACTAAAAAAATAGTAAATAGTCCTTTAACACAAGCAAAAATTGTTGATATAATTAAAGGAAGACCTGATTTATTTCCAAATATTCCACCAGAAGTATTACAAACTTTAACACCTGAACATATTGAAATAAGTGATGATTCTATTGAAGTAGATCAATCTAACTCATTTTTTAATACAACTTACGACATTACTCAATCAGAATTATTAAAAGCAGTTCAAAACACATATATGAATTCAATTACTCCTAAAAGAAATATAGGTTTAGTTGAACCAGGACAAGGAAAAACAAATTTAAATATATAGAATGGCGGAAACATTAAAAGATCTTTATAACAAATTAGAAAGAGGAAATATCCAACTTCCTGATTATAATACCTTTGAACAGAAATATTCTAAAGAAGGAGGTGCTGAAGATTTATATGCTAAATTAAACGCTGGTAATATTCAACTTCCTTCCATTAATGATTTTAAAGCTAAATATTTTACTGAACCTTATTCTCCTCCTAAAGAACCAGCTGGATTTTTTGAAGGACTTACTTCTCAATTTAGAGATTTATTTGGAACAAAAGCTGATCAATCTAAAGCATATCTTGAGGCTCTTAGAAAATCAAAACCAGCAACTCAACCAGGTCCTTTAAAAACAGACTGGGATGTATATAACGATTTAACAAATTTGTTAAAACCAGTTAATAAAAATCTTACACCTGATGATTATATAACAACTGACAATTACTTAAAGTCTTTAAATATTTCTACAAGAGGACAAGCTGATAGTCAGGATAATCCTTTTCAATTTGAGTATGGTACAATTGGAACTCCAGATAGTCACCTTAGAGTAAAAGATGATATTGAAGAAGTTAGAAAAAGAAAAGTAGGAGAAATAAGAAAAATATACGAAGATAAAATAAATGCACTTGATAAAAATCCACTTGAATATGCTTATGAAAAAACACAATCATTTCTTGGATTTGATAATGATATATCTAGACTTGAAAAAGAAAGAGATAAAAAAATAAAAGAAGTAGAAGATCAATTTGATTCCTATGTTTCTAATATACTTGACCCTCAATTAGTTACAGACAAAAGTCTTGTAAAAACTGAAAATTTAGGTATTGCTCAAGTAAATAAAAATATTGTAACAGACCCCATAACAGGAAGACAATACTTTGATGCTAAAAATGCAGCACAAGATATAAACAAATCTACATTAGGAATAAAACAACAAATTAGTGCTTTTGATAAAGATTTAGAAGCAGGACCAAGTTCATTTGTTAATCCTGAAACAGGAGAAATGACAAATCAAGGAAGTAAAATGTATGATTTCCTTGGGATGTATGGTATTGATTTGCAATATAATAGAGATAATAAATCTAGAGACATTGCAATGTCTAATTTTAATTATGGTAATATTTCTTCAGCAAAAAATATTTTTGGTTTTGATCTTGCTAAAACAAGTAACATTGAAAGAGATGGTTATGTTTTTAATGGATTAAAAGCACAAGTTCAAGTAATTGATAAACAAATTGAAGAAAGTCAAAAACAAATAGAAAGATTTTCTGCTTTAGCTGAAACAGGTAAAGGTCAACAAAGAAAAGAAAATGTCGATTTTATAAATTCTTTAAATCAAAATGTAATTGCTTTAAAACAGCTAAAACAAAAAATTACAGATTGGGGCGATGTAAATCTAGAAGATTATAAAAAATATTTAGCTTCACAAAAAGAATTAAAAAGACTATCAGATCAAGTACCACTTGCTACTGATTTATCAAACTTTGTTTCTAAAGGTATAATTGGACTTGTTCCTGGATTAATTGAAGTAGGTGAAAGAATTGCAGTTCCTCTTAGCGAAAGATCAAAACAACAAAAACTAGTTCAACCTGGTTCTACAAGAACAGTATCCATGGGTGAAACTTTTCTTAAGCAATTAGAAACTCCCACACTTGAAAATATAGAACCAACTATTTTACAAAAAGGAATAGAAGTACCTATTTCTGAAGCAGAAACATTTTCCAAACCTGAAAACGTATCAGGTCTAAATCCTTTTAACTACACTATTTCTGCTAGACCTTTCTTTTATAATAGCGTTATTGGTATAAGAGATATGTTTTTAATGGGGGGAATAGGTGGAGCTATTGAAAAAGGATTGTCTTCTGCTGGAGGAAAAGCAATTATGCTAGCTACAGAAAGTGCTGCAAAAAGAGAAGTAGCTTGGAATCTTGAAAAACAAATTGCTAAAAACATTGCAGCAGCAAGAGTTGCTGAAGAAGCTGGTTCTTCAGTTTTAAAATATAACCTTGCAAATACTGCTTTAGGAGCAACAAAATTTGGAAACAGAGTAGTTGCAATGACTGTACCTACTGCTGCTATTTATGGAAATGATATAAATAAAGAGTTTTTAAATGCAGGGTTTTCACCAGACGAAGCATTGAAACTTTCAGCTTTATCTGTTTTATTTGAATCTGGATCAGAAGCAATATTTGGAAATGAAATTAGATTATATAATGCTTTGGTTGATGGAACTTCTGATGCAGCATTAAAAGCAACAGCAAATAATGCATTAGAAAGAGCATTTAGGGATAGAGCTAAAAATGTCCTAAGCAAAGAACTCACTCAAGGAGAACTTGGAACATTAAAAAAATTCTGGGTAAACTTACAAAAATTCAAAAATTCAAAAGGTGTTAGTTCTGTATTAGAAGGAATAAAAACTTTTGGAGGAGGAACATTTAAAACTTTTGGAGAAGAATCATTAGAAGAAATTTCTACAAATTTAGGTAATGCTATATTTACTACTCCTTTAGGAAGAGCATATAATCCTGAATATCAAGGGGAAGATTTTTCCCTTGAAAACCAAGTAGCTACTGTAATGAATACAGTAGCAACAATGTTACCTATGGGTTTTGCATCAGGTTATACAAACTATAGAGATTTTAAGAAAAATGAAAGAATCGAAGGGTTGCAAGCAAAGTATGAAGTAGGTCTTAATCCTGGAGTTCACATTGGAATATTAAATGAATCTTTTAATAATGGAGAAATATCAAAAGATGAATACGAAAAAAGAGTTGCTTTAGTTAAAAAATATGGCGAGTATGGAGTAAGATCTACTTTAGAAAGTAATAAAGTTTCTGCTGAAAAAGGATATAATGTTTCAGAAGCTGACAATCACAGATTTAATCTTTTTGAAACATATCTCAAAAAAGACAAACTTGAAACTTTATTTACTCAAGCATTGACTGATGAAGATAAAGCAGGTTTTGTAGAATTGATTGCAAAACAAGATGAACAAATTATAAAATATATTACAAATGGTTTATATGAAAACGAAGAAGATAGAAGAAAAGCAAACATATCTTCTTTAAATTATTTGTTTAATGACGCAACTGTAAAAGCTTACAAAAACGAAAATAGATTAGAAGCAGTAATGGATCAATTAGTTGTACAATCACTAATTGAAAAAGATCCAGAACTAGTTAAAATGTATGAGTCTAAAATAAATCTTTTGAATAATAGAAAACAAGAAATTATTCAAAAGAAAAAAGAAGACGAAAAATCATTAACAGAAAAAGCTAATGAAAATAATGCAAAAGGTTCCATTACTGTACCTGGTTTGCTTTTAGGAGATATTAAACTTGATTACAATAAACCTTATTACTACACTCCTAATCAAAAAGTTAAAACAGAAGATGGGCAAGAAATATTTGCCACTAAGAAAATTTCTATTTTAAAAGATAATGGCGATGGAACTGTTCAAGTTTTAGTAGATGATTTTGAAGAAAAATCTTTACCAATAGAAATGCTTGGTAAATCAGAAATGATAGCTGAAGAAGAAGTAGAAAATTGGAAGAAAAGCAATTCACCAAAAGCAATTGTTTTTGAACACAGAAATGACTTATTTAGTTTTGAGTTTGATAAACCTTCTAAATCTAGAGAAAGGATTGTAAGTGGTAGAATTGTATATAATGCTTTAAGAAACGGTATTGATTTTATTTATAAAACAATAGATGGAAAAACTGCTGTTAAAGAACTAAGCAGAAAAGAAGTAAAAGAATTAAATAAAGGAAGATTAAAATATTTAAGATCTTATGAAACTGCTGAAGAGTTTTATAAGAAAACTAAAAAACTTGAAGAGCAAGCTGAAAAGGTTTCATTTGAAGAAAGTTTAATTGAACCATTTAAAAAATGGGAGTTTATTATTGATTTTATTGAAAGAAAAACTGAAGAATTAAACAACACCAAAGAATTAATTAAGAAAGTTCAAGAGAAATTAAATACTGCTAAAAAGACTTTAAATGATTTTGTAGATACTATTGATAATAAAAAATCTGTAGATGTACAAAATGCTATTAATATAGCAAATGATTTAAAAGAGCAAGTTGCAGAACTTGAATGGAATTTGCAAATTCTTGAAGAACAAAAACAGGATATTGAAGATCAAATAGAATATACAAAGAAATATGATCGTCCTGATTTTCAAGAAGGAAAGACCTTAGTAGATGAATTAATTGACGACCAGTTTAATTTGGAATTACAACTTGAAAAAGTAAATGATGTCATTGGTTCTTTAAAGGAAATGATTGATAACATTACAGATTTCATTAACAAAACTTTGGAATTTGTAGATGGTATTTATCAAAAAGCAAAAACTTTATATCCTAAAATACCTCTTGAATCAGAAAAATGGGTTGAGTTTGTAAGACAAAACCCAAATATAATGGAATTAAAACCTGAGTTTGCTAAAGACTTAAGTGCTTTTAATACGGTAATAAATGAAAATCTTGAGCAGATAGATGTAAAAGATAGAGAAGTAGAAAATCTTCGTAAGAGCCTTAGTGCAAATATTGAACTTGCTAAAGACATACAAAGTAAAATAAGGTTTCAACAAGATCTTATTGAAGAAGCTAGAAAGAACCAGGAAAGATTAAAAGAAAGAGCAGTAGAAAAAAAGATCAAAGATATTGCTAACGAAATATTTAAGAATCAAGAAAACAACCAAAGTTCATCTCAAACAAATTTTCCTGATGAAGATGTAAAACTCGTAAAAGAAGAAAGTCAAAAAATACCACTTGAATTATTTTTTAGCACTGCTACATCAGGAACAACACAAGAAGATGGTTTAAATCTTGAAGATCCTAACGTATTAAAACTTCAGAATTTTAGTAATAATATTCAAAACCCAGAAGAGTTTTCTTTTATTGTTGTAACTGCTGATAATGCTGCTGAATTTGGAATGCAGGATGCAATATATAAAGATGATAAAATTACTAATCAAGGAGATGATGAAAGCAAATACGATATAAAGCTTTTAATTGTTGATAAAAAAACACAAAATCCTGTAGATCAAAACGGAAAAGAAACTTCAAATCCTGCACAATATGTATTTACTTCTCTTCGCCAAGCTAGAACAAGTTGGAAAAATGGAGAAAAAGCATACTTTACAAGAAAAGGTAAGGAGCAAGAAGATGAAAAGATTGCAAAACTTTATGAAGAAAAACATAAAGAATTCAGAGCTGAACTTATTAGAGAAACTAAAAAAGGTAATAAACAAAAGCTTGATATCAAGTATGTATCAAGAGGTAGAAAAGTAAATGAAGGACAGCAAAATTCTGTAGTTGGTACTTTGATCCCTGAAGATTTTGATTTAACAAATCAAAAAATTATAACTGTACCTCTTCCTTCTGAAACTGATAGCAAAACTGGAAAAATACCTTATGGTAATGGAAATGTGTTAATAAACATGCCAATAGGTAGAGCTGTTGTAAATTTCGGAAACAGTTTTGAATTTGCATATAACAGAAAGTTTAACAAAAAAGACATAGACAAATTTGTAAAACTTTTCAAAGCTTTATATGATGCTTACAAAGCAAGCGATATTGTAAAAGTAAATACAATACTTGAATATCTTTCGCATGTATTGTACTTGCGTGATCCTTATTCCTCAACAACATACAAAAAAGACCAAGAAACAAAAATTGGTAGAAGTCAAATATTTATTAAAAACATTGATGGACAGCCTTATTTATATCTTGGTTCTGAAGGTGGAAGAATACCTTTTAATTTTGAAAAAGAAAACATAAATTCTTTTTTCAGTTTATATGCTTTCTTTACAGGAAAAGATGGTAAAGGAATATACCACAATATAGACTATAAAAAAGATGGTCAAAACATGACAGGTAAGCCATTTGTAGAAATTACAGGTGTAAATGAAAATGGAACTTTAACAACTAGAAAATGGTCATCTTATCAAGAATATCTTTTATCTAAAAAACTTCCTGATGGATCAATTAGACCTGTAGAAGAAATTCCATTAACTGTAAAAATAAACCCATCTGTACCAACTACCCCTAATAGAGCAGGTAGATATTTAGTATATGAAAATCCATATAATCAAGAAGTTACAGATTCCAATCCTAGATCTACAATAGTAGAAAAAACTACAAAAGGAAAAGATTCTAAAAAAGGAAATGTAAATAAAGCTACAGCTGGACCTTCTACAAAGTATAAAGAAACATTCTCAGCAGAAATTCAAGATCTTAAAAACTTAAAACCTGGCAAAGTTTATAGGTGGAAAGTTGAAAGAGAAAATGTTACACAATATGTAGATTTTACTATTTCTGAAAAGAACTATGTAACTATACTAAATCACAACTATCCAAAAGGTTCAGAAAAAACTTTAGCTAAAACAATAAATGATTTTGTTAAAAAAGATAAAACAAGAAAGGAAGGGGAAGAATCAAGTAAACCTGTTAAAGCAGTTATTTATGAATTGATCCCAACAGAAGATGTAGGAGCTAAAAAAGAACAAACAACTAAAAAGCAAGAAAAAAAGAAAACTACTGAAAAGAAAAAAGCACAAGAAAAAAAGAAAAAAACAAAAGAAGAAGAAGAAGATGAAGAAGAAGGAGGAGAGGAGTTTGACGAATTTAAAGAAACAGCAGAAGAGTTTAATATAAATGATTTATTTCCTGGAAATAAAACTTCAACAAATCCTTCTACGCCAACAGAAAAAGTTACTGTTTTAGATCCAAAAGATGTACAAGCGTTTTTTAAAAATTTAGAAGAAAAGGAAGGAGAGGAAGATCAAGCTTCTGATGAAGATTTTAGGAAATCAGTAAAACCAGAAAGCGAATACAAACTTGAAAATATTGAAGAAGCAAAGAATTGGTTAAAATCAGTTCTTCCTCAAATAGAATTCAAACTTGCAAATGGACTAATCCACAACAAAGCATGGGGGATGTTAAAAGGTTCCGTAATTACTTTGTCAAATCTTGCAGAAGAAGGAACTATTTACCATGAAGCATTTGAAGCAGTTCAAAAATATATTCTTTCTCCTAGTGAAATAAGAATGTTGCGTAGAGAATTTAGAAGAAGAGAAGGTACATTTATTGATTACGAAACTGGTAAAACTGTAAAATACTCAGAAGCAAGTAATTATCAAATTAAAGAACAACTTGCCGAGGAGTATAGAGAATATCAATTATCAAATAGAACAAAGAAATTTGAAGGTCAATATAGAAAACGCACCTTCTTTGAAAAACTTGCTGACTTTGTTGATTTTATAATAAACTATATAACAGGAGGTTCTGCCAGTATTAATGAAGTATTTGAAAAACTTTCAAACGCTCAATATAAAGACAAAGTAATAAATCCATTTGTAAAAAAGATAAATCCTGAGTATAGGGTTGCAACTGGAGAAAACTCTTTGAAGAATACTGACCCTAAAATGTTTAGGAGAATAATGGATTCAATGACAAACTTAATGTTTGAATCTATTTCAAAAACAGGAAAATCAATTTATGACTCTATCAAGTATGATTTGAAATCAAATGAGGAGTATGTTAACATGAGACAAAAGCTAAAGTCTTTTTACAATCTTACTATTTATAGCAAAGAGAAAAAAGGTTATAAGATTATAGATTTAGTAAAAACTATTACTGAAGATGATTTTGTTAAATTGATGAATGATCCTGAAATTGCAGTAATGTTATTTGGTAAAAATTACAATACTTCATTTATTAGAAATCTTTCAAATAAAATGAAAGAGCTTAATTATCTGCCTTATTCTTTTGATCCTACAGATACAAAAAAGCTTTATGAGAATTCTGATTTGTTTTACCAAGCTTTACAAAGAGGAGGTTCTAAAATTATGTTTAGTGCTATTTCAAATTACAACTATATTGATAATAATTGGGAAGAACTAGTAGGAGAACATAAAGAATTTGTTGCAAAATATTCTATTGAGTTTGAAACAGAAGAAGAAGAACTTGAAGAATCAATGTCAATTGATGAAAACAGAACTGGTCCCGAATATTCTCCAGAAATAACAAGAGTAAGTAGAAAACAAAATGCTTCTTTTGAAATAAAACTTTTGATAGCCACTTTGAAAGAAATGGTTTATGATTATAATAAAGCTTCAAAGTTTTCAGCTGAAGAAATAAAAACATCAAGACCAAAAATAAACGAACTTCTTTTGTCAAATGTTGTAGACTATGGAAAAGTAGTTATTGATTTATTATACAAACTTTCGCCTGCTACCAATATCCAGGAGATGTTTGATATTATTCAAAAAGCAGCTGAAACAGATGCTGTAATGATGGCTCTTGCTGATAGACTTAAAATAGGTCAAACTAATCTTACTGAGTTTGATATAGATTTAAGAACTAAGTTTTATATTTCTATGAATGGTATGCTTGCAAAATATAGCAAGCTTATGATATTCCCAAATAGTAAAATGGGAGATATTAAAGATGTTAATGAGCTAAATGATTTTTCTAACATTCGTGAAAATTGGATAAATGCAACTGTTTCAAATCAAAGTAAAATTATAAGACTAAATGAATCTACTAAAAAGTATGAAGTAAAAAAGGAATTTAAAAGACAAATTAAAAATATTGATGATGCGTTTAAATTCCTTAATGATTTAGGATATGGTTTTGATTTTAGTATAAATAAACTTGATGCTAGCGAAAAGGAAACAGTTACAAAAGAAACTATAAAGCTTTCTAATATACTTTTTAATACTAAAAATGTAGAACAACTTTTCCAAGATCATGCAGTGATACGTGAATCATTGAATGAATTGGCTTTAGTTTACATGAAGCATGCAAGTAGATATGCAGAACCTCAGCATTTGAATGTTGAAGGTGAACCAGTTCAAAATATTCTTTTGAATAACTACATTGCTACAATTGTAAAAAGCTTTAATATATCCAAATCTCTTGAAAATTTAATTAATAAAATTCCGCAACTTAACCCTAATTCTGTAGGAAATGGATTTTTATCATTTTCTCAAATACTTAATCCTGATTCTAAATTTTATAAAAATGGAAGACTTGTTAAAAATCTTTCAGTTCAAATTATAGAAGGAACCCAAGTATTAGAAAAAAACCTTTCAACACCTACAGATAAACTATCTTTAAAAGATAGAGTCCTTCAAGAGTTTGCTTATAATTTAAAAGGTATTTATTACATTCTTACTCCAGCAGACGCAAAAACACAATGGGGTATAAACTTTGGAACCTTTTTAACGCAGACTGAAACTAACGATAACCCTCAAGTTTTAAAGATTTTTAAACAATACTTAAAAGCAGAAATACTTGCAGCACAACAAGACAATGTTGGAAATCTTGAATTGCTTAACAAAACTGGAAATAAACTTAGATTTTTTCAAGATATTCTGACTTTTGATTTAGATTTAAATGGAACACCTGATCAAATCATACGGAATAATGAAAAACAAATAAACGAAGACATACTAAGTTTTATAAATTCACAAACAGAAAAAACTTACAAATATTTTTCAGACAATAAATTAATTGTAGACTTTTCTGAAAACAGTGATGAATCTGGCGAAGTGTTTACTCCTATTGGTCAAGAATCATTTACACCTATTAATTCAGCAGGATTTACTCCAGTTGGAGAAGAAGTATCAACTGGTAAAAAAATCATAATAGGCGTACCTTCTGAATTTAACAAAGATGGTTTAACTAATCAAGAAATAATAAATCTTATACGCTTCAACGAAATAAACTACATGTTTAATATCTTTGAACAGTATAAAGTTCTTTGGGGTGATCCAGCTCAATGGAAAGATCCTACTAAGAGAATTAAATCATTTACTTCTGGTAGAAATCTTTCAGTAAATGAAGATCCTGCGTTTAATGATTTTTACAATAAAAAGTTAAATACTTTATCTTATATTGATGAAGAGGGAAATCCAGTAGAAGTGGTTTTACAACCTGGAGATTTTGGTTACGTTTACTACAATGACGAAATGAGAACTTCAACTTATAATGACGTTACTGTAGAAAATTCAAATCTTAAAAATTACGATGATATAAATGAACCTGATGCCCAAGGACTTGTTTTACCTAATGGTTATAGAGAAATAAAACAAAGAGCAGGAACATGGGAAGAAGCTGATCAAGAACAACATGAATGGGATACTGCACTTTGTAGATGGGAAGTTACAAATGGTATAAGATGGGAAGATAGAAATAAACAAAATCCTGAACCATTAGGAATTAAAGAAAATCTTTATCCTGTAGGACAAAAAGGAGAACTATTAAGAAAATATGATGAGCAACTTCTTCTAAGAGGTAATCCTTATTTGAATAATTCAAAATCTGCTTCTTTAAACAATGATCCTTTAAAAACAGCTGTTACAAACGTACTTAAGCCTATATATTCTGGTCTTAAAAAAGCTTTTGTAAATGGTCTTGGAATAAGAAATAACTATAATTCTGTTGTAATAAATCTTGATAAGTTGTCTCTTGCTCCTATGACTTGGAGACTTGTAAGAGGTAGAAATTCTCAAGAGTTTTTTATTGAACATTTTAAAAAGAATACAACTTATATCAAATTTGAATCTGCAAACAAAGTTGGAAAAACTAATGATGTAGAGGATTTATATAATGAAAAAGGTGAAATTAATTTACAGAGAGACAAAAACGGAAACGTAATAAATATAAAACATGACGTTCTAGATTTTAAATATTTTGGTATTCAGGTAGAAACAAAAACACAAAAAAATTACAGCACTTTAGGTACACAGGTTACTAAGATTATAACTTTAAATTTGAATCCAGAAAAGAGAAAAGACCTTATAGAAAAAAACTCTCTTTATTTAGGAACACTAAAAGAAATTGCAAAGAAGGAAATATTTAAAAGATTTAATATTGAAGAAGATGTTGTAAATGGTGAAAAGGTATATAGATTTAAAGACTATGAAACTATTGCAAACTTTTTACAAGATGCTTTAAAGAAAAGAGATACTCCTGAAAATCTAAAGAATGCATTAAAACTTGATGAGGATAATAACTTCTATCTCAAGTTTGATATGATGATAGGTTCAGAAAGACTTGAATCTTTAATTACTTCTATTATAGACAAAGAAGTTCAAAGACCTAAAATGTTTGGTGGACAGATGCCACAGATTGCATCTACGTTATTTGAAAAAGACAAAAGGTTTGTTAAAAAGATTGTTAACGGCAAATCTGTAATGACTTCAGGAGAACTTTTATTTTATGGAGATGAATACGTTGAAGAAAATGGTCAAACAAGACGTGCTACAGAACAAGAAATAAAATCTGGAAAATCAAAAACAGCTAATTTTTCTGAAGTTTACCTTCCTTTCTTCATGAAGGAATACATTGAAATGGGAATAGAACTTTCAATTAACGATGTTCCAGAAGAATTAAGATATGGTATAGGTTTCCGTATTCCTTCACAGAATACGAACTCAATTGAAAACTTTAGAATTAAAGGATTTTTACCTGTAGAATATGGTAACTCAATTGTAGTTCCTTCTGAAATTACTAAAAAAGCAGGATCTGACTTTGACATTGACAAATTAAATATTTATTTGTACAATTATTTTATTGATGATGATGGAAAACCAAAGAAAATAGCTCTTGATACTAGACCTTCTTTTGACGAAAATGGAAATATAACAGAAGCTGCAAAAGAAAGATATGATGTTCTTGTAAGATTAAGAGATCCACAAGCAAATGTCATTAGAAAGGAATATGCTGAAAAAATAGAAGAAGTAAAGAAAAAACTTAGAGAACTAAGAAAAAGAGAAAATGAAGAAATAAGATCAATAAAAAATCAAAAAATATCTTCTGAATTAGAAATAGATGAATTATTTATTGCTAAAAAAGCATTAGAAAAAAGAGTTGAAGATCTTCAAACAGAACTTAGTGATTTAAAAGCAATTCGTAAAGACTTTGAAAAAGGTTTTAAACAAGACTATGATTCTACTAAATTAATGGCAAACATATATGGCTATCCTGGAGATAAGATTTCCATTATGGAAAAAGTCTACAACGATACTGTATTTGTTACAAATAATATAGAAGAAACCAAATTAGAAATTGCTGATTTGTCAGAAAGACTCAAAGAAATATCTTTAACCAAATACAGAAAAGAGCAAATTGAACAAAAATACGAAGAGAAGAAAAAGAATGAAGAGTATTTGCTTTCTTTAAAGAAGGAATTAATGACAAAAAGGAACAAAGAAATAAGTGAAATAGTTCCTTCTATGTCCTTGGAAGAGTTTGCTAAACAGCCAATCCTAATGCAAAATTCAAAAAAAGCAATTGAAAATGCTTATGTTGATAACATTAGAGAAATTCTTGAACTTCCTGAAATGTTTGAATTTCTTACTAAGCCAAACTCAGCTGTTCCTTTTAAAGAACAAGCTAAAGAGATAAACAATTTATATGGTATAAATAAAGAAACCAAACCTTCTTACTATTACCTTTCAAGATTAAACAATGCCGAAGATAGACACGCTTTCTTAGTTGGTAAAGATGCAGTAGGTATAGCAGCTTCTCATCAAACACAACATGCTATTTCTCAAGTAGTTGGGTTGTCTTTTTCAACAAAAGAAAAACCTAAATTTTATATTAATTTTGATTGTAACTACACTGTAAATGCTGAAGATAATTCTATAACTTATTCATTTGCAAATGTTTATGATAAAGCAGGAAACGTAATTTCTGAAACAATTTCAATGTTTGTAGATGGTGCAGTGGATATTGCAAAAGATCCATATATCTTTGATTTGAATGCAAATTACAATACGTATTCTATTTATCTTACAGCTATAAGATTAGGTATACCTTTAAATATTGTAACAAGATGGTATAATCAGCCTGTTGTTAGAGAATACATTAAGTTAATGCAAGAAAACAATTCTCTTTCTACTGAACTTAACAAAGAAAAGAAAACTAAAAAAGAATTAATTGCACAAGCTAAAAACAATGTAGGAGCATTAGTTGATTATCCAGAAAGAAATAAAGATTTTGATGCTGAAGAACTTGATGGTTACATAAAAGAATACGTACAAAATAAAAAAGACAGAGAAGAGGGAAAAGAAGGAGATACTTCATTAGATTTCAAACAAGCTCAATCAATGATGCTTGATCAATTCTTAATGATGGATGATTTATCTTGGGATCTATTTAGATTTGGACAAGCAATAAACCTTGACACATCAAGAACTGTATCTTTTGAATCTATCAGGATTAAAATTGCAAGAATGAATGATGCTTTAGATGGACCTTTTGCCCCATATGTTAAAAAAGTAATTAATGAAACATTCATTGGTTCAATTTATA
>Ga0129336_10001097_pt1 | contig 16173 bp, 17 predicted proteins | sample CPB6_02_DNA_FD_96878 | JGI IMG/M metagenome (GOLD analysis project Ga0129336, IMG submission 96878) | Freshwater to marine salinity gradient microbial communities from Chesapeake Bay, USA - CPBay_Sum_0.6_0.2_DNA | ecosystem: Environmental > Aquatic > Marine > Coastal | place: USA: Chesapeake...
GGCTCTTGATTAGAGCTAAACATTGTTGATGCAATTTCGATGCGCTTCAGTTCAAGGGCATCTTGAATCTTCGTAGCTAACGCTGCGCTGATAGCGTCACGAAACTCGTTCGCGTCTTGATTAGCAGCAGCTTGAATAGCGGTATAAATCTGTTCCATAGCAATTCCTTAAATTGATGATTCTATTTATAAAATGCTGGATATTTATGGAATACATAATTGTAATAAAAGGAGTTTATCATGAAGATCGGATTGATAGGCGATCTTATTTTAGATCGCTATTGTTATGGTAAGGTAGAACGAATTTCACCCGAGTCGCCTACTCCAATATTTTCTTTACAGAACGAACGAATGATTCCTGGTGGGGCTGGTAATGTTGCAGCCAATCTAAAAGCGTTAGGCGCGAATGTAGATTTTTATCATTCTACAGATTCTTGCATAAAGACAAGATTTGTTTGCGATAATCATATTCTGTTTCGCGTCGATAATGATCAGCAGGCTAGCGTCTGGTTCGATGGCACCGTGATGGATCAGGACGCAGAATATGTTATCATAAGCGATTATAATAAAGGTGTGGTGCGCGATCCGCTTAAAATCATAGAAAATCTAAAGGCATTCAACAAAACTGTCATCGTCGATCCCAAGAAGTCGCTGGATAATTATATTGGCGCAGACATAATCAAGCTCAACGAAAAAGAATACGCGAGCTATGTCGGTCAGATCGATTACATCGAAGCGGCTAAGAAATACGTCACTCGCGCGCTCGTGATCACTCGCGCGAGCAAGAGTGTTCTCATAGTTACTCACGATTCGATCACCGAGATTCCTACGGAAGATCATCAGGTCTCAGACGTGACCGGAGCTGGCGACGTTTTCATAGCTGTGATGACATTCTTCCTCGCTAAGGGAGACTCGTTAGAGAATGCAGTTCGTAAAGCAACAAAGCTAGCCTCTATTTCCGTGACCAAGTTTGGCACATATACTCTCACTAAAACAGATATAGAATCCGCTGATGTTAAGATCATATTCACGAACGGATGTTTCGACATCATTCATCGCGGACATATTGAGTATCTTAGAAAGTCGCGCGAATTGGGTGATAAGTTAATCGTTGGCTTAAACTCTGATGATAGTATTCGCAGACTGAAGGGTCTCGCTCGACCGCTAACGAAGCAAGAAGATCGTAAGGCTATTCTAGAATCGTTCAGTTTCGTAGACGAAGTTATAGTGTTTAATGAAGACACGCCATATGAGCTGATTAAAAAAATTAAACCTGACATAATCACAAAGGGTGGCGACTATGAAATAGAATATGTAGTCGGTTCAGATTTAGCAGAAGTTGTTATCATTCCATATGTTGATGGATATTCAACTACAAAAATCTCGGAGAACATGAATGACAGACATAGTTGAAAAAGGTTGGGGACGAGAAATCATTTTCGTCAATAACGACAAGTATTGCGGAAAGTTGTTGTGCTTCGATAAAGCTGGTTCTAAAGGTAGTATGCATTTTCACGGTAAGAAAACAGAAACGTGGTATGTGCAACAAGGTTCTTTCATCGTGTACTACATCAACACAGCAAATGCAAACAAATGTTCTTCTGTATTGAAACAAGGCGATACATGGACGAATGAAGTATTTGAGCCGCATCAGTTAGAAGCTCTTGAAGATGATTCTATCGTATTTGAAGTGTCAACTCCAGACGATCCAAAAGATAGCTACCGTGTTGAGAAGGGGGATAGTCAATCGTGAAATATATTGTCGATATTGACGGAACGATATGCAACAATACTTGGGGCGATTATCATGAAGCGACACCAAAAAGATTGCGGATCGCACATCTTAATAGATTATATGATGAAGGACACGAGATTCACTATTGGACTGCTAGAGGATCTGCTACAGGTAAAGATTGGCTTGGATTCACAAAGAATCAGTTAGAAACGTGGGACGTTAAATATACAAGCGTTTCTTGCGGAAAACCCACATACGATGTTTGGATCGACGACAAAGCTATGAGTGATAAGGAGTACTTCCGTGATACTGATAACAGGATCTAAAGGTTTTATTGGTCGTAACTTGATAAAGAATCGCGATTGGGATATCATCGCGTTAGATTTTCATAATCATATGGAAATATTTGACTCAGATTTCCCTTGGAAAAACATCACGAAAATATATCATCTTGGCGCATTATCAAGCACAACAGAAAATAATCTAGAGCGGATTCATAATCTCAATGTTAAATATAGTGTTTCATTATTTGAGTATGCAATTGAACATAAAATTCCTGTGACCTATGCTTCGTCGGCTTCTGTATATGGCAACTCGTTAACGTATCAAATCAATCCTCTAAATTATTATGCGCTGTCGAAAGCAACAGTTGATTACTGGGTGCTCGATAACATCGACAGATTCAGCAATGTAGTAGGTTGTAGATTCTTCAATGTATATGGCGATGGTGAAGAACACAAGGGAACGCAAGCAAGTCCGATCTACCAGTTCACCAAACAAGCAAAAGAAACTGGCGTGATAAAAGTATTTGAAGGATCTAAAGATTACTTCCGTGATTTTGTTAATGTGAACGACGCTATAGATTGTATGATTGTGGAAAAAGAATCAGGCATCTACGATATCGGAACGAACAATCCAGTCTCATTCCAATATGTCGCTAGTCTCGTAGCTCGCAAGTACGACGCATTCATAGAGGAGATTCCATTTCCAGAACAACTAAAGAACAAATATCAGTGGTATACTTGCGCTCGTAAACACTACGATCACAAGTTCATTTCAGTCCGAGACTTTCTCGAATCTTTGTAGCTGATATTGCTTGCGTTGCTTCATCTAACGTTTCTTGTTCGATCTTATAACCAACATCGCGCCCATATGTTATATTGACAATATTGGGCACAACTTGCACCGTGTACTGACCATAATACTTTGGTCCTAGTGCTTTGTGAATGCGTTCTTCTACGTCAGCAATATCAAATGGATTGCTGTCATTCCAGTTCTGACAATCACGAATCATGATGCAGACTTGACCTGTTTTAGCTAACGCACGTTCAAATAATGCTTGATGACCATCGTGCCATGGTTGCCAACGTCCAAGCATTTGTACTGTAGGTTTGCGTGGATCAAATTGTACAGGATGCTCGTTGTTGATGATATCTTTTACAATACGTTTTGCCCACCCTTTAGAATTAAAGTTTGTGATGCGATAGTCATATTCTGTTGGTGGCTCAAATAATTTGTTGGTGTCTTCGTATCGACCTTTCTTGATTGTGTCCATCCAGATAACATAATCAGGAGAACCATCTTCAGAAAATATCTTTCTTAGATTTTCAGTCGGACAAATAAATTCGCAGATAGAATATATCCCTTCTTTCTTATCTTTATTACCATATCTACCCATTCTTTCTGCTTGACGTGTTCGACCTGCTTCCGAGAAATCCCAGTCATCAAACATCTTACGCACAGAATCGGCGTTGTGCCAATTCACTGGCAATCCTTGAGCAGTAAACTCGTCGTACATTTCTTGGGCTAGAGTTGTCTTACCAGATCCTGGCAGTCCCATAATAAGAATCTTCATTACTTCTCCGCTGGAATATTAAACGCAATAGAGATGCGTGTTGATGATGACATGTTTCTTTTAACGCAGTGTTCTAGATAAGACGGAAACAGAATCATCTTACCTGTTTTTGGTTGAACTTCACTTACGTTTCTTATATTTGTATATAGAGCATTCCACATACATTTTTGTTTGGCTGGTTCATAATATTCAAAATTGCCCGTGTTAGGCATAGCTTGTACATAATACACACCAGAAATGATATTTCCATAGTGATCGTGTCGTTCTTCGTAGTTTCCCGGTTCAAAATAATTTATCCAAGAATGAATACTTGTTTTTTCTATTTTGGTACCATGAGCCGCAGCAAATTCACGAATAGCATTATTGATTTCATTCCGCAGATCAATCAGTTTAATTTCTGATAAAATATCATGATATGTGTGATAAGTCGTGTTGAGATTTTCATCTTTACGATATTGCATATATTTCTTGTAACTATCAGTCGTTTCCCATTGTCTAACAGCCAATAAAGTTTTTTCTACAACAGCAGAATCAACTTGATGTGTGCCAATCAATACGGGAAATTTTGACTCAATGTGCATTCATTTCTTCCAGTATTAGCTCACGCGCACGCTCGAGAGGTTCTTTCCAGCTGCGCAGTTTAGTTTGCTTCAGCACAGTTAAATTGTTGCCATACCACGGAGTCGTTTCGTTTGTACGAGTCGAAGTCCAGATATAATATTCAGCAATAGGTACACATACAATCGTGCGCTTACCCATTGCTCCCGCTGCGTGCACGAGACTAGTGCAGGAAGAAACAATCAAATCCATTTGATCAATAAAGTCGAGCGTGTCTTCCCAAGACCTGATCCTGTTCTTCAGCGATATCGTACCTTCGTATTCTTTTTCTGTGTCGATATAATAAATCGACGCATCTTTTGGCATAATCGCCATCATCTCGTCGAACGGAATGCGTCGATAAACATCCTGCTCGAAGTGTGGATTGCCGTTGACTTTTATACCGATCTTGAACTTCTTGTCGTCGAGTTTGTTCTTTTCCTGACGCAATGGCTTGAGATAAGGACCAGTCCATAATTGATTTTCTTTCAAGCCAAGATATCCCGGCAAACTCATCATATGAGTCCAGAGCGCATCTTTCGGAAAGAACAGATGATTAGTCGTTACCTCGTATCCGTGGCGTTTGAACAAGTTCACCATATCGGGACGATACATATGCCACGAAGAATACAAGATGGGGTTCATTCCTAGAGCTTTTAGATTATCGAGATAGCGAATGTTGATGATCTCATCACCAATACCACCTTCTCCATTGATGATAATTGTTTTCCCTGGATATGCACCACCGTCCCAGAACTTCAGCTTTAGCACATCTTCGAATAGGGGATTTTTCTTTTTGAATGTGTTGATGAAAAGATCGATTCCCTTTGACGTTTCACCAAGACGTAGATATTTGCCGCAGAGCGCATATTCTAACGATTCTTGCTTATCCATCTTTACTTGACGAGCGATTAGATCTTCGATGATCGCTTCTGCTTCTGTTCTTTTACCGAGAAGCGACAGATTAAATGCTTTGTTTGCTAATGTGTCGGGATCGTTTGGCTTTACTTGCAGATTTAAATCAATGTAAAATAAAGCCTTTTCTGGATAATTGTTAAGATTGTATGCTTTGTATAGATTTTCACGAGCAACATAAAGTTGCTCCGTTGTTCTGCACATAGAATAACATATCTCTGCGCATTTGAGATACAACTCAGCATACTTTACTTCGAGCGCTGCGCGACCCACAGATTCAAATTGTTGTAATGTTTTAGCCAACGTAAACATTTCGTCGAGCAACATTACTGCAGTCTTGCGCTTTTCATCTTTAGTTAGAGAACTGATGACTAAGAAAAGCGGATCGTTTTCTTGTTTATTCTCAACCATTTTTTACTGCGACCATGCGAATATGATATTCCATTACGATATTGTTGTGCTCGTGAATATAACGTCGAGCCTGATCTGCTTGCATTCCTTCAAATGCTTTTAGATACATTGGATCTGGAATTTCATTCACATCGACAACTTCAAAATCCACGTCAAAATAATAACCGAGTCTTGATGCTGCTGCGCTCTGCTCAATGCAAGCATCATTGTACTTTCGACTAAACAACGACAAACCGTCAGGCGTAATTGGTCGACGATGTGTAGGATCGTTTAAGTAGTAGTCGTGGCGAGGATGAGGAACACGAATATCAATGATAGCACCGTGTTTGCAAACGCGATACAGTTCTTGCAAACAGTGGAAATATCCTTCGCCCATATGTTCGAAGACGTGATGCGCGATTACTTGTTCGACAACATTATCTTCGATAGGCCATTTGTCTCTTTCCATATCAAACTGGAAATCTGGCTTAGTTCTTGCGTCGTAGTCGCAGTTTAGAAAGCCATCGTATTTTGTATCGCCAGCACCAAGATTAATTTTCATAACAACCTCACTGTTCAAATTGATTAGGTATTTTCGGATGATGGCCTTTGCGACAATCGAACTGACGACAGGCTAGTGGACGATCCTCATAGATTTTGCATTTGCGATCAGCACCAAAATAAATGCAACCTGTTTCTACTCTAGGAACTGCAATGACTGGAGTGAACGGATCTGCTTCGTTGTTCATAAATGTAAAGATGTACTTACCAGATTTCATTTCTGCTTCTGTCAAGTATGGCGATAACATTTCACAACAGAGCGTGCAATCAATCTTTTGACAAGGAACATCTGACACCTCGATATCGCGCTCGATGGTGATCGCTTTTACATGATGTGTTTTGAGCTTCATCGCCAAACTTCAAGATTAGAAAATTCAGCCCACAAATCAGGAGGGAGAATGGGCTCACGTTCTATATATTTTACTTCTTTTCTGATCTTGTGTAAACCATTAATTCTAGCGTCGAGATCATATTCATCCCAGGCTGCTTCGACATTATTAAAATCGTGTTCGAAGTATGGCTCGCCAATGAAATTATACAGAGCCCGCATAGTTTGTTCTGGATTCTTAGCCAACTGATCGTATTCTAGAACCATTATCATTTTCTTATGCGGACCAGTTATGCCTTCTTTCAATGAATCATATGCAAAACGTACAGGGCTTCCTGGGCTCATTAGATAGTATGCTCTATTGTAAACTGATTCTGATTCTTGTTCGCCATACAACTGAGACATTGTGAAAGGATTGTTGCGAAACAATACTTCAAAAGAATCTAAAACCCAACGAATATCACGAACACAACAAATTACTTTTGCGTCTGCGTGAGTTTGTTGCAGCATAGGTAAAAGAGTAGTCCAACCACGATTGGTATTGAAACAAACTTCTTTATCGATGTGCGAATGATAAGTTTCGATAAGAGTTTTAACTAACTCAATTCTTTTTGATTCTGGGCATTGAATGTGATATCCAGGACCAGCAAAAGATTCAGTAATAATTCTTCTGACAAATCTTGCTAATGGATTTGAAATATCAGAATGAAACTTTGGATTTTGATTAAGGATTGAAGTGAGTAGTGTAGATCCTGAACGTGGAAGCCCAGAAATAAAATGATATCGTTTCATAACAACTCCATAATGTAATACACATATTATATAGTCATGTCAGTAACTCCTGCTGTAAGACCATATCCGCAAGTTACTTGTTTCCAATTGGTAATACCACTAACTGTTGTTCCTGGTGAAGATCTATTTGTAGTCGTGTTTTCTCCTAATTGACCACGAACGTTAGATCCCCAAGTCCACAACGTTCCGTCAGTTTTTACTGCTGCAGCAGTTTTATGTACGACAGTATTACCACCTATATCTACTTGTTTCCACGTGGTTCCACCTCCAGCAGTTGTACCTGGTGAAGATCTAGCTACAATTGTGCCTGTGCCTAACTGACCAGTATCATTTAGCCCCCAAGTCCATAATGTGCCGTCAGTTTTTATTGCCGCCATAGAACTAAGCCCTACAGCAACTTGTTTCCAATTAGTTCCGCCACCTGCAGTTGTTCCTGGAGATGATCTATCTACAGTTGTGCCAATTCCTAAAGTGCCGCTAGTGTTATCTCCCCATGTCCATAACGTGCCATCAGTTTTAATGGCTGCAGCATTACCCTCAACATTTGATGTAAATCCTAAAGATATTTGACTCCAATTAGTACCACCGCCAGCAGTTGTTCCTGGTGATGATCTGGCTGTCGTAGTTCCAGTACCTAATTGTCCAGTTCGATTGTTACCCCAAGTCCAAAGAGTGCCGTCTGTTTTAATAGCAGCACATGCTTGCCAAGCTGCAGAAACTTGTTTCCAGTTGGTGCCGCCGCCCGCAGTTGTTACTGGAGAAGATTTATTTGTTGCGGTGCCATCGCCTAAAGCACCGGCATCCCAAACGAACGGAGAGCTAGAGCTAGCATTTCTACCCCATGTCCATAATGTACCGTCAGCTTTTATTCCTGTAGCATGATAATGTGCTATAGCAAGTTGTTTCCAGTTAGTACCGCCACCAGAAGTTGTGACAGGAGATGATTTAGTAACAGTGGAATTGTCTCCTAACTGACCGTCAGCATTATTCCCCCACATCCACAATGTACCGTCTGTTTTTACTCCACCAATAACTGAGCTTGAGGCAGAAGTTTCAATCGACTTCCAATTGGCACCAGCGCCAAGAGTTGTTCCAGGTGATGATCTTGAATTTGTTGCTGTAGCATTAATGCCTAATTGAGTAGAAGCATTTCCACCCCAAGTCCACAACGTACCATCATTGAAGAACTCTCGTTTGACCAAGAGATCATCAACTTCTGTAATTCGTCCGTTGTATGTTGTGGTAAAACCTACAGCCATTATTCTACATCTCTCAGTCTAAAAATTTGAACTAAGTTACCTGTGAACGAATGAAATAGCCATGGTCTAAAAAATACTGCCTGTCCAGGCTCCAACTCATAATTTACCTTTACATTCCACTGAAACAAATCTCGATAAGGAAATTCGTACCCTTCTAGAGCATTTCTTGCGCCGTCTTTGTGCTCGTATATATTGAAATATGTATGATCTAAAGCTACAACGAGTATCCAATCTTTAGTTGATTCAAAATCTTCAAAATGAACAAAAACATCAGGAAAACGAAACACACCAGAGCGATCCATATCTACTTCAACTTTACGAGCTATAACGGTTGAAATGATATCGGATATGTCGTCGGGGACATGATTAAAGTTCTCAATTTCTCTGCCAAGATCTTTCTGTATAAATGGAAGGCCGCGCGCAACCAATGATAAATTGTGCGCGCCATCTGGTGTATAGAAATCATCAATCGTTAATGTTTTAATAAATGCCATTCACCAATTACCTTGTTCTGCGATAGCAAACGCCGCATAATATCCGCCTTCAACGCTTTTCCAATTAGTTCCTCCACCTACTGTAGTTCCTGGAGATCTTCTAGATGTTGTTGTTCCGTCGCCTAATCCGCCATAACTTCCAGCACCCCAAGTCCATAGAGTACCATCTGTTTTGATTCCAGCACTAACATAACCGCCAACAGAAACAGATTTCCAATTAGTCCCACCACCAACAGTTGTGACTGGAGATGCTCTAGCTGTTACGGTGCCGTCTCCAACATCGCCAAAACTATTAAGGCCCCACATCCACAGCGTGCCATCTGTTTTTATAGCACCACACCCATAACCTCCCAAAGATACATCTTTCCAAGTTGTACCACCGCCTGCTGTTGTGCCTGGAGAAGATCTTCTATTTTGAGTACCGTCTCCAAGATTTCTTGCTTCATTATTACCCCAAGTCCATAGAGTACCATCTGTTTTTATGGCTGCTACTGCATTACTTTCTGTATTTTGTCTAGTCGACGCAACAGATACTGATTTCCAATTAGTTCCACCACCAGAAGTAGTGCCCGGTGAAGATCTTCCATAGGTAGCAGCAAAACTTCCTGCACCTAATGCTCCACCGTATGTATCAAATGTATTTCCACTACCAACAATTGATCCGCTATTAAATCCCCAAGTCCATAGAGTCCCGTCAGTTTTAACAGCAGCCATCATTCTAAATCCTGCACTAACCTGTTTCCAGTTAGTGCCACCACCAGCCGTTGTGCCTGGTGAAGAACGATTGTTGTTTGTTCCGTCGCCTAATCCGCCAAAACTACCATTTCCCCATGTCCATAGAGTACCATCAGTTTTAACAGCAGCCGATACAAATTTTCCCATACTAACTTGTTTCCAGTTAGTTCCGCCGCCAGCAGTTGTTCCAGGTGATGATTTGATTGCCGGTGAAGTTGTCCCGTCACCTAATGCGCCATATACTTGATTAAGACCCCAAGTCCATAGAGTACCATCGGATTTTACTCCTCCAGCAGCAATATATCCTAGTCCGTCCCCTTTAGATATGCTTATCTGTTTCCATGTGGCACTACTGCCTGCTGTTGTGCCTGGAGAAGATCTTGGTGTTGTAGATCCATAACCTAATTGTCCTACATCACCCTTACCCCAAGTGTAAAGTTCTGGACTTGCATATCCAGGCACTAAATCGGGATAAACGTCCATAAGATATTCTTTGGTAACGTATTTGTTACCAATATCAATGCCATCGTTGTCTCTAAAATTAAAAACAGGCATCAATCATTCCTCAAGATTGATAGCGTCTAATTCTTGTGCTGTTGTGCAAACATCGATTTGTGCATTCTTTGATACTTCCCAATCAAACTGAGTTTGAATATGATTGGCTATTGCAACAGCTATAGAATTGATTTCTGTTTTTGTAAGAGTAAACCAGCCAGAATTGAATTTCCATTGAACAGTTTCGTTGTCGTTCATCAGGATATATTTTTGTACGAACACATCACGCATTTCTCTAGATGTATCAACGAACACATCAGTTCCTTGCACGTTTGTTATCATGCCTGCCGTTTCTTTACGCCAACGAATTTCAGAAACTTTTGATTTCAAAGTATTTTTGATCAGTTCAATTGGCGTTGATAACACTTGGAATGTGCCAATAGCTTTGCCGGTTGAAAAATCCCAGAAGGGGCCATGTGGATATTCGATCTTAGAATTATAGCTCGGATAAACAAGTTCTGCTGCGTAGATTTTCGTATTCGCATCAATTTCAATTATTTCTTCATCGTTCTTGCTCATCGGAAGCTTGTATGTGATTTCGCAATCTTCCTCAAGAGAAGATTCAAACGAACGATAATTCCATGCCCTTGGTCCGTTGATCACAAATCCATTATGAACTAAAACATATGCAGTCATTTGTTTCCCTCTTTAGTCTGCTATTCCATAAACCATTCTATAGCCACACGAAACAGTTTTCCAAAATCTGCTGTTTGATACGGTTGTTCCTGGCGATGATCTGCTTGTACCAACCCCTGATGTTCCAGTTCCCAATTGACCAGAAGCATTGCCGCCCCAAGTCCATAGAGTACCATCTAATTTTACTGCTGCAGAAGATGTATCACCAAAAGCAAATTGTTTCCAATTAGTTCCGCCACCAGCAGTTGTTCCTGGAGATGATCTAGAAGTTGTTGTCCCATCACCTAATGAACCTAGTAAATTGGCTCCCCATGTCCACAACGTTCCATCAGTTTTTATACCGCCTGCACTAGAATCAGATTTAGATATATCTACTTGTTTCCAAGTTGTTCCGCCACCAGAAGTTGTACCAGGAGAAGATCTGTTTGTAATTGTTGAATCGCCAAGCTGACCTCTATTGTTGTAACCCCAAGTCCATAACGTACCATCTGTTTTTATGGCTGCTCCCATTTGATATCCAAATGATACTTGTTTCCAATTAGTTCCGCCACCTGCAGTTGTTCCTGGAGATGATCTGTTTCCGCCTGTACCGTCTCCAAGAAGTCCTTGATTATTGCTTCCCCAAGTCCATAACGTACCATCTGTTTTTACTGCACCTGCAGCTGATGAGCTGGCGTCTAAAGAACTTCCAGCAGATACTTGTTTCCAATTAGTACCACCACCAGCAGTTGTAATAGGAGATGATTTGTTTGCAATTGTTCCATCACCTAAAGCGCCGCGAGATCCATCGCCCCAAGCCCAAAGAGTCCCGTCAGTTTTTATCGCTGTTATGGTCAAATTACCGACAGATACCTGTTTCCAATTAGTACCACCACCTGCTGTTGTTCCTGGAGAAGAACGAGATGTTGTGGTTGCATCACCTAATTGACCGCTTCCGTTTTGACCCCAAGTCCATAACGTACCATCTGTTTTTATGGCAGCTCCCTGTCTTGAGTTTAATCCACCAGTAGCTATTTGAACCCAGTTAACACCACCACCTGCTGTAGTTCCTGGAGACGATCGATCAGTAGTGTTTCCTGATGCTAAGATTCCACTAGTAGCCCTTCCCCATGTCCAAAGTATGTTGCCCACGAAACGATCAATAATTTCCTGATCCGTCATAAAGACGCGATCAAAATCTTCTTCTAAAATTTCAAAACCAGACATTACTTACCTTCTAGTTTTTTTACTCTGGAAGTTAATTCTTTGATTGCTTCAATTAGAACGCCAACAACACCGCCATAGTTAATTGACTTTTCGCCATTGTCGCTTGTATGAACCAACTCTGGAAGCAGTTTCTCAACTTCCTGAGCGATAAGACCAATTGACGGCGTATCAGTTTCTTTCCAATTAAACTTAACGCCACGCATACTATTAACAGTGTTCAGTGCATCATCAAAAGTCTTGATGTTTTTCTTGACTCGTTTATCAGAAAGCGAGTTAAAGATTGTTGCGTTGAGCTGACCAGTAGATGGCGTAAAATATAGTTTAGTTGTTGAGACGATAGCCGAAGTCCAAGAGCCAGTAGATGTTGTTGACATTGCTGGATAATGTGTAGTCGCGCTTGCTGTTTCGTCCGAAAGCGTAGCTCCTCCTCCACCACCAGAAGAAACTGCTCCCCAGAACGTTGTTGTTCCGTTTGTTTTTAGAACATAGTTCGCAGTACCAAGAGAACCGTTGGCGATCAGTCCTCTTACAGTCGTATTGCCGGCAACAAATAAATTCGTAGAAACTGTAGCGCGTCCAGTGACACCAAACCAACCAGTTGCGTTGGCTATTTTACCGGCACCACCAATAACTGTATTGCCGTTAAAGTTAATGTTTCCGTTAGCGAACAACGTTCCATTAACTGTGGTGCGTTCTGAAACATTCGTTGGATCACCAAGAACAGTATTTCCTGCAACGTAAAGGTTGGTTGATACGCGCAAGCGACCAGTATGAGTAAGCGCACCAGTCGAGCCTATAGTTTTACCAGCGCCACCTAGAGTAGTGTTTCCTGTAACAGTTAAATTAAGAACGGAAATAGATTGTCCGTTTGCAAATCCGCCTCCGCCAGTACCAGAAACGTCGGCGCTCCAATAGACTGATGTTCCATTAGTTTTTAATACTTGTCCAGCTGAACCAAATGAATTATTAGCTTTAAGACCAACGATTGATGTATTACCAGAAACATCAAGATTTGTGCTGATCGTCGCGCGACCTGTATGCGCTAACAATCCAGAAGTTTGGGGATTTGATTTGGTCGCATATAACGTAGAAGCATTGGCTACTTGTAAACGATCACTAATCAGCGTGCGAAGAGCAGTATTAGTACCTGTGAGCGCAGTCCAGCTCGCACGAGTAGCAATGTATGCGTTTGTGTTGGCTAGAGCGGCGCGTTCCGTTGTTATCGTTTGATAAATTGCAGCAGCGTTAGCAACTTGCAATCTATCTGAGATAAGCGTACGCAACGCAGTGTTTGTGCCAGTAAGCGCAGTCCATGAAGCACGAGTAGCAATGTATGCGTTTGTGTTGGCTAAAGTCGTATTGACGTAGGTGTTCTGCGCAAACGTAGTACGAATATCTGTTCCATTTAATTTTAGGAATCCAGATACAGATGTATTTCCTAATGTAGAATTGGCTACAACAATTAGATTTCTAGTTGCTCTAATGTTTTGAGCTGCAAATGGCGCAAGTTCAAATGAAGCATGTGCTGTGTTAATATAAACATTAGCATCAGGTTCTAATGTATATTTGTGAAATACTTTAAATGTTCCTGCGTCGGACGCATCTCGGAAGAAACCTGCGTGAGCATATGTTCCATCATTATAATTACCAGCGAATCCTAAGTCTGGATTTGATACAATGCTATTGGCATTAAGATAAATCATATTATCGCTTGTACTTACATTGTTAGCGAAATATGAAGTAATACCACCTGTTACAGTCAGTTTACCTTGGATAGATACATTGGCTGAAAACGCGACGTTTGTATTAACAGATTGTGCTGATGCTTGAGAACCGGTTCTTTTAAGGAACGTATTGTTTACATAAGAATTAGCTGCTGCGTATGCTTTAGTTGCAAACTTTGCGTCGGCATTAGCAACTTGCAAACGATCATTGATTAATGTTCTTAGAGCTGTATTGGTGCTCGTGAGCGCAGTCCAGCTCGCGCGCGTAGCAATGTATGCGTTCGTATTAGCCAATTGAGATTTGATAAATGAGTTGGTGTTGGCTAATGCACTATTGAATGTAGTCGTGTTGACCTTAGTCGCAATGTATGCGTTGGTGTTAGCCAAACGAGTGTCGGCTGTTGTTTTGGTTTCATACGTTGCTGCAGCATTTGCAACTTGCAATCTGTCGTTAATGAGAGTGCGGAGAGCTGTATTAGTACCAGTAAGATTTGTATTTACAAGTGAAATTCTTGCGTTCGTATTAGCCAACGCAGCGCGTTCGATAGCGATTGTCTGATACGTTAGAGCAGCATTAGCAACTTGCAGGCGATCACTAATGAGCGTACGAAGCGCGGTGTTTGTTCCCGTGAGCGCACCCCAGCTCGCGCGCGACGCGATATACGAATTAGTATTAGCTAATGCAGAATTAAATGTAGTTGTGTTAACTTTCGTAGCAATGTACGAATTTGTATTAGCCAAAATTGTATTGACATAAGAATTAGCTGCTGCGTATGCTTTTGTTGCAAACTTTGCGTTAGCGTTAGCAACTTGCAGATACTGATTTAAAGTAGATCCAGGCCCTACAGCATTACCACCTGCTGTTGATCCGTCGCCGATATAAACTAACTTCGTATCTGTTGTGTAAATCAACTCACCTTCTGCAGGCGTAATTGAAGTTCGATTGGTCGACAATCCTCTACGAATTCTTAATGCCATATTAGTAAGATCCTAAGTCTAATGTAAATCCAGAAGGAGTAGAAAAAGTTCCAAAATCTAAATCACCGCCTCCAGCGTTATCGACTCCCCAATACACGCCTCCAGCGCCGTTAGATTTTAATACAGAGCCTGCTGATCCGGTTGAATTGTTAACAGTCAATGCACCAGTTATTTCTAAGTTCGTAACAGAAATAGATTGACCATTAGCGAAACCACTGCCAGCAGTAGAAACGTCTGTTCCCCAATAAACAGTTGTTCCATTTGTCTTGAGAACTTTTCCTGAAGTGCCAAGAGATCCGTTGGCGATAAGACCAGCAATAGAAGTATTACCGGAAACTGTAAGATTTTTCAGCTGCGAGCCTATCTCGAATACAGCTGTGCCGTTCGAAGAATAGAGCTTCTTATCTTTTGTGTTGATTGCTATTTCGCCAGTAGTGATATCTGAGACGAGCGGTATTTTACCCGCAACACTACTGCGTTTAATTTTAATCGTGGAAGCCACACCCAACTCCTATAAAGGAAGTGAGGGGAAACACTCGTCCCCTCACTGGTATTTTATTTTATATATTAGAACGTTCCGCCGTCTATTACAGCTTCAATCGTAGCAATCGCGTAACCTGTTCCTCCAGTATCAACTGTAGTTGTAGGTTCATTTTGCAATCCGTAATAGAACTTAAATACACCATCTGTAGCATCGCGGAACAGACCAGAATACTTAGTGCCACTAGAAACGTACTTAGCGTACAATCCAGTATCAACCGTGTCAGCTGCGTTGTTAGCAGCCAACTTAATCATTGAGTCATCAACGTTCAGAGTAGAAGATGAAATATAAGTTACTGCACCTTCAACGGTTAGATCGCCGTCAACAACAAGATTGCCGCCAATGCTTGTGTTTCCAGATACTGCAAGATTTGTAGAAATCGTTGCGCGACCGGTATGAGCTAACAATCCAGATGTTGCTGGATTGGATTTTGTAGCATAAAGAGTAGCTGCATTAGCTACTTGCAGTCTGTCGCTGATTAATGTGCGCAGCGCAGTGTTTGTGCCGGTAAGGGCTGTCCACGATGCCTTCGTTGCAATATATGAGTTTGTATTAGCAAGCGCCGAGTTGAACGTTGTTGTGTTAACCTTCGTCGCAATATACGAATTCGTGTTAGCAAGTTTGGCGTTCGCATCAGACTTTGTTTCGTATGTCGAAGCAGCATTAGCTACTTGGAGACGATCGCTGATGAGAGTACGGAGTGCTGTGTTCGTGCCTGTAAGAGCGGTCCATGAAGCACGAGAAGCAATATACGAGTTGGTGTTAGCCAGAAGCGTATTTACATAGCTGTTTGCAGCAGCATATGCTTTTGTAGCAAATGTTGCGTTGGCGTTAGAAACTTCTAGATACTTGTTAAAGTTTCCTGGCGACCAA
>Ga0129336_10001098_pt1 | contig 16164 bp, 24 predicted proteins | sample CPB6_02_DNA_FD_96878 | JGI IMG/M metagenome (GOLD analysis project Ga0129336, IMG submission 96878) | Freshwater to marine salinity gradient microbial communities from Chesapeake Bay, USA - CPBay_Sum_0.6_0.2_DNA | ecosystem: Environmental > Aquatic > Marine > Coastal | place: USA: Chesapeake...
CATGATTGCGCAGATATCTGCGGGCGGCTCATTTGTTGGAAAGGCATTAGCAAACGCGGGAAGCTCATTTGCCGAAGGTGTTGGAAGCATTGCCGACAAAGCCGTTGAGCTATTCACAAAGCCGAAGCCTAAAGCCGGCGGACCACGCCGCAAGACCTTGGCCGAAATAGGTGAAGAGCGCACTCGTGAGCGCATCGAGAGCGATATCCGCACAACTGAAGCTCTGGCGCGTTTGGCAAAGGCACAGGCCGAGCAAGAGGCAGCACAAGCAAAGCTTCAAGAAGCGCTGTCAGCGCTTGAAGACATGCAAGAGAATCAAGCGATTCTCGAAGAGGAAATCCGCCTCTTCGACGAGTACACCGACAGCATTTACAGCGCAGCCGATGCATTTGACACGCTCTCGAACGCGCTCGGCAAATCGCTCGATTTATTCCCTGAAATCGGCGACGGTTTCCGCGGCGTGCAAGAGGCCATGCAGAAGCACGCCGAGTTCGTCAAAGCGAACGAGGAGCAAGTCGCGCAAGGCTTCATGACCTCGGCCGAGGCCATCGCGGCAGGAGAAGAGTCGAAGACGAAGGCCATCATCGGCGGCTCGACCGAGGGCCTGGCAGCCATTGGCAAGTTGGTCGGAGGCCTCAAAGCCGAGTATGCCCTTCGCTCCGCTGGCGAGCTCGCCATGGGCTTCGCGACACTGGCCAACCCAGTCGAGAGTGCTGGTCACTTCGTGGCCGCTGGCCTCTTCGCTGTGGCCGCTGGCAAGGCTGCGTCTGGTGGCGGCGGCAAGGGCGCGAGTGCTGCTGGTGCTGATAGCGAGGCGCCGGCGACCTCTTCGTCTCTTGGCTATGGTGACGGAGGGGGGCAGCGCACCGTGGTGTATAACTTCTCAACCCTGCTCGCGGACCGCCAACAGGTACACCGAGCAATCCGCGACTCTGAGCTCGTCGGGCAACGCAACGGGTACGGTCGACGGAGAGGTGTCTGATGGGCTACGGAGCGCTTGCGCCTGTCTCCTCGGGCTGGACTGGCACCATCACCGCGCATGGCGTCACGGTCACGCCTCGTGTGCGTGAGAGCGTGGCGAGCCTCTTCGCCCGCCTCGCGTATGAGGTAGCGGCCGCAACGACGAATCGGCTGACCGTGTCGGTCTCCTCGAGCGGCATCGTTACGGTGTCGAGCACGGCCACGTTCTCGCTGGTGGCGAGCTCTAACACTGCGACCAGGACGGGATTCACGGGCACCTACACGAGCGCCTCGAGCTACACAGCCGCGACCGCCTACACTGGCGCATATGTGCCGACGCTGGGCCTCCGTTGCGATAACGGCGCATGGGTGCAGACCGTTGGCCAGCAGGTGTTAGACGGCTCGCTTGGCTATGCCGGTCCGCTCTCGGTCGGTCGATGCGAGGTATCGATGTGGACCTCATTCGCTGATGCGTGGGCTAACGAGGACACACCGACAGGTGTCTACGACGTGTGGCATGACGGCCGCGTCTTCGCGCGTCTGTGCATCGATACGGCACGCCGAACGCCTCCAGGGCGTCTGAGGACAGGCGCGATGGAGCTGAGGCTTGCAGGGGCAACGGTGAGCGAATGACAGCGACACAGTCAACAAACCAGGTCATCCAGACGCCTGTGCCGATTGGCGGGTGGCGGCCTGCCCATGGCTTTCTCTGGAGCTGGGTTGACACCGCACTCCCTGGCTATCGAGACATCACAATCGGCGGCACGCCTGCGACGATTACGGCTGGCTACAAACGATTCGATGAGTACGTCTCAGACCTCGACGCAGTCTTGCCGGCATCATGGACGGCAGAGTTCAGCACTTACGCGGGACAAGTGACGCTCTCAGGGCCAGCCTCAACGGTCTCATTCACCGACCGCATGGGATGGCTGCTCGGTATCTGTGGAGAGCCTACGACGACCTTCTCGAGCGTCACCTATTGCACCTCCGCGTTCGTGCCTCCTGGTGGCATTCCGTTGCTTGGCGTGACCTGGGACGAGGTCGACATTCAGCGCGACCGAGAGGTGTTGTACGACCGCAGCCGACGTCAGCAAGGCTATGTCTTCGGCGGCTCGCGCGTGTGGCGTGTCAGAGCTACCGTGACACGCTACGCCCTTGAAGCGCTCCTCACTGGCTGGTGTCTGCGAGGCAAGGTCACGATTCAATCCGCAGGCAATACCGGCACGATGTCCGGCAGCGACCCAGTCGGCGAACTGACCGGCCATGTCCTCGGACTCACCGACGTCTCTTGGATAGACGCGGAGAGCCTGCAAGGGCTCGCGTCTGTCTCCATGCTTGTCACGACCACCACAACTTGATTCCCTGTCCTCGGAGGACCCAATGAGCTTTTCGAACACCCTGGAGAACGAACTTCTTCTCCTCATCCTGAACAACAGCAACATCGCCAACATCGGTGACGCGACGGGCCTCCGTGGCTCCTCGACGGCGGGTGTGTTCTATCTCTCGTTGCATACGTCTTCGCCTGGCGAGGGTGGCACTCAGTCCACGAACGAGACCACTTACGGCAGCTACGCGCGCGTCTCCGTGGTGCGGTCTGCCTCGGGCTGGACAGTGACTGGCAACAGCGCTTCGCCGACCTCTGCCATCGACTTCGCCGAATGCACTAGCAGCACTGCGACCATCACGCACGTTGGACTTGGCACTGACTCGAGCGGAACTGGTAAGCTCGTGCTATACGGCTCGCTCTCGCCATCCATCTCCGTTGCCAGCGGCGTCATCCCGCGCATCAAGACCACGTCCACCATCACTCTCGACTGAGGTTAGCCATGGCCAACCCGAAGCCTCCACAGGCAGTGCGCGAGGCTGCGCGCAAGGCGCTCGAACGTCGCGAGGAGTACGGCCGCGGCGGTACCGAGGTCGGCGTTGCGCGGGCTCGCGACCTGGCCAACGGCAAGGGCATCCCCGAGGAGACGCTCAAACGCATGGTGTCTTTCTTTGCGCGTCATGCCGGAGACCCAAAGCAAGACCCGACAAGTGCGGCGTCGATTGCGTGGGGGCTCTGGGGCGGCTCTGAGGGCAGGGCATGGGCAGCGGCCGAGCTCAGGCGCATCGAGCGTGAGCGAGAGGAGGGCTGACGATGCCCATGACGAACTACAAGGACCGCGTCGAGGACACCACGACGACGACAGGCTCCTCGGATGTCACGCTTTCGGGCACAGCTCCGACCGGCCGAATCACTTTCAACGCCGCCTTCGGTAGCGGCACTGAGACCACGGCGGTCCGCTTCGCCTATGTCATCCAGTCGAGCGATGAGTCCGAATGGGAGACCGGCATCGGCTACCTCTCCGCTTCGACCACGCTGGTCCGCGAGACTGTCATGCAGAGCAGCAACTCGAACAACGCAGTCACATTCAGCGCGGGCACGAAGAAGGTCTTCGGCTCGCTCATCGGCTACCAGGCGCAGCGGTTCTTCGGCGCGGGTCGGTCGATACTTATGTCGCAACGCAACTTCCTACCCTGAGGGCATATGCCGCTTCCTCCTCCTAACCCCAAGCCAGAGCCGACGCTCGAAGAAAGCAAGGCCAACATCGAAGCCGCTGTCACAGCAGCGATGGCAGCAGATGAGGACATCTGCGAAATCATGGTGCCTTATGACCAGAGCGAAGAATTGATGCTTTGGGTTGAGGCTTCTGGTTTGCGCTGTGTTCGTGTCATTAGCAAACGCACAGCAAGGCTCTCAATTAATCTGAGACTTGCGCCTTTGGGAGGCGAGTGAAGCTCTAGTAGAAGGCTAGAATAAAGGAGCCCAGTAAATGCCAGGACCAAATTCTGAACCCATCTTCAGTCGCGTAGCCGATATACAGTGGGAAGAGTCGATCACTGCTACCGCCGTGACGGCCAACAACAACATGGACCTGACCGTATCAGGCACCATTTATGAGGTGTTTGTTGCTGATGCCACCAATGGTGGGTTCGTCAGGAACGCGCGTGTCAAGGTTGGTCCGGGCCAGAGTACGTCTGCAAGCGTTGTGCGATTTTGGTTAAATAACGGCTCAAGCGCAACCGCAGCATCCGCAAATTCTGCACTCATTGGCGAGCTTGGCTTGCCCGCGACTACAACCTCCGCCTCAGCGCCGCAAGCCGATTTCGATTACGGCTTGAATATGGCACTTCCGCCTGGGTATAAGATATTCGTCACTGTTGGTTCAACACTTGTTTCTGGAGCATCCACTCCTGAGCTGACCGTTACCATCTTCGGTGGGAAGTACTGATGATTGACCTCCTCCACCTGCCCGAGCCTGACGAGCGCACGGTCTGGTTTCCAGGCCAGGGTGAGTCAACCAATACGACTGGATGGCGTGTGTGGACAAAACCGCGCGGCGTCAGCATGGTTTCGATATTGGCCATCGGTTCAGGTGGTGGTGGCGGCGGTGGTGCTGGCAATATCTCAGGGTCTACCGCAGGGGGAGGCTCTGCTGGTGGTGGCGCGGCCATGGCTAAGATGATGTTCCCCGCGTGGGTGCTTCCAGATAGGCTCTATGTGCTATCGGTATCGGGCGGAGTGGGTGGTGCTGGCGGTAGTTCGGGGAATGCTGGTACTGCCGGAATCGCTGGGGCGGCTTCAATGGTATCAATACATCCTGATACGACGGCAGGAAATCTGCTTGCGACCACCTTGAACGGTGGTGTGGCTGGTTTAGCCGGGACGACTACGGCTGGCGGCGGCACTACTGGTGCCCCCACTACGCCATCAGAAACTAGTGCGCCGCTTGGTCAGATGGCGGCCACTCAGCTATTTATTCAAGGGACTACCCACAACACTGCTAGCACTGGCACAGCTGCATCCGTTGCGATTGATACCCAGGTCATATCTAGAGGAGCACCTGGAGGTGGAAAGACTACAGGCGCAGGCGGCGCGGGTGGAGGTTATAGTGCCCTCTCGAACACTTTGCTGACCGACATCTCGGGTGGCACGGCCCAAACAGGCGAAGACGCGTCATCTGGATTCATAAAGGCCGGATATCATTATGGCGGGTGCGGCGGTGGCGGCAATAATCTGGGCGTCGGTGGCCGTGGCGGCAATGGCGTTGCATGGGGCGCCGGTGGCGGTGGCGGTGGCGGCGGTTTGACAGGTGGACGCGGTGGTGATGGCGGCCCTGGACTCGTCATCATTGCGAGCTGGTGACATATGTTTGATTTTTCACACCTCCCACCAAGTGCTGTTATCAACGAATATATTTTTAGAAGTGCCGGCATTACGGCGTCGCAAATATGGTCAAAGCCACCTAATGCGCGATTAATATTTATGCTTGGCATAGGTGGTGGTGGTGGCGGTGCTGGTGGTGTTGCTGGAACGGCCGGAACGTCTCGCAATGGCGGAGGTGGGGGAGGCTCGGGTTCCACAATCATGGCATTGTTTTTAGCCAATGAAATCCCCGACAAGCTAATCATCAATTCATTTTCAAACGTCACTAATGCAGGAAATGGCGGCGCAAGTAACAGCAGCGGTGTTGATGGTGTTTCACTTATGATCATCAATTATACTAGCAACACAACACCCCCACAAGCTGCGCGCTATTTATTCGTTGGCGGCGGCGCTGGCGGAACTACCACCGGCGCCGGTTCTGGTAGTGGCTCAATTATTTCAGACAGTCGCCTATCGAGCAAAGCAATTTTCAGAAGTATATCAAATGGACGCGCTGGCACCTGGGTCGCCAATGGCCTGCCATCCACCACATCAATCGGCACAGCCTCGCCAATCCTCGGTGGTGGCGGCGGTGGTGGTGTGCTGACTGGAGTGCCAACGGTCTTCAACGGCGCTGGTTTTACTTCAGAAATCCCCGCCATACTGCCAAGCATTGACGGCGGCCTTGCCTCTTCTGCTCTGGACGCTTCCAGCGGCGTACGATTGCCGTTCGTTAGTGTGGGCGGTGCTGGCGGCGGAGGCAACAATAACGGCCCAGGCGGGCGAGGTGGTAATGGTGTCGGCTATGGTGCAGGCGGAGGCGGAGGCGGCGCAGGCGTTACCGGTCAAGGCGGACGTGGTGGCGATGGTGGTCCTGCTTACGCCTGCATCATTGCGTGGTGACTCATGATTGACCTCTCGCACATTCCAGAGACCCCAGGCCTGAGCGTCTTCCTGCCGCAGGGCGTGGACGCCAATTCATGGCAGACGTGGCAGAAGCCGCGCGGATTTGTCATGGCCACAATTTACGCCATTGGGCCGGGTGGTGGTGGTGGCAGCGGACGATCTGAAAGTCCTGCCGTAAATAACAGAGGCGGTGGAGGAGGAGGAGGCTCAGGTGGCTTGTCGAGGCTGACTATCCCGCTATTCCTCTTGCCCGACACGCTTTACATTCGTGTCACTCCTGGCGGCTCTGGTGGCGCTGCGGTTGCTCCGACATCAAACGGCATCGCGGGCAATGTTGGGTTCGCTCCAGCGACAACGCTCGTCTCTGTTTATCCGTCCACGACCACACAATATCTTTTTCTTGCGGCTAATGCTGGAAGCGGTGGCGCTGCTGGTACAACATCAGGCGGAAGTGGAGGTGGTGCAGCGTCTGCCAGTGCTACGACATCGGCGCCATTATCTAATCTTGGGACGACTCTTTTCAACGCAGGCAATACCGGACAGTCAGGCGGAACCAACTCGGCAGGCAACTCAATCACACAAGGCACAGGGTCTCAGATTTATGGTGGCGCTGGTGGAGGTGGGTGCGCTAATGCTGGCGCCGCAAGCAGCGGTGGAGGCGTTAGCGTACTAGCAAATACTCCATTTTTGTCATCTCCTGGCGGGGCTGGCGTGAATAGCGCTGCCCCTCAAAATGGGGGCAATGGCTTCTCCTGGACAACCATTTTCCCGCTAAAAATCTACGGCGGCACTGGTGGTTCTGCACCAAATCTTAGCGCATACGTGGGAGGCAATGGAGGCAATGGGGCCATGCCTGGCGCTGGTGGGGGTGGGGGTGGCGCCTCTATAAATACCTCCGGCGCAGGTGGCGACGGTGGCCCTGGCTGCGTAATCATACAGTGCTGGTGAGGTGACCGATGCTTGGCGCATATCCCATAGCGACACGACCTCTCGCCGTCCTGGCTGCGGGTGGCGCCATCATCGAGGCAGACGCCTCCGTCACCATCACCGCAACATCCTCGTTCGTCAGTAGCGCGACGGCAGGAGCCAGCTCCTCCTCGACGGCCGCTCTGTCGGTTTCCTGGAACTCTGCGACCATCGCACAGGCGGAGACCTCGACGACGTCCAGCGCGTCGGTGTCTTGGGATTCTGCCGCTATCGTGGCGGCCGCCAGCACGACGACCACAGAGCTTGTCTCGAGCTTCGTCTCGGGTGCGACCGCTGGCGTCGATGCCTCGACGTCTGCCGCACTTGCGGTGTCCTGGGATGGCGTGGCTCGTCAGACCATCTCAAGCGACTTCTCGACGACGGCGGCGCTGTCCTCGACATGGGAACTCGACGCGCGGCAGTACTCGACCGCCGACATGCAGACGACGCTTGCGCTGTCGACCTTGTTCGACGGTGCGCGCGTGTTGCCATCGGTTTTCTCGAGCGTCATCAATGCACCTCTCGGTCCCATATCGACGTTCTCGATTGCGAACGGCGGGAGTGGATACAGTCTGGGCCAACAGATTAGACTAGACGGCGGCAACAACGACTGTGTGATGACTGTCCTGACCCGTGGCCCAGGGAATAGCATCACGCTTCTGGGTGTGGCCAACCCAGGCACAGGATATGCCGTCGGCACATACACGACCACGCGATTGAGCGGTGCCAGCGGCACGGGCTGCGTGGTCAACGTGGTCAGCATCACGTTTAACCCTGTCCTCTGGCGCAGTGGTGCGACGAAGGGTTCGGTGTGGACCTCTTCGCCAGTGGTGACTCCGACATGGCACTCAGTCGCATTCGCTACCGTGGCGGCATCGTCGTCTTGCGCACTCACTGTCGACGCCGTCTCGGGTGCGACCGCTGGCGTCACATGGACAGCCGGCCAGGCGGCCTCTGTGGTGGCCGAAGGGCAGCGTCTCGTGTCGCGTATCATCGAGTCTGTGCGCGTCCAGCGCGAGGTCCGCGAGTGGCTCTCCGTAGCTCTTACCTTGACCGACACGGTCAATGTGGGACGCTCCATCGACGAAACGGTCAACATAGGTGAGTGATGGCTGCACAATACATACAGGCGGGCGCGACAGGGATGGTCATCACTCTAACGGTGCAGGATGAAGCAGGCGCAGCGGTCAATCTCACGACCGCTACGACGACCGAAATCATCCTGAAACCACCACAGGGCTTCGCCCTCACGAAGACGGCAAGCGTGGTCTCGCCTGCCACCGACGGCAAGATTCGCTATGTGACCGAGGCGGGCGTCATCAACCCGCCAGGCAAGTGGAAGGCACAAGCGCACGTCATCCTGTCGGGCGGCTCTGAGTACTGGTCAACCATCTTCGAGTTCAACGTCGGGGCCAACCTGTGACCACTTGGGCAGAGGCGCTTCAACGTGGCTGTTCTGTGAGCTATGCGCTCACGTTCGACGGCATCCCTTACGTCTTCGCTGAGGGCAGGCTTCGCACTGTCGCTGGTGCCGAAGTCGGCGTGCCGGCGAACTACACGCTCAGCGCTGCGCTCTGCATCACCGAGGGGCAGAGTATCGCCCACGATTGCGACCGCGAGACAGGCTTTGCCGCAGGCCTCGAACTCGACGTTCTGCTCGGTCGCCAGCAGCTCGCGGACGAGGGGCTGACGTCCACGCTCTTCGCTCGTCCGACAAAGTCCACCTATCTGACGAGCTCGGTGACCTCGAGCTCGACGACCACGTTCAACGTGGACTCGACATCGGCCTTCTCTTCGACTGGCACGGTCTACATCGGGCACGAGCTCATCAGCTACACCTCGAAGACCTCGACGACGTTCGCAGGCATCACGCGCGGGCTGTGCGGTCTGAGGCACTATCACCCATCGGACACGTCGAGCGGATACCGCCAGGTCACCGACAAGCCTGTGTATTGGGTCGGACGGTTCGTCACGCTCTACGAGCACCTCGTGTCGCCCGAGGGGCGTTACTTCGGCTCGACGCTGGCGACCGTGGGCACCTATTGTCGAGAGCTCTGGCGAGGGTATGTCGTCGAGGTGCCGCGACCTGAGATGGGCGGCATGGTCATCCGATGCGCTCCGCTGATTCGCAAGCTGGCGCAAGAGATTGGCACGGAGATTTCCGGGCGCGTCAAATATCACAACCTTCCGACTCGCGGACCATACATCTACACGACCTCGACGGACCAGCTGCGCGCCAAGCTAGTGAGTGGTAGCGGCTCGCATGACGTGTGGAGCCAACCCAACGCAAACGGCCTTGGATTCGGTCCATTCTGGCGATGGTCAGCCAACACGGAGCAGAGCCTGCAATCGCAAATTGGTAGTGGCCATCGCGTCTCTGTGACACATTCGCCGCTTGGCGTTGGCGTTATAATCGAAGCTACCGGCTCTCATAGTTGGATTCTCGACTCAACTGCGTGGTTTGCGCCTGCCGTAACAGTTAGCGTGGAAGGCACAGCCTTCGTGATGCCGTTCGCTTGGGGCGATGGCATGCCGGATTTTGACGACTGCTGGCTCGTCGTGGAGCTCGATGCTTCGGATGCATATGTGCCGGCGTCCCCTACAGGTGGCGGACTCATGTATGTGACCGTCGGCGAGCAGAAGGAGCTCGTGTACTACTCCGAGGTGGATTCTACGACGGGAGAGGACGAAACGCTGTATGCATTCCACATTGTGCGCAGAGCCATCAACGGTGTCAGAGTTAATCCGTACACCGCAAGCTCTGCGTCTGTGACGCTGTGCGCTGGCAATTTTGGAAGCTGGACGGAAAACATTTTGACGCTGGCGACATCAAGCGGCCTCGCCTCCGAGCGTGGCGCTTATGACACGCTGACTTATGGTTACGGTCTCGGCATTCCTGGCACTGATTTTGGCGACCTTGGCGTCGACTCACTCGACTTCGCCATCGCGTCGACATCTAGCATCAGTCTCGAGGATGTGCTCGGCGGCCATCTTGTGCTTTCGCAATTCGCTCTCGCGCCTCGCCAGGAGGGCGGCGTGATTGGCATGGAGGTCGTATCCACGCGCGTCGTTTCCGCTGGACTGACATCGTTGCCGGCGGCTGATGTGCTATTGACAGGCCATGGTGCGCCTCAGCTGTTGCCATCGCCTAATCAGGTCAGAGTCACGCCATCAGGAGATAGCGAAGGTGACATCCGAATAATTCGCGATGCCAGCCGGGTCCAGAATGAAGGGCTCTCCGAGCTCGAGATTGCGCTTCCGCCTCAAGAACCGATACTCGGCAAAGGCGCAAGCCTGCTTGCAAATAGCGACGGGCTGGCGGCTGTAGACCTTGAGGTTCCGCCATGGGTAACACATCAAATCGGCGACGCACTTGATGTGACCACGGCGCATCCGATGCTGTATGACTGGGCGACCGGGGCATGGGGCGCGGCGACAATCCCAGCGCGAGTAGTCGGGCATGCTCGCGACCTATGGTCTGGCACTCAAAAGCTCACACTCATCATCGGCGGACAGGTCAAGCCTTCGACGTTGTATTGCCCTTCGGCCATCGTGACGACAGCCGTTAGCACGACAGAATTGCGAATTGATTCAGGCCTTGGTCAATACTTCACAGCGTCATCGACTGTCGCCATTTACAAGCCGGGCGATGAGGCGACTCAATACGAGACGCGCACAATCGCCAGCATTACGACCGGCACATCTTACGACACGATTACGTTGAGTTCTGCGCTTTCTGCCGTCACAGCGGCGGCCGGAATCGTCATCACCTATCCAGACTCAGGCTCGGCATCTGTTGCGCAGCTGCGCTATATGTACGAAAAAGCAACTTATTTCTGGCGGTGATTTATGGCGACTTCGTACACATTGAACGCTGGGATTGTCGGAGCGATTGAAGGCACGGACACAAGGTGGGCCAACCTGATTACCAATCATGCCGGCATTCAGGATGCCTACGCACCTTCAATCGTGGATATGCCACGGCTTGTGACGTCTACTAGCACGACCATTCAGGACCGATTGACGTTCAAAATCAGGCGCAACTCTGCACTGCACACCGTTCGCTTTCTTTTGCGCGCCGTGGCCAACACTGGCACTGGCGTTATTACCTGTTCGGTCGGCGGCTCTTCTGCGTCTGCCGCCATATCTGGCGCGGTGGTGACCTATACGGTCGACGTGGCTGGTGACGATGACGCGACTTGCGTCGTCAAGATGAAGGTCGATTCACCTGGCGATTCAATCACCTTGTCAGCGATTCAGGTCTATATCGTGACCGATGGCACGGAGCCGGATTGGGTCGCGGTAGGGACCAGGTGGTACACATCGAGCGACGCGGCAATTCCAGCGAAAATCATATCCGATATGCGCGATGGGCCAACGTTTCTTGCGCAGGATAGGATGGCTCCGCTCTGCTACCACATCGCAGATATCGAACAGTCTGTCAGCGGCAAGAACTTCGAGGCCTGGGGCACAGCTAACACCACGCTTCAACAGCCCGTTGGAAGGCTGTGGATACCAAGACATGACACCGCAATCAGGACTTGCCGCCTCGACGCATACACAACCGCAACAGGCTCGGCCGCGTTCAAGGTGCTAGTAGGCTCTCAGGTGTGGGAGTGGACCGCGACAGGCTGGTCTACGACTACGATGGAGCTCGGGCCAGGCCCGCATGATGTGTATGCGTTCTGCACGCCAACCGCATCAACTAATGCGGTCATCCGCTCGTTGCAGATTTGGCGAGGAGACTACTGATGCCGACGCGCATGCCGTCAATCTATGCCTTGGACCGGTTCGCCACGTCTGACTTGCAACGGCCTACTATAGCGCAGACATCGGATTTGACGCGCATCGACGAGCATCAACTCGCGCTATACACGGCCGACGGAAACCCGCCCCACGTTCGTTCGTGCTATCTGCGAGCGACAGCGACGACGTCTTGGACTGTGCCGTTGAGACTCTTGCCGGCCGCTCAATACTATGACTTCGCCTTCTTGGCTTGGGGCATTGGCTCGATTGCCGTGACAGGCACGGTCGACGCAACAGGATTTCAGCTTTTTGTCCGCAATCCAGGCACAGCCGAGAACGCGCGATGGATTACGACCGCAGGCATCATCGATAGTGCAGCGGGAGCGACAAGCGGGCGGGCACTTCAAGGACGCAGCTCGACGTCCTGGTCGTATGGGGCGCAAAACCTCACCCTGACCATTGATGGCGTGACCGACGAGTGCGGTATCGCAGCCATCGCAACCATCCCCATCTGGCAACCCATCACGGTCTGACGCTTGACACGCGCGTGCAATGCGCGAGCGTCAGCCCCAGGAGCTCGAACATGAATCCAGAAGCCTATAGCCTCGCAGTCTCATCGCTCACAGCGAAGCACGTCTACGCCATCGGATATCGTGGCGACTCAGACCCGTCCTATGCGCTCGAGCAAGTGCGCATCGCGAACACTGGCACGACCGCCGTGCGCGTGGGGACCAGCCTGACGGGCGTCCTTGGCTCAGCTTATGTGACCGTCGCGAACTCGACCGTGATGCAAATCGAGGGACCTCGCGAAGGGCTGGTCGTCTACAACCCCGAGGCCTCGACGGCTGGCGTGGTGTCGGTGACCGCTGATTGCTGGCGCAGGAACGCCGGGCTTGCTGGCGGGCTGAAGCCTCGCAAGGACTCGCCCGGCTCTGCGACTCGATACTTCGTGGCACGTCCGACGAAGGCAGCAGGCGCCGTCACTGACACCGTCGTGACGCTCCAAGGGCGTTATCGCCTAACCGCGGTCAAGCTCTACTCGGTGACCGTGGCGAGCGGTGCGACCATCACGCTCGACGTGCTCGACGGCAAGGGTCGGTCACTTCTGTCTGCGGCCTATGACCTCGAGACTCTCACGACCGCCACGCTTGCATCGGCAACGCTGACCTCCTCGACTGACCTGCTGACGCTCGCACCGAACGAGACCATCACGCTACGCTACTCGTCGAGTGCTGGTGGCGACACCCTCGGCGACCTGGCGGTCGAGCTCTCCGTCGTCGAGTCCTGACATGGACGTGCTCACGCAAGCCGGCATCACTGCGATTGAGCGTGCCCGTTCGGCATGGCTTCAGGGCATCGTCGAGCCGCGCAAGCCCGGCGAAAACATGCTGTCTGCGCAGTGGATTGACTCCATCATCCGCACTGAAGCGGGCCTCGATTGGGGCTGGCTGAAGCGGATGGAGACGTTCGAGGATTACGAGTGGTGCGGCGCATTTTCGGCCCACTGCTGGACCTCTGTCGACCTCGACATCCGGCGGATGTACTTCTCTTCGACGGCTCGCCTCGACGCATGGGCGCGATATGCTCCGATGTTCGGAACGACTGCCGAAAAGAAGCTCATGGCGCGATTCCCAAAGCCTGGCGCGGCAGAGCTCCAGCGTCAACGGCTCGTGCTGACCGAGGACTCGACGCCAGCGCAAGTGACCGCCTTCGGTCCTCGCGAGGGTGACATCCTCATCGTCGGCGCGGCCGGCTCGAAGATGGGAACACACATCACCATCGTCGAGCGATGGGACGCGGCGCGTGGCGTCTTCCTGACCATCGAAGGCAATGCCCGAGGGCGTCTCGGAGCAAGCGGATTCGAGGGGCGTCAGGGCGTCGTCCGACAAGAACGCAAGGTCGGTCTCGCGCCCGGCGAGCCGCGTAAAAACTACCATGCACGGCGCATCATTCGTCCGTCCGTGCTCGACCTGGTGGGGTGAGTATGAGCGACGCAGGGCCTACTACGAGAGCGTTCGAGCGAGTTGGTAGAGTGGTCACCATGAGCCGCGTTGTGTGGTTCGTCGTGGCACTGGCTTTTGGTGGCATCGGTAGCTTCATCGGGTTCCTCATGGGCGAAGGTGGCGCGCGCGTGGCCTTCGACGCGAAGTATCAGGACCACGAGAAGCGCATCACCGGTCTCGAAATCAAGGCGGAGAAGGCGGCGGAGACCGCAAATCAAATCCTCGGCAAGCTGAACGGTCTTGAGGGCAAGCTGGACGGCATCGGAGAGATGCTGCGTGCGAGGGTGCAGCCATGAGCACCGAGCTCTTGCTGCTCTCTGTGGTAGTCGCTCTCGCTCTGGCCGTGCAATCGGTGCGCAGAGTGGTATCTATGCCCGCCCCCGAGCGTGGGAGTGGATGGCTACTGCTCCTTGCGGCCGCAGCGCTCGGTGGGCTCCTCGCTGGCTCACTCATCGCGTGGGACATGGTGGCCGTCGGTGTCGTCGTGGGGCTCGGGCTCCTCGAGGTCTCGCCCATCATCAGCCGAGCAGCTCGTCGACGTGTCGGCCAGGCGACTGGCGAACCTCCGGAGGACCAGCCATGAGATTCGCCGTTCTCGCCCTGCTCATGTCGGGCTGTGCCACGACCATCACCGCGCGTGAGTCGGCACACGTCGACATCGTCCGTGGGCCTCCCTGTCACATCCGCGTGTGGGCTGACGGACATGTGGTCTCCGAGGTGCGATGGTCGCAGCGCTGCGAGGTCCATCTTCCGGAGGCTCCGCGATGACCACTTTTTCGCTCTCTGACGAAGTCTGCGACCTCATCCGCATGGCGGCGCCTCACATGGTCTCTGCGGTGCGCAGAGCGCTCCCAGGCGCTGGTGCAGGCGTGGTGCTCGACCAGCACCGAGACGAGCTCGAGGCGGAGCTCGTCGCCATGGTGCTCCGCCTGGTCGACGACATCGCACGCCGCAAGGTGACCGTGCTGGTCAGCCAGGACGGGCGCGTAGGCATCACAGTTGAGTGACGACACGTCCACAAACACGAAAAGCACGGACGACCGCAGAGGTCATCCGTGCACGCAGTGTGGTGGCTCGGGAGTGGTATCAGTGCAGGGGCCTGGCAAGCGCGTGCTGAGAGTGGCGTGCGCTTGCCGTGTGCCAAGGGCTTCCAAGCCCTAGCGTTTCTTGGACGCTCTGTCGCGCATCCTGCGCTGTAGCTCCGCCTCGACCTGGGCCGCTTTCGCTGCTTCGACTTGCCGGAGTCGCTCTGCGGCATCATCGCGGCTCTCATACTCGCCAAGTGTGGCGCCAGACATTGACAGCACGACCCACCTTCCCGCTCGCTGGACAATCATCGCATTGCCTCCCAGGCCCTGAAGGCCTCGTCCCTGTCATCTCTCATACCTGTCCGCCTCTCACATCCGCGGCACTGGACCTCGTAGAGCCAGTCTCGACGGCATGTCGAACACTCGACGGCCACGAGTTCTGGCTCGTCGGTAGAACAATCGACACAGGCTTTCATTTTTGGCTTGCTGCAATCACCATAGTCTGGCATCACGCGGACTCCTTCGGGTGCTGCTCGTCAGTCTCGCTGGACCGCTACCCCTAGCGGCGCTCCTCCCACGGAGCTTGCTCCTCACGGAGCCTCGTTTGCCCAGGTGCTTTCGGTACCTGGGCTTTCGTGTTTCTAGGGCTCGGAAAGCTCAATGCTGATGCTGACGCCAGGCCGCCAGTCGACGATGCTACCGCACATCACGCGGCGGACCTCGAGGTCGACGACCTGAGTGTCATCCTCGAGGATGCCAGCCTGGACGATGGCATCCAGCACAGCCTTCGCGATGTTGTCGATGTCTGGCTTCTGGCGCCGGAAGTGTGCGACGCCACTTTGCCAGGCCTCTTTGGACACATCTTTCGGTCGGCTCTGAGGCCGTGGCATGTAGGCGGTGATAGTGACCGCACAGCACTCTCGGCACGCAGGCCGCTCGCCCCATTCTGCCGCCATCTGTTGCGCTGCTACCGCCCGCCAGACGGCCGACTTTGGCGCGGCATGGACTCGAACTCCAGGACCCATGCGCACAGCGCGAGGACGGCCTTCGCCGACTGGCTCGCCGAGGATGACGGTCTCGAATATCACGGCGTCCATCCCTGCCGGCGGAGCTCGCCTGCAATATCAGGCGGCGTCCATCCAGGCGGCTTGCGTTTCTTGCCGGTCTCATCGACTGGGCCTGACATCTTCGCCATGTTGGCGCGATGCACCTCGGCCGCAATGGGAGCGCCATCGACGCCAAGCTCTTGCCGCGTCCCTTCGATGACATAGTCGAGGTCTGCGAGGGCGTCGACAACGCCCGCCAGGTCGACACGGAAGCGACCGCCAGCGATGAGCTCTCCGACGTCGAGCTTCGCGCACTCGAGGTC
>Ga0129336_10001100_pt1 | contig 16156 bp, 18 predicted proteins | sample CPB6_02_DNA_FD_96878 | JGI IMG/M metagenome (GOLD analysis project Ga0129336, IMG submission 96878) | Freshwater to marine salinity gradient microbial communities from Chesapeake Bay, USA - CPBay_Sum_0.6_0.2_DNA | ecosystem: Environmental > Aquatic > Marine > Coastal | place: USA: Chesapeake...
ATCCATCGACGGGTTGTTCTCCCACGCCTCGGGGATCATCATGAGCACCGCGTGCGGCAGGCTCCGGCCGCCCAGGTGGATCAGCTCTAGGACCTCGTCGAAGGATGCGGAGTCGCTGCCACCCGGCGTGCAGATCGGGAAGAGGCGGGTGATGTCGCCGGGGATGACGTCGGAGGTGAGCAGCGCCTCACGGGCGGTCATCCAGTTGCGGTTGCCCTTGACGGTGTTGATCTCGCCGTTGTGCGAGATGTACCGGTACGGGTGCGCGAGCGCCCACGAGGGGAAGGTGTTGGTCGAGAAGCGCGAGTGCACCAGGGCGAGGGCGGACTCCATGCGCGGGTCGGAGAGCTCCGGGTAGAACGGCTCGAGCTGGCCCGTCGTGAGCATCCCCTTGTAGACGATCGTCCGGGAGGACAGGGAGGCCACGTAGGTCCCGAGCTCGCGCTCCATGCGCTTGCGCAGCGCGAAGGCGCGACGGTCGAGCTCCACACCGGCGAGCTCGCCGTGGGTCGAGGCCACGAAGAGGTAGTCGAAGGCCGGCATCGTGCTGCGCGCGGATGCTCCGACGAGGGTGGGGTCGGTGGGGCACTCGCGCCACCCGAGCACGCGCAGCCCCTCCTGGCCGGCGATGGCGTCGACCTCCTCGCGGATGCGCACAGCCTCCTCGGCCTCGAGCGGCAGGAACACCACGCCGACGGCGTACGCCCCCGGTTCGGGCAGTTCGAGGCCGCTCGTCTCCCGCAGCAGCCGGTCGGGGACCTGGATGAGGATGCCGGCGCCGTCGCCGCTGTCGGGCTCGGCCCCAGAGGCACCTCGGTGCTCGAGGTTTCGCAGCGCCGTGAGCGCCTTGTCGACGATGTCGTGCGACGGCACGCCGGTGAGGGTGGCGACGAAGGAGACGCCGCAGGCGTCGTGCTCCTCGAGGCCGCTGTAGAGGCCCTGCGGAGAGGGCTGTGCGGAGGAGGAGAACATGGGCACCTCATTCGTCGTCCGGAGGGTCGACCCGTGAAGGGGCGACGCTGGGCTCCCGGGACGACGTTGGCCCGAGCTCCCTCAGGCTACCCGACCTCGGGTGTGTCGCGCGAATCAGGTGCGCCCTGCCGGACGAGCACGGTGTCGCGCCCCGGCCGCATCCGCGAGGAGACCACCAGGTAGGCCAGCGCGCCGATCCCGACCAGGATCGAGGTCCAGACGTTCAGCCTCAGGCCGAGGACGGTGTTCGCGGAGTCGATGCGCAGCATCTCGATCCACAGGCGCCCGCACGTGTAGAGCAGGACGTACAGGGCGAACACGCGACCGTGGCCGAGGGAGAACCGCCGGTCGGCCCACAACAGCACGATCACCATGGCGACAAGCCAGAGCGACTCGTACAGGAAGGTGGGATGGAACGTCGCCACGTCGGCGTAGCCGTTGGGGCGGAACTGCTCGGCTATCTCCAGCCCCCACGGGAGGTCGGTCGGAGCTCCGAAGAGCTCGGAGTTGAACCAGTTGCCCCATCGACCGATGGCCTGCGCGAGGGCGATGGCCGGGGCGATCGCGTCGCCCACCGGAGGCAGGAGCACCCCGGCGCGGCGAGCGCCGATCCAGGCTCCGAGGGCGCCAAGGGTCACCGCTCCCCAGATGCCCAGACCGCCGTCCCAGATCCGCACCGCTCCGGCCAGCCCCGAGCCGCCGGGGCCGAAGTACAGCTGCCAGTCCGTGATGACGTGGTAGAGGCGGCCGCCGATGATGCCGAACGGGACTGCCCAGACAGCGATGTCGAGGATCGTTCCCCTCGCCCCGCCGCGGGCCTCGTAGCGCCGGCTACCCCACCAGACGGCGACGACGATGCCGATGACGATCAGCAGCGCGTACGCCCGGATCGGCAGGGGCCCGAGGTTCCAGACGCCCGTCTCCGGGCTCGGGATCGCGAGGGGCACCGCCGTTACCGTCAGGGGGTCTCCTGCGGCGCCGCACCCTCGGCGGCTCCACCCGAGGCGATGAACTCGCGCAGCAGGGCATCGTCGGCAAGCGTCGGCGTGGGCACCGGGACTCCGTCGAGCAGTGCGTAGGGGGTGCCGTCCGCACCCGAGCTGCTGAAGGTCACCCCGCTGTTGTTGGCCCAGCCACGGTAGGTGCCGTCGGCGACACAGGCCTGGAATGCCTCGAGGTCGGCCCCGGCGATGCCGGCCTGCTCGGCGACCGCGGTGAACTGCTCGTCAGTCCAGCCATCGCCCTCGCCCGCGGGCTGATTGGCGTAGAGCGCATCGTGGAACTCGCGGGTCTTGCCGGCATCGATCGCGCAGCCCCAGGCCGCCGTGGCGCGACTCGAGGAGTCCCGGACGGCCGCGTCGCGTCCCTCGTTCACACGGTCGAGGAAGGTGGCGGGCCGCCAGATCAGCCGAACCTCCCCCTCCTCGGCGAGCGCGGCGATACCCGCGCCGTTCGCCTGCTCGACCGAGCCGCACGCGGGGCACTGGAAGTCCTCCCAGATCTCCAGAACGGGGGCGGTCTCCGAGGCGGTGCCGTAGGGGACGCCAAAGGCCTGCGGGGAGTCGGCGGCGAGCACGCCTGCGGGCAGGGCCGCTCCTGGATCGACCTCCGCGGTCGGGACGGATGAGGAGTTGCCGCGGGCCACGACGGCCACCGCGATGATGCCGACCACGACGACGACCACGACGACCGCGCCGATGATGCGGACCAGGCGTTCGCGCCGCCGCTCCTCCGACTGCGCGGCCTCGCGGGCTGCTGCCGCCCGGTCCCGACGCTTGCTGCCGGACTCGCTCATCGGTCTGTCTCCTTCTCTCCGCACCCGAGGACGCCTGTTCGGATCACACGGTACGCGGCCCCACCGGCGCCGCCACACGAGGCCGCCAGACCCCAGGGCTCAGGCAGGTCTACGACGGACGCCTTCCGCAAGGTCCGCAGCGAGCAGTCCCACCTGCTCGCGCGCCTCGGCGGGGCTGGCCGCCTGGAGGATCCGCCGGACGAAGGCCGAGCCGACGATCACGCCGTCGGCGTAGGCCGCCACCTCAGCCGCCTGGTCGCCCGTGGAGACCCCCAGCCCGACGCAGACGGGCAGGTCCGTGGCGTGGCGGGCACGCTCGACGAGCTCGGGAGCGGCGGAACTCACCTGCGCACGCGCACCCGTGACGCCCATCGTCGAGGCCGCGTAGAGGAAGCCGGACGACACCGAGGCGACCCGGTCGATCCGCGCGTCGGTCGATGATGGCGCCACCAGGAACACCCGATCGAGGTCGTTCCGCCCGGTCGCATCGATCCACGCGGCGGCCTCCTCGGGGGTGAGGTCCGGGGTGATGACACCGTGCCCACCGGCCTGCGCCAGGCGGGTCGCGAACCGGTCGACCCCGTAGCGCTCGATGGGGTTCCAGTACGTCATGACCACGGCGGTGATCCCGTGCGCGCTCACCTGCTCCACGACGTCGAGGACGACGTCCGTGGTCGTGCCACCGCCCAGCGCCTGCTCGACCGCGGCCTGGATGTCCGGGCCGTCCATCAGTGGATCGGAGTAGGGCAGGCCCACCTCCACGATGTCGACGCCGCCGTCGACCATCGCCCGGATGAGCTCGACCGACTCCTGCGCGGTGGGGAACCCGGCGGGCAGGTAGCCGATCAGTGCCGCCCTGCCCTCGTGCCTCGCCTGGTCGAAGACCTCGGCCAGGGAGCGGCTCATGCGCCTGCGCCCGGCAGCCCGAACCACTCCGCCGCCGTGGCGACGTCCTTGTCGCCCCGACCGGAGAGGTTGATGACGATGATCGCGCCGGGGCCGAGCTCCCGACCCAGGCGCATGGCCCCGGCCAGGGCGTGCGCCGTCTCGATGGCCGGGATGATGCCCTCGGTGCGGCACAGCACCTCGAAGGCCGCCATCGCCTCTGCATCATCCACCGGCTCGTAGACCGCCCGCCCTGTGTCGTGCAGCCAGGCGTGCTCCGGTCCGACCCCGGGGTAGTCGAGTCCGGCGGAGATCGAGTGCGAGGGCATGGTCTGGCCCCACTCGTCCTGCATCACGTAGGTGCGTGCTCCGTGGAGAACACCCGGCGCCCCCGTGGCGAAGCGCGATGCGTGCCGACCCGTCGCGACGCCCTCGCCGCCGGCCTCGTACCCCCGCAGCTGCACCTGCGGGTCGTCGAGGAAGCCGCTGAACAGCCCCATCGCATTCGACCCGCCACCGACGCAGGCGACAGCGGCGTCCGGCAGGCGCCCCTCGACCGCAAGGATCTGCTCGCGCGTCTCGCGGCCGATCACCTCGTGGAAGTGGCGGACCATCCGCGGGAAAGGGGCAGGACCGGTGACCGTGCCCAGGACGTAGTGCGTCCGCTCGACGGTGGTGACCCAGTCGCGCATGGCCTCGTTGATGGCGTCCTTGAGCGTGCGGCTGCCGGCCGTGACCGGAACGACCTCGGCTCCGAGCAGCCGCATGCGGGCGACATTCAGCGCCTGGCGCCGGGTGTCCTCCTCGCCCATGTACACCGTGCACTCCAGGCCCATGAGCGCAGCGGCCGTGGCCGTGGCGACGCCATGCTGCCCGGCCCCGGTCTCCGCGATGACCCGCTGCTTGCCCATGCGCCGGGTGAGGAGGGCCTGCCCGAGCACGTTGTTGATCTTGTGCGATCCGGTGTGGTTGAGGTCCTCGCGCTTGAGGTAGACGCGCGCGCCGCCGCACTCGAGGGAGAACCGGGACGCGAAGGTCAGGGGGCTGGGGCGGCCGGTGTATGTGCGCTCGAGCTCGGAGAGCTCGAGCGCGAACGTCGGATCCGCGCATGCGAGATCGAAGGCCTGCTCGAGCTCGTCGAGCGCGGCGGTGAGCGCCTCGGGCACGAACCTGCCGCCATAGGGCCCGAAGTGGCCTGGCTGGTGCTCCTGGGTCGTGGTCATCAGTGCCTTCCGTGCCTCAGTGCCGGGTGAGCACCTGCCGTGACGAGGTCGTGCACAGCCGTACGCGGATCCCCTCCCGTGACGAGGCTCTCGCCGACGAGGACGGCATCCGCGCCGGCCTCGGCGTAGGTGATCAGGTCACGGGCATCGCGCACCCCTGACTCCGCGACCTTCACCGACGATGTCGGCAGCAGCGGGGCGAGGCGGGCGAACGTCCCGCGATCGACCTCGAGTGTCTTCAGGCTGCGGGCGTTGACGCCGATCACATCCGCTCCCGCGTCGACGGCACGCTGCACCTCGTCCTCCTCATGCACCTCGACGAGCGCGGTGAGGCCAAGGCTGCGGGCGCGCTCGACCAGGCTTACCAGCGCCTCCTGCTCGAGGGCTGCGACGATCAGTAGCACGATGTCGGCGCCGTAAGCCTTCGACTCCCACAGCTGGTAGCTCGTGACGATGAAGTCCTTGCGGAGCACCGGGACGTCGACTGCAGCACGGACGGCGGCGAGGTCAGCGAGCGAGCCACCGAACCGCCGGCCCTCCGTGAGCACGCTGATGCAGTGCGCGCCGCCCGCCTCGTACTCGACCGCGAGAGCAGCAGGATCGGCGATCTCGGCGAGCGCGCCGCGACTGGGGCTCGCGCGCTTCACCTCGGCGATGACGCACACATCGTCACCGCCGAGTATGGCTGCCGCGTCCCGTGCGGCAGGCACGCGCGCGGCACGCTCCTTGACGGCGTCCAGTGGAACCTGGGCCATCCGCTCCGCGACATCGGCGCGCACGCCGTCGAGGATGTCGTCGAGCACGCTCACGACATCAGCCTAACCGCGCATCCGAAGCGCGCCTTCCGGCACCCTTCCGCAGGTCAGCCGATGCCTGACCCGAGGTACGGCACGAGGTTTCGCACGACTCCGAAGGCGATGAGTGCGACGAAGGCGGCGACCGTCAGGATTGTCCGCCATCGCAGGGCACGATGGGTCAGGCCGGGCATGCGCCCACGCCAGGCGCGCGCTCCCCATCGCACCCACAGGACGACGACCAGCGGCACAAGCACCACGAGCAGGATGTTGTGGTCCAGAGCGCCCGGGACGTCACCCGTGACGAGGGCGTGCGTGCCGCGCATGAGTCCGCACCCCGGGCAGTCGATGCCGAGCAGCGCCTGGGTCGGGCAGACCGGGTAGTGGCCAGGCTCGTTCGGGTCGACGACGGCCAGCAGGCCGAGCAGTGCGACCGCCACGACCGCGGTGGCAGACGGACCGAGGATGCGCCGGGCACGTGCCCGGTGATCCTCGTGCGGTGGGATCGCATAGGGCGACGCAGCCGGATCGCTGCCCGCCGTCTGCAGGTCCGGCCCGATCGACATGGGTCGAGCCTACGACGGCAGAGGCAGCCGGACGGTGAATCGCGCACCGCCCTCGACCGCCTCGCCGACCTCGGCCGTTCCCCCCAGGCCCAGCGCGAGCCGACCCACGAGCGCCAGGCCCAGGCCCGTACCCACCGGGCGCACTCCGCGGTATCTCTCGTGCAGGGCCCCAGGCTCGAAGGCCACGGCCCGGTCCTCATCGGTCAGGCCCGGACCGCAGTCCCTCACCTCGACGACCGCGGCGCCCGCCTCGGCACGGATCGCGAGCACCATCGACGCCTCGGGAGGGCTGACCCGCAGGGCATTCTCGGCCAGGTTGTCGATGATCTGCCGCAGGCGCAGCGGGTCCGTGCGCACGACCATGGGACCGTCCGGCAGCTCGGTGACCAGGTGGACGCCCTCCCGCTCGGCACGGTCCTGCCAGACCTCCCCCGCGTCCCGTCCGAGCTCCGCGAGATCGACGTCGACCGGGGTCATGCGGAAGTCGATCGCACCGAGGCGCGCGAGGTCGAGCAGGTCCGAGACGAGTCGATCGAGTCGGGCTGCCTCCAGGGCCACGGTCGTCCCGGTGCGGGCGACGTCGTCGCCGTCGATCACGCCGTCCGCGAGAGCCTCGGCGTATCCCTTGACCGCCGTGAGCGGGGTCCGCAACTCATGCGATACCGAGAGCAGGAACTCGCGCTGCCGCCCCTCCGACGCCAGGAGCGCGGAGTTCAGGTGGTTGAGGCTGTCTGCGATGTCGGCGATCTCCGTCGGCCCCTCGGGCACCAGGGTGACATCGCGCGATCCGGCGGCCATCTGGTTGGCGGCGTCCCGCGCGGCCCGAAGCGGGCGGATGAGACGTCGCGCGGCCCAGTAGCCCACGGGCACGGCGACGACCAGGCCGATGAGCAGGCCCGCGGCCAGTCGGCGGATGGCATCGGACGCCTCGACTCCCGCGACCGTCAGCGGCTGCAGCAGGACGACCGCGCCCCCCGCGACGAGCGGCCGCCCCTCGACGAGAACGGGTCCCTGTGCCGTCTCCCCCCGGGTGGACACGGGGTCACCGTCCATCAGGTCGTCCATCGCCGCGACGCTCACGCCCGGCGGGGCCTGCGCCCCCGGAGCGAGCAGGTATCCGGTGATCTGCTCGGCCTGCAGCGCAGCGATCAGCGGGCGCGGAAGCGGCTCCCCTCGGCGTCCGGTGTCGCCGCGATCCAGCGCGGTCGCGGTCAGGTCGGCCAGGCGCACGAGGTCAGCCCGTGCCTGCTGCTCGGCCGCATTGCGGACGAGCGGATAGGACGCCACCCCGGCCAGCACCGCCGTGATGACGGCGACGGCCGAGACCAGCAGCACCGTCCGCGCAGCCAGGCTCGTACGCCGGCGCCCCGGCTCGCGGGGCGCAGCCGCGGTCACGGAGCCTCGGGCGGCTCGGCGGAGTAGCCCACGCCGCGGACCGTGCGGATGGGGCTCGCGCTCCCGAGCTTGCCCCTCACCTGCGCGACGTGGACATCGACGGTGCGCGTGCCCACCACTGCGGCGTAGCCCCACACCTCCGAGAGCAGTTGCTCGCGCGAGTAGACGCGCCCCGGATGCCGCATCAGATGGGCGAGCAGGTCGAACTCGGTGGCCGTCAGCGCCACGGGTGCATCGCCGACGCTCGCACGGCGGGTGACCAGGTCGATCGTGACGTCGCCGAGGGTGATCGGTGCCTCGTCGGCCGCGATCAGCGAGCTGCGCCGAACCACGGACTTGATGCGCGCGACCACCTCGCGTGGGCTGAACGGCTTGGTGATGTAGTCGTCGGCCCCGAGCTCCAGTCCGAGCACGCGATCGACCTCGTCATCGCGCGCGGTGCAGAACAGGATCGGCAACCAGTTGCCCTCAGAACGCAACTGCCGGCAGACCTCGGTCCCGTCGAGCACGGGCAGGCCCACGTCCAGGATCATTGCGACCGGATGCATCGTGCGGGCCGCTGCGAGGGCGGACTGCCCATCCGCAACAACGTGGACGCCGAATCCCTCGCGCGCGATGTACAGGCGCAGCAGGTCGGAGATGGCCCGCTCGTCCTCGACGATGAGGACCAGGCCGCGCGGGGAGTCGACACTCACGGGTCAAGGGTGTCAGACCCGCGGCGCTCGCACGACGCCGCCGATCCGAGGGTTGTCTGCGCGAGGTCAGGATCAGGTAAGGGGGGTGCTGCTACCGCGCTGGTGTCAGCTGCGCTTCTTGCCCAGGCCCGCCTTGGCCATGATCGCGCCGACGATGACCGCGACGCCGCACAGCCCCACGCTCGCCCAGAACAGCGGCCAGTTGCCCCAGATCACCGCGAGGGTGCCGAGGATGAAGGCGATGGTGATGATGACGACCGTCGTCCATGCCGCGGGGGTGGACCCGTGGCTGTCGTGGTGCTCGTGCTGGACGGGGGCCGGGCTGCTGGGCGAGGACATGCCGCCCATTGAACCAGATCGCTCGGCCGCATCCGGCCGCCGCGGACGGGCCGGTCAGTCCTCGGCCGTGGGGTCCAGCCCGCGGTCCTGCGCATCCCATGCGCTCAGCGGTCGCGGCGAGCGGCGACGCGACGAGGCGGAGTCGTAGCGGGAACCCAGGGTCGGCCACTCCCGTCCCCGGGCGAGGGTCCACGCACCCACTCCCGCGACCAGCAGCCCGCCGACCAGGCTCAGCGCCGAGCCGCCTCCAATCAGGAGCGGGACCACGGCTCCGATGAGGCCTGCCGCGACGAGGAGCCCGCCGACGAGCGAGCGCCCCCAGGACCGCGTCGCGATCACGCCGCCGACGACCGCGAGGGTCAGCCACGGGAGCCCGAGCGCGACGATCAGGCAGGCCAGCCCCGCGGCCAGCACGGCCAGGGCGAGCCCGTAGGCCCGCGCAGGCGTCAGCACACCGGCCTCGACGCCGTGAGTGTCGCCGCAGCGGCAACCGCGCGCAGGACAGCGGCCGCCTTGTTGGCGCACTCATCGGCCTCAGACGCGGGGACGGAGTCGGCGACGATGCCGGCGCCCGCCTGGACGTGTGCGACACCGTCCTTGATGAGGGCCGTGCGGATCGCGATGGCCGCATCGAGGTTGCCCGCGAAGTCGAAGTAGCCCACGCATCCGCCGTACAGCCCCCGCCTCGACGGCTCGAGCTCGTCGATGATGGCCATCGCCCGCGGCTTGGGCGCGCCGCTGAGCGTTCCAGCAGGGAAGGTCGCGGCCAGCACGTCGTACGCGGCTCGTCCCGGGGCAAGGTGGCCGGTGACGGTGGAGACCAGGTGCATGACGTGGGAGTACCTCTCGACGTTCATGAACTCCACGACAGCGACCGAGCCTGGGTCGCACACGCGTCCGAGGTCGTTGCGGGCGAGGTCGACCAGCATCACGTGCTCGGCGCGCTCCTTCACGTCAGCGGCGAGCTCGTCGGCGAGGGCGACATCCTCTTCAGGCGTCGCGCCGCGTCGGCGGGTCCCGGCGATCGGGTGCAGCACGCACGTCTCGCCCTGGACGGTCACGAGCGCCTCCGGCGACGACCCGACAATCTCGAAGGCCGTCGTCGTGGACAGGGAAGGGCCCTCATCGATCGCGGGCACCCTGATCAGGTACATGTACGGGCTCGGGTTGGTCGCGCGCAGAACACGGTAGACATCGCGCGCCGACGCGGCGCAGGGCACCGAGTACCGCTGCGACAGGACGATCTGGAAGGCATCCCCCGCACGGATGTACTCCTGAGCGGCGGCGACCTGGGTGAGGAACTCCCCGTGCGGCGTCGCCGACTCCACCACGATCGGTGCCGAACGGTCATACGTCGCGAAGCCCAGCGCCATGGGCGACGACAACTGCGCCTGCATCCGGTCGAGGCGGTCGACGGCGTCCTGCCACGCCTCATCGACGCGCTCATCCGTCGCGTCGTAGTTGATGGCATTGGCGATCAGCAGCACCGACCCGTCGACGTGATCGAGCACGGCGAGGTCCGTTGCAAGCAGGAACGCCATCATGGGAATGCCGAGCAGGTCCGGGTTGTCGTCGGGCACGCGCTCCCACGACCGGACGGTGTCGTAGGTCAGGTAGCCGACGAGGCCGCCGGTGAGCGGTGGGAGTCCGTCGAGCGCCGGGGTGCGCAGGGCCGCCACGGTGTCACGGAGCACGTCCATAGCTGGGCCGTGCGTGGGCAGACCGACGGGCGCATGGCCCAGCCAGCGGGCCGACCCCTGATGCTCGGTGAGCATGGCCGCGCAGTGCACGCCGACGAAGGAGTAGCGGGACCAGGTGCGCCCCTGCTCCGCGGACTCCAGCAGGAACGTGCCCGCGCGATCACCGCACAGCACCTCGAACAGGCCGACGGCGGTCAGGCCGTCGGCGAGCAGGCGTCGGACCACCGGGATGACGCGTCGATCGCGCGCCAGCTCCCGGAACGTCGCGAGGTCCGGGGCCGCCGCGCCGGTGAAGTCACTCATCGCCGTCGACCCGGCCGACCGAGGGTGCGACACCATCACCTTCGAGGAGGACACCGTCACCCTCGAAGCATGTGCGCGACCCCGTGTGGCAGGCGGCCCCCGTCTGGTCGACCAGAAGGAGCACAGTGTCGCCGTCGCAGTCCAGGTGCGCCTCGCGCACGTGCTGGACATGCCCCGAGGTGTCACCCTTGGCCCACCGGGCCTGTCGGCTGCGGCTGAAGTAGACCGCCCGCCCCGTCAGCAGGGTCTCGCGCAGGGTCTCCGGGCTCATCCACGCCATCATCAGGACCTCACGGGTGTCCCACTGCTGCGCGATGGCCGGAACGAGGCCGTCGGCACTGAAGCGCGTGCGCGCGACGAAGCTCTCCACCGCGGCCTCGGACATGCACCCATTCTGCCGGTGTGCGACAGTCGCGCCATGAGCGCCTCCAGACAGGCCCGACGCGAGCGCCTGGAGCTCGCGGAACTGCTGCTGGCGGTGGGGCCCGACGAGTCGACGCTCTGCGAGGGCTGGACGACGCGCGACCTCGCAGCGCACCTCGTGGTGCGCGAGGGCCGACCCGACGCCGCCCCCGGGATCGCGCTCCCGCCGTTCGCCGGGTGGACGGCGCGAGTCCAGGCGTCGGTGGCCTCCCGCCCCTACCCCGAGCTTGTTCGCGCGGTGCGCACCGGGCCACCGCGCCTGTCGGTGTTCTCCCTGCCCGGCATGGATGGCCTCGCGAACCTCGCGGAGTACTACGTCCACCACGAGGATGTCCGACGCGGCGCACCCGGCTGGGAGCCGCGCGACCTCGATCCCGAGCTCGCCGATCTCCTGTGGGGGCGACTGAGCACCATGGGCAGGCTCCTCGTGCGCTCGAGCCCGGTGGGCGTGACGCTCGAGCGCGCGGACGGCCCGGGCGGGCGCATCGTCGCCAAGGGCGGGGCGGGCGTCACGCTGCGCGGTACCGCGGGCGAACTGCTGCTGCGTGCCTACGGACGCCATGCCGTGCAGGTCGAGGTGGACGGTCCGGCCGACGCGGTGGCGGCCTTCGAGTCGGCATCCCTGGGGATCTGACCCGCCGGTCAGCGGACCGGGTAGCCGACCTCTGCGAGGCTGGCCTTCACCTCTTCGATCGACAGCGTGCCGAAGTGGAAGACGCTGGCCGCGAGCACGGCGTCCGCACCTGCTGCGACCGCCGGCGCGAAGTCCGCAGCCCGGCCCGCTCCGCCGCTGGCGATCAGCGGCACGCGGACCTCACGGCGCACGAGGGAGATGAGCTCGAGGTCGTAGCCGGACTCCGTGCCGTCGGCATCCATCGAGTTCAGCAGGATCTCTCCAGCCCCGCGCTCCGCCCCCTCGACCGCCCACTCCAGGGCGTCGATGCCCGTGCTCCGTCGGCCCCCGTGGGTCGTGACCTCGAACCCGCTGGGCGTGTGCACCCCGTCGGGACAGCGTCGCGCGTCGACGCTCAGCACGACGCACTGCGAGCCGAACCGCTGTGCAGCATCGCTGAGCAGAGTGGGATCGGCGATCGCCGCCGTGTTGACGCTCACCTTGTCAGCGCCGGCACGCAGCAGACGGTCGAAGTCCGCGACCTCGCGCACTCCCCCGCCCACGGTCAGCGGGATGAAGACCGTCTCGGCGGTCCGGCGCACGACGTCGTAGGTCGTCGCGCGGTCCGAGCTCGATGCGGTGATGTCGAGGAAGACGAGCTCATCGGCCCCGGCAAGGCCGTAGGCGGTCGCGAGCTCGACCGGGTCGCCGGCATCGCGCAGCTCGACGAAGTTGATCCCCTTGACCACGCGTCCGGCGTCGACATCGAGGCACGGGATGACGCGGATCGCCACGCTCACGGCCGCGGGGGTCCCCACTGGTACGGGTCGTACCGGGGCTCGCTCGCGGCGATCGCCTCGGGAAGGGTGAAGGCGCCGTCGTAGAGCGCGCGTCCGATGATCGCGCCCTCGATGCCGTGCGGCACCATCTCGGCCAGCTTGTGGAGGTCCTCCAGTCGGGAGATGCCGCCGGACGCGATGATCGGCCGACTGGTCGCGTGGCACACCTCCTTCAGCAGGTGGAAGTTCGGGCCGTGCATGGTGCCGTCCTTGGTCACGTCGGTCACGACGTACCGGGCGCACCCCGCTGCGTCGAGACGGCCCAGGGTCTCCCACAGGTCGCCGCCGTCCTTGGTCCAGCCCCGAGCCGAGAGCGTGTGGCCGCGGACGTCGAGGCCGACTGCGATGCGGTCGCCGTGCTCGGCGATCACCCGAGCCGTCCAGTCGGGATCCTCGAGTGCCGCCGTGCCCAGGTTCACGCGCGCGCAGCCCGTCGCCAGGGCCCGGGTCAGGGACTCGTCGTCGCGGATGCCGCCCGACAGCTCCACGTGCACCGCCCCGCGCACTTCGCGCACCACGTTGGCGATGAGGCCCGCGTTGCTGCCCCGGTCGAACGCGGCATCCAGGTCGACCAGGTGGATCCACTGCGCACCCTGCTGGACCCACGTCCGGGCAGCGTCGATGGGCGAGCCGTACTGGGACTCGGTGCCGGCCTTGCCCTGGACCAGGCGGACCGCCTGGCCATCGGCGACATCGACGGCGGGGAGCAGGACAAGAGCGGCGTTGTTCCTCACGGCGCGACACTATCCAATGCACCTGACCATCAAATGCACGTGGCGCGACCGCCGACGCGCATGCGCTCAGAGGCTGCGGACCCACGTCTCCAGCACGGTCGCCCCGGCGTCGCCGGACTTCTCCGGGTGGAACTGGGTCGCCGCCAGCGGGCCGTCCTCGACTGCCGACACGAAGTCCTCGCCGTGGTGCGTCCAGCCGACCTGCGCAGTGGCCGATGATGGCAGCCACGTGCGCACCGCGTAGGAGTGCACGAAGTAGAAGCGCTCGCCCTCGAGACCGCGCAGGAGGGTCGAGCCCTCGGGCACGCGCACCGTGTTCCAGCCCATATGCGGGAGCACCGGCGCGTGCAGGCGCTCGACGGTGCCCGGCCAGCGGCCGAGTCCGTCGACCTCCGCACCGTGCTCGACACCGCGACCGAACATCACCTGCATGCCCACGCAGATCCCGAGCACCGGCCGACCCTCGGCGAGTCGTCGATCGACGATGACATCGCCCTGAACATCGCTGATCCCCGACATGCAGGCCGCGAAGGCGCCGACGCCCGGGACCACAAGGCCGTCGGCCGCGAGGGCCGTGGCCGCATCGCTGGTGACGGTGACATCGGCACCGACCCGCTCGAGGGCGCGCTGCGCCGAGCGCAGGTTGCCCGAGCCGTAGTCGAGGACGACGACCGATGTCATGACGTGGGCGGCGTGAGCGTTCCCTTGGTGGAGGGAACGCCGACGACCCGCGGGTCGAGCATCACGGCATCGCGCAGGGAGCGGGCCACCGACTTGAACTGCGCCTCGACGACGTGGTGGGCATTGCGGCCGGAGAGCACCCGGACGTGCAGGGTGATCTGCGCCGTGGCCACGATCGACTCCCAGATGTGGCGCGTCAGCGTGGTGTCGTACGTGCCGATGAGCTCGACGAGGTCGGGCTCCTCGTGCACGAGGTAGGGGCGGCCCGAGAGGTCGACCGCGGACTGCACCAGGCACTCGTCCAGCGGTACGAGCGCGTCTCCGTAGCGCCGAAGTCCGGCCCGGTCGCCGAGGGCCTCGTTGATCGCCTGGCCGAGGGCCAAGGATGTGTCCTCGACGGTGTGATGGGCATCGACCTCCAGATCGCCACGCGTGTGGACCGTGAGGTCGAGGCCACCGTGCTTCGCCAACTGCGCGAGCATGTGGTCGAAGAACGGCACACCCGTGTCGACCGTGCTCTGCCCGGTGCCGTCGAGCTCGACCTCGACGAGGACGGTGCTCTCCTTGGTGCTGCGGTCCACCCGCGCGGTGCGGCTCATGCCTCGGCGTCCCCTGCTTCCGTGCCCAGCACCTCGCGCAGGGCTGCCCTGAACCTATCGTTCTCCACCGGCGTGCCGACGGTGACGCGCAGCCAGCCCTGCGGGCCGGTCTGCCGGATCAGCACCCCTCGATCGAGCAGTCCGCGCCAGATGGCGTCGCGGTCCGTGAAGGTGCCGAACAGCAGGAAGTTTGCGTCGCTCGGCGCCACGCGCAGGCCCTCCGCGACGAGCCACTCGGCCAGGCGATCGCGCTCCTGCCGCAGCATCGCCACCTGCGCCTGCAGCACGTCGGCATGCTCCAGGGCGGTGAGGGCGACCGCCTGCGTGACCGCAGACAGGTGATACGGCAGGCGCACGACCTGCAGCACGTCGACGACCGCGGGATCGGCAGAGACGCAGTAGCCGAGCCTTGCTCCGGCCAGGGCGAAGGCCTTCGACATCGTGCGCGAGACGACGAGGTTGGGATGGTCCTCGAGGAGGGTCATCGCGGACGGCACCGAGTCGTGGCGGAACTCCGCATAGGCCTCGTCGACGACGACGACAGCCCCGATCGCGCACGCCGCACGCGCCAGCTCCGCGATGTCGGAAAGCGGCAGGGCGGTGCCGGTCGGGTTGTTGGGCGAGGTCAGAAGCACGATGGTCGGCCGGCGTTCGCCCATGACATCGATCGCGGCGCGCACGTCGATGGTGAAGTCCTCCGAGCGCGGATACGTCGAGTACTCGGTGAACGTGTCGCGGGCGTACTCCGGGTACATCGAGTACGTCGGGTCGAAGGTGATCGCGAGGCGACCGGGGCCGCCGAAGGCGAGGAACAGCTGGTGCATGACCTCGTTGGACCCGTTCGCCGCCCACACCTGCTCCACAGGCACAGCGACCCCCGTCTCCGCCGCCACGTAGCCGGCGAGGGCAGTGCGCAGGGCGACCGCATCACGATCCGGGTAGCGGTTCAGCCCCGTTGCGGCGGACCGCACGGCCTCGCCCATGGCCTCGGCGAGCTCGGCAGGCAGCGGGAAGGGGTTCTCGTTGACGTTGAGGCGTGCCGCGACATCGAGCTGCGGGGCACCGTAGGAGTGCTCACCGACGAGATCGTCACGGATGGGCAGCCGGAAGGCGCCGCTCACCCCATCTCCTCGAACCGCACGCGGACGGCCTGGCCGTGGGCCGGTAGGTCCTCCGCCTCGGCGAGGGCCAGCACGTGCGGTGCGACATCGCGGAGTGCGTCCTCGTCGTACTCCACGACATGGATTCCGCGCAGGAAGGACTGGACGGACAGGCCGGAGGAGTGACGCGCGGATCCGGCCGTCGGCAGCACGTGGTTGGAGCCCGCCGCGTAGTCGCCGAGGGACACGGGCGCATGCGGGCCGACGAAGATCGCCCCGGCATTGCGCACCCGCATCGCCCAGTCGCGCGCATCACGCGTCTGGATCTCCAGGTGCTCCGCTGCGTAGGCGTCGACGACGCGCAGCCCCGCCTCGAGGTCATCGACGAGCACGATGGCGCTCTGCGAGCCGTCGAGCGCCTCGCGGATCCGATCGACGTGCTTGGTGGTGGCAAGCTGCGCCGTGAGCTGCTCCTCGACGCGCTCGGCGAGGTCCGGATC
>Ga0129336_10001102_pt1 | contig 16129 bp, 13 predicted proteins | sample CPB6_02_DNA_FD_96878 | JGI IMG/M metagenome (GOLD analysis project Ga0129336, IMG submission 96878) | Freshwater to marine salinity gradient microbial communities from Chesapeake Bay, USA - CPBay_Sum_0.6_0.2_DNA | ecosystem: Environmental > Aquatic > Marine > Coastal | place: USA: Chesapeake...
CACGTCTGGAGAGATCCTAGATCAGGTTCGCCGTGCACGACAGATCCTACGCGGCGAGGGCCGTGAATTGACCAACGTCGTGTTCATGGGAATGGGTGAGCCGCTCCAGAATCTCGATGCGGTACTTGCCGCGATTGACGGGCTCACCGATCCACTGCGGGGTGGGATCGGACAGCGTCGGATTGTGGTCTCAACGAGTGGTGTGGTGCCAGGAATCGCGAGGCTTGCCAAGGTGCGACCCCAAGTTACGCTCGCTGTCTCTCTTCACGCGGCGAGAAACGCACTTCGTGACCTGCTTGTACCGCTGAATCGGAAGTGGCCGGTTGAAGAGGTGGTCGCCGCTGCGTCCGCGCATGCGCGAACGACAGGGCGTCGAACCACCTTCGAGGTGACCATGATCGATGGGATCAACGATGGCGCAGAAGACGCTGCCGCACTGGCAAACCTGCTGAGAGGAAGTGGCGCGCACGTGAATCTCATCCCGATGAATAGCGTGGCGCACACGCCATGGCAGGAGAGCCCCGCTGCGCGCATCGAAGAGATTGCGGAACAGTTGCGTGCCTCGGGGCTTTCAGTCACCGTCCGACGAAATCGTGGCCGCGAAGCGGGGGCAGCGTGCGGTCAGCTCGCCGCCGAACGCGCTGGGTTTCCACCGCCCGCGGCCGTCGCTCGTCGTAGGGAGCTCTTGGTGGTTGCAAGTGCCGCTGCGTTGAAGGGCGAGCGCACCGCGACGCCACTGGCGCCATCCGGTCCACTTGATGGAGCGGCGCAGTGACGCGCACGATTGAGATTGCTGCGAGCATCCTGAACGCTGATCTCGGTGCGCTCCGAGAAGCGGTTCAGGAGGCGGAGCATGCGGGAGTTGACCGCATCCACGTGGATATCATGGATGGTCACTTTGTTCCGAATCTCACCTTTGGCCTCGCGACAGTGGAAGCGCTTCGAGGCGCAACATCGCTGCCGTTCGATGCGCACTTGATGGTCAGCAACCCATCACTCTGGGCCCCTCGATATGCCGCTGCGGGCTGTCAGACCGTTGCCATCCATCTTGAAGTCCCTGAGCGCCATCAGGGCACCCTTGAGGCGATACGCGCAGTGGGATCGTTGGCTGGCCTTGCTGCGGATCCCGGAACGCCGGCGGCGGCCTTCGCTGCCTTCCGTGACCACGTGGACTTCGCGTTGGTGATGACCGTAAAGTCGGGATTTGGGGGGCAGTCGTATCAGCCCGCCGCCGCCGCACGCATCGCAGAAATAAAACACACGCTCGGGGGTGCTCCGATGATTCATGTTGATGGTGGTATACGGGCGAGCACGGCTGCGGACGCGGTTGCGAAGGGGGCGGATGTCCTGGTGGCAGGAACGGCGCTCTTTGGCGCGGCGCAGATGCGACCGGCGGTCGAAGGGTTGCGCCCGAAGGCGTAGTCTCGGCTAGGCGCCTTTGGTGGCGGTTCGTCGGCACGAGGTGCAGACGAGCGCGCGCTTCATGGCCCCGTTTGCAAGGACCATCGTCGGCTGGAGATTGGCTCGGAAGCGTCGGTGTGCACGGACGCGGTTCATCCCGACTGACTGGGGGTTGAACCCAGCGATCGAATCCTTTCCGCAGAGGACGCAGAAGCGAGCCATAACCTTCTCCTTGCTGTTGGTGGCGCCTGTGAGGGACGCGCCGCCGCTGGTGCCGTATCGTAGCAGGAACGCCGAGGGGTTGAGCGAGCCCTGGCTGAGGGAGGAATCATGTCGAGCGAGCTGCAGCGAGCGCGGACGACGCGTATGCCTCTAGCCACCCTGCCCACCCCCGATCACTGCAGCACCAGGGCCCAGAGGTGGGGTGGGCGATGAGCCGGAAGAGCTGGGATGGCGTGGAGCTGATGGCGGCTCTCCGTTCGGGCGCTGAGCGCCTAGAGGCGCGCGTCGCAGAGGTGAACGCACTCAACGTCTTTCCCGTCCCAGATGGCGACACAGGCACCAATATGCTCGCCACCCTGAAGGCGGCGATTGCGGAGGGTGAAGGCACCCTTGCCACGGGCGTGACGTCGATAGACCAGGTGAGCGAGGCGGTTGCCCGTGGCGCGCTCCTTGGAGCACGGGGCAACTCAGGGGTGCTCCTCTCGCAGATTCTGCGCGGCCTGCCGCAAGCGGTGCGAGGGCGGAAGCGTGCCCGCGCCGCAGAGATCGCAAACGCCCTCTCGATTGGTGTGCTCCATGCGTACAGTGCCGTTGCAACACCTACCGAGGGGACGATCCTTACGGTGGCGCGCGAAGTTGCTGCCAGTGCCCTCGCAGACGCGGAGGGATCGACGGAGCTACGTCCATTCCTCCTCCGCATTGCAGAGAGTGCGCGAATCTCAGTTGACAAGACGCCAACGTTGCTCGCCGTCCTTCGCGAGGCTGGCGTGGTGGACTCGGGAGGCACCGGGCTTCAGCTGATCCTCGAGGGGATTGCTGACGTGCCTTCGGTGACTCCGTCTGCCACCACTGATGAAGGTGAATCGTTGAAGGCGGTGGCTGCGTCCGTAGCGCAGATCCCTGCAAGCGCGATCGACGCTACGCCAGGCGAGTACGGCTACGAGACGGTCTTCATCTTGCGCGCCATGGACACACCTCTTGATCTCGTGAAGATACGAGCCGACCTCGAGCTGATCGGCGAGAGTGTCCTTGTGGCAGGCGATGCCTCCGTGTGCAAAGTCCATGTGCACAACCTTCAGCCAGACCAGGTTCTTGCGTACGGAATCGCTCGTGGCGACGTGCGCGGGGTGACCATTGAGAACCTCGATCAACAGAGTGCCGAGCGCTCGACCGGGCATGGAGCATTTACTGATCTGTCGACACGAGTTGGGGTTTCGAGTTCGCAGTCAAATCGGGCGCCCGAGCCCGGTGTCGCAATCGTCGCTGTCGCTGCGGGAAGTGGACTTGCGGCAATTATGAAATCCGCTGGCGCGTCGCAAGTGGTACACGGCGGACAGACCGAGAATCCTTCGGCGGCCGAGATTGCCACTGCCATTCGTGCGACTGGGCGACGTGATGTCATCGTCTTCCCAAATAATGGCAACATCCTCCTTGCTGCACGACAAGCGGCGGAGCTCGTCGATGCCAATGTCACGGTGGTGCCAACCCGCAACGCAGCAGAGGGGATCGCCGCGCTGCTCACTTGGGATCCATCGCTTTCTCTTGACGCTGCGTTGAGGCAGTTTGAGTCAGCTCGAGTTAGCGCTCGCACCTTCCGCATTGTCCAGGCGGTTCGTGATGCCGTGGTGAAGGGGGTAAGCGTTAAAAAGGACGAAGTGATGGCCCTAGATCCAGTCGACGGGATCGTTGCAACTGGAGGCGACGACGTGGAGGCCCTCTCCCGCGCTTTGAAGGGGGAAGAGGCGGAACTCGTCACGCTCTATCTTGGGGCCGGAGTCGATGCGGCGATTGGCGAACGGATGGCGGAGGCCGCGCGTGGGGCTATCGCTGGTGTCGAGGTGGAGCTCGCGCGTGGTGAACAGCCGATCGAGCGAGTGCTCGTGAGCTTGGAGTGAGCGTAGACCCGAGCGGCCTGCCGCTCAAGGGGCTCGGCCTGCCTGGAGGGGCAAGCCTTCTACGCGGACTCGATCGACTCGGGGTGCATCGTGTCGGTGATCTTCTTCTCTATCTCCCTCGTCGCTATGAGGACCGGCGTTCGATCACTCCAGTCGCCAACCTTGTGGGCGGGACTTCCGCCACCGTTCGCGCCAGGGTGGCCGACCTTCGGGTCGAAAAAACGTGGCGGCGCGGAGTGCAACGGACGATTGCCACGCTGGCCGACGAGAGCGGCGTGGTGGAGGCGATCTGGTACGGCCGTCGATTCATTGAACGACGTTTACGTCCAGGCGCTGAGATTGTCGCCTCGGGTCGCGTCAAGTCGATCGGGTGGCGAACCCAACTGGAGGCTCCAGAGTTCAGCCCGCTTGAGGGGGGCGAGAGCGTGAACGCGGGACGCATCGTACCGATCTATCGGCTGACGAAGGGTGTCACTTCACTTGGCCTCCGCGGGGCGATACGCCAGCTGATCGACCAGTTCGGCGCGGAGCTGCCGGATCCTCTCCCAGAGGACGTCCGTGTCAGGCATCAGCTCATGCCGCTCGCCGCCGCCCTCCGTGAGGCGCATTGGCCGAGCGAGTTTGATCATCGTGACGCGGCGCTTCGCCGTTTGGCCTTTGACGAGTTGCTCGCAGTGCAGCTCTCACTCGTTCGTCGACGACGCCGAAGAACACGAGGCGCTGCTCCGCCTGTTCGTCTATCGCCGAGCGATCGCGAGGAGATCGAGGCGACGATCTGCGGAGGCCTGGGACACGAGGGTGAGGGCGCGGCGGGATCGTCGTGGACGCCAGATCAAGTCGGAGCGATTGATGCCATCTTGTCGGATCTCGCGGCCGGAGAGCCAATGTTGCGCCTCTTACAGGGTGACGTAGGCACGGGAAAGACCGCGGTAGCACTCGTGGCCGCCGCCGCCGCCGCTCGCGCTGGGCTGCAGTGCGCGATGCTTGCACCAACTGAACTTCTCGCGCGACAGCACGCTGCGACCGCAACGAAACTTCTTGCACCACTCGGCATTCGCGTTGATCTCTTGGTAGGGAGTCTCTCTGCGCCAGATCGTCGGCGCGTTCGGGCGGATGTTGCCAGTGGGAGCACCTCGCTGCTGATTGGCACGCACGCACTCTTCTCAGAAGCGACGACGTTTGCCGCTCTTGGCCTAGTGGTTGTAGACGAGCAGCATCGCTTCGGCGTGGACGAGCGTGCGCAGCTGACAGCAAAGGGAGAGGGGGAGCCGCACGTTCTGTTGATGACCGCAACCCCAATTCCGCGCACCATCGCGCAGCTTCTCTACGCCGATGTGGCCTCGTCGGAACTCCGCGCACTCCCGGCCGGACGACAGCCAATCCGGACCGCGATACGCAGCAGTTCAGAACTTGATCGCCTCTGGGGTTTTGTCACTGCGGAGGCTCGCGCTGGGCGGGGCACGTTTGTCGTGGTTCCTCGGATTGGGGACGATGAGCCTGGAGTGGAGCCGACCAGTGACGAGGGAGGCGATGCACTTGAGGCGGCGGGTGAGATGAGCGTTCTCGGGCAGGCCGAACGAATCGCTGCGTTCGCCCCGACGCTGAAGATTGCCGTGGTGCACGGACGACAACCGGCGGCGGCGCGCTCAGAGGTCATGGGGCGATTCACTCGTGGTGACGTGGATGTTCTTGTCGGCACGACCGTGGTTGAGGTCGGGGTTGACGTGCCGCGCGCGAGCATCATGGTGATCATGAGTGCCGATCGATTCGGTTTGGCCACGCTGCACCAGCTGCGCGGTCGAGTAGGTCGCGGCGGAAGCGAGGGCTGGTGTGTGCTTGTAAGCGATAGCGAAGATGAGGTGGCGCGTGCGCGGCTCGCCGCAATAGAAAGTACGCGAGACGGCTTCGTACTTGCGGAGCGCGATGTGGAGTTGCGAGGAGAGGGAGATGTGCTCGGGACAGATCAGAGCGGGCTCCCGCCCCTTCGTGTCGCAGCACTCTCTCGGCCAGAAGATCGAGCACTCGCGGTAGTCGCACGAGCGGAGGCGGAGGTACTTCTCGACTCCCTCGGTCGACCCACTCCAGATTCACAACCGCTGATTGAGTCGTATCTCCGCGGTTGGCCGACCGCCGTCCTCCGCCCTCGGGAGAGCTGAGCGTTGGCCCAGCGGATTCGAATCATTGCAGGAGTGTTCGGGGGGCGACGCTTGGAGGTCCCGGAGGAGGGAACACGTCCACTTGCCGACCGTGTTCGTCAGGCGCTGTTCGCGATCCTTGAGCCGCGACTCGCCGACGCGCGAGTCCTCGATCTCTGCGCGGGGAGTGGCGCGGCGGGGCTTGAGGCGCTGAGTCGCGGCGCAAAGCATGCTCAGCTCGTTGACATCTCCAAACGTGCATCCGCAGTCATCCGCCGGAACGTGGCCACACTTGGCCTTACGGATCGAACGGAGATCCAGACTGGAGATGCACTCGCCGCGCTGCGTGAACTCACCGCGCGTTCGGCCGTAGCGGATCTCATCATCGCCGACCCCCCATACGATGATCTACTGGTGCGACAGGAGATCCTAGAACAGGTTGTCGCGCACCCGAGTCCGCTCGCGGCAGGCGGGCTCCTTGTCATGACTGGGCGAAGGGCGAAGGGCGACGTAGCACAGGATGCCCCAACGGGTTTACGATTGGTGCGAACGCTTACCTACGGTGAGACGGTGATTAATCTCTACGAAAGAGTCGAGTCGGGGGTTACAAAGTGATCGAACGTGTCGGCCTGTATCCGGGTAGCTTTGATCCCGTCACCTTCGGTCATATTGACCTTATCCGACGTAGTCTTCATGTGGTAGACCGACTCGTTGTTGCAATTTTGCCGAATGCCACGAAAGAGGCCCTCCTCACGCTGGGGGAACGAGAGACGCTGCTGCGAACCGTGATGCGAGCGGAACTTGGTGAAGATGCGGCTCGCGTAGAGATCCGTTCAGCGTCAAACCTGGCGGTGCGCATCGCACAAGAGGCTCGTGCGAGCGTGATGATTCGCGGGCTTCGAGCTGGTTCGGATTTTGAGGCCGAATTGCGGATGGCGCATGCGAACCGACTTCTCGCGCCATCGATTGAGACGCTCTTCCTCATGACGGCGCCGGAGCACGCGTCGACCTCCAGTCGGCTGGTACGCGAGATCGCGCGATATGGTGGGCCACTTGACCGTCTCGTTCCGAGCGCGGTGATTCCAGTGCTGACGGCGGCGGCGCAGCGGCTTCAGACCTAACCGGGTGACCGAGCGCGAAAGGTCGCTGGCTGCTGCTGAGGGAGCGCCACTCCCGCTGCATTTGATTGACTGCTCCCCGCTGCTGGCAGAACTTCCTGGCGCCCGCGTCCTGATCCCTCAGTTTTCTCTGACGAGCGCCTCCGACGGCGAACTGTTACGCGCAACAGTTGAGATCCGAGTTGAACGTACGAACCGAGGGGTCCGTCTGGTTGGTCGCGTGCACGGCGTACAGGAAGGTGCGTGCGCTCGATGTCTGAACCCAGCTCGCGCCGAGCTTGAGGCACGAATCGATGAAGAGGTTGTTGAAGAACGTTTCGCACAGGGCGATGACGAACGGATCGGACGCGGCAATGCGATCGATGTGGGGCGAATCGGAATTGAGGGGCTCGATCTCGTCCGTCGCCTGGTCCTTCACTGCGACCCCCTCTGCCCCCAGCGCTGTGAGCACTGCGGCGCCCCGCACCAGGCTGATGAATGCCCCGAACGGGAGCTCGACCCACGCCTTGCCTCACTTGGACGCCTCCTCCCGTCAGAAGGTGAGGACCCCGAGCCGAATGGCTAGGCGCTGAAGCCGCCCGTGAGGACCCCGCATCGGTGCCGCGACGAGGGGGCGCGGATCGGGTAGGCTTCGCTCTCCAAGTCCAACCCCCATTTGGGGCGCAGCAGTGAGGTTGATCAGCGATGGGCGTACCGAAGCGAAAGGCGTCGAAATCTCGTCAAGGAGATCGCCGTGCGCATCATGCGCTGACCCTCCCAGCGATGGATCGCTGTGCGCAATGCGGCGCAACGAAGCGCGCGCATCATGCCTGCCTCGCATGCGGAACCTATCGGGGCCGCGAAGTGATCCGACGCCCCGCGCCGGACACGGAACAAACTGACGCCTAGGTAACCCATGGTCGCGCCGTCAGGCCGCGTCCGCCTTGCACTCGATGCAATGGGCGGCGATCACGGTGCCGCTGAGATCGTTCCTGGCGGAATCGCATGGGCGCGAGAGAACCCTGCCGATGAACTGATCCTCGTTGGTGATGAGTCGCTCATTTTGGAGATTGCAGGCGGCAGTCTCCCCTCCAACGCTCGGACGGTACACGGCCCAGATGTGATCGGCATGGATGAGCACCCAGCACAGGCGCTTCGTGAGCGGAAGAGTGCGTCCATCCTCGTGGCAACGAACCTTGTTCGCGAAGGCGAGGCGGACGCAGTGGTGACCGCCGGCCATACCGGCGCGGGGATGGCGGCAGCCGTTTTGCGCCTCGGAAGGCTTCCAGGGGTGGACCGTCCCGCACTGGCCGTCCAATTCCTGCTCCGCGAAAAGCCGCTGGTCCTCCTTGATGTTGGGGCAAACCCTGATGCCACGCCAGAGAATCTCTATCAGTTCGCTCACATGGGGAGCATCTTCTCAGAGCACGTGCTTGGCGTCGTAAATCCTCGCGTCGCGCTCCTCTCGATCGGCGAGGAGAAAGGGAAGGGTGATCAGCGCATTCAGAAGGCAACAGAGTTGCTCGACTTCGCCGAACTTAACTTCACGGGGAACGTTGAAGGGCGACACCTCGCAGCGGATGAAGCCGATGTGGTTGTCTGCGATGCGGTGCTCGGCAACGTTTCAATAAAGCTTGTGGAGGGTGTCACAACCACGATCACGGACATGTTCCGTGAAGAGTTCCGACGACTCCCATTCGGTCCGATCGCTGCGCTTTTGATGCGCCCTGCGATCGCTCGGATCCGAGCGAAACTCGACTACGAGCGCATCGGCGGGGCGATCCTGCTTGGCGTCAAGGGGAGCGTCGTGATCACGCACGGGCGAGCACGCGCACGCATGGTCACCTTCGCCTGCAACACTGCGGCCCGTGCGGTTCGCGAAGGAGTGAGCAGCCGCATCGCCAACGCCCTCGCCGATGCTCCTTCCGTCGCCGCTGACGGTCTCCCGAGCGGTCCAGCTCCCGCCTGAGATGGCAGGCAAGAGAGCGCCTGCCGCGCCTCGTGATGCAGCACTCCGACTCAGAACCGCAGGGAGGCGGGATGCCTTGACGGCGCTCTACGAGGCCGAGTTCGGACACCGGAGCGCCGCCGAAATCTTGAATCGGCGTGCCGAATCCGGTGAGGTGGAGGGTGAGCCGCTCGGCTTTGCTCGAGCGCTGATCGCGCTCGTTGAAGAGAGACGGCCAAGCATTGATGCTTCCCTCATGCGACTTGCGCCTGCATTTCCCCTCGCAACGCTGACCCACATTGACCGCACAATCCTTCGAGCCGGCCTCGCTGAGGTGGTACACTCGCGCGCGGCGGCGCCTGCGGAGGCACTCGCAGCCTGGACGGCTCTGGCACGCACGTACAGCGGCGAGCCGGCACGAAAACTGGTGAGCGGTGTCCTTGGCACGGCTCATCGGGAGGGAAGCACCGCGTCAGCGGAGAGAGATGGAGGGGCGACCGATGAGTGACAAGGCACAGATCTTCCAGGAGCTTCAGGGCTATATCGTTGAGCAGCTAGGGGTCGAAAAGGAGAAGGTCACCCTGACCGCCGCCTTCATCGAAGACCTCAATGCGGACTCACTCGACCTTGTGGAGTTCGCCATGGGTCTTGAAGAGAAGTTTGGCGTGACGATTGCCGACGAGGAGTTGACGAAGATCAAGACGGTAGAAGACGCGGTCAACGCGATCGTCGAGAAGAAGTCGTAAGGTGCGGCGGCCCGCTGGCCGCCTGGCGCTACCCGATCGGTCGTGAGCCAGGCCGCAGAATCCACGCTTGACCACGCATCGCGACTTGCGGTGCGCCTCGGCATCTCCGCGGGCGCGGAACGCCTCATTGAACTTGCGCTCACTCACCCTTCGAGACGGCATCAGTCAGGTGCGCACGAGGACAACGAACGCCTCGAGTTCCTCGGCGATGCACTGCTCGGAGCGGTCGTGAGCGCAGCACTTTATCGTGCCGATCCGGGCGCCAGCGAGGGGGATCTCTCAGAGCGTCGTGCCTCGATCGTGAGTCGGATCGGTCTATCCGAAGTTGCACAGCGCCTCCGCCTTGACGAGGCGATCCTTCTCGGCGAGGGAGAGGCGCAGCGTGGTGGCGCGCAACGCCCCGCAGCGCTCGCCGCTGCACTTGAAGCGATTATCGGTGCGGTCTATCTATCCCACGGGTTTCAGGAAGCGGAGCGGTTTGTCATGACCCATCTGGCGCAAGAGATCGCAACGCCGCGCGCCTCGATCGGGAAGGGGATAAAGACGATGCTCCAAGAGTGGACTCAGGCGAGGAACGGTTCACTACCGCGCTACGACATCATCGGCACCAGCGGCCCTGAGCACGAGCGAACCTATGAATGTGTCGTGAGGGTTGATGGAAGCGAAATTGCACGGGGGAGTGGCACGAGTCGACGGGCGGCCGAAGCTGCGGCCGCAGAAGCGGCGATTGATTTGCTCGGCATCACGAAGGAGGCAGTGCGATGAGCCGACTGCGCCTTCGCGAGGTTCGCCTCAGCGGGTTCAAGACCTTTGCCGATAAGACTACGATCGCCTTCACACCTGGCATCACTGCAATCGTCGGCCCGAATGGGAGTGGCAAGTCGAATATTGTCGATGCACTTCGCTGGGCACTTGGTGAAGCGGGCCGAGGCATTCGCTCCAAACGGGTGGACGAGGTCATCTTTGCCGGCTCAGAGAAGCGTCGGCAACTCGGTCTTGCGGAGGTTTCGCTCAGCATTTCTAACGACGATGGCCTCTTCGATCTTCCCTTCACGGAGATCGAAATCGCCCGGCGTGCCGATCGAGGTGGCGGGCAAGAGTATCTTCTGAATCGAGAACGCATTCGACTCCGGGACTTGAATGAGCTACTGGACGGTGCCGGGCTTGCAGAGAACGGCCTCCTCTTCATTGGTCAGGGTGCGGTTGACCAGGCGCTGAGCCTTCGCGCGGAAGAGCGCCGGGCACTCGTCGAAGAGTTTGCCGGCACGGCGCGCCATGAGCGGCGGCGGGCGCGCGCAGAGGGCGAGATGAAAGAGGCGACCGAGAATCGCGCCCGAGTCGAAGAGATCCTCGCGGCGTTGCGACCGCAGGAACGACGTCTTGCGGCGCTTGCTCGACAAGAGGCTGGACGGGACGAACTGCTCGCGGAGGCGGTGGATCGTATCGCGACACTCGGCGCGACGCGTGCGAGTTGGTTCGCCTCTCGACGGCACGCAAGTGGCAGCCGTCTTCTGGAAGTTCGGACTGAGCTAGGAAGCGTGCGTGAATCTCTCCGCACCGCCGACAGCGAAGCGAGCGCTCGTCGTGTCCGACTGGGAGAGGCGCGCCACGCACTTGAGACCGCCCGTGGGGAACTCGAGGTCGCTCGTGCCGCTCGAGAGATTGCCGAGCGAAATCGCGCACGTTCCGATGCGGAAGCCGAAGCGATTGCCCGAGACACCGATCGTTTGACCGCGGAAATTGCGGAAGCGGAGCGAGAGGTGCTGGCGGTCGAACAGATCCGCGCAGCGGCCGCACCGGCGGCGGATGCGGAAGCGTCCGCGGCTCTCGAGCTCCTAGACGCAGACCTCGCCAGCGCGCGTCGTGAGCTCCGCGCACTCCAGACTGGCCAAAGCGATGTGGGTGGCAGCGAATCAATCGCTCGTGCCGAGCGGGCGCGCTCCTCGGAACTGGCGGAGACAGAGGCCCGCATCTCACGCATCGAGGCGGAACGGCGAGCGCTCCATGATGACGGAACCGACCAAGCGCTCGCCGAAGCCACTGCGCGTCGAGACGCAGCACTCGCACAGGTGCGCGAGGCGACCGATCGAGCTACGCGCGCCGCCGCTGAGGCGAGTGCCGCGGAGGCTGAAGAGTCAAAGCTACGTGCGGTGGTCGGTGATCGCGAGCGTGCAGCGCGTGCTGCCGAAGCCGAATGCGCGACACTCGAGGGGCGGCTGACCGCACTCGAGGCGCGTCGTACCGCGTTGCAGGAACGCGCGCTTGCGCGCGCGGCTCGTTCGATTGGCGGGAGAAGTCTGTTGGCAGGAGTGGAGATTCGGGAAGAGGGTCGCAGCGCCGTTCTCGCCGCACTCGGTGCCTTGGCGCGCGGATTCATCGTGAGCAGGAGCGGAGCAACACTTCTTGATGATGAACAGGGCGCACTGTTGATCGAAGGCACGCCCAGCAGCAGAATCGCTGATCACCCGTCCCTGCCGAAGCTGAGCGCTGAGATCATCAGTGATCCTGACGGCGTGCTGACTCACCTCTTAAGCGGTGTTGCGGTGGCTCCGTCGGTGACTGCTGCGCTGGACTCGCTTGCTGAACTCCCCGTGGGCGGGTTGATTGTCACGCGCGGCGGTGCAGTGATCCGCGGGGGAGGTGTGGTAACGCGTGAGACGGAGCCAGAGGATGCGCTGCTCGACGCCGAGATCACGCGGCTCGGGCGAGAGGTTGAACGACAACGTGCAGCCGCCTCCGTGCTTCGTCGCGAAGCCGCCGCCGAGGAGGCCGCTCTTATCGCCGCAACGCAGCGCGCCCTCGGCCAGCGAACAACAGATCTAGCCGCACGAAGCGCGTTGCGAAGTGCAACCGATCTTCGAGTCGAGAGTGAGCGGGAGCTGACCGCCGCAGCGCGCGGCTCGGCCGACCGAACCTCGCGACTTGAGCGGCTCGACCAGATGCTGCTCGATCTCTCTGCTCGGCGGGATGAGCTCCAGGGAAGCACAGCTGTGGCGATTGAATCTGGAAGTGCTGCGGACGAGTGGCATGTGCGCATCAGAGAGTTAACCGCACGAAGGGTCAGCATTGCCGCAGCGGTGGAGACTGATCGACAGTCACTGCGCGCCTGGGAACTCGCTCGTGCTCGCGGTGATGCGAGCGCTGCTGCGGCGTCCGCACGTATCGCTCGTGCAGCAGGAGAGCGAGGCGCACTCGAAGCCAGAAGCGCTTCCCTCCAGGCGGATCGCGTGGAACTTGTCGGGCGCGCTGAGGCTGCCCAACTTGCCGTCGCTGAGCGCGAATCCCTGGTACAGCGCCTCGCAGAGCAGCAAGAGGCGATCGAACGCGAGAACAGCGTTGACGATGAACGGAAGCGCTCGTTGCGACAGCGCGAATCCGATCTCGACGAGGCGCTCCGACCGCTTGAACGCGAAGCGCAAGGTCTCGAGTTTGAGTACGAGCGACTGATCGAGGAGCTTGCGAGCGACCTCGCGACCTTCGGGCGACGGCTCGCTACGGATCCGCGAATTGCCGCTGGCCTCCCAGAGGCGCTGCGCGGATCGCCTGCTGATGTGGCGCCTGAGAGTGACCTCGACGGCGAATCCGGGGAAGAGCGTGTGGCGCAGGACGCGCGGGCCCGAGCGCAGGCAGCAGCCCTGCTTGAGCATTGGGGTGCTGCTGCACTGCGAGCCGAAGCACCGACAGCGCCTGCAGATCCAGAGCAGGTTCGGGCGCTCGAGAGGCTGCGCCGCAAGATCGGTCCACTCGACGCCGCAGGGGCGAGCGTTGCGATCGAGCATCGAGAGCTTCGCGAGCGACTTGAGAGCCTCGAGGCACAGACAACCGATCTTGACGGCGCGATTGCCAAAGCATCCGCGCTCATGACGGAACTCGATTCGCTCGTTGAAAACACCTTCAGCGAGCAGTTCACTGCACTGCAGTCAACCTTTGCAGCAAACTTCCAGCTGCTTTTCGGTGGTGGCGACGCGCAGCTGCGACTAGTGTCAGAAGAGGGTGTGCGTCGACCAGGAGTCGAGATCGACGCTCGGCCGCCACTCAAGCGACGTCAGCAGCTCTCGCTTCTCTCGGGAGGCGAACGAGCACTGACTGGCGTGGCGCTGCTGCTCGGGATGCTTGCCGTACGACCCCTCCCGTTTGTCGTGTTGGATGAAGTTGATGCTGCACTCGACGAAGCGAACGTGACACGATTCGGAGATGCGATCCGTGAGCTCAGCGAGCGCACGCAGGTGGTCGTGATCACCCACAACCGCGGCACAGTAGAGGTTGCCGACAGTCTCTGGGGTGTCACCGCTGGCGAGGACGCCACAAGTCGCGTCTTCGGCCTCCGACTTGATGAGGCGAAGCGGATTGCCGATGCAGCACGCGCAGAGCGTGAGGCTGCACGTTGAAGCTCGCCTTCTGGCGAAAGAGCAGCAACGAGGAGAAGTCGAGCATCAGCGCGGCGGCAACCTCTTCCGGGGGCGGGATTATCCAAGCCCTACGAAGGTCACTCACGCCTGAACCGGATTGGAGTTCGCTCGAGAGCGCGTTGATCCACAGCGACGCAGGCACGAGTGCCACCGCCGCCTTGATCAACGCAGCACGCGAGGTCCAAGGTGGCACCGGTCGGGAGCGTCTGCACACCGCACTCCTCGCGCTGATGGGCGAGGAGCCGAAGGCGTCAACGTCGTCTGATGTCGAACCCACACAGCATGTCGTCCTCCTCGTGGGAGTAAATGGCGCGGGGAAGACGACCTCCGCCGCCAAGCTTGCAGCGCGAGCGAAGGCAGCTTCGCTGCAACCGCTTCTCGTGGCCGCGGACACGTTTCGGGCCGCCGCGATAGAGCAACTGCGACTCCTGTCAATCCGAGAAGAGGTGCCGATTGTGGAGGGGAGATCGGGTGGCGATCCATCCGCTGCGATTCATGATGCGCTGACGCACGCGAGTGCAAAGGGGCTGAGCCCTGTGATCATCGATACCGCTGGTCGCATGCAGACCAAGGCGGGTCTGATGGATGAACTCACGAAGATGCGGCGAGTGATTCAAAAACTGGCTCCGGCCGCAGAGGTTGAAGTTCTTCTCGTGATCGATGCAACTGCCGGGCAGAACGGGCTATCTCAAGCGAGCGGGTTCAATCGCGCTGCCGGCGTCGACGGCGTGATTCTCACCAAGCTCGATGCAGGAGCACGTGGCGGCATCGCCCTTGCGGTGCGTCGTGAACTTGGGCTTCCAGTCCGATGGGTGGGTGTTGGAGAGCGGTCGAGCGACCTTCTGCCGTTCGATGCAGAGGCGTTTGTATCGGGACTCTTAGGCGACGCGGCGTAGCGCGCGCGGTAGCTCGCTGATTCGTTTCACTCGACCGAGTCGAGTGAGCCCGATCACGATGCCTGCAGCGATCGAGGTTGCTGCCCCCAACGCGAGCGCGGTACCACTGCCGGCAACCGATCCTCCAATCAATCCACCAGCCACGATGCCAATCAGCCTCCCCAAGATACTCACCCCTTCAAACGCTGCATTTGCACGGCCCTGAAGTGCATCAGGGAGGACGCGACCACGGATCGCCCCCTGATTCGCCTCCCAGACGGTTTCGAAACCGTCGCTCAGGAACTGGTGTGTGACGAGCAGTGCGATCCCGACGAGTGACGCCTGAGGTGCAAGCGGGACAAGTCCGATGCCGACCCCGACGATGACGAGGCTTACGCTGATTGCGCGGCCTGTGCCCAGAGCGAGTGAAATTCGCTCCGTGAGGATGCCGCCCGCGAACGAAGCGACGCCACCGCTCGCGATGATGAAACCGATCACCTCAGGGCTGAGACCGAGGGTGCGAACGACGTAGATCATGTAGGCGGAACGGAAGAGGCCGAAATAGATGCCAATGGCGGCACTCGAAGCGATGAGTGGCCGCATGATGGGAATCGCCCACGTTCGGCGTAGGCCCTCCTCTGCCTCCATCAGAAAACTTTGGCGTACGGTCGCTTCCGGAAGCCGTGGCTCCCGGACCCTGAGTGCGGTGAGGAATAGCGCCGAGACGACATAGGTGAGCGCATCTACGCCGATGGCTGCGGGGCCACCGATGCTCCCCACCAGAAGACCGGCAACACCAAAACCGAAGAACTCTGCCGCCCCACGAATCCCAAGCACCTTCCCGAGGACGGCGCGTAGCTCAGGAGTGGGGACAAGCCCCGCGAGATAGCTCCGCTCGGCGATGTCGAATGCGGTACTACACGCTCCGCTCACTGCGCTGACGAGAATGAGGTGCGGGAGCGATACCTGGCCCGTGATGAACGAGACGAGAGGAATGCTGGCAAGCAACAGAGCACGAAAGAGATCGGCGGCAATCATTACTGGGCGACGCGGGAGACGATCGATCCAGACGCCGGCAATCTGGCTCGCCAGTGCGGCGGCGATCAGGTCGACCGCGGCGATCAGCGCGGCCTCTTCGGCGGAAATCTGCAGCCCGATGATCGCGAGCAGGGGGAGTGCTGCACGGGTGATGAAGGATCCGAATGTCGATGCGGACTGCGCCGCCATCAGAAGGCGAACATCGCGGCGAACGGCGGGGAGATCTCCTCGGCGCAACTCGGTGACCTTGCCCCTCCTCTTCATTGCTGCAGCGTACACTTCCCCTATGTTCGACGCGCTTGGAAATCGCCTTCGCGCTTCACTCCAACGGCTCGGTGGGCGAGGCCGCATAAGTGAAGCGGA
>Ga0129336_10001103_pt1 | contig 16128 bp, 20 predicted proteins | sample CPB6_02_DNA_FD_96878 | JGI IMG/M metagenome (GOLD analysis project Ga0129336, IMG submission 96878) | Freshwater to marine salinity gradient microbial communities from Chesapeake Bay, USA - CPBay_Sum_0.6_0.2_DNA | ecosystem: Environmental > Aquatic > Marine > Coastal | place: USA: Chesapeake...
CTTCTCGCCGAACAGGAGGTTCAGTGATGGTCACGATCGTCAACGACGAGTACCGCAACGCATGGGTCGGCAAGTTGGTGTATGTTGCCGACCGCTCATGGGGTGACAATCGTCGTCTTGTGAGGTTGCTGTGCGAAGATCGCATCATCGTGCGTCGGTTCGTGCACAACTGGGCTGATGCAGAAGTTCTTATTGACCGCAAGGTGTGCGTGTACGACGACACGCTGTACGCCTTTGACTGATTGACAAGGTTGCACCTAGTGGTATACGCTAGGAACTAGGTGCAACACAATCAACCAACCAAAAGAAAGGTGAAGCAATGAGAAACATCGAAGCAGTGTTACTGCCCACCGAGGAGGGAGCCGAACCGACTCCCGTTTCGGTTGGCGATCTACAGACCTTGCGGGATCTGGTCGGTGGACACATCGACGCAGTGCAAGTGGAATACAACACCGACGAACTGCCGATCAAGTTCAGCGACGACTACCTGTCGTGCCGTGTGGTTGGCTACCTGAATGATGAGGGTTTGTTGTTGGGATTGCCGATGAACAAACTGGCGACGCTAGTGTTCGGTCGTCCGTTGTTCGGACCTGTGGTGCTGGTCGGTGGGGATGATGGTGGCGGTAACGACACCCCGCTCCCCGAATGGTTTCTGCGAAACATCTATAGCGGTGCCTTGCAGGAGACGGTGAAAGAACTGGATGAGTCCGCCAAAGTTCTGGCGACCGCTGTCAAGTTCGGCATCGAGGACGGTGCGATTGACGCCGATCTGGCTAGGGCTTTGGTCGGTTCGCTGATGGGTGGCGACGAGTCCGAGGCGCAGACCGCACAAGAAATCATTGAGGGGCTGGTGAAGTATTACATCTCCCGCAAGTTGGGGATGGAACGCCCTGACTGGGATGCGATCGATGAGGAGATCATCGAAGAGGAACGGCTGATCGCCGAGTTCGATCCGTCAGATGAGGACATTCACAACTGGATTGGAGGTGAATGATGTTTGCAACAATCAAGAAGATCCGTCACGCCTACGAGTGGTATCGCCGTTTGGAAGCCGAAGGGATCTTGGAAGAGGTGGAGGATTTCGTTGTCCAACTTTGGTTAGACAACGAGTTGGATTTGGAGGAATCAGAATGACCAACTCAGTGGCTCCCGCTCCCCATTCGGGGGAGCGGGAATACCCCCCGTCCGTTTGGGTGTGCCCCAAATGTTCATCTAGGGTGATCACCCACATCACAACATTCGGTGTTGTGTGTCACGGTCCCACCCATACCCGTACCCGTGTACCGATGGAGGTTCATAGTGAAGATCAGTAATGTTTCTGGCGAAACTTGTGGGGTGGTCGGACATGATGCCGACTGCTTGTGTGATGTGATCATCGGCACACCCATCGAGATCAAGGTTGATGCGGTCAAGGGTATGTGGATGGGTGAACTGTTGTGCGAACATCACGGCTATGTGGAGCGTGAATGGGACAACGAGTCGCTGGTTCAGTACCTGCAGGATCTGTTGGTGTTGCATGATGCGTGGGTTGATTTGGGTCCTGATGCTTTCATCTCCAAGTCGGAATCGGAATCGGATCATCGGCATTACAATCGGTGGATGAAGATCCGCAAGGTTGTCAAGCGGGCTTTGCAGATCGAACCGAAACCCAAGATCGCTACGGTGTTGCGATCGTTGGGTGTTAGCGCCGAAGAGTTCACGGGTGCGGTGACAACCAGCAAATGTGTCCTGAATGCTGACGAACTAGATAAGTTTGAGGGGCTGATAACGGACCCACATACTACATGGGCGCAAGTCTCTAGTGCGACAGGCGTATCACGACACACGGTTCGTACCTTGTATTACTATTGGTATGACCAGCCACCCGCATTACAACATTCCACTAACCCAGACGCACCCCATAGGGTGCGGATGAGGGAACTGATTGACAAGGGTCTAACCAATAAAGAGATCTTGTCTAGTATTAGTGAAGAGTTCGGGGTGCAACTAACATCGGGCGCTGTTGCCCACGCAAGAAAGAGGTATTCCAAATGAAGCGCAAGAAGTTGGAAAAGGTTCTTGGTCAGATCGGGCGACACATTGTCACCCGAGAAGATCTGAAACCTGAGAAGAGGTTGACTGATCAGGAACTGCTGGCATCAGCATGGGCTGAATGGGAATCCTATTCTAGGAAGAATGGGCGTGGACAGTGAGGTTCGATCCGTCCGATAAACGGATCTACATTCGCCAATCATGGTTGGGGGATGCATTGATCTGTCCCCAGCGTTCCCGTTACGGGTTGGCGTTACCGTCCATGCGTCGTGGTTCCGATGCCACTGCTATCGGGACAGGTGTCCACGCAGGAATCGAATCTTTCCTACGGGGCGATGTTACCGATGTGGATAGTTTCGTCGGAAACATTCGTACTGCTGTCGGCTTAGAGTTGGACAAGGACATTCGTCGGACTGAGATCTCTGCTGATCCTGAGAAGATGGATGCTTGTGTCGTGGCTATGGCTACTGCATGGTGGGATGACATCCGCCCGTATGTTCCAACGGGCGGATCTGCAGAAGTGAAGTTCCAGACTCCCACTGGGCTAGTTGCATCTAACGAATACGAGGTGTGGCTAGAGGGCACAATGGATTATGTTGCCCCCGATGGAAGTATCTGGGATTGGAAGACTGCATCCCGAGCGTACTATGCACGGGAGAAGCATCTCCAGTCGCATCAAGCGACCGTGTATGTAGATGCCTCCCGCACCCTAGGGTTGGTGCCCGATGGACCTGAACCCACACCCTTCAGGTTTGGTGTTATGGTTCGTCAGGTAACACCGAAAGCACAAATCGTCACCGTTCTTCGGGGACGAAACCACATAGATTATCTTAGACGACAGGCGCTGTCTGTCGTGAACATGGCTATCAGTTCGTGGGGTACGCAGGATTGGATGATGAACGATCAACACAATCTGTGTTCCTCCAAATGGTGTGACTATTGGCATCTTTGCAAGGGTGCCCATTGGGATGCCACTGATACAGAGATCCCCGATCAGATCGTGCGGATCGTTGACAAGTCGGAACCAACCTGATTGGTTCTGATACACTAGGATCGTAATCACCACGGGTTGAGATTCTTCACATCAGAATCAGGACCCACGAGGATTCCCCTGCATGAGAACGGGACCCGTGGTGATTACTTACAACAACAAGTCCAAGGAGGACGAATGATCAGCAAGGATGAGTCAATCATCACTCAGGTCGTGGCAAAGATTGCCAGCGAACTGACCACATCCACCCAGACGGACGGCACCCCCGAGGGTATCCAGTCCGCTTACCTCAGCCACTTTGACTTTGTGCGTGAAGTTGTGTTCGGTGCACACAAGATCAATGCGATCACGGTTTCGCAGGAAACCACTGTCGAAGAAGTCATCTCCGCTTTCGGCGGTCAGGCCGTACCCGTCACCTCCAGCGGTGGTTTGGAAGTTGTCGGCGCTCAGCACGGTCCGATCCCGTCATGGTTGGCTGATGCTTGCGCTAAGGCGGGTTGCCGCAAGGTGTACGACAACCGTGACACCGCAAACGCAGAGAACCGTCGCCCCCTATTCAAGGCGGCTGACGGGACGACAGACGGTAAGGGCAAGCCGATGGCTTTCTGGGCACCGACGAATCGTCGATAATCAATGGATGACGCCACGCTAGCACAGCGATGGTCGGCAATCGGGCGGGGGGAATCAATCTCCCCGCCCGAAGCACATCCGACCCACACATTCTACAAGCCGTTGACCGAAGCGGTCACCGAGTTTGTTCACTGGGCACAAACACCAGAAGAGCGTATCCGCCTAGGGTTCGATCCGTTGGATGATCAAATGCGTGGCATCGCCCCATCAGAGATGCTACTGATCAACGGCTACAGCCACAGCGGTAAGACCATGTTCCTGCTTAGTGTCCTCGCTCACAACAGCAAACATCCGATCGTCTACTTCTGCCCCGATGAACCCCGCACCCTGACATTGGTGAAGTTGGCTTGTGTTGCCAACGGCATCAACGCCAACGAGTTGGAACAAGCGGTCGAAAGCAACGACCCTAGGGCTATTGATCTTCTTAGGTCAACTGCTACTGAACGGTTCCCCAAGTTGGCGGTGTTCGATCAGCCCATGACCCTCAGTGACATGGAGCGGGCTATGGGTGAAGTGTCCGATCTGTTCGGCAAGCCTGCGATGATGGTGTTTGACTATTTGGAACTGTTGCAAGGTGGCGGGGACGATGTTCCGTCCAAGGCGAACACGATCAAAGCGTTCGGCAAACGACACAATGTTCCCCTAGTGGTGTTGCACCAGTCGTCCCGTACCAGCGGTGCGGACGGACGCAAACAAACCATTAGTTCAGGTGCGTATGGTGGCGAGCAACAGGCGTCACACATCATTGGTGTGCGACGCAAGAAGTTTGAGATCCAGTCGCAGATCCATGAGATCCAAGAGAAACTGGCTAAGGGTTCCGCTACTGAACGGTTGTTGGAACGCATGGATCTGTTGCGCTATGAGGAACGCATCCACGAGAACACGGTTACATTGAACCTAGTGAAGTGCAAGCGTCCCGCTAGCACCTTGCTGGATGACATTGACTATGAGATCGAGCGTGGCACTGGTCGGCTGATCCCAATGCAAGGTGTCCCGTATGAGATGAGTTTGGCATCCCAATCTGAATCGGAGAATGTTTCTTCCGAAACATCCTACGATCAGTCACCTTTGGTGTGGGACTAGAGGCATCTAGCGTGGACAACATGACCGACACCATCTCATCTTTCATGATCTTGTTCCGTGGTCGTGGCGACTGTTACGGCTCCGAAGAGGGTGGCTGTGTACGGCAACAGTTGACCACACCAGTGTTCACCGCTCATCTCCGTGGCGAGATCGGCATCGGTGTCTACCCCGCTGTCCCCGCCTCAGTTCCGTTCTGTGTGTGGGGTTGCATCGACATAGATGTGGAAGATCTGGAAGCGGCTAGGCTGATGCAACGCACCCTAGGTAGTGTGGGCATCACCGCATGGGTGGAACGCTCCCGCTCCAAGGGGTATCATGTGTGGGTATTCGCTGACAACAGGGTGCCCGCCGAAGACATGAGGCGGATGCTATTGGTGGCGCATCAAGTAGCGGACTATCCTGCTCGTGAAGTCAACCCTAAGCAGTCTGATGTGTCTGTCACCAAGGTCGGGAACTATGTGCGGTTGCCGTACTATGGTGGCTTGCAGGCTGTGCCGAGTCGGCGTGTCATGTTGGACGACGCTAACAATCCGATCCCGTTGGAAGAGTTCGTCGTATCTGCTTTGGGTTCGTTGACGCCAGTCTCGGTGATCACGCATCTGGCATCGTTCTACAAACCTCCCGCACGACCCCCAGTTGAAATCAACTGGGGCGACATCTCGGAAAGTTTGGATGACGCTCTGCGTTCCACCAGTCAACTGGCGCGCATCATCTGGCGTGACGGACCTCTAGAGGGTCAGGATCGTTCCACCGCTTTGACCCGTCTAGCCCATGTTTGTTTCCGTGCAGGTATCACACCATCGATGTGTCATGTGATCGTGATCGACGCTGACAAACGGTGGGGCAAATACCATTTGCGTGGCGAGAACGGTCAGGAAGAAATCCGCAAGATTGTTGAAAGGGCATACCGTGGCTAGTCGCCGAAAGAAAGAACATACCGTCCTCTACAAGGGGCGACCACAAGTGAAGCAACGCCCCCGCATGACAAGGCGTGGGCGTGCATACACCCCCATGAAGACTCATCTAGCGGAAGATGTGATCCGTGAAGGATGGACAGGACCTCGCTATGAGGGACCCGTGTTTATGCGAGCGGAGTTCACCCGCGAGGGAACCAAGGTGACCGTCGGCGTGTACGACGGAGAGCCATCCCCCCTGAGAGGGGACATTGATAACTATGTGAAGTTGGTAATGGACGGACTGAACGGTGTCGCCTATGGGGATGACAACCAGATTGTTTACTTGGAGGTATACAAGCAATGAGTGACGAACAAGAAGTTTCTGAGGAAACCAATGTGCCGATGGGCATACGAGCATTGTCGTATGCGATGGACGAAATGTCTTTTATCCACCAGCAACTAGCGATCGTCACATGGTTATGCGACCAGATGTATGCGGTTCTCAGGGCTATGGATGAGGAACCGACCGATGACACGATCGGACCATGGTTCGCCCAGGTCAAAGAAACCATGGCGATGTACGAAAACCTGTTCCCCTGCTGTGAAGATTGCGAGGAGAAGAACGATGGGTGAGTTCAACAAAGGTAACTGGAATCAACGCTACAAGACGATGGGTGACACCGCCGAAACGGCGTTCACCACCATCCACCCTCACGCACATCGACTCGGGATCAACCGCCCAGACTTCAGTGTTGCGGCACTACCGAAACTATTTAGACACACCCCCGATTTTCTGTTGCCGAACGGATTCTATGAGGTGATGGGTGTTTCGTCACGAAACAAAGACGCAACCCTAAAGTTGAAGTTTGAGAAACTAGATAGCCTAAAGCAGTGGACGCTAATGGGTGACGGTTATCTGTGGGTGTGGGATTCGTATCGCAAGCGGTATTGGTGTGCATCGATTGAAGAATGGGCGCACGCTTGCGCCCACCATGCCAATGTTTCCTACTTTGATGACAACAATAAACCGTATTGGGATCTTCCGATCCTGAACTTTCCGTGCGAACCTACCACGGGCGTGGACATCAACAATGGCTAGTTTCCGTGGCGACCCCGACTGGGACCGTATGGCAGGCATCCCCGCCCCATTGGATGATCATCCGATCGCACACCTAATGGCATCATTCAACCAGCAGGAACGCGACCCCCTAAGTGAACCAGTTGCCCAAGCCGTATGGGATGCCATCCGACAACTAGATGAGAAAGAACAATGGACACTGGAGGCAGTGTTCGTATGGGGAATGCCATACTCGCAACTATCAACCGCCCTAGGTCATAGTTCCAAGTCGTCCTCGCATAAAGCAGTGCGTCGGGCTTTGACCAACCTAGGTGCTATACTAGAACTAGACCACCGCATCATCAGACTAATGAACAAGGAGCGCAACATGAAATACAAACGCTGGCAAGACGCCTCATGGGCGGCGATCCGCATCGCCGACCGCTCAGCAGAAGCAGGCAAGTTCATGCCAGAAATGTTCCCCCGCCACTTCCAAACCTTAGGAGGATTGGTGCGGAACAACGGCGACTCAGCAAAGATCGCCGATGTGTGCTGGAGCATCGGATGTGAAGCCGCCCGCGGGCTAGCCGCGTTGGGCGTATGGGACACCGAAACAATGCAAGACACCCTATGTAGCAAACAGCATGACTACGGGCATGACAACATCAACGCTTTCGGAATCATCGGAGTAGCAGTACGCATCAGCGACAAGATCGCTCGATACGGAAACCTGGGGGGCAAGAAGAACGCCGTGGAGAACGAGACACTGGTGGACACGCTCATGGACATGGTGGGTTATGCGGTGCTGGCACGAATGCTGGAAGACGGATCGTTCCAGTTGGAACTGGAAGAAGATCCGTTCTGATGGCACCACGCAAGAAACCGACCGTAGACCTAGAGGTGGCACGCCACCAAATGAACCAAGTCAAAGCCCTAGTTGTGTCATTAGGATTGCCCTATAGTCAGGTGCGACGCATCGATGATGCGCTCGCAGTCGTGGACACACTAGAAGCACGCGCCAAGAAAGTTTCGTGAGAAACATGAACATCGAAGACTTTGATCCCGAAGCCATGGACGAGATGTCCGCGCGACTAGACGCAGTAGCCAGAGGCGAAGCCGAAGGATACGAACTGATCTTCTACATCAGTGAGAACGACGCCACAGATCTACTGAACTCGTTCGATGACGCATTCCGAGGAGATCCGAAAGCCCAAACAAAATGTTGGGGCGAGTTTATGAAAATCATCACCCGACTAAGAGAGGCAGTGGACAATGACATTACGGATCATTAGACATCTAGTTCTGTTCGGTGTCGGATTCGGCATCGGATGGTTCATCGGAACCATCGTGTTCATGGCGTCAGTAGCATCACACTTTAGGAGTATCGAAAATGTCCGAAACAACACGCAAAATCAATCCCCTACGGTTCGTGTGGTTAGACGCCTACGAAGCAGGGGGTGAATGGTACGAACCCGACTATGTGCCAGAACCCCGTCTGATGACCACATACGGGTATCCCGTGGCAATCACAGACCAGTATGTGTGTGTCGCATCCACCTACGATCCCGACCAAGGGAACTTTGCGGTCGCTATCAACATCCCCATCGGGATGTTGCGTGAGGTTGCTACTTTGGTTGATGCCCCGAAACAAACTTCAGGTAATCCGCAAACACTGCGTCAAACCATTCTGGATTGTCAGCAACAAGAGGACTGAGTTCAACATGAATCCACTTACCGAACGGCGCACCAGCCACAGTCTTAGAGGTGTAATCTTTCCATGAAAGTCGGTCGCAACACCAGCCCCGCCCGAACGGCTCGGGGAAATAGTCAACGATCAGTTCAACACCCAACTTCTCGTTATTCCGCACAAGGAAATCAATCAATGATAGCCCGTCCTCGCGGTTCTGGAACCCGAAATCCACGGCGCGTCCCGTGCCGTGGACACTGGGCTTGCCCTTGCCCCTCATGTTTCGGACTTGAAACGAACCAAGGTTCTTGATCTTCCCACCATTCAGGAAGATCACCCACTCGATAAACTTCTGAGTTCCTTTGCGACGACCTTTGGCGTCGCCATCCCACCCAGTGTATTTACGCTTGCGGTTCAATGTAACCCCTCCTACGGAGATCTGCTAGATAACGCTGGATCGCCAGTTCGCGTCCAGTCAACTCGCGCTGTTGTTCTTCTTGCGTGACCGCACGATACGGCACACCCACCGCACCCAATAGCGAGGACAACTGGCGTTCCTGATACTTCTCAGGACCACCTGCCTGCGGAACATAGCGTTGGAACTGTTGCAAAGTGGGCAGTAGCGACGACAACGCATACGACACAGGTTCCGTGATCGCCAAACCCTCAGGGGTTGTGGTGGTCTGCCCAAATAGTGCGCCCACCAAAGCGGCAGGATAATCCAACGGTCCGCGAACCTGCTGAGGGTTCTCACTAAAGGGCACATTCAGCCCCAACTTGCGTTTGCCAGCAAGTTCGATCGGCAGACGATACTGCGGATACAACTGGCTGAGCAACTCCAACGGATCACTCAGTTTGTTGATCTGTTCCTCTAGGTCAATGAACGGCAGGTCGGGGTTGATAACCCCGCCACCGCCCGCACCCAACGGACCACGCCTAGATAGCCAGTACGGCAGAATCAGATTCTCATCCACAGGCATCTGACGACGCAACGCCTCATAAGCACGGTACGGTCCACTGCGGGACATCATCATCTGAATCTGTAGGGGAATGTTACGGCTAGCGAATGTCCAGAACGGCACAAAGTTCTTGGCGTTCTCATCCATCTTCGACTGGTCACCATAATCGAAATGGAATAGGGCGATGCTTGCGGCGGTTTGGTCGATGTTGCTACCGCGGCGAATCGACCGTAACGCCATCGCCATACGAGCCGCCACCTCGGTGTCCTCGTTCAGTTTCGACCAGCCTCGCACCACCTTAGTATTCAGGAAACGGCTGGGCTTCCCCTTACCTACGGGCTGAGTAATAATATCTAGGGTTTGACCGCCACCACTGGCGAGGACAGATTCCCAAGCATCAATGTATTCCTTCCGCAAAGCGGGAGGGATCGATGCCAAAGCCTTCTTCGGTCCTTTGGTGCGCAACAATGTTGCGAACCGAATACCATCAGCGATGTCTTGTGGGGTGCAACCGAACACGAAGTTGTTGAACGCCGCGGTCATAGCGTTACGCACAATGAAGCCTGGGGTTAGCATGGCGCTAACCTTGAAGAAACGGTTGTACGAATCGAAATACTTGAGGAACTGGCGGATGCCATCACCGCTAGCCAATAGTTCTACACGCCCAAACAGCAGGTCGCTGAGTTGTTTCGGGATTTGTACCCCAAGGTTATTTAGCGCAACCCAACCTTCCTTGATGTCGTTCACCATGACACCACCCCACTGTTCGGGGAAACGACGCCACTGGTCAGCAACATACTCGGCAACATTCAGGTTCTGTTCAATGTTCGCCAAGTCAACTTCGGCGGCTTTAGCCGCCATCAGGTTACGCCTAAGGGCGTCCTTCTGAGGATCTGTTAGAACACGACTGTTGTTGATGTTACCCAACATTTCGTCGGTTCTAGATACCCATTCTTTACGCATCTGCGATGCGTTACCTCGGGAGATTCCACGGTTATTGCGGATGGTTTCGGCAAGGGCGCCGATACGGGATGTTTCCTGCGAAACATTCCGTGCCTCTACAGGTCCCCGTCCTCCCATTCCAAGCGCTTGTTCGCCACCCGTTGCACGGGTTGCCTGCTGGGCTGTGCGCGGTAATGGTCCGAAAGCACCTTCAGTACCCCCGATAGGTCGCCGATAGAACTCGGCGTTTCCTCCGCCACGCTTGGCGTCTTCAACTTTCTGCGCATACCCATTCTTGAACTCCAGTTCCTGCGGGGACAACTTGCGTCCCAACCGTTCCTTCTTGATTATACCATTGATCGTATATAGGTCGCCCCCGCGTCCAAGATCATAAGCCGCCAACTGATTATTCCTCAATAGCGCCTTGACCGCCGACGGTTTATCAGCATAAATCTGAGAAACACCAATCCAATACAGATCGTTATCCTCATCATACCATGCACCCAGCCACCTATTTTTCTTCATCAACTCCTTGCGAACATCAGGGTTCGCCAAGAACGGTGCGATCAGGCGATCAGCGAAATCGTCCTTGTAGGTGATCTCCGACGCAGGGATACCGAACTCCATCCTGCCACCCAACCCGACCACAAACCCTTCAGGCGGGACAACCTCACGCCCAGTGATATCGATCGTGACACCACCATTAGCACTAAGGTCATCGATGAACTGACCCATCGTATTAGATGGGCGACGCAACTCCTCAGGCAACAGATACGCCTTCTGAATCGGGAACTCCCCATCCACAATCAGCACACTGTTCTGTCCACGCAACTCGGACGCCGCCGCGGCGGACGCCTCGTCAGAGAACATCTGGATATGACGGAGGAACGCGATCTCTTCGCCGTTCCGATCGAACCGTGAACCACCAGCCGCATGACCGAAATAGTCGTGGACAGCACGGAACATCCCATTCTCATGGATGCCAGTCTCAGCGTCCACACCCAGCATCGGATGATCCAAATAGTCGTAATAAACCTTGAGACGCTTATTCACAAGGATGTCCTTCACCATGTCAGCCGCGTCCTCATACGGATCTTCCAAAGTGAACTCAACCTTGATACCTAGATCCTCGGTCAAATACTTGTATTGCTCCTTGATTTCTTTCTTCAGAGCCATATAAGCGTTATAGTCAGGTGACCCGACGGGCGGAACGCCCTCGGGCAACGCCTTGTAGGCGCTGGCGATACGCTCCGTGATCGCAGGGTTAGCCAAAGTTTGCGGCGGAATATCCGCATATTCACGCCCAAGTCGAGCCGCATACTCGGCGGCGTGACGCACACCCTCAGGGATCGGACTGGTGGATGCGCCCAAACCAACACCGCGACGCAAGATACGATCCAGTTCATTCATCGCCTTACGACCAGCATCAGTCAAGGATTCTGCACCCAGACGGGTAACATCATCAATGTTGCGTACCTCATCGATGGCGTCCTGCAAAGCGGGACGCACAACCTTATCCCATTCCTGCTTGCTTGCCAACAAGTTCTGCTTAGAGTCCAAAGCGTTCACGGTACGGATATGCTTCTTCTCCGCTGTTGCAACTTCCTTCAACAAGGGATCGTCCTGCAACAACTTGCTTAGACGCTTCTGTTCCTTACTCAGTTCAGCCTTGGCGGTCTTCAGTTCGCCCTTCTTGCCACGGATGCTGGCACGAGCGGAACGGATCTCATCCAACTGGGCGGCAACCTTGTTCTGTTCCTTAGTGAGAACACCCTTGGATGCACCAATGTTACGGGTGACATCTTCGCCAGCCTGCTGGCGTGCCAACAACTCCGCCTCCTTGGCAGTGTATTTGATGTCCGCGGCATCATACAACTGTTGAGCCAACTCGTTATAGGTCGTGGGACGCATAGCGTCGTCGATCTCAGGGAACGCACGCACATGAAGAGACTTCAATAGACTAGTAGCCGCATCTTCGCGGGCGGTACCGCTAGCAAGGGTGCGTTCCAACTCTTGAACTCTAGCCTCCAACGGACCCAACACTTCCATGAAAGCCTGACGGATCTCACCTTGAGAGGATTCGGCGCGGGTACGCGCCTCATTCAGAGCCGCTCTAGCCTGAAAGGCGATACGACCCAGTTCACGAACCTCGTTCTCGGTGGCGGCACGCGAAGCGGCACGCTTAGCGATTTCTTCTTCGCCGCGCCCCACCAGTTTCCCTGCTTGGGCGCGTCCGACACGCTCCGCACGGTCAGCAATATTAGACGCCACACGCTGAGCGCTCTTCAACTGGAGAATAGTAGCCTCCAATGGAGCCATCAGGTTGGAATCGGGGATCATGCGACGCACAAGTGGCGCAACCATATCCAAACCGTAATCGAACACACGGTCCACATAGGCAATACGAGCCGCCTGATTAGCCAACCCGTCCACATAATCGTTCAGCACGCTGGCGGCATCCGTCTTGAACCATTTGACACCCAACACACGCTCAGAAATATCGTTGATTTCCTTCACGGTGTTTGTCTGCAATGTTTCGCCAAGAAACTTGGAACCTTTCTCAAGTTTGCGTGCCTTCATCACCGCAGGACCTCTAGCGAACTCCGAAGCAGACATATCCAAAGTCTCGGCGATCTCCCGAGAATAAGGTTTCGTGGAGAAACTAGGGTCACGAATCACAGCCTGAGCCTCAGGTGTCATTGAACGAGGCACACCGTACCCCTCGACAAACCCAACCCGATACGCATCCACGCCACGGCGAGCATTGAACTCATCAACCGTAGCATTCACCTCGTTGCGCGCATTATCACGCAACGACATGATTTCCCTAGCAAGATTGACCTCTTCTTCGGGGACAGCACGACCCACCAAGGTCAGATCATTCGCATCCAAAGCATCAATAACTTCATACACAGTTTCACGATACGGATTGCGTTCCAACCCCTGAACCAGCGGCGAGTTCTCACCCAACGCCACCTGACGCAACACAGCCTTACCAGCCTTGCCGCGAATACCAGCCGAATAGTTGATCAACTCGGTCAGAACCGTCATCGGATCAAGATTCTGTCCACGCCCCAAAGCGTTCAACGAGCCACCATAGGTGCGAGGACGAACATAACCTTGAACCTTGTTCACCCAACCAATATCGCCGATAACAGCACGCATCCGTTGAGCAGGCACACTAAAAGCGGTAGCAACCGCGGCACTGGCACGCCCAGCCTTAGAGGCGGGATCAAACAGAAGTTTGTTCTCGCCAAAGTTCCAACGGAAACCCTTCTGCAAATCCAACACTTCACGCTGAAGGTTATCGAGTTTCGCATTATGTGCGTAACGCACAATGTCATCCAACTTGCCGAGCATCTCGGGCGCCACAGCAGCCATTTCGCCAGCCCGAGCGGCAGTCGCAATACGACCACCACGACTAAGGGCACTAATAGGGGCGGCACCAACAAACAGTAGCGGATCAGTACCAACATCAGCGGCAAAACCCAGAATGCCATCCAACCAACCCGTACCAGTCTTCGGCAAATACTTTGATGTAGCCGTAGTAGGATCAGCAACCTGCTTTGCCCAATCCATTAGCGAAGCCCGACCACTAGGGATGTCCGAGATTTCCTTCAATGTAGATGCGACAACACGCCCAGGAGTACCAGTCACATAAGTGATACCCTGAAGGGCTTTACCACCAACATTCTTTAGAACATCCCACACGCTATCGGTACGGTTGGCACGCTTACGCTTGCCAGCCGCAATAGCCTTGATATCTTCCCAAGCCTTAGACTGGGTGCCAGCCTCATACATGGGACGACTATAAGAAACCGCCTGATTGGCAGACTGGACAGCCTGATATAGATCGGGAGACTTGGTGAAATAGGTTGGTGTCGGCGTTGCCGCCGAAACCGCACGATTCTGACCAGCAACCTTCTTATAGAGATCAGCGTATTCGCCCATGTGTAAAGTTGTTCCTTACTTACCAGCCATCAGAAGATTTATCAACCCACTAGATCTCATAGCCTGCTGGAATGGGGTCACCCCAGCCTTGGTCAATAGATCAGTCAAAGCGGTAGCCTGCTGAGCGCCCAACGCACGCTGAGTGGCGTATGCTTGACGAGCGTTCTGCACCCCAGTCAACGCTCGACCCAACGCAGGGTTCACCTGAGCGGCAGTAACACGGGCGGGCGTTGAGAACGCACGCCGCTGGTTAGCCGCCTCGGAACGCAAAGTATCCAAATAGATCTTCTCCGCCTCACGCCTCACCTGAGCGTTACGATCCTCGGTCGTTCCCTTAGTGGCGAACGAATCACCAAACGGCAACAGATATGATGCGCCCTTCTGCAGGATGTCAACACCCTTTTCAACATTGCTGGGCTTCACAAGATTAGCCGACAAATAATCTTCCATCGCCGCTTTCGCTTTCGCTTCAGCACCAACGCGGACAGCATACTCATCAGGACGACCGATCTCGCGGTTCGTCATAGCCGCCAGTTTTCCAGCCATCGGCATCTCAGCCAACGCACCCGTCGCACGCAACGCGGCAGGATTGATCGCCTTCTGAGCCGACGAAATAGCCTCAGCGTTCAACTGCTCAGGCGTGAACTGATACTGCTCCGTGGGGCTAGGAAGGAACGCAAGTTCAGGGATACCCAACTGGTTGAACAACTGATACTTCGCTGTTTCTTCCGTCGGACGCAACGACTCAGCCATCATCTGCTGTTCGATATTAGGAGCCTTCGACAAAGCCTCATAATACTTCGGCAGTTCCTTGGCGTAAGTGTCGATTTCCGAATCAACAAACTGCTGAAGTTCAGGACCGACATCCAAACCGATCTCAGAAACAGTGTTCTTGAAATCCTGCTTCGCCTGCTCAGGAAGAACAGTACCAGCCTTGAGATCTTGGAACACACCATTGATTAGGATGTCCGCGATCTCAGGGTTGGCGTTATAGAAGTTCGGCTTGAAGTTGTAAGAGAACACCGAATCGGGGTTCGCCGACGCTCCCCCCAAATAGTCCGACATGGATGACATGAAATCAGCCTGCTGTTGACGAAGAATCTCATCCTGCATCGCCTTGATGCGAGCAGGATCATAAGCACCAGTAGCCAACAGAACAGCAGGATTCACGGCACTAGAAATATTGCTAGCGGTAACACCCTGAGCGCCAGCCTGAAGGGCGGCGTTCTGCAACAACGGGTTGAAGGGAAAAGCACTAGAGACAGTGGGAGCGGTGCTACCGCCCGCCAACTGTGCTATTAGGTTGGTGATATCATCGGGACCCATCAGAAACCTCCGAACAGATTAGGCGGAACCGCCACCACCTGACCGTTAGGCAAAGTCACGGTCTGATAGTTGATATTAGGAACACCAAACCCAAGGTTCCCAGTTCCCTGACCAGTGGGCCTAGCGTACTGGAGCGCCAACTGGAGAGCAGTGTTCAACTGGTTCTGCCTATCGCGTGCCGCACCACTACGAATACCTAGTCGTGCCGCCATCGTGTTCAACGCCAGTTGCATCAAAGCAGTAGCCTGATTCTGACGGGCGATATCTCCCTGTCGTCCACGAAACAGATCCTGCGCTTGAGCAGATCCAGTCTGGTAGCGGTTCACATCACCCAAAAAAGCATCAGCGAAAGATTGGGCGTACTGCTGTGCGCCCTGAACTTGTTCGGGGGAACCACCAATATAACCAGTATAGCCAGCCAAACTTGCGGCAGGGACACCAATCGACGGTTGAGCCAGATTGAACTGGGCTTGCGGATCATACGCACCCAACGACTTCAACAATGCGTCGCCAGCGGCATTGATGTCATTCCTAGCGAAAGCCTCGATACCACCCAAAGCCTGAAGCAACTCTTC
>Ga0129336_10001104_pt1 | contig 16117 bp, 19 predicted proteins | sample CPB6_02_DNA_FD_96878 | JGI IMG/M metagenome (GOLD analysis project Ga0129336, IMG submission 96878) | Freshwater to marine salinity gradient microbial communities from Chesapeake Bay, USA - CPBay_Sum_0.6_0.2_DNA | ecosystem: Environmental > Aquatic > Marine > Coastal | place: USA: Chesapeake...
CATAGATCATCGACTCTTCTTGCTCTTCTGTTGGTGCGCTCATGATGGCATGTATTCGTAGAACTCCTCGCCTACTTCGGGGCGAATCATAGCAACTTTTATAGGTTTGCCAACTAGTTTGTGCGATACCCTAGGCGGACACTTGACTGGAACCGCCTCCCCATCCATCCGAACCATGACCCAGCTTGGGTTTGGGCATTTACGAATAACTAGATAATCACCCTCATAGGTGGTATTATCTTGAGATTCCACTGGTGAATCAATGGTTTCTGGCTTAGCTTTAGGCGGTCTGCCCCGCTTTGCTGCTTTCTTAGTTGGTGCTGTTTTCATGGTTTTGTTTAGATTTCATGTACTTAATGGCATGTTCAAGAACATCTAACTCCTCAGTAATTCTAGGGGTTGATTGAGATTTTTCAGCCTTAGCCCTTTTGAAATATGCCTCTTTTAAGCAATCAATAATAAGTTCTTCTGCAACTATCGGCTTGTTTATGGTTTTCATATTTTGCTAGTACCCTCCGCTCCCCTGTCTTGTAGCAAAATTACGGGTTTCGTCAACATGATCTATTCCTGCAATAGCGGCGTAACGCAGCACATCGACTGGATCTTTCCATGCCTCCTTTAGACCTCCATCGCCTGTGTACTCCGACAATGCTTGGATGATGTTCTCGCAATCAGAACTGACATAGAAATGCGGTCGGTTGATGGAGTCGGCTGGCTTAGTTGTATCCCATGACATCTTACCAATTAGTGCTTGGAGGCCATCATCAATGTCCAAGCCAGGGGCTGGAAGGCAGACCATACCAGCGTCATTCAAATCCTCGATAATGCTGGATGCCCCATCCGACGATTGGTACTTAGCGGCTCCAAGTCGAGGGTCGATCAATCTCTCAAAGATCTTCTCGTCACCCTCAAGCTCGGCAATCAAGTCCATGTAGTCACGGATACCAAACCCTTGGCCTTTAGCTCCCGGCCCCGGCATCCACTTGCCACCTTTCCACTCAGCCCAGTCGCCAACCTCAACGCCAGGCCACTCGCGGTAGACCCAGAATGTCCCAGAGGCATCCACGGCAATCCACGCCATAAACCAGTTCTTCGATCCAGCAGGGTCAATGATGTGATAGCGTGTGATATTACTAGTCGGTATCTTATCGGGCGATACGACATTGACCTCCTTGTTGAACTTGGGAAACTTGGTGGCATGGGACTTAACTGGAACCCCGTACGCACGAATCAGAATCTCCTCCCTTGGCCTCCCCACCAGTGTCTCCTTGATTCGCTCGTAGCCACCGAAAGGGTTATCCTTGGAATGGAAGTAATGTACGGATGCGTTGCGCTTCTTGCTGCGTTGGACATAGGGGACAAGTTCTCCATTGAGCAACTCTGCCTCCTTGCTGCACACGCTAACCGCACCATCTAAATATTCCTTAATAACTTCAGTCCATCCATCAATCGGCGTGAAGGTCACCAGCATCTTGGAGTTGCGGGTCGCTAGACGGAAGCGCAGGGTGTCAATAAGCTCATTGCCTAGAAGGTACTCATCGAGCCAAACACCGATATTGTGCCACTTAGGATCACGGCTTCCAAGCTCCGCGCCCTCAAGGATAGTTGGATTGTTCTGATATTGAGAGTAGGTCTTGAAGATGATTTGCGACCCATTCGGCAAGATTAGTGAGTTGTCCGTGAAACCATTCTTCTTCGTGTACGAGATGTAGGCGTTGGCAGATGTTTGCTTGGTACGCATCTCCGCTGGTAACCACTCCCATACCGCGCTCTGTTGCTGGCGAATGCTAACCTCCGATGTCTGAGCAAAGCACATGATCTCAGACTTGGGATTCTCGATAGCAGCCTTAACCACGCAGAATGATCCCCACGCAGTTTTGCCGCTGCGGTTGCCTCCAAGTGCCAAGATCTCCGATACTTCTTGCAACTGCTCTTCAGCCTTCTCCCAATGCGGAAGTCTAAATCCATAACGGAATGGATCTTTTTCGGCGTTTTCAATGGCTTCATGATAAACCCTGTGGAGTTCCACAAGTTCATCTGGCTCCATGATTGCCACCTCATTGTCAGTAGGAGGCTGGAGAATTGGGTGCTTACGCCACTGCATTAGTCTGTCTTGTACGCACCAGTCTCCATTAGGATGTCTTTGATGTGATAAACACTATCACACTCCTCACACGCTAAAGCATCATCCTCTGGCGGGAGTGACCCACGGTTACCGCTAACAAAGTGAAGATGACGATACTTTTTGCGACCAAGGCAATGCAAGCACACGCCGATAAATGGCTTCATGTGTTTTTCCAGCACCACATTCCAGATCTTTGAGTTAAACTTCTCGGCTAGATACGAGGCGTAGCACAAGGTGTGACATGGGTAGTCAACCCCATCGTGCGTTACCCTATAGTGACGGACTAGGTTGCCGCCATCTTTTAGGTGGTCTGCATGTCTTGATTCTGGTTCTGCTATCATTCTACGATTTCAGCTTCTACCGCTTGTGCTTTGACTTTATTGGCAATCCTAGACTTAGCTTCCGCGATCATCTTGGCCGCATCGTCAATAGACGGCCCCTTGCGATGCTCGACAATGGTACTCGCCATACCAGAAAGCTGTCCAGCCTTATCGGTCATAATGCCAATAGTCAACGCCAACCTGTCTGGGGAGATAGCCTTAAGCTGGTCTGGATCACGGCTCAACTGCTCTGCTTTCTCAAACAACAGGTCTGTGTACTCAGCCGCAGCAATGGCATAGCGTTTGGAGAACTCCTTGCGCTTTGACTCCAGCGTGTCGTTATGCCTCCACTCCAGCGCACGAACCGTCTCATGCGTGACCTTGCACTTCTTGGCAATAGCATTGATACGGCCACCTTGTGCCAGCATCCAGAGTATCTGTGCCGCCACATTCGGGTTGTAGTTCTCGATAGTGTTTCGAGGGAATTGCTTAGCCCTTTCCTTGACCTCAAGGAAGAACTCTTTCATCGCCTCTTTACTATCAATCGCTGATAGATCTTCGTCGCTCATTTGGTTTGCCCGCAAGACTTAGCGTTTATTTCTGTAGAACGCAACTACTTTTGTGGGTTATTTAACCTCGTAGTCTTTTCCAGAAATAGACTCGCGCTTGGTTCCATATTTCTCGCGGAACTCTTGATCGTCTTGTGGAAGAACACTGAGCATATCGACAATGTAATCCGTAACTGCAGGATCGTTCCTGCCAGTTCCAAACAAAGCCCCAATTCCGCGACTTGTTCCCATTAAAGCAGTTATAGCATTTGACATATTTTTGCCATACTGCTCTTGGGAAACTTCCTTCCGATAGGTTTTCCTAATGAATGGCATAAGTTGTCCACCAGCATACATCCATGTTGCTACTTTATGCTTAATCGGATCTGTTATTTTCCCGGCTAGATACGCATGAACACCAGTTGGGGCGGCAACAATGCGTGGTTCAGGCTGCCCAGTCATGCGCCTAACATCCCTAACGGATGTGGCAACCATGGAGGCATTCTTAAACTCATCATAAAACTCGTCACCGAGAACGGTTCTGATATTTCTTTCTATTGTGTCTTTATTTTTCCCTTTAGTTATATCTTTAATAAACTTGTCTGCGTCCCAAAGGTCATCACCATATTTCGTTATGTCACCTTTAGGTTGGTATCTTGCGAAAACATAAGAAACAAAGTCGTTTCTTAGTTCTTTTTTTTCCTCATCTGATAGCTTGCCCATAATCTGTGACACATGGGCATTTGGTGCTTTGAACATGGCCTCTGGAAGCCTTGAGTTTTCAAGGACACCCTTGTGGCCTTTAAGAACAACATCAATAATCTTGTTGTTTGTGAAGTCATCGAGATCAGCTTTAGCCTTAGCCCTATTAGCTATTGAGCCAATAAGCTCATTATAGCTATTTTCAGACATCGTGTTTTTTAAGGCGTTAAGATCTTCAACAGACACCTTTGATGGGTCTATGTTTTTTGCGCTAAGCTGCTTGTTTAGGGCTTGTAGCTTTTTAAGCATTCCGACACCATAATATTCATTCTTTTCTCCAGTATTTGGGCTGTAACCAAATAACTCAACAATCATTTCGTCGTCAAATTTTACTGGCCCATTTACCTCAACGCCATTTCTATTATTAAAGCCTACTTTTTCAAGATAAGCGTCACCCATTCTTTTTCTTAATGCACCAGCCTGCTGCGGTGATGCGATAGATGCCGCTTGAATAATGTTTCTTGCAATTGTTGGGTCTGAAATAGATTTGGCAACAACTTGGCTTGGTGTCATTTTTTGATCGCCAAATGTTTCTTTGAGTATTTGACCAACCGGGCCAGTCTCGAACCCGAGTCTGCGTTTATACTCAAATGTAGCCTGATCCCAGAGGCCTTTAACCCCAGCGGACTCATAAGAATCGTCACGATATTTCTGTAATGCGCTTGCCGCGCTGCTCGCAACTTGTTTGGGGGTCGCTGTTCCAACACCACCCCCTTCTGGTACAGCATCACGAACAACTTGGAGATATTTGTCAAGCATCGCTGGATCAATCGGTCCAGATTTAAACTCAAGGTCGGCAATATCTTTTAGCGTTTTTTCAATCTTGTCTTCTGGTATTTTACCATTAGCTATTTGCTGTCTGAGTTTATCAGCAGCCTCGCCATTTGTTGCCCTAGCTTCTATTTCATCGGCCACGCTTTCAAGAGCGGGGTTTTTCTTTGGATAATTAGATTTTAGCGATTCTTTAATTACGCTGGCGACCTCAAGGGGGTCGTGAGAAAATCCAATCTTATCGACCTCGTCGTAAAAATTCTTATAAGTCTCATTCTTGAAGGCATCCATTTTGGCCTCAGCTGAACTAAGTAGAGATGTTAAATCGTTACCAAGTTGCTCCCTTGTGTCTTTTCCCATTGTTGACTGAAGCTCGTATAGCCTGTCATCCAAATCACCTTTAAGAAGATTGCCTATTTTCTTGTCGTACGCTGAAACAACATCAACAAGCTCTTGGTTGTTTTGCTTAAGATTTTGCTGAGCGGCAAGATAAAGCCTTTGTTTTGCTTGAGCCGGATTCATCCTTGAATCCTTCCACTCTTGCAGAATGCTTCTTGTTTTTGCTACATGTCGACCAAGCAGGGATCTCGGTGTTTTCTCTGCTACCTGCAATTGCTCTACAAGTGCAGCCTCTCCACGCGCTGCTCCAGTCGGAACAAATAGTCTTTCGGCTTGTGTTGATGGTTTTTTCCCAGCCGCAGCAAGTTGCTCAGCACGATCCATCATGAACTTGGATTTATTAAACTTATCCTCAGCTTGGAGAAGGGCATTGTAATACTTGTTTTCAGCCTGTTTACCAATTCTTTTAGCAAACGGTTTTGCCCCCCAGCCAATAAGACCCTCAATACCAAGGCCAACCGCCTCCTCGGTTGTTCTCCTAAGAATGCTTTCCGATGGTTTTTCTCCAACCCCTAAAGCCATTCTTACAAATTGATCTTGAAGAGTTCCAGCCCCAATTGATGCTGATGCTCCAGCCCCAGCGGCTAAAAATGGGCTTTGTGTTGATGCTGCCGCAATAGTGGCAGTAATACCAGCTAAAGCTGGAACAATTTCCCCCCCAATATCAAGCAAATCCTTTGGATTGAATCCTCGCTCGTCCGCCGCGACAAATTTTCCGTCCGGTCGCTTCACCAAAAACATTGGAGAGCCTTCGACATTAACGGTTTGTACTGCATCTTTGTATTTCCCAATAAGATAATCTTCTTTTGATTTATCTTGAAGAAACGACATCTCAAGTCTATCTCTGCTTGATAAACCAGAATCCAAATCAATTGATTCTGGTGATACATCAAGTGCTGTAGCTAATGTTGATTTTAGCTTTTGCGTGTTTGTAGGAGCTTGAAATCCCGGTTCTCTAATCTCACCGGGCTTAGGTGGAACACCCTCAGTCGCACCAATGAATTTGTATTCACCAGTTTTAATCGAGTCTAATGCTCTCCCTTTTTCTTGAGAAATAGCACCATCTACAGCAATAATGTCTTGATCTAAAGACTTTAAATCTTCTAGTTTTAGCTCAGCACCATAAGGATCTGATTGCCTTAGTGATTCAATCTCGCTATTTAATGCGTTTCGCTTCTCAAGCAGAGAAGACAATACACTTTTGAACTCACCAACTTTGAATTGACCTTCCATTATTTGATTTGGATATTATTCCTTTGGATGATTTCGTCAATAGTAGGGTCACCAGTGCCACCTGTTTGTCTGGGTTGCGAAACTCCTCTAGTATCCATTGTGGAACCTGGATACAATGACTCAATTTGAGCGTTTTGCTCGGCAGTTATCTTTCCTTCTTCAACCATTTTTTGACGCTCTTCTATAGATCCATGAATAACATCAAGATAAGATTCAATTGCCCTATCAACATTTCTATTGAAGATTCTTGGGCTGGCGGCTGGGTCGAGTGATCCGAATATACTTTCAAGCCTTGTTCCCTCTTCATTTGAAACTTGCCCCAATGCTCCACCAGTTGGCGACGCTTGTCTCATTTTTGTTAACTGCTCAAGACCAAGTCTTTTCTTGAATGGTTCGATCATTTCGACTTTTAACGCATACATCGGAGTACCTATAACAAAGGACTCGGCACTTCTTTTTACAGCTGGGCCAACTCCTTCTTTCTGATTGATGTCTGCATACATGCGCTTAATCTCCATTAGATCTTGGACATTTATGTCAGCAGATTGAATTTGTTGCTTTTTAGATTCCTCGGCAGCCTTGGCAAACCTATCAGCAGCACCAGGTCCTTGGACAAACTCAAGCCCACCTTCTGGCGTTTGCCTAATAACCATTCCAGACGGTGGTCTAATTGGCTTAAATTCACCAGTTGAGGTATTAACTTGACCCTTAGAGCCATACATTTGCTCTTCTTCTGGAGTTGATGGCCTAAATTGTGCCGTTCCACCACCAACTGGAACTCCCCTAACCATGCGTCTTTCTGGAATTTGCGGCTGTTGTTGAGCCATGCTTGGTTCAGTTGGCATTGCTCCGCCGGTTTGAGCTGTCGCCATTCCAGCACCTTGTTCAATTTGTCTTGCTACTTCGGCTTGCTGCTCTGGAGTGCCAGCCATTTGAGGAGATGCGGCCTCTTCAATGCGTCTAAATACTTGAGTTGTGCCAGGATTTCTTGTAGCAACTGAACTCATCCAAGATCCTTTTGAGTAATTTCGTTCAAGCGTTCCTCGTTGTCCACCTCTAAATCCCTTGCTGCTATTTGATGCAATTTCGTTATCGCTAACAAAAATACCAGTGTGTCCAGCTTCTTTCCCTCTTGGAGTTACAATAATATCTCCAGCTCGGGCTTGGTTAATTGGAATGCTTTGGAATCTTGGGTCGCCACTTAAAGACTCAATCATTTTGGAAGTTGAAAGAGTGCCACCTTGAACCAACTCCTCCCCTGTCGCTTGGTTGTAAATTTTGCAAACCGCATCAGCGCATCCAAGGCCTCCACCCTGTGTGCCTGGGGTTTTAGCTGTAGAAAGGCGGCCAATGTTCATTTGCGCCACTTTGGCAATAGAATCAGAAATGCCTCCAACTTGTGAAGTCGGTGGGAGATCCCCTAGTCCACCCTCTTCTCCATAAAAGTATTTTTCGGTGTCAATAATTGGCTTCTTAGTATCCCAGTCAAAGGCGTTTCCAAATTGATCCTTCCAAACCTTTGCTTTTCTTTCTTTGCCAATTGTTGGGTCAAAGATAGAAATCTCACCTTCCGTGCGTTTAGCTGCTTCTGTTTGAGCTTCTTGTTGTCTAGCTTGTTGCCTAACACCAAGTTCTGCGGCTTGCATGCCAAGTCCAGCTTGGCGGTATTGTTGTTCCGCTTCAAATTGCTGTTGTTTAAACGACATATCGGCACGATTACGCATCTCACCAATACCAGTGTTGATTAAATTGGCAACTACTTCAGCTTCCGCAGCACGATCAGCAAGTGGGATGTTTTCATCCTTCATGCGTTCTTTTAATCCTTGGAAGGATGGCGCAAGGTCTGGGAATAATTGGAGTGCAGCGTCAATCTGAAGGCTACTTTGTTTAACTAATTTTTTCTTCTCCCCCTGCTGCTTGAAGTAGTCTCCTACCTGCCCAGCTAGATCAGAGATCATCTGATATGGAGCTGCCGCTGCCGCTCCACCTGCTGCTGCCGCCCCAGAATAGTCTGGAACGCGGTAGCCCGATACGGGTATTTGTCCTGCTACGAGTGCCATAATTTTATTAGACTGGAGTTGCGCGCGGAATTCCACCAAGCATGTTTTTCAAGCCCATGCCAGCAGTAAGTCCAAGACCGCTAAGACCAGTTGCTCCTGCGGCTCCACCTGCTAGACCAGTAAGTCCAAGACCAGCGGAAAGGCCACCTGTGAATGGGATAGCTGCAAGTCCAGCAAGGCTTCCAAGCATTCCTGTGCGAGCGCGGCTTGCTTCAGCATCTGCTTGATATTTAGCAAGGTTGCTTGCATCTAGCGCACTAGCACGCTCACGGGCAAGATTCAATGGAAGGTTGTAGTCAAGCTGTGGCCCAAGCTCACGGCCAAGGCTAAGTCCAGCAGTTGCAAGAGATGTTCCGGCACCATAGGAAACTGGAGTGCGGGTAAGAAGTTCAAGTCCCGGAGCGGTATAGAACGATCCAGCCCGGTTAAACAACTCGCCAGTTGCGCCACTAGCCTCACCACGAAGGGCTTGCCTACGCGCACCTACATCAGCGATGTTGGAGTAAGCCAATCCAGCGGATTGTGCGGCCTCTGCTCGTCTAGCTGCTTGCGCCGCCTCACGATTGAGCATCTCGGCGGAGATTGCGGCATTGCCACCAATTCGTCCAGCGGCTGCTGCGGATTCCCGTGCGCGTTGTTGTGCTGCGCGTTGCTCCTCTGGGGAAAGTGTCCCGCGACGAGCAAATGCTTCCTGCGCCATCGTGCCAAACATCCCCGTGTATGGGGCGGCTTGTCCTTGGAATTCAGACTCAAGACCCTGTGCGCGTTCTGCGTATTGGCGTTGAAGTTCAATGGAGCGAGCCTGCTCTGGGGATAGTGCCTCCATCAACCCACGGGTTTGTCCTGCTTGACCAGTCATTGCGCCAAGCTCTTGAGAACGAAGATCGGCCATTTGTCGTGCCGCTTCTTCACCCGCCCTGCGCTGAAGTGCTGCTAGACCACCATATGCTTGCTCGCCAGTTCTGAATGCTTGTTCGATAAATTGCGGAGCATACTGCGCTTCCATACCAAGGAATGCTGGAAGTGCTTGTCCATAGTACCCAGTAACACCAGAAAGTTGTTGCTGTGCCACGCTAGGCCCAATTACTTTACCTTTTTTGCCTTTTTTAGGCGACCAGATGTCAGTAGGTGCTGGAACTTTTCCCGCTTTTCCTTTAAATAAAGATCCCATATTATTTTACTCTGTTAAATGTTTTTTTGTAATCCCAGACCCTTATCCTTGGTGAGTTTTTGAAGTCTCGGCTGAATGCAACATATTCAAATTGACTATAGAACTCTGACAGCAATCGCCGCATGTTTCCCGTGCAGATCGTGACAAACAATGTGTCAGAGTGTTCAAACAAGCAGGGTGTTTCTGGTGACTCAGAATCAGAGAAATAGCACATGGAGAAAGAATCGTGATCGCAAACAACAATGCCATGACATAAGTGCCATGTGAGAAGTTGTTGGAAATCAATATCATTTTCTTCATAAAGTGCTATCGTTGATTCTAGTGGGGTCATGCGGAGCGGGCTAGGAAGCCGGACATGTAGGTTCTATTGGAGCCTCCAACTAAAATAGCTGAACCAGCAGTACCAAATCCATGGATTGCAACTGCCTCAATATAATCTGAAGTGCCATTCATTTGAATCAAAACAGATCCGCTCATTGCAAATTCGGCAGATCCTGCTGCTATTCTAATTACTCCAGTATTATGGAATATAGTTCCATTTTTTCTAATGGCAAAAAGAATATCCCCGAAATCACCAACAGTAGCATCGTCAATATTTGCTGATAAGTTAATTTGATAGTACCCAGCGACATTTGGAGTGAATCTATAATTTGATGTATTAAAGCATGAATTTGTATCAAAATTCTCAACGCTAATTTGAATGACTCTTGTTGAACCATCATTAGGACATGGCTGGTTTGTATTCAAATAAGCAAAAAAAGCTGGGCCGGTAGTTGCGACACCCGAAGCTACTTTCGCTTGGGTGACTGCGCCAGAAGCAAGTTCATTAGAGGTAATTCCACCAGCATTTACGGCAAGTTTGCCCGGAGATACAACCTGCAAGGTGGTTCCTTGGATCGCATCGCTGGTAAATGTCGTATCATCAATGATGTTATTCAGCTTGGAACTGGTAATTGTGTCAGTCCCAGAGAATGTGTAGGTTGTATTTACAACGCCCATATTATTTTTGTGATAGAATTTGTCTGTTAGTGATGGAACCCGCCACTTGAATAGAGTGGATCTTAGGTGAACCGATAGTTCTTGTCAATGTGATAGTCCCAGTATAGCCACGCTGACCACCAATCCTGCATCGAATACTTGCGGTTTCGGCCTCACCAGATGTGCTAGGTGATAGAATCTGACCACCAAGGAATGTGGTGGTAGTTCCAATGCTCTCTGCAGAGTCTGGGTCTTCGGTGGCAAATGCGATGTCGTACTCGCCAGTTTCTCCTGACAAGTTCTGCATTTGAACCTGTGCGTCTGTAAACCTCTTGCGCTCAAGTGTCTTGAAGTCGTACCCACGGCTAGTCACATAAGAGTTGATCGTGGGGGTGACTACGCTTGTATCTTCATTCGTGACGCTTAAGCGGTCAGCGGACGAGTCTGCAGCGTCAATCTGGTGCAATCCACCATTGGAGCTAACTGCATATAGATTATTACGCACCCCAGCACTTGCCGTGATAAAGTTCTTGATCAAAAACCTAGAATCTCCGTATGTATCTAGCGATTCCCAGCCTTTGTTCAAGAAATTGTAGATCAGGACTGCGTTATTTCCACGGGCATCGCCACCTCCAGCAACGGAATCCAGCGGAACTGCGATGTAATATCGGTTGTTAAAGTAAACTGCTACCGATTCACTAGCAAGATTCTTGTTAATGCGGTCAATATACGGCTGAATGTTCTTGGAAAGTGGTTCTTCTGTGCCACGAAGGTTGTAATCGTTTAGGAAGGTAAGACCATAAATGCCCTCATCCGCCAAGAATAACAGGTTATTAGCCTGCATGACTACGGACTTGCGAGCCAAGCACCCAACCTCGCCAGTAAGTTCCTCAACAACTGTGTCAGATAAGCTGCCTTGAGTTTTCCTTACAATGTGGATGCTATTTCGGTTCAAGACCACCAAGGAATCGTCGTAGAACCCATGCATGGCCACCACATAGTCAGCAGTACCACCAGTAATACGGAATTGGTTTTCGATCTGGTCAAAGGTTGTGGTATCCAATATGTCGGAAACCGCTATCTCGTCGGAAATCTTTCTGCTGGTGTAGACTGGTGCGCTATAGGAACCAGACTGGGAGTAGTAGAATGGAACAAACAACCTACGCTGGAAGTAAGTACCCCAAGGCGCACCGGGTTGGTGCATGAATCCACCACCTTCTGTGAACCTGCCGCCAAACTCAAGCTGCTGGCTGGAACTGCCAGATGAAATATTTCCTACTGGAGCGTAAAATGTCAGCGTGGTTGCAGTGGCTGAAACCACTTGAAATTGTTTTCCAACAATTGATGTGAACTCTGGAATCGTTGCCTCGTAAATAACAATGACATCGCCAGTAAAAATAGTAGTATTTCCTAAAGTCGCTTTGGTAACTGTGACCAATCCACTTGATACGGTCACATCCGAACCGGTAACGATAAATGTTTGTGGTTGGGTGTAAGCTCCACCGGGAGACAAGGTAAACCCGTCTGTCATTGTGGCTGCGGTTACCCCAAAAGTCTGGGTTTGGCTTGTAGGGCCAATATAAGTAAAGGTGTCTTGATCAACAATTGACGCAACCGTAAATGTGCCATTAGGTGGCGTTCCACCAGTAAGTCCTGCAATCACCACAGACGATCCAGCCGTAAGCCCATGCTCACGAACGCGAACCGTCACAGTAGTAGTGCCACCTTGTGATGCAGAAAGAACCGCCCTGCCATTAGGATACCACTCCAACGCCTGCATCCCATCACGGAAAAGCATGACCTTATCGAAGCATTGGATCATGTCACATGCGCTGCTGATCGTAGCTCCCACTGGATATGGGATAGTTGTTGCAGTGTAGGGTGTCGTGGATAGGTCGATCTTCTTCGCCAGAGTTTCCAGCGCAACGATGATGTATTCCTTGTTAGACTCGTTAGGGTCAGAGAACAAGCAGGATGCCAACACATCGCTGGCGGCGGCATCGTTGATGTTGATCTGGGTGATCCTTGGAGTTGCTCCTAGTGCCACAGCAGTCACGCCAGTAACAGGAAAGGTCAATGTGTTCACGGTAGCCGCGGTTACAGCCTTGACCCCATTGTTATCCGTGCCAGTAAAGGTAATGCCACTAACCGTAAGATTTCCAGCTTGCCCGATAGTCAACCCATGCCCAACCACGGTAATCGTTACCACATTGGAGGCATACGACACAGCTGTAATTGCCAAGTAGTATGGGCTAGGTAGAATGTGGAACGGAAGGCTCAACGGAGTGCCTCCAGTAGTCAGTACAGGGCTAACAGACACCACGCTCTTGCGCGGCCTCCAGAAGCCCTCCATGCGACCATTAATACTCTCCCTTACCTCGCCTGCCTCCAACTGGTTAAGCTGCAATCTTTGGTTGACGGCATAGAATCCACGATCACCATCGGAGGCAATCAAGTCGTCTAACCCACCAGTAGACCTAAACTGGGACATTATGCCCGGTAACCAATAACAGTACCAGATGTAACGGTAAAGCTGTTGATTGTACCACCAAGGCCAAACCCAGCAGGAATAGTAATGGTAATCAACTTGCTTCCAGAGTCCACAAGGTTAGGCGCAGAAATAGCACTCAATACCGTGTCGTTCACAAACTGAACCCAACGGAATGGGCCTACAGCACTGTTACCAGCGTTGTATACTTGTCCACCACCTTGACCTTGCAGGTCGTATGAATCGCCTCTAGGCATAATCGTAATAACGTATTAAAGCCCGAGTTCATCCCGCGCTCAACCAACCAATTACCACAACATTACCAATCCTGTCAACAATAAACACAATGTTACCTATCTGACACATTCCTAGCGAAACCACTAGACCAGCCTAGCAACATTACCACTCGGGAACTTGGCCCAATTACAGGATTTTTTGTGGGGAAGGTTTATGGATAGTAATGTAAAAAACTTTTCGTCGGTCGACCCCCTCCCCCCGTCAAACCTTAGTGGATTGGTAATGATTTACTGGTGTTCGCGTGAGCAGTGTTCAAGCGTGCAGTGTTCGCGTGAGCAGTGCCGGATACCTTAGCTTGTCGCCTAACTTGAGGTGCACAATCTGTAGTGGATTGCTAAGGATTTCGCTCTTGGCACACTATCCATTGTAGTTCACCCTTATTGAGACTATTCTCAATAACACATTTCTCCTTGACAGTTTTTGGATCTTAATTAAAATACGCTTCAAGCGTAATCCCCTTGCGTAAGCCATCGCGCCCTAGCGTGATGTGCGCACGACACTAAAGCCTCGCAATAAGCCTCACGCGTGTTGAGTGTTATTCTTGAATGAGGGAATGGATTTTAAAGTGTGCTATCCTATCCTATTTGCTTCTTCTTCTTCCTTCCTTGCTTCACCTAGAGCCTAAAGGGAATTGCTAGACGCCCCGAAGCTTGGCTTCCTAGTGGTTTGCTTGTCCTAGGGGTTGAAAGTTTGGCCTTGGGCTGAAAGTTTTTTCATGGCTTGGGATTGCGGGAAATGCCTTGTTTTAAAGGGTTTTGTGGGTGGTCAATAAAAAAATCACGCTTCGGTAAAGATTTTATTTTTGACTTATTGGCAATTTAAGCCGATCGTTCATCCGTTGCCGCGAGGCATCCAACAATCAAGCAAATGACAACGGCACGAATCAATAAGGCAATCAAGCATCTTGGCCTGCAAATCATCAAGGGGAATGGCTATGCCTATTTCCTCGACTTCGATGGCAACCAAGTTGGCGAGTCTGTCATGGTTTGCTACCTTAAGTCGCTGCCGCTTGATAGGTGGATTCAACAAGCCGAATCGGCACGCAACGCCTAACACTAACCAAACCAAACCACAACGATGAACCAATACAAAGCAATCACGCGCGTTCCTCACATCTCCGAGCCCTTTGTGGATTGGTATGAGGCGGAAACGGAAGAGCAAGCCCGCACCATGTGGGAGTCTGATCGTCAATCCTATGGCTTGCCAGCAGATGCAACCGTCAAATTTGAGCTGGAAAGGGGGACTGCATGATCCGCGAAACCTTACTTGCCGTTGCCTTGCTTGCCTTGCTTGGCTTTGCCATTGCAATCACAAGCGGATGCTTCGGCGGTCCTAGTGACTTGGACGCTTTCCGTATGAGTGCCGAGCCTTTCAAATCCCAACCTTAAAAATCATGAAAATCATTTTTGACTTTATGCCCGACAACCGAGAAATGTCCGACATGATCGGGAACGCGGCTCGTGAATATATTGCAACGGGAATTTTTCCTGAGGAATTTGAGGACATTTTCACGATCGAATCTTACGAGTGCAACGGCGAGAAAATCGCAAAAATCAAATTCATTTGAAAAATCCGCTTGCATTGCTAGCAAGTGTCAATATCTTAAACCCGACGCGGCCAGCGGTGCATGGCAAACCAACCTCAAACAATAAAAAATACAACGATGAAAACGAAAAACGAATTCCCACTCGCCGCAATCACCGCAAAATATATCGGCGCATCAAATAACCTTGGCTCTCGCATCAAGGTGAAAAGTCAACGCGGGGGCAAAACCTACTCATACCCATACGATAAAAGCGGGAGCGAGTGTTTCGCCTATGCTGCCGGGCTTTATCTCGAGTCGATCAAGGACGAGGACCGCAAAGAATACGGGCCTGATGCCGATGGATGGGGTGACCTTTCCGACTTCATGCATGGAGTCTTGCCAAGCGGTGAGCATGTCTTTGTACGCGCCTAACCCTAACCCACCCGAAACGATGAAAACGAAAACGCAAAAACCCACGCTCACCCTCGCGGGGGAGTTCCAAAAAGGACTTGAAAGCGGGGAGTTTCCACACCCTGAAAACACCGCAAAGGCAATCGAGGCGGTCGTCCGAAAGTCAACCGCGCCACTTATCCGCGCCTATTGGTCGGGGTACTTGTGCAAACTCACGCCCAATCAAATGAACATTGAATAAAGGCAAAGATCGAAACGGCGCGAGCCGTCCACGGGTCAATCCCGTGCTGATGAGATCAAAACAAATAACGCGAACAATGAAAACACACACACACACACACACACCTGGCCCTTGGTGTATCCATCGAGGCTATGCAAACGCGCAGACGATGACGGTATCCGAGGACGACGGAGAAAGCTGGGAGTTCACCCACACATATATCGCGCAAGGTGAAAAGATCATCGCACAAGTTCAGCACCAATCAAAGGATGCCGGCTGGCCTGCTGTTCAAAGCGTGGACGAAATGTGGGCAAACGCCCGCTTGATCGCCGCCGCGCCTGAAATGCTCGCCGCGTTGCAAAGCCTCACGCATCCAATGGCAAGCGACGAGGACTTGCAAAACGCCCTTGCCATCATCGCCAAGGTGAAAGGGGGTGACGCATGAAGTCGACATGGAAAACCGCCTATCGAATAGCACGGTTGAATGCGCTTGGCACGCTATTCTCAACCCACCGCAAGCAGTTTGCGTTTGCCGTGATTGAATGCGCGGCATGGCGGCGGGTTGAGCCTATGATGACGGCGCGCCGATTTAAAGCATGGGGCGGCTATGCACGCGGGAAGCGTCTACACCTTGGCCCGTTTATGGAAAGGGGGGCAGCATGATGCCCCAATGGGAAGCGCAAGCCCTTGCCCTCATCACGGGGGCGGGGGTGACAACCGAGGACGCGCCATGGGTGCTTGAGTGTATCCAACGGGCGGCGGAAAGGATCGACCAGCACGATGATGCGGAAATGTTCCCGCTTTTCATG
>Ga0129336_10001105_pt1 | contig 16096 bp, 7 predicted proteins | sample CPB6_02_DNA_FD_96878 | JGI IMG/M metagenome (GOLD analysis project Ga0129336, IMG submission 96878) | Freshwater to marine salinity gradient microbial communities from Chesapeake Bay, USA - CPBay_Sum_0.6_0.2_DNA | ecosystem: Environmental > Aquatic > Marine > Coastal | place: USA: Chesapeake Bay...
GAAACTGATCCAGAGCGAGAGAGGCATGCGTCGCTTGGAGTTGGGATTATGCAGCAGGGCGACGGACTTTCCGCCGAGCGGGAAGAGCGTCGCCTTGCTTCCGGGATTCGGAATTTCGGTGACGGAAGCGAACTCCGGCCAGGTGCGGCCGCCGTCCTTGGAGACGGCCTGATAGAGGACGCCGCCGAGTCCGTCCGCACGGATGAACATGAGGATCGAGCCGTCGGCACGCTCATGGATCGTCGGTTCGGCCCAGCCGAAATACCGGTCGTTGGGCGTCAGGCGCACGTTGCCGTGCTCGGTCCAGGTCTTGCCGCCGTCGGCGCTCATCAGCACGCCGTTGCGCGGGTTGGTGAAGGCGCGGTCGAGCGGGGCCTTGTCCTTTTCGGCGTCGGGGCCGACGTAGTGCTGGAAGGGCATCAGGATGCGGCCGTCTCGCGTGGTGATCGACGGGCGGATGAAGGTGCGCTCCTTGAGGCGGCCCGGGAGTTCCTGCGGCTTGCTCCAGGTCTTGAACGAGTCGTCGCTGGTCAGATACCAGGAGCGCCAGTCGTTGGCCCAGTGCTTCGAGTGCGTCGAGAAGAAGAGCGTCGCGCGTCCGTCGCGCACGAGGACTTCGGTCGGACCTTGGCCGATGGTCTTGCCTTCGCGGGGGAAGCCGACGTCGAAGGACGCGAGCGGCGTCCAGGTCTTGCCCTCGTCGGTGCTGCGCGTGATGGCGGTGTAGTTGAGCGGAGAGGGTTCGGTGTCGCCTCCGGCGAGCATGAAGTAGACCCACGAACCGTCGGGCATCAGGCGCAGGGTCGTGTCGCAGACCATGCGGTTCGGTGAGTAGCCCTCGTAGGGGATGCTCGTGCGGTCCTGCTTGGCGTCCTCGAGTCCCTGCTCCGTCCATTTGTCCGAGGGGCGGATGCCGCGACCGCCGAGTTCGGGGTGCGGGGTCTTGAGGGCCTTGTTCACGAGCGAGCGCGTGACCTTGGTCTGCTTGGCCACGTCTTCCTCGGTGAACTTCACCAGCAGGATCTCGGCGTCGGTGTGGCGGTTCCAGTCGTAGAGGATATGGATCGTACCGTCCGGAGCCTGGAAGCCGTCGGGATAGGAGACCGAGGCGCGGTCGTCGAGCAGCAGGCCGGGGCCCCAGGTCTTGCCATCGTCCTTCGAGAGGAAGGCGGTCAGGCTGGAGCGACGCGGGAGGGCGACGTCGGTCGGGCCGTTCTTCACCAGCAGCAGGTTGCCGGAATTGAGACGGCGGAGGAAGAAGCGGGCCTTCGGGTTCTTGATCGCCGAATCCGTGGGGGTGGTCCAGGTGCGGCCACCGTCCGTCGAGGTGGATTCGCTGATGCCGTTGCCCGCGCGGGCGAGCATCCAGAGGGAGCCGTCCTTGCGTTCGACGATCATGTGTTCGTCGAAATCGGTCTTCGGGAAAGCCACGCCGCCGCGGCGGGTCCAGGTCTTGCCTTGGTCGGAGGAAGCGTAGACGTTGGCCATGCGGATGGCGTCGAGGTCGCGGTGGTGTTCGCGGAAGGTCTCCACGCCCGGGAAGTCCTTGTTCCACGGCCCGATGCGGTCGCGCGTCCAGAGCGAGACCGGCAGGAGCCAGTCGCCGTTGGCGAGCACCGTCGGTTTGTTGAGCGTACAGCCGTCGGCGATGCGCACCGGGGCGGACCAGGTGGGGTTCGCATCGTCGGGGTTGTCGCAGCGGGTTGCCCAGTCGCCGGCGCGTCCGTCGAAGTAGCCTAAGCTCTGGTCGAAGAAGCACCAGAGGCGTCCCTGGGGGTCGGTCCAGAGGTTGCCGACGAGCGTACGTCGGTTGGGTTTTCCGGGAAGGTCGGTCGGGTCGATGACCAACCGGGGCTTTGACCAGCTTTTTCCGCCGTTGTCCGACGAGGCCAGCATCAGGAAACCGTTGGCGCTGTCGCCGTTCCCGATCCAGGCGGCCCAGAGCCGTCCCTTCGGCGTCCGGTCGAGGCCGATGATCATGTTGCCCGGCCGGTTGGCGTCGGCGTATTCCGGACCGGGGTTGGTGTTCAGGGCCGGCGGTTCAAGCGACAAGTCGAGGGTGGCATGATCCAGGCCGGAAAGGATCGCGGAGCAGGCCAACGGGAGAAGGCAGAGGCATCGCATGGGAGAAGGGGCGGGCGGCCGACTCAGCGGGCGGCAAGCCTGGCGCAGGCCTGGCGGATGACCCAGCCGCTGGCTTCGAGCGCCTGGCGGGTCGCGGTTTCGTCGGCTCCGGTGAGCTCGCGTACGATGCGGACCGCCCGGTCGCGCAGCTTGGAATTCGAGGGGTTCAGGTCGATCATCAGGTTGCTCATGACCTTGCCGGAGCGCGCGAGGGCGAGCGTGGTGATGAGGTTGAGGACGAGCTTCGTCGCCGTGCCGGCCTTGAGGCGCGTGGAGCCGGTGAGCACTTCCGGCCCGGTGTCGGGCAGGATGGCGCGGTCCAGCAACGGATGGTCGCGGTAGGACGGATTGCACGAAACTAGCACCGTTTTGGCGCCCCGCTTGCGCGCCTCGGCGAGGCAGCCCCAGATGAAGGGCGCGTGTCCGCTGGCGGAGAGACCGACGACGACGTCATGCGCCCCGACGGAGCGCGACTCGATGGCGACTCGGCCGGCGTCGGCGTCGTCCTCGGCCCCCTCGACCGCGCTCCAGAGCGCGCGATGGCCCCCGGCCATGATGCCCTGGACCAGCCAGGCGGGCGTGCGGAAGGTCGGCGGGCATTCGCTGGCGTCGAGCACGCCCAGCCGTCCGCTGGTGCCGGCGCCGCAATAAATCAGTCGTCCGCCGGAAGCGAAGGCCCGGACCACGGCCTCCACCGTCCAGACGATGTGCTCGGACTCCTTCTGGATCTGCCCGGGGATGGTCGCATCCTCCGTCAGCATGAGCCGGATGGCGTCCGGCAGCGGCATTTCGGCGAAGCCGGTCGACTTCGGATTGCGTCCTTCGGTCGGCGCCGCGGACACGGGGCGGAAGGGCTTGTCTTCGGTCACGGCCCGGACGCCTCCGCTCTCAGACGGCCGGCTCTTTGCGACGCCCGCACGCAGTGCCATCCGGGTGGCGCCCCAGGCGCCTGAGCGGGAGAGCGGGGCTACGGACGTTCCCGGACGAGCGGCGAGGATGCGCGACTTCACGTCCTCGATGAACCAGTCGTTCTTGAGGATCGTGGAGCCGTTGAGCACCACCTGCACCTTGTCGTCCGGGCCGGCCACGCGACCGGCGCAGCTCACGGCGTCCTTGCTCAGGCGCTCGGCCGCCCGGTTCAGGATCGCCACGGCGATCTCATCGCGACGGGAGACGGCGGCCTCGAACACGACCTTCGCCAGCGACGCGATCTCGGTCTTGTTGGCCGTCATCGACCATTCGATGAGCGACTCCGGGTCGTTCATCTGCAGCGCCGACAGCATGTCGGCGCCCAGTCGCGGCCACTTGGCCTCGATGTCAAAGATGGTGACCGTCGACTTGAGCGCGTGCATGGCGATGTCGCAGGCGCTTCCCCGGTCGCCGATGATGTGGCCGCGTCCCCCGATCTTGACCGAGGAGCCGTCGCGGCGTCGGCCCAGGCAGCAGGAGCCCGTGCCGCTGAGCAGCAGCACCTGGGCCGCGCAGCCTTCCTTCCATTCCTCCGCTTCCAGCGCGACCAGCAGGTCGTCGCTCACGGCCGCCGGCACGCCCGGCCAGACTTCGTCCAGGGCGCGCAGCAGCCGTTCGCGGTCCCCGGCCGTGCGCACGCCCGCCATGCCGGCGCCGATACGGTCAGGCGGAGCCGGGAGTCTCTGCCGGATGGAACGGAGCAGGGCGGTCAGTTCGTCGCCGTTGAGCAGGCGGACATTGCCGGGGCCGACGGTGAACTCGGCCAGTTGCCGGCCCTCGGCGTCCGTCAGGACGGCCGTCGTCCGCGTGCCGCCGCCCTCGATGCCCAGCAGGTTCACGGACGGTCCCCGGTCCGTTCAGGAGATGAGCGCCTTCACGACCTTGGTCGGCAGCACGCCCGTGAGCTTCTGGTCCAGGCCCTGATACTTGAACGTGAAGCGTTCGTGGTCATAGCCGAGCAGGTGCAGCACCGTCGCGTGGAAGTCGTTGATCGGGAGGGGGTCCTTGACGATGTTGTAGCTGAACTCGTCGGTCTCGCCGTAGATCCGGCCGCCCTTGGCGCCGCCGCCGGCCATCCACATCGAGAAGCAGCGCGGGTGGTGGTCGCGGCCGTAGTTCTCCCTCGAGAGTCCGCCCTGGCTGTAGATCGTGCGGCCGAACTCGCCGCCCCAGACGATGAGCGTGTCGTCGAACATCCCGCGCTGCTTGAGGTCCTCGATGAGCGCGTGGCACGGCTGGTCGATGTCCTTGCACTGGCTGGGCATGCGTCCGTTGACGTTGGCGTGATGGTCCCAGTTGTTGTGGTAGATCTGGACGAAGCGCACGCCGCGTTCGACGAGGCGGCGGGCCATGAGCACGCTGTTGGCGAAGCTGCCGCGCTTGCGGGCCTCCTCGCCGTAAAGCTTGAAGACGTGTTCGGGCTCCTTCGTGAGGTCGGTCAGCTCCGGGACGCTGGCCTGCATGCGGAAGGCCATCTCATACTGCTTGATGCGCGTGTGCGTCTCGGGGTCGCCCACGGTCTCGTAGTTGAGGCGGTTGAGCTGGTTGATGCCGTCGATGGTCTGCTTGCGCAGGTCGTCCGGCACGCCGGGCGGGTTGTTGATGAAGAGGATCGGATCGCCCTTGCTGCGGAAGGACACGCCGGCGTGCTCGCCCGGCAGGTAGCCGCTGGACCACAGTCGGCTGGAGATGGCCTGCTCCTGGTCGCGGTTGGTCGGGGTGGCGATGAGCACCACGAAGTTCGGCAGGTTCTCGTTCTCGGAGCCGAGACCGTAGGAGGCCCAGGAGCCGAGGCAGGGACGGCCGGTGATCTGGTTGCCCGTCTGCATGGCGCAGATGGCGGGCTCGTGGTTGATCGCCTCGGTGTTGAGCGAGCGCATCCAGCAGATCTCGTCGGCGTGCTTGCCGAGGTTGGGCAGCAGGTCGGAGTTCAGCCACATCCCGCACTGGCCGAACTGGGAGAAGTTGTACTTCGAAGGGGCGATGGGGAAGCGGGCCTGGCCGCTGGTCATCGTCGTGAGGCGCTGGCCCTTGCGGATCGAGTCCGGGAGGTCCTTGTCGTACATCTCCTTCATCTTCGGCTTGTAGTCGAAGAGGTCCATCTGGGCGGGGCCGCCGACCATGTGGAGGTAGATGACGCGCTTGGCCTTGGGCGGATGCTGCGTGCTGATCGCTCCCGGCGCGGCGTGCGCGAGGGACCGGCCGAGCAGGCTGGTCAGCGCGGCGGCGCCGAGGGCGTTGGCGCCCTTGCCGAGGAAGCGGCGTCGGGTCTGGAGGGCGTTCCACTCGTGGAGGATGGACATGGCGGTCACTTGTTGAGGATTTCGTCGAGGTTAAGGAGCTGGTTGCAGACCATGGTCCAGGCGGCCAGTTCCGGCTTGGGCAGGCTCTCGTCGGCCTTCGCGTCGCCGATCCCGAGGAGGGCGGCGGCATCGGCGGGCTGGGCGACATAGTGCGCGCGGAGCTTCGCCAGGCTTCCCGTGAGGATCGCCGTCTCGGCCGGCTTGAGCGGACGGCAGAGCACGCGCCGGGCGGCGGCGTCCAGCCGTGCGAGGTCGTCGCCGGCGGCCAGCAGCGTGTGCTGCGCCAGGATGCGCGAGGCTTCGACATACTGGGGGTCGTTGAGCATCACGAGCGCCTGCAGGGGCGTGTTGGTGCGGTCACGACGGACGCAGGAGACCTCGCGCGACGGGGCGTTGAAGAGGTCGAGGCTCGCGGGCGGGGCCATGCGGCGCCAGTAGTTGTAAAGCGAGCGGCGGTAGAGGTTCTCACCCGTGTCCGGCCGGTAGACCTGGATGCCGACGCCGACGACTTCCCAGATGTTCTCCGGCTGATAGGGCTTGGTGCCCGGGCCGCCCATGCGGGGGGAGAGCGTGCCGCTGACGGCGAGCGCCTGGTCGCGGAGCATCTCGGCGTCCATGCGGAAGCGCGGGCCGCGGCTGAGCAGGGCGTTGTCGCGGTCCTTCTCGATCTTCTCCTTGGTGGTGAGGGCCGCCTGGCGGTAGGTGGCGCTGGTGAGCAGCTGCCTGTAGAAGCGCTTCACGTCCCAGCCGTGCGTGCGGAAGTCGATGGCCAGCCAGTCGAGGAGCTCGGGGTGGGAGGGCGGACTACCCATGATGCCGAAGTCCTCGGAGGTCCTGACCAGGCCCGTGCCGAAGAGTTCCTGCCACATCCGGTTGACGGTCACGCGCGCGGTGAGAGGATTGGCTTCGCTGACGATCCAGCGGGCCAGGCCGAGCCGGTTGCGCGGGGCGTCGGCCGGAAGCTTGCCGAGGGCGGAAGGGATCTCCGCCGGGACGGCGTCGCCCTTCTTGTCGTAGGCGCCGCGGACGAGGACGTTGGCCATCGCCGGGCTGTCCATCTTCTCCTCCTGGACGTGGGTCAGCGGGCTGCGGGCGCGGATCATGGTCTGCTCCGCGGTCAGTCTTGCGACGGCGTTCGAGGCGAGCCTGAAGGGCTCGTGGCGGTTGAGCAGGAAGTGCTCGCGCAGCGCGTCCCTCTGCTGGGCGTTGGGCTTGCCGGCCAGGGATTGGCGCAGCGTGCCGAGCTTGGAGAGCGTCGTCACTTCGCCGGGTTCGAGCGCCCGGGAGTACAGGAAGACGTCCTGGATGGAGCCGTGGAAGGGTTCGCTCAGGCTGCGCTGGCCGATGCGCGTCGGGGTGGCGGCCTTGCTGGCGGTCTTGAGCGTGTCGACCTCGCCGCGGGTTTCGGCGAGGGCGCCGTTGACGTAGATCTTCACGCCCGCGGCCTTGCCGCTGCCGTCATAGGTCATGAGGACGTGCTGATAGGCCGTGTTCACGGCGTTGCGAGTGGTGACCACCTTGATGGCGTCGGAGGGCCATTTGCTGATGATGTAGACGCCGAGGTTGCGGCCGGACTGGAAGAAGCTCCAGCCCTGCGCGGCCTTCGGGTCGTCCATGCGCGCGACGATCGTGCCGGTGCCTTCGACCTTGTCGGCCTTGATCCAGGCGGCGGCGGAGAAGGCCTGCCTGGTGCCGAAGTCGCCGGCGTCGCCGACGACGAGGTGGGAGCCCTTCTTGAAGACCGGCGCCGGGCCGGTCTTGCCGGCCTTGTTCCAGGTCACGGGGTCGCCCGCGGCCGTGGTGCCGGCCGGCAGGCCCTTGCCTTCGTTCAGCGCGAGGCGGGCGACCAGGTCCTTGGCGGGGATGTCCGCGTCGAGGTCGGCCGGCTTGGCGGTCGCGATCCACTTTTCGAAGAGGGGAGTGCCGAGCTTGCGGGCCGCGGCGAGCTGCTCATTGCCCTTGGCGATCTCGGCGGGCAGGGCGTTCCAGCGCGGGCGGTCGGCGTCCGAGGGCAGGTAGATCACCGGACCGCGGCCGTCCTTCACGTTGCCGTCGAGTCCGCCCTGGGTGGTGTTCCGGAAGAAGGCGGCCATCGAGTAGAAGTCCTTCTGCGAGAACGGGTCGAACTTGTGGTCGTGGCACTGGGCGCAGTTGGTGGTGAGTCCGAGGTAGACCCAGCCGAGGGTCTGCACGCGGTCGGCGGCGTAGTTGGCGAGGTTCTCCTCGACGATCGTGCCGCCCTCGTTGGTCGTCGGGTTGCAGCGCTGGAGGCCGGTGGCCACGCGCTGGTCCTCGGTGGGATTGGGCAGCAGGTCGCCGGCGAGCTGCTCGACGGTGAACTGGTCGAAGGGCTGGTTGCGGTTGAAGGCCTTCACGACCCAGTCGCGGTAGGGCCACATCTCACGGTAGGCGTCGAAGTGCAGGCCGTGAGAGTCGGCATAGCGCGCGGCGTCGAGCCAGTAGCGGGCACGGTGCTCGCCGTAGGCCGGGAGGGCCATCAGCTCGTCCACGAGCGCGGAGAGCTGGGCGTCGGACAGGCGGCCGGCGTCCTTGGGCAGATGCTTGGCGAGGAGCGCCGGGGAGGGCGGCAGGCCGGTGACGTCGAGGCTGACGCGACGGATGAGCGTGGCGGCGTCGGCTTCGGGGGCGGGCTTGAGGCCGACGGCGTCGAGCTTGGCGCGGATGAAGCGGTCGATGGGCTGCTTGGCCCAGGCGTCGTCGGAGGTCCTGGGCAACGGCGCCGCCTGCGGAGCGACGAGCGACCAGTGCGGCTGCCAGGGCGCGCCCTGCGCGATCCAGGCCTTGAGCAGCGCGATCTCGTGCTCCTTGAGTTCCTTGTGGGACTCGGGCGGAGGCATGTGGTCATCCTTGTCCTGGGTGATCAGGCGCTGGTAGAGCGGGCTCTTCGCGGCGTCTCCCTTCACGACCGGTGCGTCGCCGCTTTCCGCGGCGACGAAGAACCCGGCTTCGGTGTCGAGGCGGAGGCCGGCCTTGCGGGTGCCCGGATCGGGTCCGTGACAGTGGAAGCACTTGTCGGCGAGGATGGGGCGGATGTCGCGGTTGAAGACGATCTTTTCCGGCACGACTTCAGCGGCGCCGAGGGAGGCGGCGAGCAGGAGGAGGGCGAGGGGCTGGCGCATTTGATTGAAAGGGGGGTGCGGCGGCCTTTCCCGGGTGGCGGAAGTCGTCATGGCTTTGCCATGGATCCTCCGAGGTCGGCGGGGCCGTCGACCTGGTCAGACTTGTCCAGCCCCCGCCAGGTTTCAAGGGGAGGTTTGGGGGTTGATTGCCCTACTGGGTCTTGGTGCGGACCGATTCCAGAAGGTCAGCGGGAGGAGAAGTCCCAAGACTTCTCGCCATTCGGGCCCATGATGCGGAGGGACTTGAGGCCGACCGGAATCCCTCCTTTGGGCGCGATCAGGCGGAGATGGATGACCTTCTGCATGACCGGGAGCATGATCCTGGTCTCCTGTCCGTCCGTAGGCCAGTCGAAGGGTCGCACGTTGGCCGGCAGGAAGTCCGTCTCGCCTTCGATCCGCCAGCTCACCGAGCCCGGTCCGCCTTGTCCGGCTCCCTTGAGCACGATGCTGAGCGGTCCTTTCAGGTCGATGCCGGTCCGGGCGATGAAGGCGGGCTTGGCGCCATCCGGGGTGATGCGCAGGGCTCCGTCCCGTCGCTCGGCCTTGCCGTTGCGGCAGATCCATTCCTCCGCGGGGGCCGCGCGGCCTGGCACGACGATGGGGCCTGCCGACGCCGCCGTGATTCCCGCCGTGGCGAAGAGCTCTTCGTGATGACGGTCGAAGGAGGTCGGCAGGCCGGGAGTCTTGAGCGTCGCGGCCCAGTCCTGGAGCTTCTTCTCGAGCGCGGCCGCGACCTCGGGACGTTGTTTCAGCAGATCGGTGCGGGCGGATTCTCCCGCGGGGTCGGTGATGTCGAAGAGCAGCTTCGTGCGGTCGCCGAGCAGGACGAGCTTGTGCGGATGCTCCAGCGCCGCCGCCTGCGAGCCCCAGCGCCAGTAGAGCGTGCGCGGCGCGGCCTCGGCTCCATTGAGGCGGGGGAGCAGGTCGACGCCGTCAAGCGCCGGGTCGGCGGGCAGGCCCGCCGCCGCCACGGCGGTCGCGGCTACGTCCAGCGAGATCACGGGCAAGCCATGCACGCTGCCGGCGGGAATGCGTCCGGGCCACGCGGCCAAGAAGGGCACGCGGTTGCCTCCCTCGCTCACCATGCCCTTCTGTCCGCGCATGGGGAGGTTGAGCGAGCCGTTCCAGGCTCCGCCGAGGGGCGCGCCGTTGTCGCCTATGAAGAAGATCAAGGTGTCCTTGTCCGCGCCCATCTCCGCCAGCTTGCGACGGACGCGTCCCAGCCCCTCGTCCATCGCGGCGATCATGGCCAGCGCCTGTCGGCGTTCCTTGGGCAGGTGCTCGGGGGTCTTTGAGTACCAGGGCTCGGGCGACTCCAGCGGCACGTGCGGCGCGTACCAGGCGAGGTAGAGGAACCACGGACGGTCGGGCTCGGCCTTGCGCCGGTCGAGGAAGGAGAGCGCGGCGTCGGTCTGGACGGTCACCCGGAAACGTGAGTCCTTGATGAGGGCCGGGGGCTGCGCCACGGGCTTGCCGTCAAGTCCGTGCGTGACGTGATACTGGCCGAGGGCGCCGGTGAACTGCTCATCAAAGCCCTGCTTGACCGGGAGGAAGTCTTTGCCGAGCTCGGCCGCCTTGCTTTTGGAGGAGCCCTTCGCCGCGTGGTCCAGATGCCACTTGCCGACCTGCCCGGTGCGGTAGCCCGCGGCCTTCAGCCTTTCGGCGAGCGTCACTTCGGCGAGGGGCAGAGGCCCCTTGTTGTTGTCGTCGACGCCGCAGCGCTGCTGGTAGCGCCCGGTCATGAGGCCGGCGCGGGAGGGCACGCACTGCGGTGCGGTCACGTAGCCCTGGGTGAAACGCACCCCGTCCCGCGCGAGTGCGTCGAGCTCGGGCGTCCGGATGTCCTTGTCGGCGCCGTTGGCGCCAAGGTCGGCCCATCCGTGGTCGTCGCTGAAGATGACCAGGATGTTGGGCTGGCGGGCGGCCTCCGCGGCCGAGGCCACGGCCAGGATCAGCAGGAGTGCGCGGAGCATGGCGTCAGAGCAGCGACTTCATCGCCGAGAGGTCGAGCTTGTCGTCCAGCTCCTTCTGGAGGGCGGTGAGGCGGGTGAAGAGGGCCGTCCTGCGCTCGCGCAGCGCTGGGTCGGCGGCGAGGTCCTTGAGCTCCTCGGGATCCTTGGCGAGGTGGTAGAGCCGGAAGACGCCGGCCTTGGGGTAGGCGATCAGTTTCCAGCCGTCGTGGATGACGGCGCGCTGCAGCTCGAGGTAGCCGCCGTAGATGGCCTCGCGCCGGCCGGACATGTCGCCCTTGAGCAGCGGGAGCACGCTGCGGAACTCGACCTGCGGCTGGCGTTGCGCGCCCGCGACGTCGAGCGCGGTGGCCATGGCGTCCTGCAGGTAGATCGGGGCGTCCAGGCGCGCCCCGGGCGTCACGCCCGGGCCGCGGATGATGAAGGGTACGCGCAGGCTGTGGTCGTGCATGTTCTGCTTGCCCATCAGGCCGTGACGGCCGACCGCGAGCCCGTGGTCGGCGGTGAAGATGACCCAGGTGTCCTTGGCCTGCCCGTTGCGCTCGAGGGCGTCGAGGATGCGGCCGATCTGCGCGTCCATGTGCGTGATGATGGCGTAGTATTCCTGACGGTGCGTGCGCACGGCCAGCTCGGTGCGGGGGAAGGGCGCCAGGTCCTCGTCGCGCAGGCCCTTGCCGGCGCCGATGGCCTTCGCGTGGGGATACTCGGGCTGGAAGCTGGCGGGGACGGCGACCTTGTCGCGCGGATACAGGTCGACGTATTCCTTGGGCGACTGACGCGGGTCGTGGGGCGCGTTGAAGGCGACGTAGGCGAAGAAAGGTCGCGCGGAGCCCTTGGCGGCGTCGAGGAAGCCGACGGCGTTGTCGCCGACGACCTCGCTCCAGTGCTTGCCGCCCTGCCAGTACCCGCCGAGCGAGGTGTCATACGGGCTCCACTCGTCGTGGTCGGGCGAGGTGGGACGGCCGTAGGCGGCCTTGGTGTCCTTGGGCATGCCTGCGCGCAGGTCCTTGACGAGGTCGAAGCACTTTTCGGCGTCGGCGGTGATGTGCCACTTGCCGGTCATCGCGGTCGCGTAGCCGGCTTTCGACATCATCTGCGGCCAGAGCCGTCCGGCGGCGCGTTCGGCCTCGGTCTTCTTGCCGTAGACTTCGTTGGCACGCCACACAGAGCGTCCGGTGATGAGCATGGTGCGGCTGGCGACGCAGACGGCGCCCGACCAGGAGCCCATGTTGTAGGCATGGGTGAAGACCGTCCCGTTGCGGGCGAGTCGGTCGAGGTTGGGCGTCCGGACTTCGGTGCCGCCCAGGGCGTTGATCGCGTCGTAGGCGTGGTCGTCGGCGAAGAGGAAGAGGACGTTGGGCTTGTCCGCGGCCCTCAGGAACGGGGAGTGGAGCAGCGCGAGCAGCGCAAGGAGCAGGGGTTTTCGCATCGAATCAGAAAGTCCAGCGGCGCGGTTCGCCCTTCGCGGGCGTGAGCACGATGTCGTCGAACTCAACGGCGGCCGATCCGGTGGGAAGGTAGAGGCGCAGGATGCCCGCCTTCTCCTGCACGGGAAGTTCCAGGGTGACGGTCTCCCACGTCGAGTCGCCGGTGACCTTGTAAGGGACGGCGAGGGTCTCGGCCGAGCCCGCTCCGTTGAGCAGCGTCACCTTGCCTTCGCCGGCCTGAGGGGCGCGAATGCGGAAGGTGAACTTGGCCGAACCGGCCGCCAGGCCAGCGCCCACGCCGAGGAAGGATTCCGCGCCCTTGGACTGCACGCTGAGGGCTCCGTCCTTCACGGACGCCGCGCCGGCGCGGTTCTTCCAGCCTCCGGGGAGGTCATCCGGAGCGGCGGCCTTCTTCTTGGGCGCCGCTTGGGCGGCCTTGGCCTTGCCGGATTCGGGATTGAAGCGTGGCACGACGGCCTGGGTGTCGGCCAGATAGAGCTGGATCAGGTCGTTGAGCTCGGCCGCCTCGGCCGGCATCTCTTTGGCGAGGTTGTTCCGTTCTCCGGGGTCCTTGGCGAGGTCGTAGAGTTCCAGCTCGTCCGAGCCGTCATCGGCGCGGGCGTAGAAGCGGATGAGCTTGAGATCGCCCTGCCGCACGTACGAGCCGGCGTAGAAGCCGTCCATCACCGAGTCGCGCGCGGCGTTGCCGTGCGGGAAGTGACAGAAGACGCGCTGGCGGGGCGAGGCGCCGCCCTGCAGGGCCTCGGACTGGTCGAAACCGTCGAGCTTCTGTTCGGCCTTGCGCTCCGCTCCGGCGACGCGGATCAGGGTGGGGTAGAGGTCGGTCGACTGGATGAGGAAGTCGGCGGTCGTGCCGGCCTTCACCTTGCCCGGCCAGACGACGATGCCGGGCTCGCGCGTGCCGCCGTCGTAGAGCGAGGCCTTGCCGCTGCGGTAGGGCAGGTTGCTCGTCGCGGGGATGTCGGCGTAGCCGACGGGATCGGTCTGCTTGGGCGGGTAGGCGTAGCCTCCGTTGTCGGACCAGAACACGATGATGGTGTTCTCGGCCTCGCCGGATTCGTCGAGGTGCTTGAGCAGACGCCCGACGGCGTCGTCCATGCTCCTCACCATCGCGGCGTAGAGCGGGTTCTTCTGGGGGCTGGACGGGTCGGTCTTCTGCTTGAAGTGTTCGATGTAGTCCGTGCGCGCGTTCCAGGGGGAATGCACGGAGAACAGCCAGAAGTTCACGAAGAACGGCTTTCCTTTGCTGGCGCGGATGAACTTTCCCGCCTCGTCGGCCATGCGTTCGTCAATGTGGCGCCCCGGCTCGTCCTTGATCTCCGGGTCGGTGATGAACTTGTTCCAGGGCGCGAGGTAGCCTCCGCCGGGACCGGGGGCCCGGGGCGTGTGCGGCCAGTCGAAGTCGAAGCCCTGGTCCTTGGGCTCGTAGGCCTCCTTGGGGTCCTGATTGTGACCGAGGTGCCATTTTCCGAAATGCGCCGTGGCGTAGCCGGCGGCCTTCAGCGATTCAGCCAGCGTGAAGTAGCCTGGCTTGAGCCGGGTGACCGAGTTGGAGACGTGCACGCGGTCGGGGCCGATCAGCAGGCGTTTGTTCAGCTCCACCTTGGGCAGGTGGCAGGCGGGCGCGGTGATGCCGGTGCGCGCCGGATGCTGTCCGGTCATGATGCTCGAGCGCGTGGGGGAGCAGAGGGGGCTGGCCGAGTAGGCGTTGGTCAGGCGCACGCCGCGCGCGGCCAGGCGGTCGAGGTTGGGCGTCTCGTAATACTTGCTGCCGAAGCAGCCGAGGTCGCGCGCGCCGAGGTCATCGGCGAGGATCAGCAGCACGTTGGGCCGGTCGGCGGCCAGGGCCGCCAAGGGGGCGAGGAGGAGGGGCAGGGTACGCATCGGGTCAAAAGGTCATTTGGCGGCTTTCTTCTTGGCCTTCTTCTTGGCGGCGACCGCAGGGTCGTCCTTCTGGTTGCCGTCGTTCCAGCGCCGGTCTTCCCAGCGCGGGGGCTGGTTCGCGGAGTTCCAGCGGTCCCACAGCGCCTGCAGCGACTTCACGCGGTCGGGCTCGGCGGAGGCCAGGTCCTTCTGCTCGCCGCGATCTTCCTTCAGATAGAAGAGCTGCACGGGACGTTCGAGTCCGGCCTTCACGAGTTTCCAGTCGCCTTGGCGCACTGCGTACTGCACGCCGAAGCGCCAGAAGAGGGCCTCGCGTTCGAGGCGTTCGGACTTCCCTTCGAGCAGGGGCAGGAGATTAGTGCCGTCCAGCTTCCATTCCGCCTTGGTCTCGGCGCCGGCCGCGGCGAGCGCGGTCGGCAGTACGTCGAGCTGAATGACGGGCTCGGACAGCGTGCGACCCGCCGGGATGCGTCCTTTCCACTGCGCCATCCAGGTGACGCGGATGCCGCCTTCCCAGAGGAGCCATTTCCTGCCGCGCAGGCCTCCCATCTCCGCGACGGGGCTGGCGCCGCCGTTGTCGCTGATGAAGAAGACCAGCGTGTCCTCCTCCAGCTTGAGCTCGCGGAGCTTGTTCAGGAGCGTGCCCACGGCGTCGTCCATTTCTGAGATGAGCGCGGCGTAGGCCTGCTCGCGTTTCGGCAGGGAGGCGAACCGCGCCAGCACATGCTCGCTCGCGACCACGGGGCTGTGCACCGCGTTGAGGGGCACGTAGGCGAACCAGGGGCGGTCCTTGTTGCGTTCGATGAAGCCCGAAGCCTCGCGCGCGAAGATCGGCGAGGTCACCGGTGCGCCCGGGGGGTCGGGGATGAACTCCTTGCCGCGGAAGAAGCCGCCCTTCTCGCCGAGGTTGCCGACGGTCCCGAAAGATTCATCGAAGCCACGGCCGACGGGCAGGTAGGCCTCGGAGGAGGAGCCGACGTGCCACTTGCCGAAGATGCCGGTGACGTAGCCGGCGGCCTTCAGGCGTTGGGCGATCGTGGTCTCGGAGAGCAGCAGGTTCCTGGCGTCGGAGTCCTTGCCCTCGTTGGAGTTCGCGTCATGCCCTGTCCGCGCCTGGTAGCGGCCGGTCAGCAGACCGACCCGGCTCGGCGAGCAGATGCAGCCCGACACGTAGCCGTCGGTGAAGCGGACGCCGCTCTTGGCGATGGAGTCAAGGTTGGGCGTGGGCGCGAGCTTGCCTCCGTAGCAACCTGGCTGAGCCCAGCCCATGTCATCGGCGTAGATGACGAGCACGTTAGGAGAGCGTGCCGGGAGTTGAAGCGCGAACAGGGCGAAAATGAGCAAGGCTGAGGTACGCATGGTAATGCTTAATACATCTCGGCTTCCGCAAAGTTTCAGCGGGCGGGGGCGTCCACCCAGTCGAGCGCGCGGGGCAGGGGGTTGCCGCTCAGCTGGAGGGGACGTCCTTGGTCGATGATTTCCAGGGTGAGCGTCGCGATGTTGCGCCAATCCTTCATGGGCACTTTTTCGCCCGCCTGGTTCGTCTTGAATTCGATGAAGTCGCTCAGCGAGATGATGACCTCGCCCTGGCCCGGTCGGGTGAGCACGTTGGCGGAGTAATCTTCGCCGGGTGCGCGCACGCCGGTGAGGAACTTGTTCTTGGAGACGCGAAGGCGCACGCCGAGACGCTTGTCCGACGGCGCCAGGGTGAGGCGCAGCGCCTTTTCGGGGCCGGGGGTCAGCATCTCGGGGTCGCGGAACTTGTAGGTGGTCAGGCCGCCGGATGGCGACGAGCCCCAGCCGCGGCTGAAGTCGGGCGTGAAGGTCGTCTGCGTGCCCAGCGCGGAGAGCTTGGCCAGATCCCAGTTCTTCGGGTGGTGCACGCCCTCCACCGAGGCGACCGTGAAGGCGTCGCCGGAGCCCTCGAAGGCCTTCTGGGCTCCGCCCGGCATCGGATACGCGCAGTCGGCGAAGGCGAACAGAGGCAATCCTTCCAGCACCGGCAGGCGGGCCGTCCAGACGTCGCCCTGCCGCTCGGCGGCGGCATCCTTCCAGAAGCGCGACTGCGGGTTGGGGTCGTGGCTGTAGAGGACGCGCAGGGAGCGGAGGCGGTCAGGACGGTCGGGATGCACCGTGAAGGTCGCCGTCCGTCCGTCGGCGGCCAGGTCCAGCTTCGCCTTCGCCGTGCGCGGAATCTCGGTCTGCTCGCCTTTGAGATGACGGCCGAACCAGAGGTTGAGCAGCAGCCACTGCTCGGC
>Ga0129336_10001106_pt1 | contig 16094 bp, 13 predicted proteins | sample CPB6_02_DNA_FD_96878 | JGI IMG/M metagenome (GOLD analysis project Ga0129336, IMG submission 96878) | Freshwater to marine salinity gradient microbial communities from Chesapeake Bay, USA - CPBay_Sum_0.6_0.2_DNA | ecosystem: Environmental > Aquatic > Marine > Coastal | place: USA: Chesapeake...
CCATTGTTCATGCCTTCAACGGTTCCATTGTCCATGCCTTCAACGGTTCCATTGTTCATGCCTTCAACGGTTCCATTGTCCATGCCTTCAACGGTTCCATTGTTCATGCCCTCTACTGGCATTACCTCATTTCTTGCAGATGGGTCTAGTTGCAAGATTCTTTCACGAATTGCCTTTGTGTCTTCTCCGGGACCATGTTGCATTTCATACTTTGTCAGAGATTCAAGTGCTTGTGCGCCTGTCAACTTTTTGTCGCTTACGAGTTTTGGCAACATTCTGGGGTCTTCGGACATTCTTTGAATGTACTCTGGAGTACTGGTTTGCCGCTCGTGTTCAGCAGTTATTTTAGCACCAAGTTCTTCTCTTTCAGCATCACGCCGTGCGTCATCGAAAGTCCATGTATCGGAATCAAACATCCGATCTGACAGGTCTGTGCCAAATACTGCGTCAATACCCTTGTTTACCACCCATGCTGCACCAAGACCAAGTGCAGCCCCTGCCGCTGCTGCGGCAACCCAAGGCGCAGCAGCCGCTGCCGCACCACCAATAGTGGTAACAACCGATCCCACCGCTCCAGCAACCGTGGTTGCAAGACCTCCAAGCGTGGTTGCAATACCAGATAGCATTGGTCCAAGGCTAGAAACCAAACTACCGATGGTTGACGCAGCAGAGCCAAGAATACTGGAAAGGTTTCCCAGTCCAAAAAAGTCCAAAATTGAGGAAATAAATCCACCGCTTTCGCCCGTAGTAGCCCCTCCCGCCCCACCGCCTTTTCCACCAAACAAACCCTTCATTTTTTGAAGAGCATTGATCCGCTTGTTTTCTTCTTCGCGGCTGGCTTCTTCTGCTTTTAGTTCTTGATCTTCTGGATCATACTGATCAAACAACAGTTTTTTGATGTCTTGAACATTCAGCAGTATCGCTTTAAGGGTTACCACGGCAGACTTGTCGAATCCGCCTTTTGCTCCCTTCGTGTTCGTGATTTCTGCAACCGTGGTTCCACCGGGTATGGGTGGCTCCGCTGTCCCCATCCCCATGTCGGGTGTTGTGAGCGTCGGCCCAATCTCGCTGCCTCCACGCCTTCCGTACAATGAAGTTCTTCCCGCTCTAGAGATTTCTTCCGTGAGTGTTGATAGGGCTTGTGCTTCTTCCTCTTTCTGCTCTCGTCTTCTCTGAAGGGAACGGCTTATCATTCCACCAACAAGAGGAATTTTTGCTGCCATCTTTTCGGGCAGCATTTTCATGTAATCGCTTATTTTTTCTTTGGCTGCTGCTCGTATTCCAGTTTCCTTGGACAGAGGCTCTTCAATCTTGTCAATGATGTCAAGGAGTTTTTTCGCAATCTCTCCGTGCTTGCCGCCGCCTTTGAACACATTTTGTGTTACTCGCTTAAAGGTTCGCAGACGCTGTAGTATTTTTCTTTTCTCTTCTACGGTTCGTGCTTTTGCGGCTTGTTCGCTGAGATCAACAACTTTTTCGAATATCTCATATGCAGCAGACTGATCCACCGTTTTTTCCATTTTTTCGCCAAATATATCCTTGTTCTGCTGAACAATTTCTTCGGCAGTTTTTCTCAAGCCATCCAGTAGGGCATCTTGAATTTGGGTTTGTTCTCCACCCAAATCTTTCATGGTCTGCATCAATGCTTTTCTAAAACCCGATAGTTCTTGTGTCACCTCTTCGGGTGTTGCTGTTGGGCCTGAAGGCACGGCAACTGCAACAGCGGGAGCAGCGACTGTAGCGGGTGCTGCTGCGGCGGGAGCGGTTGTTTTAATTTTCAAAAAACGACCAGTCGCGGGGTCAATAGGCGCACCCCTTCGTCCTCTTCCCTTCCCCTTTTTGCTCCGTTTAGCCATTTACGCCCTTCGCCTATTTTTTGCTTTCTCTCGTTCTTCTTTCAAATGAGATATCAACAGATTTATGTAGACCTCTCGTTCCCAAGGGATCAGCGACTCTATTTCCGACAGAGAGTACTTATGGTGCTGTAAAAGTGAAAAATTGGTCTTGTAGAACGCTGACAGATCAGAGTGTGTCAGCATCAAAGAAAAAAATCGGTAAGATTCTCCATCGACACATTCATCTTGTGCTTGCAGTTTGGACATGTGAATCCGAATTCGTATTTAACCGCTGGTGCCGTTTCAAGATATTCGGTGATCTGCTTAAATTGCTCCGGCATGAGGTTTTCTATGAATAGAATAACATCGTCTTCAGTGATGGCTCCACGGTCATAAACTTCGTCCTTGCTTATGATTTTGTCCACACAGGAATATGCCATATTAAAAATCATTGACGCTTGGTCTTTGGTTGGGTCTAGATCGTGTATGGTCGGATATCTCATAACCAGAGTAATATCATCGTTGATTTTGATGTTTGGGTTTTTATCTTCCCGAATTACTTGTGTTTGAATTTTGTCTATGCTGATTCGAACAGGTGTTTTACCTTCGCAACCAGAGCATTTAATAGTTGGTTTGATTTCTTCGCCAATAGACTTTGCCCGTATCTGCAACATGGCATAGTTGGAGTCTGCTGCCGGAATCTTTCGGGTATCCAATTTCCCGTCCGTGCAGGACAACACCATGTTCCTAACGGCATCAATGACATGATTTGGGTTGCCGCTTTGAAGAGCGATCAAAAGAATTTTTTCTTCCTTCACCAAAAACGGGCGATATTTCACCACGGTTTTGCTTACGGGCAGTGTCATGGTGTAGTACGGTACTGTAGACGGAGCAAGTTTTAGTTTTTGCATGGTTAACCCTTTGTGATATTACGAATGCCAATTTATGTAGGTGTTCCTCGGAAAATGTTTCCTATGCCAGTAAAGAGATTGTTTGCTCCTTGGCGTACACCACCGAAGAACGAGGCAATGCCAAGACCGTTTCCATTGTTCTTTGGAATATTGTTGCTTGGTTGCTGTGAAGGATCTCCGCCCGGATTTTCTGGAAACTGTCGAACATAGTATTCTGATGTGTACTTTCTAAAAGTGAGTGTGACTTCCTGTGTCAAAAACTCGTTCTCTCGGTCGTTTGCAAGAGTTAGATCGCCCACGGATTTGGGATATACCTCTTCAACCAGAGAGACATATGCTGTTTGATCGCTTCGATCAAGCACATGAATGGCAAGGTTTCCCACATAATCATCGTAGTAACCAAGTTTGTAGTTGTTGTTTCTGACCACCGAATTCATCCACTTCTCAAAAAACCCTCGTTCAGTCATGTCTCTAGACAGAATATAGTTCAGGGTGATTTCACCACCGTACAGAATTTCATAGGGCATTTGTCGAGCAGGGCCGTAGATTCTGTATCCGGTGGTTGAGATGTTTCTTCCCGGTATGGTCACACTCATGCAGCGGATCATTATGTTTGGCATGTTTGGTGCTTCTGATGCCATCACTTTCGGTAACTGAAATTCAGCAACATACCGATTACTTGTCAGAAAACCGTTGTCCAATATATTGGACACAATGTTTTCCACTTTTGATGTGCCTTGAAAGTCGCTCATGGGTTGTTCTCTGATCTGATTGCGGAATTGTATGTCATTCTACGAATGGTTTGCTTTGGCCCCTTTGCAAACAGGGCAAGATCAACATCAACCATAACCTCCCAAAACTCTGCTGGTATTAGGATTGGTCTTTTTCTGAATCCACTTCGTACATATCTGCGATAGCAAGGTCTAAAGAATTTGAATTTTCGTGATCCGCCTAGTCTTGCATATGTTGTTCCTAGACGGGTAAGCGACGGATCACCGCTGATCCTCTTGGGAAGAAACCTCTCCACTGCCTGAAACAGTTCCTTTCTCCATTTTGAGGACAGAAAATGGATGTTTATCCCTTCGAACCCATCACGATGCACATCGGTTATGATGACCAGTGGAAAGATGTCATACGGCTTGTCTGATGCAATGAATCTGTCTGTCTGCGGCTTATATTTGAAAAACACCATTTGACCGGGCAAGAACACACCCGGAACCTTCAGAGAATTTTGCTGACTCAGGTATTTCAGTAGTTGTATGTACGATTGGTTAGTACCACCCAAGGCAGTCGCTGTTTCCTCTAGCAACTCCTTTAGTTCTTTTGCTTTTTGTTCGGGATTTGGTACTGTCATTTTTTGTTTTTGAACAGATCGTCTTCTGTCAGCACTCGAAATTCCCATCCCCTAGACTGTGCTGCTTCCTTTGCCGCTTTCCACTTGGCAGAATTGGTGATCCATGTTTGCATCTCGCAAATGTAGTTTCTAGACTGCCGTTTTGGTTTTTTGGGTTGACAGCATTGTTTTTTCGGCTTGACCTCTATCAGCATCGTTTTTATCCCGCCTTCGGGGGTTTTCATCTCAACAATAAAGTCCACGAAATATCTGTGCGGTTTCCTGTCAAGTGGGCTAATATACGGTATTACCACTTCTTCCGATCCCCACCGCAAAACACTCTGATTTGTATCGCAGAATTTCATAAACCTTCGTTCCCACATGGAGCGGTACACTATTTGCGTGGGATTACCCATGTACTTGGACGGATTGGTGGGAGAAAAATATCCTTTGTAGGGCATTATAGATATGTAGAACAGTCCCACGAGGAAATACCTAAATGGCATTACCCCCCATCGTAAAAGGCTCTCCACTCAGTCTGATTGCGGACACCAAGCAAACAGACGCGAACTATTGTTGGGCCACCAATTCCCCCCAAACAGGCTCCATAGTTGCACGGGAACTATTGGCTCAGAAGGGTCTAGACGACCCAACTACCAACAGTCTAGAGTCGTATTCTCCTGCCCTGAAGGGGTCTAAGGAAAAGCCTCCGATTATGAGGTATCCCACGGACATAGGAGGCCCGAGAAGCGAAATTCCCCATGTAATGCAATTCAAGATTTATTGGAGATGGGAGAATCCCGAGTTCGCACAGCAGGCTCAAAAACTCAAGGCAGAGTCCGAAAGCACACTGAAAGAACTAGAGGACGCACAGACACTGATCGAAGACGGAAATTTCAACATGGTGGACATGATGTCCTACGGTGGGCTAGTTCCAAAATCACAACTCGCAAACGGGTTGAACATGATTTTGAATCCTAGTTTTGTTGATCCTCAAGACCCGTCGAACAACAAGAATCTAGAGGAACTTCTGAACAACCCCGAAACCCGAGAAGAGGGTCGGCGTGTCATGGAGCGTAACCTCCGAAACGCAAATGATCGGGTAAACAGCATAGGCTCCGAATTTGGAACAAATATGTGGGGAGAAACCAACTTTGGAGCAACAGACATAACTCAGGACAAAACAGTTCTCAGCAACCGATTCAACCGATTGGTGAATCAGGCTACACCTCAAGGTTTGCAGGACGCACTCAGCAGCATAGGACTCAAGCAGCGCGATCCTCAATACGATCAGATGGTATCTATTTACCTTCCTGTTTGCACCCGCATAAATGGAGAAGACGCATTTTCGTACACAGATTTTGACATGAAGAAAGCCGCAGGAGCGGTTGCTGCACTGGCTAGTATTGGTTCGTCTGAGGGATTTGGTGACTTGGTTGGTAAAGTAGGAGAACTCAGTAAACAAGGAGCCGTGGCATATGCAACATCACTGGCGAAAGACAGTGCATTTGCTGGTGTCATTCCTGCGGTTACGGGATTGGTGCTGAACCCCCGAGTCGAAAAAATGTTTCAGCAGAAAGAAATTAGGCAATTCATATTTTCATGGGATTTCTATCCGCGAAACGAAGCCGAGGTTAGAAACATCAAAGACATCATCGACACATTTCGATACCATTCTCATCCAGCAAGATCAAGCGGTGATGTGTCGGCTGGTCAACTCTCAACCGATCCACAGATCATGTTGCGAGTTCCTGCTGAATTCACTGTGAAGTTTTTGTCTTCTTCGTCCAATGGTTCAGGAAACGGATTCGTGGAAAACGAATACATCCCGAAGATTTCTAGGTGCGTGATCACAAACATTGCAGTGGACTATACACCCAACGGTGTTTTCTCAACACTGCAAGACAACTCACCAACGGCATACACACTCACAATCACCATGTCTGAAGTCGCACAACTCACACGCGAAGATGTGGACGGAGGCTTCTGATGTTTTTCAAAGAATTTCCGGTAGTTCCGTATCCATTTTATCTTGGAGACAACAGGCAATACGCAATCGCAAGAAACCTGTTGCGCCGAGTTGCGTTTTCGAATCGAATCAATGAAGAAGTCGCTTTCACCCTGTACGACATAAAAGACGGAGAACGACCGGAACACATAGCAAATCGACTTTACGGGAATGCCAACTATCATTGGATAATTCTTTTGGCAAATGATATTGTTGATCCGTACTACGGCTGGTATATGTCGCAATCGGTTTTGGAGCAGTATATCCAAAAACGGTATTCGGGAATTGCCCTGTATTTCACAGATTCATCGGGAAACTTTGTATATGACACCGAATTTGCAAGCGGATGCACGCTGGAACAAAATGGTATCAGTCAGCCAATAAAGTTCCATCGGGATACTTTCTGTGAATTTGTCGTTGAGTCTCCGGTCTTTGGCATTGGTTCCGCGACAGTCCACAAGCCTAGTGGTTCTACTGCCGGAATATACATTCAAAAAACTCTTCCGTACTATCAGGGAGTTAACTATTTCCGTTTGGAACGACCAACAGGTGATGCCGAAGGTGCCAGTGGCGCACAAGAATATCCCGTTGTCGATCCTATTTCCAAGCAAACAGCGGACTACGAAGAATATGCGGCAGTTCTTGGAAACAAATACCCTCCTGTTGGTATCGGTGGAGCCACAGGCGCAACAGTAGAGTTTTGGGAAACATACATCGGAAAATACATGGGCGTTTCTGGCGACGAAATCAATTTGTACTCCGTCAGCAACTACACATACGAACACGACAAGAACGAGAAAAAGAGAACCATCAGAGTGCTTAATCCTGCTTTCCTGAAGCAAGCAATGAAGGAACTCAAAGCAGCGATGGGAGTGTAAATTATGCCAGACATGCACGGCAGCGACATAACCAAGGCAGGAGATTACAAGATCAGTAAAATGGTCTTGAAGTCCGGCATCAACGAAAAGTATGTTGATATCCGTGGACTGTACACCAACTTTGAAGTGTTTGAGGACATGTTTTCTCCGTACATCACCGCAAAGATATACATGATTGATTCGGTGAATCTGCCTGAGCAGTTACCGATCCGAGGTCAAGAAACCCTTGAACTAGAGTTTGTAACGGATTTTTCCGAAGTGAAACCCGTGAAAAAGACATTCAAGGTGTACAAGATAGACAGTCAGATCATAGACGACAACGGCAGAGGACAGGAATATGTGCTGCACCTCATCAGTGAGGGTGGTTACTTCAACTACACCGAAAGGTGCGGGTATTCTGTGAAGGGAAAGGTGTCAGAAATGGCACAAGAAATATTTAAGAAGCACTTCCCGGAGTATTTGTGGAAAGACAAACTGGACATAGAACAAACAGCCGACAACTTTTCTTTTGTCCTTCCGTGGGGATACAGTCCTTTCAAGGCACTTACTTGGCTTGCCAGAAAAGCAGTCGTTGGAGTGGACACAGACTACTCTCCCTTTTTCTTTTATGAAAGCATGGATGGATACAAGTTCAAGAGCCTGAACAAGATCATAGAGGACGGAGAGAAGTTCAAGGACAAATACTATTTCGTAAAAAGCAATGTAAACAGAAATATCGAAAACAATGAGGGGTCTGGCATAAAGACCGGAAGTGCATCCAAACTTCCAAGCATGTACCATCGCATACAGAGTCTGAAAGAGGATATGCGATTTGACATGATTGAAAACATAGGTTCGGGTGTGATTGGCTCTCATATGACCGTTCACGACATGATGCGGAAGGAAAAAAGAGAGTACTATTTCAAGGAATCTGACATCTTTGAAAAGGTCAAGAAGATCGGAAAGAATCCACATTACATAAAGAGTGACACCAAAGAGAGCAACGAATTTTTCGAAAAGAGCAATTCAGCATATTTCTTCGTGCCATTTACTCCATACACGGTGTTCACGGACTCTAATCAGATTACCGACAACTCTAGGGTGGAGGAGTATTTCCTGAACCGGAAGTACATGGTCAACACCATGCTTACGCAAAAACTTGTCGTGGAGATTTACGGCGACAGTGAAAAGCGAGTGGGACAACTGATGGAGGTGTTTGTCCCGAAGGTTGCTGCGGATGGTCACCTTTTAGATGAACCGGAAGACAAAAACCTGAGCGGAGACTACATCATCACATCAATATGTCATCGGTTTGGCAAGAAGTACGCTTGTCGCATGGAACTGTCTCGTAATTGCATGGGAGTATGAAATGAGAGAATTTGCAGGCAAAGAAGGATTTTTCTGGTGGCATGGAGTGGTGGAGGATGTTGGTGATCCTCTCATGCTTGGGCGGTGTCGTGTTCGCATATTCGGATACCACTCGGACGATTTGATTGAATTGCCTACGGAGGATTTGCCGTGGGCATACCCCATGCAGCCTATAACAAGTGCTGCTCTTTCGGGAATAGGAACATCTCCCACCGGACTTCTTGTTGGTTCTCATGTTTTTGGTTTTTTTCGAGATGACGAAGAGGGGCAAGACCCTGTTGTGTTGGGTTCTTTCGGCGGAATTCCTGCAAAGAACCCGGACAAAGAGAAGGGGTTTTACGATGCTTCAAACAGGTATCCTCCGACACAGGAAGGTGTTGACGAAAAAAAATATCCGATAGGAGTGTCCATAGCAGATGAACAAGACACAAACCGATTGGCTAGGAATGATTCTCCTGATTTGATTCAGCAGACAGTCGTTGGGTTTAAAAAGGCATCACTGAAGCAAAACATAAAGAGTGTGCCGGATATGAAGAGTAGGACAGAGTGGAGCGAACCGCCGACCCCATATGCTGCTGTGTATCCTAAAAACCATGTTCGGTACACCGAAAGCGGTCATGTTCAAGAGTTTGATGACACTCCCGGTGCAGAGAGAATACACACTCTACACAAATCAGGTTCGTTCACGGAGGTGGGAAACGGATGGACAGACAGCGGTGATCCAGACGGAACAAAAGTTGAAAAAATTGTTGGAAACGGGTATGAGATTTGTCTTGGCGACAAGATGGTATACATCGCAGGCTCGGTTGGTTTGAACCTTGTTGTTGACGGGGCTGTAAATCTGACCATAGGCGGTGGAGCAAATATTCAGGTGAGTGGTGATGCTAATATATTGGCTAAGAACAATATCAGCCTGCAATGTGAGGGAGACTTCAAGGCATCAGCAAACAAGATGGAGTTTTTCTCTGCTGGCGATGTGGGGTTCTCAGGAAAATCCGTATCGTTTATAACAGATGGTGGTGTCATGGTGGTATCTCAATCGGGACGGGTAGAAATCAATTCAGGCGAACCAACGGTAAGACCAGCCAAGGTCAATGTTCAGTAAGGAGGCAGCATGGGGAGGGTATGCAGGGCTAACATAGATACAGCGGGAGGAATTATTTTGGAGGGAAGCAGAACGGTATTGATTGACGGGTTTCCTGTTGCTCTTGAGGGAAATAGGATAGAGGATCACGGAACGGGAGAACACGACAACGCAATTGCCGTAAACGGAACTCCACGACTCATCATAGACGGAATTCCCGTCATAGTGGAAGGCATAAGCAAGGGATCGTGCGGTCATCCGGCAGTGTCTTCCTCTTCATCGGTTTTTGCAAACTAAAGGAATCCTAATGGCAGATGTAGGCCCAACACCAGAGTGCCCGTGCAAAGCAGCCCTTTCTGACGAGAGGAAGAATGCTCTTAATTGGGGTCGGAACAATCCTGTTTTTCAGAACCCCATGCTTGATCGTATTAGCAACGCGCAAGGAGCGTTTGCTGATTCCAAGGCAAAGGTAGACAGTATCATTGGAGCATTGGGTGCGCTTCCGGGCGCACAGGTTGGTCAATTGCAGCAATTGTCCAACACGGTTGGAAACATGCAAGGCATACTATCCAACTACGCAAACGAATCAAACAGGCTTTCGGGTCTACCATTTACCGGAAGTGGCCCTGATTTGCTGTCATTGGTAAGCACAGTTGGTGCTGCCATCAATTTTCAGTGCGCTTTAGGAATAGAAGGTCTAGATGTTGGATTGGGTATCGGACTGATGATGGAAGACGGCAAATTAAAACTCAATGTTGCTCTGAATGTACAAGCGGATTTGAGCCGGATACTAGACCAAATTGACACTAACGGTGCAGTAGGAGATATTATGAATAAGGTTAACAGCCTAGCAGCGGATATTGGAAATGCGGTTACCGCTATCAATAATGTTGCGGGTGAAATCAATCAAGCACTTGCAGAAGTAAGCAAATTGTACGATGATGCCTTGAATTTCATATCGCAATTCACAAGCATCAATTTTGCAATAGATTTTTCGAATGACCCCTGCACGAAGTTTGGTGTAGGCTTTCAGCAAGGAATACTGAATCCGGCATTCATAGATCAGGCACGAGCAGCAAATCCTCTTAATCGCGCACAGAACCCCGGATTTGGAGGATTCCCGAGCGGCGGTGGGTTCGGGAGTACATTTCGATGATTTTGGGAGATGACCCCGGTTCAGGGGCTGGTATGCTCAAAGACTTTATTTTTCATTTTGGAGAACTTGCTGGTGCGCTGGTTTTTGGAATGCTGATAGGGGTGGTGTCTATCATCAAGAAAAACAAAATAATGGACAAGTGGTCTGCTAAAACCGAAGCATCCAAGATTACAGCACACACGCGAGTACACGAAAGCCTAACAGAACTCCGCGTCATGGTTCGTGCAGGCAGGGCACTTATATTTCAGTATCACAACGGCGGCAAGTTTGCAGACGGAACTTCAATAAAGAGGTTTTCAGTTACTCACGAATCGTGTTCCACGGGAATAATGAGCATGATGATGGAATCTCAGGATGTGTTGTTGACTCGTTACATGGAACTCATATCGCTTATAGACGAAAAGCCAAATAAAATCATTGCGGTTTCTAGCCTACCCGACTGCTCGTTCCGTTCAATTCTTGAGATAAATAATGTCGTGTATTTTTCGGTTGGAAGCCTTAAGTGCGAGGACGGGCTTACACCTATGGGATTTGTGTGCTGTCATTGGTGTGATGTTACGGAGTTGGACAAATTGCACGAAGAAGGCTTTGACGATGATGCCTTGCAGGATGTCATAAAGAACAGTATCCATACCATCAATAACCATCTGATACACACGAAAACCACCTAATGCCAAACTACATCGGAACAAATCAAAAAACTGCTGCCAAAGATCCAGTGTACACTGATCTTGATGCAGAGATGCTGTTGAATCCAAAGACCAGTGATTTGATGATTGTTCAGAACTCCAAATCCATTCGTAGATCAATTCTCAATCTTTTGTCCACTTCTTATGGAGAGAGATTGTTTCAGCCAAATATCGGCTCTTCTTTGCGTTCGCTCTTGTTTGAACCAATTGATCCGGTTACCACTTTTGAGATAAAGGATCGTATCATACGAACGCTTCGAAACCACGAACCACGAATTGGAAGTCTCAGGGTAGATGTGATTTCAAATCCCGATGACAATTCATATGTGGTGGATGTTGAGTTTGGGGTTCGTGCCACCGGAGAGAAAGACAAGATCAGAACAGTTCTAGAGAGGATTCGCTGATGGCACAGAACAATACCGTAAATGTGGTTGGTCTTGATTTCGAGAACATCAAGACATCACTGAAAACCTATCTTCAGTCACAATCCACACTCAAAGACTATAATTTCGATGGATCGGTTCTGAACATATTGCTTGATGTGTTGGCATACAACACTCACTATCAAGCATTCTATTCCAACATGGTGGCAAATGAGATGTTCTTGGACAGCGCACTTTTGCGTCCGTCCGTGGTGTCTCATGCAAAGCATTTGGGGTATGTCCCGTCTTCAACCAAAGCGTCCAAAGCGGTGGTGGATGTGTTCCTAACTACAGCAGCGTCTTCAGACACATACCTCCCGAGGGGAACGGAGTTCGGAGGCACGAATCCTGCGGGAACAAGATACAAGTTTGTCAATCTTGACACTGTTTTTGCGGATGCAGGGGCAACTGCATTTTCTCCTGTTACTTTGTATGAGGGCAGTCTTCGCCGCATAACATACATCTACAACCGAAACACAAAAATAGGTTCTTATCTAATCATTCCCAATGATAAGGCCGACATGAGTACTCTTCGTGTTAGGGTGTACAAGTCCGTTACCGACACCACCGGAATAGCGGATGTGTGGACAGATGGATCGCAGTACCTTACACTTGACTCTACGAGCAAGGTGTATTTCATCCAAGAGAAGGACGCTGGAATATACGAGGTTTACTTTGGAGATGGTGTGTTGGGTCAGCAACCCGAAACCGGGAATGTGGTTATGATTGAATATGTGGAAACAAACGGTCAATCCGCAAACGGGGTTGATTCGTTCACCAAAAGCGATGCAGCAATAAGCAAAATAGAGTTTCATCCCGATCCTGAAACCGGAAGCACGGCTTCTGCTTCGTTTGGTGGCTCGGATGCGGAGAGTGTTACCAGCATAAAGTACAACGCTCCCAAATTCTATCAGACCGGAAATCGTGCAGTAACCGAAAACGATTATGCTGCTCTGGTGTTCAAGAAATATCCAAACATTTCCTCTGTGAATGTGTACGGCGGGGAAACCGTGACCCCTCCTCAGTACGGCAAGGTTTTCATTGCCGTAAAACCAAAATCGGGTGGAGTGCTTACAACCGGAGAAAAGGTCAGCATTGAGCAAGACATACGCAGAAGCAATTCTATTGTTACCATAGTCCCGAAAGTGGTCGATCCCGAGTACACCGATTTGGTTTTTGAAACCGTGGTGACCTATGATGCGGACAACCTTCCGGTTTCCTCAAGTGTCTTGAAAACCCTTGCGGTGTCCTACATTTTCGGTTATTCCGGTGCAAAATTGGAGCAATTCGGAAAAGACTTCTATTTGTCCAAGATGCAAGAGGGGCTTAACAACCTTCACCCATCGGTTTTGGGTGTGTACTCCAAAATAAAACTAAGGAAGACCGTTGACGCTTCGGTGGTCATAAAAAACAAGTCCCATGAGTTCAACTTCGGCAATCCCATTTTCCACCCCCACGAAAACAATTATGCCACTGTTTTTTCCAACAGGTTCGGTCACCGTGATTTGACCGAAACACTGCAAGAAGACTGCATGTTGGAAGACAACGGTTCGGGTGTTGTGAATGTGGTGCGAGTTGATCCAAACAACCCGGACAATCACATCGTGGTATATCCTTCGGTTGGAACCGTGGACTATGCTGCGGGAATAGTTAGGTTGAATTCCAAATTCGTTCCAGACACAAGCACAAGTGGATCATCTGCTTTTCCGATAATCGTATCAGTGGAGCCTGAAATCACGAACATATACGCAAACGAAAATCAGATTCTTCGCGTGAACACATCGTATACGGACTCTGTGGTGGTTAGAACCACAACCGAAACAGCAGAAGCCGCACTAAATTCATTGAGATAAAATGCCAGACATAAAGAACATAGTTCTAAGCACTCCCGCCGAAGCACTTGAGGGCATTCTGTCTCCATTCATAGAGGATCAGTTTCCTTCTTTTGCGAGAAGCGATTACAGAAAACTCATTCTGTTCATTAAGGCATATTACGAGTGGTCTGAAAAACAAGGAAATCCGTCTTTCGTCAACAGCAAATTGGGCGAAGTCATGGATGTAGACAATAGCCTTGAGCAGTTTTATTCCCATTTCAAGTCTCAATATTTGGACTCCTTTCCCGAACAACTTGCTGTCAGCGTTGAGGGATCATCACCAAACCGCAGAACACTCGTAAAAAAGATCAAGGAGTTCTACGGGGAAAAGGGAACGGAAAGCGCGTATCGTTTCCTGTTCAGGATACTGTATGACAGCAATGTTCAGTTTTTGTATCCCAAGAACTTCATACTTCGAACATCTGACGGAGAGTGGATCGAAGAGAAATCCGTGAAAGTGACTCGTCAAAACGAGCAGTATCACGATGATTTGGTTGGAGGACGCATAGAGCAGTACAACGGAACCGTGCTGACTGGCTCTGCAAACATAGATCGTGTGTTCAAGTATTATCAAGACGGTGTTCCTGTAACAGAATTGTTTTTGACGAGTATTGTTGGAACCATATTGCCAAATCAATCGGTTGTATTGTCTTCAGCATCAGACAGCGGAGTTTCACCGTTCACGGAAACAACTTTCAGCGTTCTTGGTGAGTTTTTCGTGCAAACACCGGGAGCCAACTACAGCGTTGGAGACACTGTTTACATTTCTGCTGCTGGCGTTGGGTTCTCTGCCAAAGTAGAGCAGACGGGTCTTGCAGGAGCAGTGAAGCGGATCAGAATCGAAAACTCCGGCGTGAATTATTTTGACTCGGTTACCGCACTTGTCGTGAGCGCAAACGGAACAAACAACACTGCTCGTGTTCTGCTGTCACCGACCGCAATCACCAATTACCCCGGATACTACAAGGGTAACCGTGGCAAGATTTCTTCCACGCAAAAACTGTATGACGGCGATTTCTATCAAGAGTATTCCTACATTCTGAAGTCCGCTGTCAGCATAGACAAATACTATTCCATTCTTCGTAAACTTATTCATCCAGCAGGAATGAAAATGTTTGGCTCCATACTTCTGGAGTCCGTGGTTGATTCTCCTTCGGGTGGATCAAGCCAAGTCACCCGTGTTGGTGTTCCCGTTCTTGGAAATTACACACCGTATACGCTTGGAACCACATTTGACTTGCGGAACAACGGTGTAACTGCTACTGGTCGTTGGTTCTTCAACGATGGCCCGGGAGGCAGTGGTGGCATTACGCGAGGGGCAACAGGTGACTTGTATCCTGTTGGTTACAATCCGTACATCGGGTCTTCCGCCGAAATTGGGCCTAGCGGCATTTCTTCACCCACCGGAACTCTTTTCCGCATGGGTGGAAGCGGCGGATTTACAGGGCTTGGGTACACATATTGCTTTGTTCCCGAGGGTGGCAGAACCGCACATAATCCGTTGGGTGCGCCACTTGGTGGAATAACCGCATGGCTGCGGTTTGCCGAATCCAAACTTACGCCGGATGTCGTTGGAACTTCTCCAAAAGCAGTGGTGGGTCTGACCCTGTGGCTGAAGCCAGAAAACATTGGTGTGTGCGGCGGATCAATGATCACTGGTCGGTGCATGGACATCTGGCGGGATGCTTCCCCTTCGCAAAATCACGCTCTACCTCCAAAGTGGAGCATGTGGACAACCAATCCTTCGTTCACGGGAGTTACTGTTGACAAACTTCGACCGACACTGGTCGTTGCTGATCGCGGAATCGCTGGACGAACAGGAATACAGTTTAATGGTGGTGTGGTTTATGGCCCAAATACTATATGGTTGCAAGCGGGGGTTTGCGGAGGACACACCGCAGGAACCACTCTGGGTGCATTGGCTTCAGACATTCCTTTTGAACCGGGAAAGACGGGAGAACGAATCCTATCAGGTCAGTTTTTCACGCTTACTCGCGGATTGACATTGACCAAGGACATGACGGCTTTCATTGTGTTCAGGGCAGGAGTCACGGCTAATGGTGCTACGGCAACTGGATACACCGGATCCAATCACGGCTTGGGATTCGTGTCATCAGACAAGCCGTTCCATCAGTTTGCACCTGCAACCATGTACTACCCGTTGTTTGGCACGACTGATGGAAATTTGGTCACGGAGCCGGGAGTTACACTGTGGACTGATTCCTTGAGTGGAACAGGAATTGCAGTCACAGAAAATGCAAATGTCACCGATCCAAACGGAAACACCACTGCGTCATCTGTCACATTTAACGCAGGTGCAGGAACGGCAACCCCAGATTGGGCTTTCAAGTCAAGGTTCATTTCTGATATTGCATCGGGAACACCATATACATTCTCTGTTTGGATGAAGGGTTCCGTTGGTGGTGAAAAGATCGTGGTGCGCGGTATGGCAAATACCACTTACACTTTGTGTAATCTGACCACAAAATGGCAGAGATTCGTGATCACCGAAACAGCAGCGACCACATCAGGAACCATACAAATAGGAATACGGCAA